>ULUZ01055042.1_pt1 | contig 14480 bp, 18 predicted proteins | sample 1958881 | NCBI WGS metagenome assembly ULUZ01 (sample SAMEA4835771, study PRJEB28245) | human gut metagenome | biome: gut microbiome; material: fecal sample | place: Denmark | collected 2008
TCAGGGGGCCGACTGCATCTGTCTTACCAAGCTGGACGTACTCTCCTATATGACTGAAATTCCCCTTTGCGTAGGATATAAAATAGGAGAAAATATAGTTAAGGATTTCCCCGTTACCCCTCAGCTTATAAAATCCGAACCCGTCTATATAACCATGCCCGGCTGGAACACCGACATAAGCAAGGTAACGCAGTATGATAAATTGCCGCAGGAAGCGCGGAATTATATAGAATATATTGAAAAATATATTGAATGCCCCATAACTCATATTTCTGTAGGGCCGGGCCGAGACGAAATTATCTATCGCTGAAAGGAGATTAACGACAATGCACGATAAATATTCTTCCCCTTTGAGCTCTCGTTACGCTTCAAGGGAAATGCTTTCCCTGTTCAGCGATAACAGCAGATACCAGACTTTCCGCCGGCTCTGGGTAGCTCTGGCTCAAAGCGAAATGGAGCTGGGCCTTAATATTACCCCGGAGCAGGTAGACGAGCTTAAAGCCAATGTAGAAAATATAGATTTTGAGGCGGTTGCTCGCAAAGAAAAGGAAATACGCCACGACGTCATGGCTCATGTTTACGCCTACGGGCTGGTATGTCCCAAGGCCAAAGGCATAATTCATCTGGGAGCCACCTCCTGCTATGTAACGGATAACGCCGATATAATAATAATGAAGCAGGGGCTTGAGCTTATCAAAAATAAGCTGCAGGCAGCCATAAGCGGCTTGGCTCAATTTGCCGAAGAGCACCGCGCTCTTCCTACTTTGGGCTTTACCCATTTTCAGCCCGCCCAGCCCACAACCGTAGGCAAAAGGGCATGTCTTTGGATACAGGATTTTTTAAGCGACCTCAATGATTTAAATTACGTTCTGAGCGGTATGCGCCTGCTTGGCAATAAGGGTACCACCGGCACACAGGCCTCATTTATGGAGCTTTTTGACAACGACAGCCAAAAGGTAAAGCTGCTGGAAGAAAAAATCGCGCATAAAATGGGCTTTGACAGCGTGTTCCCGGTATCCGGCCAAACGTATCCGCGCAAAGAGGATTCCCGCGTTTTGAACGTGCTCTCGGGCATAGCTCAGAGCGCATACCGCTTTGCAGGCGACCTGAGGCTGCTGCAAAACCTCAAGGAAGTTGAGGAGCCTTTTGAAAAGAGCCAGGTAGGCTCGTCGGCAATGGCATATAAGCGCAATCCCATGCGCAGCGAGCGCATATGCTCTTTAGCGCGCTATGTAATGACAGACGCGCTTAACCCCGCTCTAACGGCCAGCACTCAGTGGCTTGAACGGCCCCTGGATGATTCTGCTAACCGCCGTATAGCAGTAGCCGAGGCTTTTTTAGCCACAGACGCAGTTTTAAAAATAGTGATAAACATTGCCGGCGGAATGATTGTATATCCCAAGGTAATACAAAAGCGTCTTAATGAAAATTTGCCCTTTATCGCTACTGAAAATATCTTAATGGAAGGCGTGCGCCGAGGAGGAGACCGTCAGGAGCTGCACGAGCGCATAAGGGTGCATTCAATGGAGGCGGCCCGGCGTATAAAGGAGGAGGGCGGGGACTGCGACCTTATCTCCCGCATAGCCAAAGACAGCGCATTTAAAATGAGCGAGGAAGATATAAAAGGCGTAATGAAGGCGGAAAATTATATCGGCCGCGCGCCCGAACAGGTGGACGAATTTTTAGCCGGCTATGTTAAGCCTGCGTTAAGCGATTTTACCGGCTTGATAGGCGAAAGCGAATTAAAGGTATAAGGGGGAAAATTACAATGGCTAAATATGTATTTATAACGGGCGGGGTGGTTTCCAGCCTGGGCAAGGGCATTACGGCAGCCTCCCTCGGGCGTCTGCTTAAATGCCGCGGGCTTAAGGTTGTAATTCAGAAATTTGATCCATACATAAACGTGGATCCCGGCACAATGAATCCCTATCAGCACGGCGAGGTGTTTGTGACGGACGATGGAGCCGAAACTGATTTGGATTTAGGCCATTACGAGAGATTTATAGACGAAAATCTCTCCCAAAACAGCAATGTAACTACCGGCAGAGTTTATCAAACGGTAATTGAACGGGAACGCAGCGGAGGATATCTGGGCGGAACAGTACAGGTTATCCCCCATATAACCAATGAAATAAAGGGACGCATTCTAAAAGCCAGCCAGGATAAAAGCGTAGACGTAATCATAACTGAAATAGGCGGTACCGTAGGCGATATTGAAAGCCAGCCCTTTTTAGAGGCTATACGCCAGATAAAATATGAGGTAGGCGTGCGCAATTCCCTTTACATACACGTTACCCTTGTTCCCTATCTGGCTGCCAGCGGCGAAATTAAAACTAAGCCCACGCAGCATTCGGTCAAGGAGCTTTTGGGACTGGGAATACAGCCCGATATAATAGTATGCCGTACTGAAAATCCCATTCCTAAAGAGCAAAAGGATAAAATAGCCCTTTTCTGCAATGTGCTGCCCGAAAATATTATAGAAAACCGGGACGTACCAACACTCTACGAAGTACCCCTGGCTCTGCACAAAGAAGGACTGGACACACAGGTATGCAAGCTGCTCAGCATGGAATTGCCCCAGCCTGATTTAACCGAATGGACCGAGATGGTCAACCGCCACAAATATCCAAAGCAAGAGGTATGCATAGCTCTTGCAGGCAAATACATCGGCCTGCACGACGCATATCTGAGCGTAGCCGAGGCTCTTGCTCACGGCGGCATAGCGCACAGTACGCGTGTTAAAATAAAGTGGCTGGCCACGGATGAAATAAATCAGGACAATGTAAACCAGGTCTTTGCCGACGTAGACGGCATATTAATTCCCGGCGGCTTCGGCAGCCGCGGCATAGAAGGCAAAATAGAAATAGTACGCTACGCGCGCGAAAATAAAGTGCCTTTCCTGGGCATCTGCCTGGGCATGCAGATGGCCGTAATTGAATATGCGCGCAATGTGCTTAACCTGCGCGGCGCTCATACGACTGAAGTAGACCCCAGCACCCCTTACCCCGTTATAGACCTTATGCCCGACCAGGCAAATTTGGATAAAATGGGCGGCACTATGCGGCTGGGACAATGCCGCTGCGAAATCGTGGATAAAAACAGCCATACATATAAAGCGTATCAGGCGGACGAAATAAGCGAACGGCACCGTCACCGCTATGAATTTAATAATAACTTTAAAGAACAGCTTGCAAACGCAGGCATGCAGGCTGCAGGCGTCAATCCTGAACGCAATTTAGTAGAAATAGTAGAAATAAAAGACCATCCCTGGTTCGTAGGAGTACAGTTCCATCCTGAATTTAAATCCCGGCCCAACCGGCCGCACCCATTATTCAGAGATTTAATTGGAGCGGCAATAGAATATAAAAACTCAAAGGAGGCCTCTAAATGAAAGAAAGAAAGCCGGCAAAGGAATTTATAGCCGTTTTAGATTTCGGCGGACAATATAATCAGCTTATAGCCCGCCGCATAAGAGAGGCCGGTGTATACAGCGAGGTAATACCCTGCAACACTCCCTTTTCTGATTATGTCGGCCCAGAACTTAAGGGAATTATCCTTACAGGCGGCCCCAACAGCGTTTACGCGCCCGATGCGCTGCGCTGCTCAAAGGAGGTTTTCTCCCTTGGCGTCCCCGTTCTGGGAATATGCTACGGCATGCAGCTAATGGCTCATATGCTGGACGGCAAGGTGCAGGCTGCGTCTATCCCTGAATTCGGCTTTACTGATATGTCGGTTAAAGAGCATCCCCTGTTTGACGGAATAGCCCGCGAAACAGTAGTATGGATGAACCATAACGATTACGTTTCAGAGCTGCCGACAGGTTTTGTCTCCATAGCGGCTACACCGCACTGCGCAAACGCCGCCGTTGCGGATGATGAGCAAAAACTCTACGGCATGCAGTTTCATCCCGAAGTCAATCATACGCGGCAGGGCTTTAGGATGTTGAGTAATTTTATATATAATATCTGCGGCTGCGAGGGTTCATGGAGCGCCGCGGGGCTTGCTGACGAGCTTATAGAAAATATACGCGAACAGGTTGGCAGCAGCACGGTAGTAAGCGGTCTTTCAGGCGGCGTAGATTCTTCTGTCGCCTCGGTATTAGTGCATAAGGCTGTAGGCAGCAGGCTTACCTGCATCTTTGTTGACCACGGCCTGCTGCGCAAAAATGAAGCTCAAGAGGTTATGGATTATTTTGGAGGCAAGCTGGGCCTTAAAATTATAATGGTAGACGCCCGCGAACGCTTTCTCTCTAAGCTCGAGGGAGTTACCGACCCGGAAAAAAAGCGCAAGATAATAGGAGAAGAATTCATCCGAGTGTTTGAAGAGGAATCAAATAAAATCGGCGCCGATTATCTGGTCCAGGGCACCATATATCCCGATGTTATCGAAAGCGGCTTTGGACAAGCCGCGGTAATAAAAAGCCATCATAACGTAGGAGGACTTCCTAAGGATGTCCGCTTTAAAGGCATAGTAGAGCCTCTGCGCCTGCTCTTTAAAGACGAAGTGCGCGAATTAGGAGAAAGCATGGGTATTCCACGCGAGCTGGTATGGCGCCAGCCCTTCCCCGGCCCCGGCCTGGCCATAAGAATTATAGGAGAAATAACACCCGACCGGCTGCGTATTGTGCGCGAAAGCGACGCTATACTGCGCGAAGAAGTCGCTAAGGCGGGTCTGGATAAAGATATATGGCAGTATTTTACAGTATTTACCGGCGTTAATTCAGTCGGAGTAATGGGCGACGAGCGCACATATGATTATTGTATTGCCATACGCGCCGTTACCAGCAAGGATGCCATGACCGTAGAATTTGCCGAACTCCCCTATCCCCTAATGCGCACCCTTTCCAGCCGCATAATAAACGAAGTCCCCGGCGTAAACCGTGTCGTCTATGATATTACTTCTAAACCGCCGGGTACAATAGAGTGGGAGTGATTTCACACCCTCGAAAAAGCCCGTAAATAAATGCTTTCGCCTCTTTGAATCCCTTAGTGGCAACGATTTGGCAACATTATTTGAATTATTGTAAAAGTAAAGAGCTAACTGATTTTTTGATAAGTCAGTTAGCTCTTTTGCTTTAATTAGTTTTTATGAAGTCAAAAATTTCAGGATGGTCTGTTATTTTAGGTGAGGTTAGTATATCGTGTAGAATCTCACTCATTTCATTTTTTACTGAACAATCAAACGCGTTATAATCGTGATCTGTATTTCCTTCGGATTTTTGAAGATGAACTCTGTTTCTTAAATCTTTTAATCTTCTTAGAGCGGGATAAACAAGATGGTCAACCTCTAAAGCCGAGTGATGTTTATCTAGAATTTTTATTAGATCGTCTAAATTCATTTGTATTATATAAGGATCAGATTTTTTTAGAATCTCTGTTTTAATGATATATTTTTGACCTGAAAAAGTTGTTTCGTTAGCTTGTGTAGTTCCTAAACTTTCCAAATTTGAAGTTTTACACCAACCATTTGACTTGATGATATTAGAAAACAGCCCTTCTAAAATTGACATACTTGTAATTACGTAATTTTTAACGACCATTATGTATATAACACTTGATAAATTCAATTCTTCAAGTTCTTTTTCTAAGAACTCAATATATTGCAAATTATATGCTATGTTGCTGTGTAAAGCCCTTGCATTTTCAATGCTGGTATCTATTTTAATAGAATTTTTTAAAGTATCGATTGAAGTAGGATACCACCTATCTTTTAATTTATTGGATTCTAATAATGTATCAAATGGAAGATCACTCATTTTAATTCTCCTTATCAAAATTCAAGGCATTAAATTTAGGATAGTTATACCGCCAATAGTCGTATTCCTCTTTGGTGATTTCTCCGTTTTTGAGTTTCTCGGCTTTCTCCTGCCAGGCGGAGAACATCTCAAACATAGATATGTAATTTGTTCCCATTCCCTTATCAAGGCGGATACAGAGTTCCCCGTCAAGTTTGTCAATGCGCAGACCGTACAAGTCCTCCATAACAAACAACGTGTGCATAAGCCCGTTGTAGCTGTCAATGTCGGGAATAGTCAATGCGCTTGCAGATACGCCGAATACTTCTGCAAGTTTATTTGTTAAATCGGCTTTCGGAGTTCTCGAGCCGGATTCATACTGGGCCATACGAATATCAGCAGTTTTTTCAGGAAAACCGACCTGAATACCAAGATATTTTTGAGTCATTCCTCTTAAATTTCTGAAAAAACGAATTCTCTCACCGATTGCCATAACCATTACGCTCCTTATTTATGGATTGTGCAATCAGTATAGCATATAAATTTAATGTCTGTCAATATAACAATAGCAAATAAATTTAATATTTTTTGAAAACCGCTTGACTTTACGAAATTTGCTTAGTATAATAACAATACAAACTTAAACTAATAGCGTTAAGTCTCAAAGATGAATAATCGTCGTGCGTTACGGTAATGGCGTACCCGCCCGGGCAAATCGGAAGGCGGTAAGAAAGTATTCCGACACGAAATAAATGAATTTGGAAAACAGAAGGGAAGGTGATGTATATGGAAAACAGGTTTATCCGTGCCGACGATGTGGCGCAGGAACTGAATGTATCCAAGCCCTATGCCTATAAGCTCATCAGGAAGCTGAACGAGGAACTGAAAGGAAGGGATTTATTACGATTGCGGGGCGTGTCAACCGCCAGTATTTTTATGAAAGGCTCTACGGAGCCGGAAAGGAGAAGGAATAATGCCGGTATTCAAAAACGAGGACAACGGTAAGGTATGTGAACTGGAAAGGTGAGCGCAAACAGAAATGCAAGCGTGGCTTTACCACAAAGAAAGAAGCGCAGGAATGGGAGCGGATGTTCCAGTTGCAGAATTCCTCCGACCTTGATATGAGCTTTGAGGCTTTCACGGAGCTGTATATTCGAGATGTGAAAAATCGTCTGAAGGAAAACACTTGGCTGACGAAGGAGCATATTATCCGCACAAAGATACTGCCCTTTTTCGGTAAGCTGAAAATCAGCGAGATTTCCACAAAGGAGATCATCACTTGGCAGAATGAAATGCTTGCCTATCGTGACGAGAAGAAAAAGCCCTATTCGCAGACCTATTTGAAGACGCTGCACAATCAGCTTTTGGCTATCTCCAATCACGCTGTGCGCTACTACGAGCTGCGCTCCAATCCAGCCGCAAAGGTGGGAAATATGGGCAGCGAGGAACACAGAGAAATGCTGTTCTGGACGAAAGAGGAATATAAGAAGTTTGCCTTGAGATGATGGACAAGCCCGTTTCCTTTTACGCCTTTGAAATGCTCTACTGGTGCGGTATCCGTGAGGGAGAGCTGTTGGCGCTGACATCTGCGGATTTCGATTTTGACAAGGAAATGGTCACAATCAACAAGTCCTATCAGCGTCTGCACGGAAAAGATGTGATTACCACGCCGAAAACAAAGAAAAGCAACCGCACCATTAAAATGCCGCATTTTCTCTGTGAGGAAATGCAGGAATATCTCGGTATGCTCTACGGACTCAAAAAGAGAGACCGTATCTTTACGGTAACGAAAAGCTATCTTCATCACGAGATGGACAGAGGTGCGAAAGCCGCAGGCGTGCAGCGTATCCGTATTCACGACCTTCGTCACAGCCACATAAGTTTGCTGATTGATATGGGGTTTTCAGCGGTAGCGATTGCCGACCGTGTAGGACACGAAAGCATTGAAATCACTTATCAGTATGCCCACTTGTTCCCGTCCAAACAGACGGAAATGGCGGAACGGTTAGACGATTTAGGGAAGAGAGATTTTGAAAATGTCAGCTAAGAACAGAGACAACAAAAACCGTTGGAGAAATATCACGGTGGGATTTCGGATATCACCCGAAGAAAACGAACGCATTAACAAGGCGGTCGCCTTATCGGGATTGCCAAAACAGGAATACTGCTACCGCCGCTGTCTCAATCAGGATGTGGTCGTGCAGGGCAATCCGAGGGTGTATAAGGCTCTGAAACAGGAGCTTGCCGCCGTCCTTGCAGAGCTACGAAGGATCGAAGCAGGAAGCGGCGTGGACGAGGAACTGCTCAATGTCATTGAACTGATTTCCGTCATTCTCGGCGGCTTGAAAGGAGAGGAACAAAATGAATAAGCAAAAAGAAATGACCGCCCGAAACACATCTGTTGGCGCAGATGATAGGCAGTCACTCAATGTATCTGTTAAGAGTATAGCCGCATATCCCCTGAAAATCAACCGTTTTGTTGAGAAAGGCGGTGGCAGGAATGGCTGAACTTAAAATCATTAGTATGGATGAAGTCCAAAGCAAGGAAGTGAATTGGCTTTGGTATCCGTATATCCCATTTGGAAAAACCACAATCATTCAGGGCGATCCCGGTGAAGGCAAAACAACTTTGGCGTTAAGACTGGCGGCGCTTCTCTCAAAAGGAGAGCCGCTGCCATATGACACTACCGAGCGTGAGCCTGTAAAAATTATCTATCAAACTGCCGAGGACGGACTGGAAGATACCATTAAGCCGAGGCTGGAATCCGCTGAGGCGGACTGCACGCAAATCAAAGTCATAGATGAATCGGAGGCGGCGCTCAGTATGCTGGATGAACGCATTGAAAAAGCAATTATAGAAGTCGGCGCAAGAGTTGTAATTCTTGATCCGATACAGGCGTATGTCGGTGCGAATATCAATATGAACAACGCAAATGAAGTCCGCAATGTGATGGCGCAGCTTGGACGAATCGCAGAAAAATATGACTGTGCAGTTTTACTTGTGGGGCATATGAATAAAGGAAGCGGAAATAAATCTTCCTACCGTGGACTTGGCTCCATTGACTTTCAGGCTTCGGCGAGAAGCGTTCTGATTGTCGGAAGAATCAAAGACAATCCACAGGTCAGAGTAATGGTGCAGGACAAGTCCTCTCTTGCACCCGAAGGTGAAGCAATCGCCTTCGAGCTGGACAAGGAAAACGGATTCAAATGGATCGGTCATTACGATATATCGGTTGACGATCTGTTGAGCGGTATTCCAAAAGAGAAGAAATCCGAACAGGCAGAAAATTTAATCCTTGAGTATCTTTCAAAGGGCAAATATCCTCAGCAGGCATTGCTGAAAAAAGCACAGGCGGCAGGCATTTCCAAGCGTGTGCTGGACGAGGCGAAGAAAGCGCTGAATGTCCAATCGGTTAAGGAAGGCAGTTAGTGGTACTGGCAGCTTCCTGAAAAAACAGAATGAGGTTTTTCAAGGTTGCAACATTGCAAAGATAGGCACACCTGCAACCTTGCAATGTTCCTTTTTCGGGAAGTGATAAAGTCTGGACGGGGTTGCAAGGGCGTCCTTTTCAAAGGCAACACATCCGACCGCTGCCTGTGGCAGATACAGGGAGGATTTGTTGGCGCAGCGGTCGAAATTCTGCGAAGCGAACAGCGAGAAAAGAATTTCGAGATACCGAAAGAGGGCCAGCCCTGTCTCGCCTGCCGGCTCGGTCGGTGCTTCTGCCGACTGACGCCGGCAGAGGTCGCCACCGGCGACCCGCACCCCTCGGAGAGCGCAAAACCTGCTTGCAGGTTGCATTTTTTATGGGCTTGCCTGTCAAAAGTGCTTTTGCGTTACTTTCGCAGAAAGTAACAAAGGCCCGCCGCAAACGGCGGAATGGAAAGGAAGTGATTTTGTGCAAAGAACGATCAGCGCAATGGTCGGAAAAGGCTCAGTCAACCACAACAGCCGCAAATTCAAAGCGGAAAATGTGGACGGTAATCGAACACATCTAAACATCGACTACTGCAATGAAAACATCAAAAAAGTCTATCACGAGCTATTCGATGAAGTACTGAAAAGATATAACGACAGGCAGACGAGAGCCGACCGAAAAATAGAAAACTACTATGAAAAAATCCGCAGTTCCAAACAGGAAAAACCGTTTCACGAACTGATTTTGCAGATCGGCGATAAGGAAAATATGAGCGCCGAAAGCAAAAACGGGACGCTTGCAAGGGAGATATTGGACGAGTATTATCGTGGATTTCAGGAGCGAAATCCTCGGTTAAAAGTGTTCTCAGCACATTTGCATATGGACGAAGCTACACCGCATTTACACATTGATTTTGTTCCCTTTACCACCGGCAGCAAGCGTGGACTGGACACCCGTGTGTCGTTGAAACAGGCTCTTGCAATTCAAGGATTTAAGGGCGGAAGCCGTGGAGATACCGAGTGGAATCAATGGGTACAGTCCGAAAAAGAACAGCTTGCCGCCGTGATGGAACGCCACGGAATTGAGTGGGAACACAAGGGTACGCACGAAAAACATCTGTCCGTTCTGGACTACAAAAAGCGGGAACGGGAAAAGGAAATCAATGCTCTTGAAGATAAGCTTGCCGAGAAAAAAGATGAGTTTCGTGTGATGGCTGACCGTATCGAAAACTTTGATAACGGCGAAAGAGCATTGAAGAAGCTTGATGAAAGTATCATGAACGAGCCTGAATATCAGCTTCCTGAGCCGTCTGCAATGATGTCGGCAAGGAGCTATAAGGCAAAGTTTGTTGAGCCGCTTATAGCTAAATTGAAATCGCTGATCAAAACATTATTCGCACGGTATTTCAAGGCGATAGACAGCTATAACAGGCTGAATGTTACAAACGCAAAGCTGTACCGGGAAAACGAAAAGCTCTCAAAAATCAACGGTAAGCTTACCGAAGAAAACACAAGGTTGAGGGCTGAAAACAAGGATTATTCGCTGCTTCGCAGGGTATTCGGATACAAACAGATAGACAGCCTGCTTGAACAGGCGAGAAATCTCAAAGGTCAAAAGCGTGGTCATACACGCTCAAGATAAATCAATTTTCAGGAGGTAAACAAAAATGGCAAAGACGATTTTTGAAGAAATGGGCGGCACTTATGTACGGCAGGGAGATTATCTTCTCCCCTGTCTGTCCCTACCCGCCGAAAAAGAAAACAAGCCCATTGGAGTATGGGGACAGCGACATTTGCGCTATCTCAAACAGCACCGCAAGGTGCTTTACACCAACCTGCTCACAAGCGGCAAGCTGGACAGCCATCTTGCGGATATTGACAAACAGGCGCAAGATATGTTTCTTCGGCTGGTAAAACAGATGGCAGAGCGTGAAGGCGTGACTGAGCAGCTAAAAGCAGAGAATCTGATGGAATGGGTTGGTAGGATGAATAACATTCGCAGTAGAACGATGGAGATTGTAAATGCGGAGTTGATTTACAGCTTATAAGACGAAATAGGGATAGTAGAGAAATAAACCTTTACTATCCCCTTCTTATAACTACTTATAAAACTGCATAAGTGTTTTTGAATTAATTCCGTTATTAATTCCATTATCGTGTAATTACTTATTGCATTACTTAAAAAATTGTGATATACTTTATGAATATGGATGCCGATTTTATGATATTTATGAGGTGTAATATGGCTGTTAGTTATAATAAGTTATGGAAACTTCTGATAGATAAAAATATGAAAAAGAAAGAACTCGGAGAGGCAGCAGGTATAAGCAATTCCCTTATTGCAAAGCTTGGAAAAAATGAAAATGTTACCGTCGAAGTGTTGGTTAAGATTTGTGCTGCTCTTGATTGCAATATAGATGATATAATGGAAATTTTACCTTAATTTATCGATTTTTGGAGGAATAAATACAATGACAAAACCTATACTTACCATAAATGATTTGATTCAAGAAGCAAAAATTTTTTGCGAGTTTATGTCAAGTGAAAATCATTCTGAATTACTTGGCGTTACGGATGGGAAAGCGGTAGGAACTTATGTAGAGCATAAATTTCAGCATTACTTATCTGAACATTATATAGTTACAGTTGGGGAAGTAGTGCTAAAGGAATTGATTTGCCTGGGGAAAATATATGCACAGATATAAAAGTTACATCAATAACTCAGCCACAATCAAGTTGTCCTTTTAAAAATGCACGTCAAAAGATTTACGGCTTAGGGTACAACTTGCTTGTGTTTGTTTATAACAAAGAGGATTCAAGCAATGAATGTCACCTACATTTTACCCATTGTACTTTTATAGATGCTGCAAGAACAGCTGATTTTACTATTACAAAGCGGCTTAGAGAAATGGTTCAGGATGGAGCATATAAAGAAGATATAATCGGCTTTTTAGAAGATAGAAATGTTCCGGGAGATGATATTGTATATAATGATTTGGCAGATGAAATTATATGCAATCCACCTGCACAAGGATATTTGACTATAAGTAATGCTCTCCAATGGAGACTACAATATGCTAGAGTTATTGGGTTAAATAATAGAGTGGATGGAGTAATCAATTATGAGTGGTAAGCGAGAATATGGCGACTATCAGACACCGGATTCGTTTGCTTTAAGCGTTTGTGAATATTTAAAAGAAAAAAGGGGAATTAATCCAGCTGTTGTTATTGAGCCGACTTGTGGTACTGGAAGCTTTATTAAAAACAGTTTAATTTTTAATGCGGATTGCATTATAGGTATTGATGTAAATAAAGATTATTGTGAAGAATGCAAAAACAGAATTAACGATTCTAGGGTGCAAATTCTTAATGCAGATTTCTTTTCGATTAATTTGACATCAATAATCAAAAAAAGACAGGATATCCTTGTTATTGGCAATCCCCCATGGGTCACAAATAGTACTCTAGCTGGCTTGAATTCTGTCAATCTTCCTGAAAAAGTTAATTTCAAAGGCTTAAAAGGTACTGAAGCACTTACAGGAGCTAGTAATTTTGATATTTGTGAATATATAATTCTCAAAATCATATCAGCTTTGTATAGAACCCGTTCGACGATTGCTATGCTATGCAAAACATCGGTTGCAAGAAATGTTTTTGTGGAAATGAAGCGTTCTCAAATTCCATTCAATTCTTGTAATATTTTTGAATTTAATGCAAAGAAAGTGTTTGAAATCAATGCAAATGCTTGTTTGCTTTTGATAGATCTAAATGATAGTTCTACATCTCCCGACTACTGTAAAGTATATTCTTTTGATAAACCCGATGAGCTAATCAACAGGATTTTCTATCGAGATGGCAAATTGCACAATCAAGCAATAAAATATTGTTATGATTTCTCTGGAGAATCTTGCTTTAAATGGCGTCAAGGAGTTAAACATGATTGTTCAAAAATCATGGAGCTTTCTTTATGCAATGAAAGATTGATAAATGGATTGAAAGAAACGGTTGATATTGAGCTAAAATATGTTTTTCCATTGATAAAAAGCAGCATGTTCAAGTCTGCAATTATTTCTGCTTCTAATAAATATGTGATTGTCACTCAAAAAAAAATCAAAGAGGATACCTCTCATATAGAAATGGACGCACCAAAGACTTGGAAATACCTAACTTCTCATAAAAGCTTTTTTGAAAAAAGGAAAAGCTCAATTTACAAAAATGCTCCTGATTATTCTATGTTTGGTATTGGGGAGTATTCATATTCACCATATAAGGTTGGTGTTAGTGGATTCTATAAGAAGCCATTGTTTTCCCTTTTAAGTAGTGGGACGGGTTCGCCCATAATGACAGATGATACAAGTTATTTTATTTGCCTACCATCATTTGACACTGCATATACTGCTATGCTAATTTTAAATTCAGAACATGTGCAGAATTATTTATGCAGTATTGCATTTTTGGATTCTAAGCGTCCTTTTACAAAAAAAGTGCTTGAGCAAATTGATTTTCATAAAGTGTTAGATGTAATCCAGATGGCTGATTTGATACAAACAGAAAAGCAACTGGGATTGGAACACAAAATTAATGAAGATATGTTTGAAGGATTTAAGCATCTTTTGAAAATGGGGCAAATGAAATTACCGTTGTATGCCAGTTAAGTAAGTACAAATTCATTTGTGTTTTATATGGAAGATAAGTTTCCGTAGGCTGTAAAAAATATAAAAGGATCATTCCGAAATGAAGATACTTGATTTTATTGAAAAAACAAAATTAGCTGATAGAAGTGAGAGTGAGAAAGCAAAACTCCTTTGTTTCTTTCATTATAAAGAAACTGGCGAATCAGTTTTTTCTATGCCGTTAATTTGTAATTTGTTTGTGTAGTGTGGGTTTAATGTTCCCAATAGTTCAAGATTAAAGGCTAATTTAACCAAGGGAAAAGAAAAGACATTTGTTAACTCCAAGGGAAAGACTGCCACAATAGAGTTTATTCCAGCGATTTTACAAAGCATGGAAAAAGAGTATGCAGTTTTATGGGAAGATAACATTACTATTGACTCAGATAGTGAATTAATTGATGAACAAAAATTTGTAGGAAAGCGGAAAGCGGAAATATTTAGATCAATTAATTTATCAAATAAATCACTCCTATGCAAATAATTGTTACGATGCGGTGGCAGGTTTAATGCGAAGATTGTTTGAGGTTTTACTTGTCCTGTCATATCAAAATTATGGAATAGATGATCAGATAAAGGACTCCACGGGAAAAGGGTATATTATGCTTGATGGCATAGTTACCCTCAGTTTACAAGGAAGACGGTCAGAAGGCATAAA
>ULUZ01047892.1_pt1 | contig 14273 bp, 10 predicted proteins | sample 1958881 | NCBI WGS metagenome assembly ULUZ01 (sample SAMEA4835771, study PRJEB28245) | human gut metagenome | biome: gut microbiome; material: fecal sample | place: Denmark | collected 2008
CAGACCGCAACGGGTGAAAATGCGCCAGTATGCATCATACATCAGTTTGTACTGCTTATCGAGACCTTCCTGATCCATATCGAAGGTGTAGCCATCCTTCATGATGAATTCGCGGCTTCTCATCAGACCGAAACGCGGACGCTTCTCATCGCGGTACTTGTTCTGAATCTGATACACAGAGACCGGCAGCTGCTTGTAGGACGAGGTATCCATGGAAACGAGCGTGGTCACCAATTCTTCATGCGTCGGTGCCAGGCAGTAATCTCTGCCGTGACGATCCTTCAGCTTGAACATTTCCTCTCCATATACAGCCCAGCGTCCCGTCTTTTGCCAGATTTCCGCCGGCTGCACAATCGGCATCAGGATCTCCTGTGCGCCTGTCTTATTGATCTCCTCACGGATGATCTTCTTCACTTTCTCAATGGCGCGGAAAGCCAGCGGCAGGTACGCATAGGTACCATTGGCGATCTTTCGCATCATGCCGGCTTTCAGCATGTACTTATGGCTCATGACGACTGCGTCGGCAGGCAGTTCTCTCAGGGTCGGGCTATATAATTTGGATGCTAACAATGAAATCTCCTCCTAGACATGAAATGAAGATCTATATTTTCATTTCGGCAAATAGATTTCTTCTATTATATAGCTTTTAGAAAAAATTTGCTATGAAAAAGTAATTCGGGATGCACAGCTCCTCCGGCATCGTTATCTTTTCTTTGAGCGAAAGCCTCCGCAATCAAAAAACGGCCTTCCTTTCGGAAAGCCGTTTTTGATTGCGGAAGAGACATTATTTCCAAGCCTGCTTCATGATGTTTTTGTATTCATTGTTCAGATGATCGACGATGACATCGAGGATGACACGGACGATTTCTGCGTCAAAGCTCTCGTTCGTGCTCGGGAGACACGCATCGAGGAAAATGCTGCCGTCTTCTGCTGCTACATACTTGAAGACCTTGTAGCTGCGATTCAGCTGGTTCAGGTATTCCAGGAGGGCGAGCTTATTTTCATCTTTCAGGAGCTGGCTTCCGATCTGGACGCGGATGATGGTGTAGATGGTATTGTCGGTGATGATGCCGAGCGGAATGGTCTGTCCTTCGACCTTCAGATTCGACTGGAATACAACGGTATCTGCCTCATCTTTCATTTCATTTTTGACGAAAAAGTCCATTTTGTTTGCCTGAGTGTAGGCTTCGAATTTCTGGGCTTTCAGGTTTACTCTTTTTTCTTCTGCCATGATGAATGACCTCCAAATAGAAATGAGAATTTTCTTAAAGCTGTTTCTATTGTACCTTGTCTTGCCAAAGATTGCTAGTAGGAGAATGGGAAAGTGATTCGAATCCAACGGGACCTGACGATCTGCCTTCCCGATAAGGAGAACGCTGACCATGCGGAAAAACAGCAGATATTCGGCATCGGCTGTCCTTCATTTGCGGCGCAGCCGCCGTTATTTCTCATCCCGCAATTCTCATGCAAGCAGAGCTTTCACTCGGGATCCATGAGAAAGCTCTACCGATTCAGAAACGACCTTCCCAACCCTTCATAGCCGACAAATTCGCGAAGCAGCGAATGATCCGGCACGAGCGATGCATCCAGCTCACGGAAGGGCGCGAGAAATTCCAGAAGACGCCGGGCCTCCCCATAGGCAGGGCTATCCTTGGATATTTCCTCTAAGTACGGCTTTACGATCCGTTTCAGAACAGGGATCTCATAAAGAAGTGCGGAATTAAATACAACGTCAGCGCGTCCCTGGAAGTGAAAAATGTTCCGTTCCTCTCCTTTGCGGACGCCTGGCCAGGAAGAGATCGTCTTTTCCGGAGGGTTTCCGCGGAACTGCATATCTCTCACCATACGGCGAAGAAGCCGCGTGTCCGAGGTCGATATACGGTTATGGTGGTTAATGGTGATCTGTGTCAGTGCGGAAAGATAGATATGCATGCACTGGTAGCCGGGGACAAAATAGGTGAGGCGCGGATTCAGTGCGTGGAGCCCTTCCACAAGGATCGGCTGCCCCTTCCCGAGCGTCACGGGCAGCGCATTCCACTCCTTTTTCCCAGTGATGAAATTAAAAGTCGGAAGCTGCACCGGCTTTCCTTCCAAAAGTGCGGTGATATCTCCTTCGAAACGGTCCAGATCAAGCGCGTGGATATCTTCCCAATCTTCCCCCTGCATTTCGCTTCGATCGCGGAAATAGTCATCCAACGAGATCATGACGGGATGCGCCCCATTCACCTGCAGGTGGACGATGAGACGCTTCATGAAGGTGGTCTTGCCGGAGGATGACGGCCCTGCCATACAGACGAGACGGATCCTGGGCTTCGCCTCACAGATCGCATCTGCAAGCTCTGCCAGCTTCTTCTCATGCAAGGCTTCTGCGATGGAAATGTAGTCAAGAATTTTTCCATTTTCGATAGAAGCATTGAGCTGCGCCAGATTTTGGCAGCCGATAAGCTCGGACCAGTTCTGGCTTTCGAGGAAGACCTTCGCAAATAGCGGGTCCTCTTCCTCATCCTGAGCCAGATGAAAATCCTCATCCGGAAGGCGCAGCAGAAATCCCGGCGCATAAGACTTCAGCGCAAAAAGCCGCACGAAGCTCATATCCGGCAGAAGAGGGCCGAAGAAATAGTCGATCACGCGCCCGCACTGGTCGACATTGATCGTATTCCCGGCGAGCTGACCGGCAAGCTCTGCATCCTCTTCCCGCCCTTTGATGCGAAGGAAGGCCATCGCACGTTTCTTCCCGACGACGAGCTTGGTGATATCGCGTCCCTCTTCGGAGATCTCACGCATCCGTGCCGCCAGCCGATCCAGCTCCTTCTTGAGCGGTACATGTCCGTCTTCGAATTCACAGTACAGCGATTTCCCCAGCGAATGCTTCACGAGGACATCTGCCCCTTCTCCATAGATCTCTTCCACAGCACATACGAGAAGCATGATCGCACTTCTCACATACGCCTGATGCGCTTTTGGCGCCGAAAGAGGGACCCATCGCACATCTCCGCCGGAGGGAAACGGTGTCTGGAAATCAAGAAGCTCGCCATCCATCTCTGCCAGCACCGCCTGCTCCTTCCCCCTTGTACCGCGGACCATATTCCATAAATTTTGTGGTGTCGCACCGTCAAAAAAGTCAAAACTTCTGCCTTCACAGGTGATATGGATCATGGAAATCAGCTCCTTTACCGGATCCTCCGGGAAAGTACGGATCCCATCGTGAATCGCATCATCGTTTTCCCAGATAACCATCTATAGATTCATTATAGCCGTTTTTTAGACCTGCGTCACCACGATATGCGGCAAAGACAGGTGCTTCAGCTCCTCAAAGCCGACATTCCGAGCCGCTTCCTCTGCGGATACGGGCATCGGCTTTGGAAGCGCGCCTGCATAATACAGAAGGAGTCCGATGATATCAGAAGGCTTCTTGCCCTCTGCCTTCATTTCACGAAGAGTGAGACCTTTCTGACGCTTCGAGAGCCGGACTCCCTCCGCATCAACAAGAAGAGGCAGATGTCCGTAAGTCGGAACATGGGCAACTCCCAATTTTTTCAGCAGATAGAGCTGATAAAAGGTCGAGGAGAGAAGGTCATTTCCCCGGAAAACATGCGTCATCCCCATCGCTGCATCATCGACGGATACGGCGAGCTGATAAGCGACCATGCCATCGGCGCGCCGAAGGACAAAGTCATCGATGCCGGGACGGAGCACGCATGTCTCCTCTCCGCAGAAAAGATCTCTGAAGGACACGCGGCTTTCCTCCATACGAAGGCGCCAGGAGGGCGCCTTCCCCTTTTCTCTCTCCGCGACTTCTTCCGCACTCAGACGGCGGCAGTGTCCGTCATAGACCGGCAGTCCCTCTCCTTCATGCGGCGCAGAGGCGATGCTGTGGAGACGGGCACGGCTGCAGAAGCAGGGATAGATCTCCCCCGCTTCTTTCCACCGATCCATGATTTCCTGATAGAGAGGAAATCGAAGACTCTGGACGGGCGTCCCATACGAATAGCTCCCGCCGGGGCCCTCATCGTAGGAAAGACCCATCCATGCGAGGTCTTCTTTGATTCCCTCTATGTATTCCGCGTGGCTTCGCTGCCGGTCAATATCTTCGATACGCAGCACGATCGCCCCTCCATGCTGGCGTGTCCAGAGCCAGTTCAAAAAAGCGACCCAGATATTCCCAAGATGCATATATCCCGTGGGACTCGGCGCAAAGCGGGTACGAATGGCTGTCTGCATAGCGTCTCCTTAGGAAAACACAGATCCCATCATTGTCAGATCACATCAGCGTTTTCTCAATGATACAAAAGGAGGCTCAAGCATTTGAGCCTCCTTGGTGGTAAAAATGATAAGGGATCCGGGATCAGATGCGGCGGGCTTTGCAGGTACATCACAGATGAAGCAGCCAAATGCCATCTCAAAGAGATCTCCTGCCGCCTTCATTTCTCATCCCTGATCTGACTTACTCCGGCATAGAGAGGACTTTCCTGAAAAGTGCCTTATCCCGCTGGATCTTTTCCTCGCTGCCCATGCAGCAGATATAAGGATCATCGATGATGCTCTTGACGAGCGGAGCAAGAGCACGGATATCCTTCACTTCGCAGGAGATGACCTCGCTGCGGATCCGCATACGGTCTTCTCTGGTATTACCATTCAGGTAGTGGAGCATCGCACGCTCGCCCTTCATGGGCGGGGTGAGCTGGATCTCATCCGCTGCCATGGTACCGATGACGTACTTGGTCATTTCACGTTCGGATAATTCGAGTGTTTCCAGATATTCCGGAAGGTCTTTGTACGTCTCGAGCGTTTCCTTCAGATTTGGGTCACGGTATGAGCAGAGAAGGGACGTACCGTCGCGCAGGAACTGCGTGAAAGCGCCATACGCACCGCCGAGGATACGGACTTTCTTCCAGAGGTACTCATAGCGGAGGATGGTTTCCATGACACGAAGTGCGCCGGTATAGGTAAAGCCATGATCGCGGAAGTTGCCGCCTTTGGCCACGTACTGGACCTTGCCTGAGGTCAGGAAGGCTTCATTGATCTCCTTGGCCGGGAAATCGAAGAGATGGGCTTCCTTCTTCTCCCCTTCCGGCATATCATCCAAAATGAGGCCGAGGCAGCGATCGACAGCCTGCTTTTCTTCCGTTTCGCCTGTAGTGGCAAAGAACATATGGCTTCTCGTGAAGATCTTCTTCGCGACAGCCGAGAGCTTCTCGGCGACTTCCTCTGCCCGACCGTCATACGTCTTGACAAGGTCTGCCAGGAAATAATAGAACGTCATGCCGGCCTGCTCAGAGAACTGTGCCGTCTTGGAGAAATAGGATGCGAGGCGTCCCATGGTGAGATTATGCCCGCGAGAGAAGGCGGTCATATCCCATTCTGATTTTTCTTCCAGGAGAAGCTCCTTCAGCCGTTTCGTATCCCGGAAGGATGTATGATTGATGACTTCTCCAAGCAGGTCCATGAGCTGACGAGCCTTTGAGGTGAGTGCTTTGCCTCTTGCGACCATGAATGGCTTATATTTCGATGCGTCATTGATATCGCCGATGCAGGAGATCTGGAAGCTGATGCCGCCGGTATACGCATTGGAGATTCGCGCGAGTTCTGTGTAGCTGTGCTTTTCCGTATCCAAGCTGCGAAGCATCCCGGCAAGGAGGATGGCATACGGGATCTCTTCCTCGGTGAGGTCATAGAGATCGAAATACATCGTGACGTAGGAGATCCCCGTCGTGTGAATATCATAGTGGAAGTGGCGGATACCGGAGACGGTCTCTTCTTCAAGCACTTCCTCCTCGATCTCCCGCTTCAGGTCTTCGCGGGACAGGAGCGGAATGGTCTTCAGGGCTTCCTCCGTTTCCATGGATGCCTGACGCTTCTTCAATGCTTTGGTGGACGCCACGATGTCTTCGAGCTGCTCGTCGGTGAGACTCAGCTTGTACGCAGCGAGCTTTTCTGCCGTTGCCGCATTATTCTTCTCCGTCAGTCCCTTTTCCGGCTTCATGGTGATCAGGACTTGATGCGGATTCTTGATGACGTACTTCAGGAGAAGGCTTTCGAAATAGCCATTCCGGATCCCTTCGCGAAGCTCTTTGATGTCATCGATATAGCGCAGTGCCGCCATCGGGTCACGGTCATAGAGCCAGAGATCCATCGCGCGCACGCCGTAGAAAAGTCCTTTCGGACGTCCCTGATAATCGTTTTCACGCGAGGTGAATTCCGTACGGTTCAGTGCGGCATCGAGCATATCCTTATCGATGCCGTCAAGAGCGAGCGTGCGCAGCGTCCCGTCGATGACCTGGGCAAACTGCCCCTGCTTCTCCACTTCCGAGCCTGTCACCTCGATGGTCCAGACAGGCTGCTTGTAGCTGTCACAATAGCCGCCGGACAGGTCGCTTCCAAGGCCGGCATCCAAGACTGCTTTCTTCAGCGGTGCGCCGTCCATATCGATCAGGACATAGTTCAGGATACGGAAAGCGAGCGATTCCTTCGTAGACATATGGTCGCTTGCTGCGATGTAGAGAGCATGGATGGCCTTCCCCTTTTCGCTTTCCTGTTCTGCGATCCCATACGGGCAGGTCGCCGATACCCTTTTCTTGAAGCCGGACTGCGTGCGGACGGCCGAGTCCACATTGCGGCGGTCAAAATGAGATAGGTATTCTTCATCGATATAAGCCAGCGTCTTTTCGATATCCATATCACCATAAAGGTAGATATAGCTGTTCGACGGATGATAGAAGCGTCGGTGGAATTCAGTGAATTCCCGGAAAGAGAGCATCGGGATGACTTCCGGATCCCCGCCGGACTCCACGCCATAGGTATTATCCGGGAAGAGACGCTCTGTCGCGCGGTCTTCCATAATGGCTTCCGGCGAAGAGAGCGCACCTTTCATTTCATTGTATACGACACCATTGTACGTCAGCGGCGCCTCTTTGTTTTCCAGCTCATAGTGCCAGCCTTCCTGCATCAGGATCTGCGGATCCTTGAGGCAATTCGGATAGAAGACGGCATCCAGATATACATCCATCAGGTTATGGAAATCGACCATATTGCGGCTGGCGATCGGGTACATGGTCTTATCCGGCCAAGTGATCGCATTGAGGAAGGTATTGAGAGAGCCTTTCGCGAGCTCGACGAAGGGTTCCTTCAGCGGATATTTCCGAGAGCCGCAGAGCGTCGAGTGCTCCATGATATGCGGCGTACCCTTGGAATTATCCGGCGTCGTGCGGAAGCAAATATAAAAGACTTTATTATCATCGTCGCTGTCCAGATACAGAAGACGGGCACCGCTTTTCACGTGCTCCATCAGGTAGGCATCGGCATTGACTTCTTCAATATGGGACATGCGGCTGACACGGAATCCGTGCACCAGGTCTCCATCATTCCATTTCATTTGATCTCTCCTTATCGGTTGCTGATAATGTTGCGTAAAAAGGTGCTAAAGGCTGCCCAAGCGGCTTCACCCCATAGTGCAAGCACTCCGCAGTGCTTTATCCTATATAAAAATCCCGGAATGAGCGCTGCCAATGAGTGAATCCGTATTCCCTTTCCCTTTGCATCTTTTTCCTTTCGTTCACAAGAAAAAGCGCAGGAAATCCCTGTGCTTTTTCCACAAGCATCTATTTATTATTTTTCGTCCTGCGGGAAAAATTCATCGTGAATCGCCTGTACAGCTTTGGTCAGGTCTTTTCTAAGGATGAGGCAGGAAATGCTGATCTCCGAGGTGCTGACGATATCGATATTGATATCGGCTCTGCCAAGTGCGCCGAACATACGGGCAGCGACTCCCGGTTTGCCGAGCATGCCGGCACCTACGACAGAGACTTTGGCCGTGTCGTCATCATAAATGACTTCTTCCACTTTGCCATCGTCTCTCATCTTATCAAGGACTCTCTTGGCATCTTCCATATCCGTATCATCGATGGTGAATACGATATCCGTCTTGTCGTCATTGGAATTTCTGACGCTCTGCACGATCATATCGACCGTGATATTGTCTTCTGCGAGAGCAGAGAATACGCTGTATGCCACGCCCGGCACATTTCTGAGTCCCAGTACCGCAATTCTAGCTGCATGAGCATCCTGTGCCACGCCTCTGACCGTTTCGTTCAAACCTTCCATACATACCTCCCGGATAATCGTTCCTTCATCATTCGTAAATGTGGATCTAACATGGATCGGGATGTGATATTTTATCCCAAGTTCGACGCTGCGAGGCTGCATGACGCCAGCGCCCAGACGTGCCATTTCCAGCATTTCCGTATTGGTAATTTCTTTCATCTTATGTGCATTCTTCACAACACGCGGATCTGCAGAGTATACACCATCCACATCGGTGAAGATCTCACACATATCTGCATGCATCGCACCTGCGAGTGCCACCGCTGTCGCATCGCTGCCACCGCGGCCCAGTGTCGCCACATCGCCATTTTTCATGAGACCCTGAAAGCCTGCCACGATGACGATCTTGCCTTCTTCCAGCTCCTTGAATACCCGCTCCGGCTTCACATCATCGATGGTCGCTTTGCCATACGCCCCTCCGGCAATGATGCCTGCCTGCGGGCCTGTGAGCGATACAGCAGGAACGCCGAGCTTTCTGAAAGTCATCGCCATAAGAGAAATGGAGATCTGCTCACCGGTAGCCAGCAGCATATCCATTTCACGTCCATGATTGATGTCCGATACCTTCGAAGCCAGTGCCAGGAGATCATCGGTGGTATCGCCCATAGCCGATACGACGATCACGATCTTGTCCCCCGGCTTCCGATCGCGAAGCACACGGTTTGCAATATTCAACATTTTTTCCGGTGTCGCAACAGAACTTCCGCCGAATTTTTTTACATAAAGTGACATTTACATCCCTCATTTACGAGTAATCTAGGAAAACAAAGTCTGCCTTCCCGCTGGAGCAGCCATCGGATTCGTCCGCGCTCCTTCTATACTGTGAAAAGTGTAACATGGAAGAGGCGGCATGTAAAGAAGATAAATAAAAAAAGAGGTACGGGTTTCAGCTCAAAGACTAAGAGACTAAGAGACTTTAGATGTCTGATGTCTAAAGTCTCTTAGTCTCTTATCTGAACCCGCCAACCATAAACTAAAATCCTCTCCCCCGAAATAGGGAAGAGGATTTTACATGACTCACTATTCATCTTCTTTTTTCTTTTTCTGCGCTTCATACAGTGCAAAGTATTTCCCATGCCTTGCCATCAGTTCGTCATGGCTGCCGCGCTCGAGCAGGCGTCCGTGGTCCAGAACGTAGATCACATCCGCATTTCTGACGGTCGAGAGACGGTGGGCAATGATGATCGTCGTGCGGTTTTTCGCAAGCTCATCGAGTGTCTTCTGTACTTTCTTCTCCGTCTGGGTATCAAGGGCAGATGTCGCTTCATCGAAAATGACGACAGGCGGATTCTTGAGGAAGACGCGAGCGATGGCGATACGCTGCTTCTGCCCGCCGGAAAGCTTCACGCCGCGCTCGCCGACCTTCGTCTCATAGCCATTCGGAAGCTGCCTAATGAAATCATCCGCCGCTGCCAGACGTGCGGCCTCTTCGATCTCCTCCTTGGTCGCGTTCTCACGGCCATACGCGATATTCTCTGCGATGGTATCCCCGAAGAGGAAGACATCCTGCTGCACGATACCGATCTTTCTTCGGAGATCCTGCTGGCGGAACGCGGAAAGCGGATGTCCATCCAGCATGACTTCGCCTTTTGTCGGTTCATAGAAGCGAAGCAGCAGGCTGACTAGCGTACTCTTCCCTGCCCCCGTCTCACCGACGAAAGCCACCGTCTTTCCAGCAGGGATCTCAAAGGCGAGATCATGCAGGATGAGATGCCCCGGATCGTAACCGAAGGATAGATCCTTGAAATCAATGTCCCCTTTCACAGAGGGCAGCATGACAGGCTTTTCCGGATCTTCGATAGACGGCTCGGTATGCATGATCTCTTCGAAACGGTGGAAGCCGGCCATGCCGCGCTGGTACACCTCAGCGAGGATCGTCAGACGAAAGACCGGACGCATGAAGATATTCACATAGAGAAGGAATGCGACGAAATCAGAAAGCGCAAGCGTTCCCTCATTGATCATCCATCCGCCGGCCAGGATCACCGCCACATTGATGAAGTTGGTGAAAAAATTGATGCCGCCGGAGAAATACGCAATGAGCTTATTCGAAGCGAAACGAGTATCCCGGAGCTCGCGGCTCTTCTCTTCAAAACGGTCCAGCTCGAAGGCCTCCTGGGCAAAAGCCTTCACAAGGCGGATGCCGGAAAGGCTTTCTTCTGCGCGGGCAGAGACTTCCCCTGCCTTCTTCCGGTTCTGTCGAAAGGCGGACTTCATCTGTTTATTCACCTTCACGGTGTGAATGCTCTTCGCAATAAGCAGTGCACCGATGAGAAGGGCAAGCTGCCAGTTCATGACGAACATCACGACCAGCGTCCCCGCCATGATGACGCCGCAGAGGAGAACATCATTCGGTCCGCGGAAGGAAAGCTCACTGATCTCTGTCACATCGCTTGTGATACGGGAGAGTAGCTGTCCCGTTTTCTCATTATCGAAGTAATGAAAGGAGAGCTTCTCGATATGAGCAAACAGATCCCGTCGCATGTCGTGTTCGATGGACGCACTCATGACATGCCCATAGTACTGCACCGCATACTGGATCGCAAAATTCAGGATGTACAGGACAAGAAGGATCCCTGCGCCGATAAACAGCCGATGCATATCCCCCGCCGGCAGTACGTCATGGATGAGATCACGGACCACGACAGGAAAGATCAGATCCAGTCCGGCCATGGCAAACGTCCCTACGATCACCCAGATCAGAATGTGCATGTAGGGACGGTAATATTTCATAAATTTTCGTATCATAGTATCCTCTTGGTCTTCAATAAAAAACAATTTGTTCTTTATTATAACGCAAAGGGAATGTGGCTTCAAGGTGAGAGGAGGCTCCTGCGGTCTCACCACTCATGGTCAGTGAAAACTCTGCCCTCTCACCGCTGACATCGCCTTGTTTCCCGTTCACTTTTCCCGATCCCAGATGTGCAGCCGATAGGCTCCGAGAAGATCTCCTTCAGCCGTGACAGCGGGGACTTCGATGCCAGCCACATAGCGGCCATCGGAGGAGATCGCAAGCGTCTGGAGCGGTCCCTTCGTATGGTACTCATTAAGGAGAGTCCCGTCAAAAAGACTGATGACTGCTGCTCCATGGGCTTTGTAGTCATGATTTCTTACATTTCTGCCGATCGCCAGCGCGGCTACATCACCGGCGACCCCGATAGCTTCGATCTCTGCGGGCGCGGTATAGCGGAAGAGATACTTCCCGTCCCTGTCAAAGCCATAGAGACTGTTTCCTGATGGATGGATGACGGGCGCCGGCAGCTGCCAATTTTCCCGATTGAATGTATTGATGGTACCGAAGAGGACTTTGTCTCCGGAAAAGAGCGCATCGCGACCCGCTGCAAAGTAATAGCTGCCGCCGATCTCCATGACTCTGGAAATGCTGCGCTCCCAAATGGGACGCCCGTCCTCGTCTCGAAGGAATCCGCGTCCATCACTCGCCATCACCGCGAGGTACTTCCCATCCTCCGAGTAAGAAAGACCGTTCCGGATCGTCGTGGTGCCGAAGGTCTCGACCGGCGGGATCTTTTCAGCATGGAGCAGTGTCCCTGTATGGCTGTCAAGGACATACAGATTTTCATTATAGGTAAGACCATCGGTCTTTGCCTTGTCGTAATTCGCTGTCGCAAAGGCGAAGCGGCCGCTGCTTTCTGAAACAGCACCGCAATTCACCCATGCATCCATATTCTCTTTTGCTGGATAGCGCCAGCGCTCTTTTCCGGTCTCATCGAAGGAAATGATGCGGGAAAGGTATGTCCGCTGCCCCTTCTCATCGAGCGTGAATCGATAGAAAACCGCATATACATGCCCAGCAGCATCCGTCGATATATCGATGGCCGTCGGCTCGGACTGTATGTCCGCCTCATACCCTATGAGAGAGTCTCCCCGGAAGGTCCACAGCACATCGCCATTTTTCACATCCATGGCATACATCGTTCCTTCCGGACTTTTCTCCCCCGCATAGACGACCTTCTCATCCCGGCTCACTGCGATGCCACGAATGAGGCCTGTGCCGACAGAGTGACTCCACAGCTCCTCTCCCTTCTCATCGAAATGGATGAGTTCGCCATTCGCTGTACCGACGAGCCAGCCGCCGTCCGACTTCACGTAGAGTACCTTGCCGCTGTCAAAGCCCATGCGGTCATAGTTCCGCCCTGCCATGTCGCCTAAGGAGATCACATAGGCTGCGTCTGACTCTTTGCCCGCAAAGATCTGCCAGGGTGTCTTTTTCCCGGTCAGCCAGAAAAGAGCGCTCCAGGTCAGTGCAAGGAGAAAAAAAATGAGAATTGTTTTGCATCGTTTCATGTTTGGTCACCAAATGGTTTCGTGGTTCAGGATATAAGGGCCGGCAAGTTCAGCGGAAGAAGGGGTGACAGCCGGAGAGTTCCCTATCCTTGATTTACAAATACATCTTCGCGCAGTCATACACCATGCGGAGCGCGCCGTAGTAGAAGCCCTCTTTGGAAAGCGCATAGAGAATCTTGGCACTGCCGCAGCCCACCGTGAAAAGAAGGAAGAGCAAAGAGACCCATTTTTCAGACGTCCGCCAGATGTCTGCCCGCCTTCCCTTGGCGAGGAAAAGACCGCGGCTCGTGACGGAAAGGGCCAGCGTCGCGGAACGACGAAGGCAGCGGGCCAAGAGGGGCTTCACCATGTGCGGGATGTGCATCAGCACCTGATGCCGTCCCTTTTCACTGCCGCTTCGAAGCTGCAATGCGACCATGACTTCGCCTGCTTCTGCAGCAAGTACAGGGAAGAAGCGGATCGCCGTCACCAGCATGAAGGCGGCCTGCGGAGATAGATTCCACGAAGTGAGCCCCTTCAGCAGCTGGCGCGGATCGCTCGTCCAGCAAACGAGCAGCCCCAGCGTGATCATCGATACCGTACGCATCCCCTGGATCGCACCGTAGATGATGCCTTCCCGATAGATATAGAGACCATTCGTCAGCGCCCCCAGGACAGGAAAGCCGGGAGAGATCAAAGTCACAAGGGGCGTCCGTGGATTCTGCGAAAAGAAGAGCGCCTGACTGGCGATCGATCCCCAAAGGCCCAATAGGATGAAAATCGCGAGCACCCGCCACTTATAAAAGGGCGTCTTTCCCAGAAAATGAAAAACGAGGGTCAGCGTGAAGAGAAAAAAAAGCGTCCTTGCATTGTCCACGATGATCATCATCAGCGCATAGCAAAAGAGGAAGGAGAGCTTCGTCCGTCCATCGAGACGCATCAGGAAAGAATGTCCATCCCCGCCCTCCCAAAGCTGCCTATAGGACATGATCCATCACCTCTTTCACAGAAATACACGGCTCGATGCCCAGCATTTCCGACAATGTCAGCATGGGCGGGAGCGACAGGCCGCCTTCCTCCATCAGTTTTTTATCGCTGAAGATCGCATGCGGCGTGCCGCTTGCGAGGAATCTTCCCTCTTTCAAAAGGAACACCTGATCCGCCAGCTCGCCTGCCAGCTCGATATCATGGGTGCAGAAGAAGATCGTCCGCCCTTCGGAGGCCGCATAGCGAAGCAGTGCTTTGATATCCGACAGGCTCTTCTGGTCCTGCCCCGTCGTCGGTTCGTCGAGGAGCAAGAGGTCATTATCCTTCCTTGCGAGCATCGCACCGAAGACGACACGAAGGCGCTGCCCCTTGGACAGTGCCAGTGGAAAATCATGACAGTAATGCCGTACATGCAGACGGCGAAGGAGGCGATCCAGCTCCTCTTCCGTGATGGTTTTGTTATTCCACGTCAGCTCATCGATGACAGAGTCCGTAAGCAGCATAAGATCTGCCTCCTGCCGCATATAGCCGATGTGATGGCGCTGCTTTTCAGCCGGCTTCCCAAGGAGCAGGATCTCTCCCGATGTCGGCGTATCCAGTCCGGATAAAAGGTTCATCAGCGTGGATTTCCCTGCCCCATTGAAGCCCATGAGCGCATTGATCGTTCCCTTGCGGATCGCAAAAGAGAGTCCGTGAAGCGTTTCCTTCTCCGCGCCCTGATAGCGATAGTGGAGATCTCTTCCCTCGAGTACAACGGGTGTATGGCTTTCTTTTTTCTCTCGCGAGATATGCGGCGCAAAGGAGATACCGCTCTTCCGGATCTCCTCCGCCGTCTCTTTCACATGCCCCGAAAGATAAGGAAGATGCAGGAGGCGGCCGAGCTTCACCGCCTGCGGCTCCCC
>ULUZ01058953.1_pt1 | contig 14099 bp, 7 predicted proteins | sample 1958881 | NCBI WGS metagenome assembly ULUZ01 (sample SAMEA4835771, study PRJEB28245) | human gut metagenome | biome: gut microbiome; material: fecal sample | place: Denmark | collected 2008
GTCGCCGTGCCAAGCGTCAGTGTGTCGCCGTCGCCGAACATCCGCACCGTCACACCCGCACGCTCCGCCGTCTTCATCGCGTTCGCGCAGTGCACCGTCTCCTCCGCCGGGAAGCAGAGCCAAAGTTCGTCCACAGTAATTTCCTTAATTAATTCCGCGAATCCGCCGATGTGATCGGCGTGCGGGTGGGTGTTGACGATTTTGTCCACATGGGTGATGCCCAGCTGCTTGAACATGTTCAGGATGCGCCGCGCCTGTCCAGATGTCGCGCAGTCGATGAGCATCGTCTCGCCGCCGCAGCGCAGAAACGCCGCGTCGCAGTCCAGAATCTGCGGGAAGATGATTTCCAGCAGGTCAGCGTCCTCCGCAAAGGCAAAATCCGCCGATACATCCGGCGCGTTGATACGGTTGATGACCGTCTTGTCCGCACCCTCGCCCGCCGCCGTCCCCAGCAGCATCAGCACCATCAGCAGAAGTGTCGCCGCACGCCTGCCGAATCGTTTCCACCATGCCATCATTTCATACCTCCAGTGTCGTATTTCCATACATTCCCAGCAAAAAAGAGTGCACTTCCCCCTTGACATTCCGGGATATGTATGTTAGAATTTTAAATTGCATCAGTATCTTTGCATACTGTTGATTTTTCCTGCGCTTGTATTGTACACGGAAACGCGGAAAAATGCAAGCGGGAATTTTCGACTGCCATACATTTTCGCGCTTTTTCGCCAAAATTCCTGCAAAGCGGCGAAAAAAACGCACGTTTTCACCAAGCAGAGGATGCTGGTTTTGACTGATGAAGGGGTGATCATACATCATGGCGCATGAGGTTGCAATGGGTAAGCTCCGGAAACGCATGAGCTTCTCCCGCATCAACGAAGGTCTGGAAATGCCGGATCTGATCGAGGTGCAGAAGAGGTCGTATCAGCGGTTCCTCGAAACCGACCTGAAAGAGGTTCTGGCAGACGCCTCGCCCATCACCAACTACAACGGCAATCTGGAATTGACCTTCACGGATTATTCTCTGGGTGAGCCGAAGAACTCCGTGGAGCGCTGCCGCGAGCGGGATATGACCTACGCCGCGCCGCTGAACATTCACGTCCACCTGTACGACAGCGAGACTTCCGAAATCAAGGAAACCGATGTCTACATGGGTGACTTCCCCCTGATGACGGAAAACGGTACGTTCGTCATCAACGGTGCTGACCGTGTCATCGTCTCCCAGCTGGTTCGTTCGCCGGGCTGCTATTATACCCGCACGCTGGACAAGGCGGGTGTGCCGCTCTACTCCAGCCAGATTATCCCCAACCGCGGCGCGTGGCTGGAATACGAGACGGACTCCAATGACATCATCTGGGTTCGCCTTGACCGCGCCCGCAAGCTCTGCCTGACCACGCTCCTGCGCGCGCTGGGCTACGAAACGGACGACGACATCCGCAATCTGCTGGGCAACGACAAGCGGCTGGAAGCGACGATGGCGAAGGACACCACCGTGGCGGAAGCAAGCAAGGATCGCGGCGGCGCGGTGCGCACCCTGCGCGAACAGGCGCTGCTGATTATCTACAAGAAGCAGAAGCCGGACGAGCCCGAATCCGTCGAGAGCGCGACGAACATGTTCAAGTCGCTGTTCTACGATCCCAAGCGCTACGACGTCATGCGCGTGGGCCGCTACAAGTTCAATAAGAAGCTGTCCATTGCCACCCGCATCAACAAGCATATCATCGCTGAGGACATCATTGACCCCCGTACGGGCGAAGTGATGTTCCGCGCGGGTCAGGTGATTGACCTCGAAACCGCGCGCCGTGTGCAGAACGCCGGCGTCAACCGCGTTGTGGTGGACTGCGAAGGCGAAAAGCGCATCGTCATCGGCAACAACTTCGTGGATGCGGCGGAGTATCTGCCCTTTGACCCCAAGGAAGTCGGCATCCTCGAAATGGTGCACCTGCCCACTTTGAAGGCGATTATCGACGGCTTGGGCGAGGATGTGGAAGAAGAGCAGCTCAAGCAGGTGATTGCGGACAACGTGCAGCACCTTGTGCCCAAGCACATCACCGATGACGACATGGTGGCCTCCATCAGCTATCTGCTGGGTCTGCCCTACGGCATCGGCACGACGGACGACATTGACCACCTCGGCAACCGCCGCCTGCGCAGTGTCGGCGAACTGCTGCAGAATCAGTTCCGCACGGGACTGAGCCGCATGGAGCGCAACGTCCGCGAGCGCATGAGCGCGCAGGACGGCTCGACCGACTATCAGCCCGATTCCCTGATTTCCATCCGTCCCGTGACGGCGGCGATTAAGGAATTCTTCGGTTCCTCCCAGCTGTCGCAGTTCATGGACCAGAACAATCCGCTGGCTGAATTGACCCACAAGCGCCGTTTGTCCGCTCTGGGCCCCGGCGGTCTGAACCGTGACCGCGCCTCCTTCGAGGTTCGCGACGTACACTACTCCCACTATTCCCGCATCTGCCCGATTGAAACGCCTGAAGGCCCGAACATCGGTCTGATCGGCTCTCTGGCGACCTATGCCCGCATCAACGAGTACGGCTTTATTGAAGCGCCGTACCGCCGCGTGGACAAGGAGCATCGCCGTGTCACCAACGAGCACGTCTACATGACGGCTGACGAAGAAGACCTGTACCGCATTGCGACGGCCACCGAGCCGCTGGATGAGAACAACTGCTTCGTCAACGACATGATTACCGTCCGCGAAGTGACCGAATATGTGCAGGTTCCGGGCGATCAGGTTGACTTCATCGACGTGTCGCCGCGTCAGGTCGTTTCCATTGCGACGGGCATGATTCCCTTCCTGGAAAACGACGACGCCACCCGCGCCCTGATGGGTTCGAACATGCAGCGTCAGGCTGTGCCGCTGCTCTTTCCGGAAGCGCCGTATGTCGGCACGGGTCTGGAATTCAAAGCCGGTCACGACTCCGGCGTGGAAATTCTGGCGCGTGAAGACGGCGTGGTCGAGAAGGTGGACGGCAACACCATCGTCATCCGTGATGATTTGGGCGAACGCCACGTCTACCACCTGACCAAGTTTGCCCGCACGAACCAGTCCAACTGCGCCAACCAGCGCCCGGTCGTTTCCGCGGGTCAGCGCATCTGCAAGGATGACCTGCTGGCGGATGGCCCGTCCACCGAAAAGGGCGAAATCGCGCTGGGCCGCAATGCCCTCATCGGCTTCATGAACTGGGAAGGCTATAACTACGAGGACGCCGTCCTGCTGTCCGAGAAGCTGGTTAAGGAAGACATTTACACCTCCATCCACATGGAGGAATTTGAATGCGAAGCCCGCGAAAGCAAGCTGGGGCCGGACGAAATCACCCGCGATATCCCGAACGTCGGCGAGGACGCGGTGAAGGATCTCGATGAGCGCGGCATCATCCGCATCGGTGCGGAGGTTCGCGCAGGCGACATTCTGGTCGGCAAGGTCACGCCCAAGGGTGAAACCGAGCTGACGAGCGAAGAGCGCCTGATGCGCGCCATCTTCGGCGAAAAAGCGCGCGAGGTGCGTGACACCTCCCTGCGCGTGCCGCACGGCGAATGGGGCGTTGTGGTCGATGTGAAAATTTTCGACCGTGCGCATTCCGATGAGCTGTCCCCGTCCGTACAGCAGATGGTTCGCGTCTACATCGCCCAGAAGCGTAAGATTTCCGTCGGCGACAAGATGTCCGGCCGTCACGGCAACAAGGGTGTCGTTTCCCGCGTCCTGCGCGAAGAGGACATGCCCTTCCTGCCCGACGGCACGCCGCTGCAAATTGTGCTGAACCCGCTGGGTGTTCCGTCTCGTATGAACATCGGTCAGGTTCTGGAAGTGCACTTGGGTCTGGCTTGCCGCGCGCTGGGCTGGCACATTGCCACGCCTGTTTTCGACGGCGCAACCTACCCGGAAATCCGCGAATGCCTCGAAATGGCTGCCGACACGATGGCCAAGCCGGTGGACGAGAGCAACCCGCGGATGATGCAGAGCTACTTCCACAATGGTCGTCCGCTCCGCCTGAATCTGGATGAAGAAGGTCGCCGCCTGTTCCTGGACGGCAAGATTCGCCTGCGCGACGGCCGTACCGGCAACTGGTTCGAGAACCCCGTTACTGTCGGCGTCATGTACTTCCTGAAGCTGCACCACCTGGTTGACGACAAGATGCACGCCCGCTCCGTCGGTCCGTACTCCTTGGTCACGCAGCAGCCGCTGGGCGGCAAGGCGCAGTTCGGCGGCCAGCGCTTCGGCGAGATGGAAGTCTGGGCGCTGGAAGCCTACGGCGCGGCGAACACCCTGCAGGAAATTCTGACCGTGAAGTCCGACGATACCGTGGGCCGCGTCAAGACCTACGAAGCCATCATCAAGGGCGAGAACATCCCCGCCCCGGGCGTGCCGGAATCCTTCAAGGTGCTGATTAAGGAACTGCAGGCGCTGTGCCTGGATATCAAGGTGCTTGACCGCGACCGCAACGTGATTGAGATTCCCGAACTTGACCCGGAGGACATGGCGCCGCCGAGCAAGAACAATACGCCCGAACAGGACAAGCAGGAATCGCTCACGACGCTGCTGCCGGAGGACGAGGACGCCGATGCCATCAGCAACGACTTCCCGGACAACGACTTCCCGCTGAATGATTTGGATTCCGACAGCGAGGACGACGATTTGTCGATTCCGCTCTCCTTCGATGACGACGAGGAAAACGACGATCTGGACACCATGCGTCTGGACGATTTGGGCTTTGACGACATGAATCTGGATGACGACGATCAGTAATTGACACATGAGCCTATCAGCCGGACAGGAATCCCCTTCCGGCTGATGGCTTTCCCGTACAGGACATACACCGGTGTTACAATGAAGGGAGTGTGAACCCTTTTGTTTGAGCTGACCAATCTTGACGCCATCCAGATCGGCATGGCCTCTCCTGAGCAGATTCGGCAGTGGTCTCATGGTGAAGTCACCAAGCCCGAAACCATCAACTATCGTACCCTGAAGCCCGAAAAAGACGGTCTGTACTGCGAGCGCATCTTCGGCCCGACGAAGGACTGGGAGTGCGCCTGCGGCAAGCACAAGCGCATCCGTCCGAAGGACAAGAACCTCGTGTGCGACAAGTGCGGCGTGTCTGTCACGCGCGCCAAGGTTCGCCGCGAGCGCATGGGTCATATCGAACTTGCTGCGCCCGTGAGCCATATCTGGTACTACAAAGGAATCCCCAGCCGCATGGGTATGCTGCTGGAGCTGTCCCCCCGTGTGCTGGACAAGGTGCTGTATTTCGCGAATTTTATCGTCCTTGATCCCGGCAATACCGCCGTGACCAACGTCGCCCTGCATGACCTGATTAACGACGACCAGTACCGCGCCATCATGGAGAAGCCCGACCGCGGCAGCTTCAAGGCGATGATGGGCGCCGAAGCCGTGCAGACGATGCTGCGCGAGCTGGATTTGGACAAGCTGAGCGCTGAACTGAAGGCGGAAATCGAAACCCTGACGAGCAAGGAGCGCAACCGCGACACCGAAGGGCAGAAGCGTGCGCACGCCGTGAAGCGTCTGGAAGTTGTCGAATCATTCCGCGCCAGCGGCAACAAGCCCGAATGGATGGTGCTGACCGTCCTGCCGGTTATCCCGCCGGATCTGCGCCCGATGGTGCAGCTGGACGGCGGCCGTTTCGCCGCGTCTGACCTGAATGACCTCTACCGCCGCGTTATCAACCGCAACAACCGCCTGAAGCGCCTGCTGGAACTGGGCGCGCCGGAAATCATCGTCCGCAACGAGAAGCGTATGCTGCAGGAATCCGTGGACGCGCTGATTGACAACGGTCGCCGCGGTCGTGCGGTCACTGGCCCCGGCGGACGCGCGCTGCGCAGCCTGTCTCACACGCTGAGCGGCAAGCAAGGCCGTTTCCGTCAGAACCTGCTGGGCAAGCGCGTTGACTATTCCGGTCGTTCCGTTATCGTCGTCGGCCCGGAAATGAAGCTGCATCAGTGCGGTCTGCCCAAGGAAATGGCGCTGGAGCTGTTTAAGCCCTTCGTCATGCAGCAGCTGCAGCTGCGCAACAAGGGCATGAACGTCAAGAGCGCCAAGCGCGCCGTGGAAAAGATGAAGCCGGAGGTGTGGGACATCCTCGAAGATGTCATCAAGGATCACCCCGTGCTGCTCAACCGCGCGCCGACGCTGCACCGTCTGGGCATTCAGGCGTTCGAGCCGATTCTGGTTGACGGCAAGGCGATTAAACTGCACCCGCTGGCTTGTACCGCTTTCAACGCCGACTTCGACGGCGACCAGATGGCTGTTCACGTCCCGCTGTCTCTGGAAGCACAGGCGGAAGCCCGTTTCCTGATGCTGGCGCACAACAACATCCTGAAGCCGCAGGACGGCAAGCCGGTTATTTCTCCTTCTCAGGACATGGTTATCGGCTGCTACTACCTGACGATTGAAAACCCCAACGGCAAGGGCGCCGGCCGCGTCTTCCGCAATCCTGACGAAGCGCATATGGCGTATGCCTTGGAGCAGATTACCCTGCAAAGCCCGATTAAAGTGCGCATCGAGCGCGAATTCAACGGCGAAAAGGGCAGCAAAATCATTGATACCACGCTTGGCCGCCTGATTTTCAACGATGCGCTGCCGCAGAACCTTGGCTTCAAGAAGCGTGAATGCCTTGATGACATGTTCGCGCTGGAAGTCGATCAGCTGGTCGGCAAGAAGCAGCTGTCCAACATCGTCGATATGTGCTTCCGCTCTCAGGGCGAGCACAAGTGCGCACTGGTGCTGGACGCGATTAAGGCGCTTGGCTACAAGTACGCCACCGTCGGTTCGCTGACCGTTTCCGTTGCGGACATTAAGATTCCGCCGATGAAGCAGCAGCTGCTCGACGAAACGGACAAGAAGGTTGCCCATGTGAACGAAATGTTCGCGGAAGGTCTGCTGAGCGAGGACGAGCGTTACAGCCGCGTCATCAATCTGTGGAACACCTGCACGAACACCCTGCGTGACCAGATTCTGCCGAACCTCGATCCTTTCAACCCGATTCGCATGTTCACCGACTCCGGCGCCCGCGGTTCTGCCGCGCAGGTGTCGCAGCTGGCTGGTATGCGCGGCCTGATGGCGTCTCCGACCGGCAAGACCGTGGAATTGCCCATTCGTGCAAACTTCCGCGAGGGTCTGAACGTGCAGGAGTTCTTCCTGTCTTCTCACGGTTCCCGTAAGGCTCTGTCCGACACGGCTATGAAAACCGCTGACTCTGGCTATCTGACCCGCCGTCTGGTCGATATTTCGCAGGAAGTTATCGTCCGCGAGGAAGACTGCTTCCTGCAGCGCGGTCTGCCGATTCGCGGCGTGCACGTTACCGAACTGCTCAGCGGCAAGCAGTCCATCGAATCGCTGGAGGAGCGTCTGCGCGGCCGCACGGCTGCTGCCGACATCACCGATCCGGCGACCGGCGAAGTGCTTGTCCACCAGAATGAGCTGATTGACCACGCCAAGGCGAAGACAATTTGCGACGCGGGCATCAAGAGCGTGTTTGTGCGCTCCGTGCTGACCTGTTGCACGCGCAACGGCGTCTGCGCCCGCTGCTATGGCCAGAACATGGCGCACGGCGGCAAGGTGGATGTCGGCGAGGCGGTCGGCGTTATCGCGGCGCAGGCCATCGGCGAACCCGGCACACAGCTGACCATGCGTACCTTCCATACGGGCGGTATCGCATCGGGCGAGGATATTACGCAGGGTCTTCCCCGCGTCGAAGAACTGTTCGAGGCGCGCAAGCCCAAGCGTGAAGCGGTTCTGTCCGACATCAGCGGCACGGTGTCCATCCACCAGACCAACCGCAACAAGAACGAGCTGGTCATCACCGCCGACGCGGGCAACTACGCGCGTCACACCCACAAGGCTGCTTCCGGCACGGTTGCCGTGCAGGTCGGTCAGGTGGTGCGTCAGGGCGATGTGCTGATTTCCGGCGCGACGAAGGCGAAGGTCGCCAAGGACGGCACCAAGTCCACCAAGACAACGGACATCAAGTCCACGCTGGCGGGCACGGTCACGATGATTAACACCAAGGGCGTGGGCGTCGTCGAGGTCGAAGTCACCTCCAGCGTTGCGGAGTTCGAGCAGAAGACCTACCCCGTCACCTACGGCAGCCGCCTGCGCGTGCAGGAGGGCGACCATGTGGAAGCGGGCGATATCCTCATCGAAGGCTCCATCAACCCGCACGACCTGCTGCGCATTCTGGGTCAGAGCGCGGTGCAGGACTACCTGCTGAAGGAAGTTCTGTCCGTGTACCGTCTGCAAGGCGTAGCCGTGGCGGACAAGCACATCGAAATCATCGTCCGTCAGATGCTGCGCAAGGTGCGCGTCGAGGACAACGGCGACACCGAGCTGCTGCCCGGCTCGCTGGTTGACCGCAGCCACTTGGAGGAAGCCAACATGAAGGTGCTGGAATCCACCAAGCTGCGCGTGGAAGACGGCGGCGACACGGGGCTGGCGATTGGCAGCCTTGTCGAGGCGGACGAGCTGGAGGAAATCAACCAGCGCATCCGCGTTTCCGGCGGCTCTCCCGCGATTGCCCGCGACCTCAAGCCCGCGAGCGTCAAGCGTGTGCTGCTGGGTATCACCCGTGCTTCTCTGGCGACCGATTCCTTCCTGTCCGCCGCGTCCTTCCAGGAGACGAACCGCGTGCTGACCGAAGCCGCCATCAAGGGCAAGATTGACCCGCTGATTGGCCTGAAGGAGAACGTCATTCTGGGCAAGATGATTCCCGCCGGTACGGGGATGCACCGCTACAAGGACATCGACATCCGCGAAAACTACGGATTCTGATGATTCATCAGCCGGGGTACGGGGTTCGCCCCTGCCCCGGCGTTTTTGTATCCGAAGGTTTCCAAAGGGCGATCGCAGACTTCGTCTGTTTTCATTGCCCTTTGGTCGCCTCCGCAGAGGCGAAATCCCCCTGCAATAAATAGATTGTCTGTTTTTTTCAGACTGCCAAAGTTGATTTCTTTATCATACTGGTAAAAAGAGCAGCTTCCAGAGGGCTTTCCGATCGCCCTCTGGACTCCTTCGGCTCCGCACTGATTGAGATGAATCGAAGAGCTTTTTACCCCTTTCCAGAAAGGAGTGTTCCCCCATGCGCAACATCGTCCTCATTGGTATGCCCGGCTGCGGCAAATCCACCGTCGGGGTCGTCCTCGCCAAGTCCCTCGGCATGGATTTTGTCGATTCCGACCTCGTCATCCAGTCCACCATGGGCGCAACCCTCGCCCAGCTCATCGAGCAGCACGGCGACGATGGCTTCCGCGACATTGAGAACCGCGTCAACGCCAGCATCGACGTGCAGAACAGCATCATCGCCACGGGCGGCAGCGTCGTCTACGGTGCGGAAGCCATGGCGCACCTCAAAAGCATTGGCACGGTCGTCTACCTCCGTCTGACGTGCGAGAACATCACCGAGCGGCTGGGCGACCTCCATGCGCGCGGTGTGACCATCAAGCCCGGCTGGACGCTCCGGGATTTGTACAATGAGCGCTGTCCGCTGTATGAGCAGTACGCCGACATTGTGCAGGACTGCGACGGACTGCGCCTGCGGGATGTTGTGGCGGAATTGCAGAAAAAGCTGAAAGGCTGACAAGACCGGCTGTCCCCCGACTTTTCCGGGACTGGCAGCCGATTTTTTGCGTGCAGAATCGCATGTTCCTTGCATTTTCAGGGAATGTATGGTATACTGTAAGATGGTATGTTGCATAATGCGTATCCTGCGCCGTCCGGCAGAATACACGGCAACTGCCCGACATGCGGACGGAACTTGTTCCGAAAATGAGGAGGTTTTTTTGTGTCCGGTGACCCATGGGCTGGCCCTTTGCTGCTTCAGCTGGTCCTGATTTTTCTGAGCGCCTGCTATGCCGCCGCTGAGGTGGCGCTGCTCTCGCTCAACGCGACAAAACTGCACCACGACGCGGAGGAAGGCGACCCCACAGCCGCCAAGCTGCTCCGCATGACGGATGCCCCTGCGCGCACGCTCTCCACCATTCAGGTGTGCATAACGCTGTTTGGTTTTCTGGGATCAGCGCTGGCGGCGACGCAGTTTGCACCGCGACTGGCTGGAGCGATTCTTTCTGCCGGGGCTGGCATCGACGCGGGCGTGCTGAACGTCCTCTGCGTCATCCTGATTACGCTCCTTCTTTCCTACCTGACGCTCTGTCTGGGAACACTCGTGCCCAAGCGCCTCGCGATGAAGAATCCCGAAGCGATTGCGCGCCGTTCGCTGCTCCTGCTGGAGGTCAGCGCGGTGATTTTCCGCCCGTTCGTGATGCTGCTGAACGCCGCCACGCACGGCATCCTCCGCCTTTGCGGCATTGACCCCAACGCCGCCGAGGACGAAGTGACCGAGGACGACATCCGCATGATGGTGGACATCGGCGGCGAAAACGGCGCGATTGAGGAAGCGGAAAAGGAAATGATCGAAAACATCTTCGAGTTCAACAATTCCACTGCCGAAGAGGTCATGACCCACCGCACCGACGTTACCAGCATCTGGGTGGATGATACGGAGGACGAAATTCTCCGCACCATCTGCGATTCCGGTCTGAGCCGTTTCCCCGTCTACAACGAAAATATGGACGACATCATCGGTATCCTCAACACGCGCGACTTCCTGCTCAATGCCCAGTCCGACAACCCGAAATCCCTGCGCGCCCTGCTGCGCGAGGCATACTTCGTGCCGGAAACAGTACAGGCTGATCAGCTCTTCCGCAACATGCAGGTGAAAAAAATCCACATGGCAATTGTCGTGGATGAGTACGGCGGCATGAGCGGCATCGTCACGATGGAGGACTTGCTGGAAGAAATCGTCGGCAATATCTACGACGAGTTTGACAAGCAGACCGAAGCGGAAATCGTCCGTGCGGGCGACAACACTTGGCGCATCAGCGGCAGCACGCCGCTCAAAGACGTCAACGACGCGCTCAACCTCTCGCTCCCCGAAGACGAGGATTACGATACGCTGGGCGGCTTGATTTTCAGCCAGTTCACCACCATCCCGCAGGACGGCAGCACCCCCGATTTGGACTGCTTCGGTCTGCACATTCATGTGGAGAAGCTGGAGGATCACCGCGTGGAGACCGCGCTCGTCACGAAGCTGGCGACCGAGGACGACCACGCCGACGACCACCCGGAAACGCTGCTTGACCGCCTGCGCAGCCGCGACGATAACGACGCGCAGACCGACAATGGGAAAGGAAACGAAGACAGGTAATTCATCATGGATACTGATTTGCAGGCCACAGACCCTTCTTTACAATTCATGACCAGCGGTGTGCTGGATACCACGTTTTATGCCACCTACAAGAAATGGCTGCTCTATCGCACCCAAGACCTCAACCTCTACGTCGCGATGCTCGTCATGGCGATCGCCGTCGCGCTGATTTCCATCTTCTCCCGCAGCTGGTACGTCATCCCCGCGGGCGTTGTGTTCATCGCCGTGCTATACATGATGATGATGCGCAACCGCACGCGGATGCTGAACGCCCTCAGCCGCGCGCTGGAAGAGCAGTACCCCGAAGGCATGGCGGAAATGTCCATCGCCTTTGGCAGCGACGGTCTTCATCAGCTGAACCAGACCACGGGCGACCTGACCGTTCTCCCCTACGACAACCTGACCGACGTGATTGAGGGCGAGGACTCGATGGCGCTGCTGACCCGCGCGAACGCCCTGATTCCGGTATTCACGAGTCAGCTGACCGAAAACGAAAAGGAGCATCTGCTGGCTCTGCTGGCGGAAAAAGCCCCCAAGTGCAAGCATCATCGCGCCTAAAAAACAAAATCACCGACCAGAACCGCGTGTACTGATCGGTGATTTTTGTTTGCGATTTTTTGATTTTTCTAACGGAAATGGACTGTTTTGTTGCATGGGTTTCGCCACTGCGGTGGCGACAAGGGGGCTTTGCGGTCGCCCCCTTGACCCCTTCGCCCGCACCTATGTTTGTTGAGCTGTATTGGAACTACTTTTAGTTAGTGTACCTTTCCTATAAATGAGCAAATAGTGAAAACTGCACAAGGCACATCGAAAAAAGAAAACTGTTCGGTCACGAATCGCGATTTATCGCGTTTTTTATAACCACAATGCTACAGCGGAATCGCGGTTTTTGTGCATTTTTTCGGATTTGCTTGTTTATAGTACCTTTCGTTCCCCCAAGCAACAATACAAATCAAGAAACATGGGTGTGCAATCCGAAGGTTTCCAAAGGGCGATCGCAGACTTCGTCTGTTTTCATTGCCTTTTGGTCGCCTCCGCAGAGGCGAACCACCTTATTCCTGCTCCCCCCGCGAGCACGCCGCATAGTGCCCTTTGCGCACCTCGCGCAATTCGCAGCTCGCCGTTTTGCACGCCTCCGTCGCCCATGGACAGCGCGTGTGGAATACGCACCCGCTCGGCGGGTCAATCGGCGAGGGCAAATCGCCTTCCAGCAGAATGCGCTGGCGATTGTCACGCGGGTCAATCGACGGCACAGCAGACATCAGCGTCCGCGTGTACGGGTGCTGCGGATGGTCGAACACCTCGTCCGTGTCGCCTTCTTCCACCAAGTGACCCAGATACATCACGCCCACGCGGTCGGAAATGTACCGAATGACGCTCATGTCGTGCGCCACAAACAGGTACGTCAGCCCGCGCTTGCGCTGCAACTCCTTCAGCAGGTTGATAATCTGCGATTGAATCGACACATCCAGCGCCGACACCGGCTCATCGCACACGACAATCTTCGGGTCAAGGATCAGCGCGCGCGCCAAGCCGATGCGCTGCCGCTGACCGCCGGAAAACTCGTGCGGATAGCGATAGAAATGCTCCGGCCGCAAGCCGACCTGCGCCATGATGTCCAGCGCCCGCGCCATCCGCTCGTTCTTGTCGCCGATATGGTGAATCGCCAGCACTTCCATCAGCATGTCGCCAACGCGCTGCCGCGGGTTCAGCGACGTGTACGGGTCTTGGAACACAATCTGCACATCCCGGCGGAACGGCAGCATTTCCTTCTTGCTCAGGTGGGTGATGTCCTGATCGAATAGCGTGATTTTCCCGCTCGTCGGCTCCAGCAGGCGGATGAGCGTGCGCCCCAGCGTGCTTTTGCCGCAGCCGCTTTCACCCACCATGCCGTACGTTTCGCCCTGCCGCAGCGCAAGGCTCACGCCGTCTACTGCCTTAACTTCCTTGACCGTCTGCCCCAGCGCCCCTTTGACCGGGAAGTAGGTGCGAACGTCCTCCGCTTTCAGGATGATTTTCCCCTCGCTCACTGTGCGGTCGCCTCCTTCTGCGCCAATTCCGCTGCCCGGAAGCAGCGAACGCTCTGCTTGTCGCTGACGGGCGTCAGTTGCGGCGTTTCCTGACGGCAGCGCTCCGTCGCGTACGCGCAGCGCGGCGCAAATCGGCAGCCCGTCGGAATCTGGCTGAGCAGCGGCACCGTGCCGGGAATCATGTACAGCGGTTTCGTGCGGTCGCCTTCCATGCGGGGAATGGAGCGCATCAGCCCCTCGGTGTAGGGGTGGCACGGATGGTCAAACAGCGTCAGCACATCCGCTTCTTCGACAATTTGCCCCAGATACATGACGATAACGCGGCTGCACGTCTGCGCAACGACGGCGAGGTCGTGCGTAATCAGCATCACGCCCATGTTCAGCTGCTCATTCAGGCGGACAATCAGCTCCATAATCTGCGCCTGAATCGTCACGTCCAGCGCGGTCGTAGGTTCATCGGCAATCAGCAGGTGCGGACGGCACGCCAGCGCAATGGCAATCATCACGCGCTGCCGCATACCGCCGGACAGCTCGTGCGGGTACTGGTCGAGGCGCTTTTCCGGCGCGGGAATCCCCACCAGACGCAGCATCTCCAGCGCCTTCTCACGCGCCGCCTTCTTGGACAAATGCTGATGAATGCGCAGCGGCTCACTGATTTGGTCGCAAATCGTCAGCACAGGGTTCAGGGAACTCAATGCGTCCTGAAAAATCATCGACACACGCGAACCGCGGATGTCCTGCATCTTGTGGAATGGAATGTCCAGCAGCGACTGCCCTTCCAGCTTGACCGTGCCGCTGTAACGCACCAGCCGCCGTTCGTCATACAGGCGCATGATGGACTGGCTCC
>ULUZ01066569.1_pt1 | contig 14082 bp, 9 predicted proteins | sample 1958881 | NCBI WGS metagenome assembly ULUZ01 (sample SAMEA4835771, study PRJEB28245) | human gut metagenome | biome: gut microbiome; material: fecal sample | place: Denmark | collected 2008
GCGTTATTTCACATCGCCATTGTTTTTTTATACGCGACTATTGCATTTTCATGCAAATAGGTGTATATTTATTGCATCCAATCCAACTACATGTGAAAAGAAAGCAAAGAGGGTATAGATGATGAATAAAATGTTGAAACTGGCCATCCTTGGTGTGGCAGCCTGCGGTGTATTTGTCCTTACCGGCTGCGGCGGAGACAAAGCCGCTTCTTCTGCAGCATCGAGTGCGGCAGGACAGGGCGCTCTCCTTCAGAAGATCAAAAAAGACGGTAAACTCGTGGTAGGTACAGCACCGGGCTTCCCGCCTTACGAATTCCTGGATACTTCAGTCAAGGATAAAAAATCCATCACGGGGATCGATATCAAAATCGCAGAAGCCGTTGCGAAGAAGCTCGGTGTCAAGCTCGAAGTACAGGACATGACCTTCCAGTCGCTCCTGGCTTCTATCACGACAGGCAAGATCGATATTGCGATTTCCGCCATCACTCCGACTGCAGAACGAGAGAAGACCGTCGATTTCTCCGACAGCTACCTCGTCGGCAAGCATACCCTCCTTGTCCGTAAGGAAGATGCAGGCAAGTACAAGACGCTGGCTGATTTCAATGGCAAAAAGATCGCCGTCCAGAAGTCTTCCCTGCAGGAAAAGCTGACCAACGAGCAGATCAAAGATGCACAGGTCGTATCTTTGACGAAGGTTCCGGATGCGCTTTTGGAACTCCAGCAGGGCAAAGTCGATGCTGTCCCGGTACAGAGCATCGTCGGCGGACAGTACCTCATCACGAATCCTGACCTGGCTCCGACGAATGTATTCTTCAAAATAGACAGCAAAGGCTCCTCGGTCGCTATACCTAAGGGCAATGAAGACTTTATCAAGATCGTCAACGAAGTCATCAAAGAGAACCGTGATAATGGCAACATCGATAAATGGGTCGATGAAATGACGAAAAAAGCTGTAGAAAATGCAAAGAAATAAGTCAGGGCAGGGCTAGAAATCGGTATTTCCGGATCGGTGCAAGTGCCAATTTCTCACGAGAGCGCAAATCCCGCTTGTCATATGGCTTCTGCGATCGATGCAGTGTTTTCCAAAATTTCACAAATCTAAGGACGGATGTACGTTAGCGGCTACATCCGTTTTTTTCTTATTGACATGATTTCCTTCATCATGCTAGTATGGCATGAGTTAGTTATCAATTTGGGAAAGCGAGGTCTTTCAAATGAAAAAAACTGTAAAATTCGCACTGCTTGGTCTGGCTGCTGCCGGCGCGCTTCTGATGGCTGGCTGCGGGGATGACAAAGGTGCAGCGAAATCTGCTGCCTCTGGCGAAGCGCAGCAGGGACAGCTGATGGAAACCATCAAGAAGAGAGGCAAGATCATCGTCGGCACCTCTTCCGGCTACCCGCCATATGTATTCGTAGACTCTGGCTCCGCTGACAAGAAGGTCATCGGGCTCGATATCGAAATGTGCCAGCAGCTTGCTGACAAGCTCGGTGTCAAGATGGAAGTCCAGGACATGGGCTTCTCTGCACTGCTCTCCTCCGTCACGGCAGGCAAGGTCGACATCGCTGTCGGCGGTGTCTCCCCGACTCCGGAACGCGAGAAAGTCATGGCCTTCTCTGACAAGTATCTTCCGACGGAGCAGAAGCTGCTCGTCCTGAAGAAAAATCAGCATGTATATAAGACAGCGGCAGATCTGAAAGGCAAGACCATCGGCGCAGAAAAGTCCACCACACAGGAAGCGACGGCACAGAAGGTCGAAGGCGCGAAAGCTCTCGGTCTCTCCAGCGTACCGGATGCGATCCTGCAGCTGAAAAATGAAAAGCTCGATGGGATTGTTCTCGAAGGCGTCGTAGCTAAACAGTACCTGATTTTCAATGATGACCTCGCTCTTGCAGATGTACAGTTCGAAGGGGCAAAGAAAGTCTCCGCTGTAGCGATGAAGAAGGGCAACGACGATCTCATGAAGATCATCAATGAGATTATCAAGAAGGATACCGAATCCGGCCAGTTCGAGAAATGGGTCGATCAGTACAGCAAGATCGCAGTAGAAAAAGCGAAGTAAGGCTATCGGACTTTGCTCGTGCATATTTTGCATAAAGGCGCAGTCTCCATGGAGGAGGCTGCGCCTTTTTATTAGCGGGAAGGAGTAAGGCTGAAAAGTACGCGATATCGCAGAGCCTATCTTCTGCACGCATGCGGAGCTTTCCGTAAAGGGAAGAATAAAGGAAATCGAATCTCGAAAAATGGCGAAAATTGAATGAATAATTATTGACATATGTGTATAATCATGCTATTATCTATGCATACAAAAACGTAAGGAAACACTGATGAAATCTGACTCTGCGATTGAATCAGCATTTCCGCAAGTCCGATGGGGACGATTTCACTAGAGAGGTGCGTATCATGATGATGAAACATAGCAAAGCATGGAAAGCAGCTGCCCTTGGTCTGGCAGCTATGGCAGCATTTACCCTGGCAGGCTGCGGCGGCAGCGCTGACAAAGCGGCATCGAGCAAGCCACAGACGCAGAAGGAAAGCCCGCTGATGCAGAAGATCAAGAAGGAAGGCAAGCTCGTCGTAGGCACTGCATCCGGCTACCCGCCATATGAATTCGTCGATACATCCGTCGGCGAAAAGAAAGTCATCGGCATTGATATGGAGCTTGCACAGAAAGTCGCTGACAAGCTCGGCGTCAAGCTCGAAGTGCAGGATATGAATTTCCAGGCGCTTCTGACCTCACTGACCAGCGGTAAGGTCGATATCGCTATCGCCGGTATCAACCCAACTGATGAACGTAAGAAATCTATGGATTTCTCGAACAACTACCTGCCGACAGAACAGCTTGTCATCATCAAGAAGGCAGATGCGGACAAATATAAGAAAGTAGAAGATCTCTACGGCAAGACCATCGGCGTCCAGAAGTCCACCACACAGGAAGCTCTGGCAAAGGAAAAGATCAAGGATGCCAAGATCGTCGGTCTTGCGCATGTCCCGGAAGTCGTGCTCGAGCTCAAGCATGGTAAGGTAGATGGCCTCGTTGTCGAAGGCATCGTCGGTCAGCAGTATCTCATCTTCAATGATGACCTGATGTTCTCGGATATCAAATTCCCGAATGCCGTCAAGAACTCTGCGGCTGCCATCCAGAAGGGCAACGAAGATGTCCTTGCTATCGTGAACGAAGTTATCAAAGAAAATACGGACAATGGCAACTTCAAGAAATGGACAGAAGAATACAGCAAGAAAGCTGTAGCGAATGCGGATAATAAGTAAGTAGAACCGTTCATCGGTAGTGTCACTTGGTAAGACGATTTTCTCTGGGGAAACACTGATTCAATCGTTGTCAGATTTTACTCTTGAATTTTTGTGCATAGCGAGGAATAACCTGACGCGAATAGCGAGCTATGTAAGGAAGGCTATGACGAAGCTATGCATAAAAATTCTTGTAAACGCTGACTCTGCGATTGAATCAGCGTTTTCCTCGGGTTCAGGGTCTGTCTTTGGGGCTTGACGCTCCATGGACTTACCCTGAACCCTTTCTTATTTTTCTATAGTCAATCCCATGCCCGTATGTTATAATAAAACATCGATTTTTCCGATAAAATCAAAAGACTAGGAAAGAAGGATATGTAATGACTGATAAAAAGATCCCATTCAGCGATGAGCTGATCCGACAGGTAGCACAGCAGTATGGTACACCATTTCACATCTATGATGAAAAAGGCATTCATGACAATATGAAGCGTCTGCAGAAGGCCTTTTCCTGGAATCCGCATTTTCATGAATACTTTGCAGTGAAAGCGACGCCAAACCCGTGGATCATGAAGAGCCTCAAGGAGCTCGGCGTCGGTGCAGACTGCAGCTCTATGGCAGAGCTGGTGCTTGCTGAGAGTGTCGGCATCACCGGGGATCAGATCGTATTCTCTTCGAATGATACCCCGGACGAAGAATTTTTGAAAGCGAATGACCTTGGCGCCATCATCAATCTGGATGATGTATCGAATTTAGGCGACATGGAACGTCTTCACATCGTCCCGGAAAAGATCTGCTTCCGCTATAATCCAGGGCCGGAACTTGCACGCGGCAATGCGATCATCGGTACTCCGGAAGAAGCCAAGTATGGCATGACAAAGGACCAGCTCATGACCTGTGTCGACTGGGCGAAGGACCATGGAATCTCCTACATTGGTATCCATACCATGGTCATCTCCGCGGAGCTCCAGCTCCCGGGGCTTCTCGGTACCATCAGCATGATGTTTGATCTTGCGAATGAGATCAAGAGAGAAAAAGGCATCACCGTCTCCTTCATCGACTTTGGCGGCGGCATTGGCATCCCCTATCGTCCGGAACAGGATCCGGTCGACCTCGAAGGCCTCGGCGAAGGTGCGAAGAAGCTCTTCGAAGAAAAAATGGCAGGCTTTGAAGATACCCGCATCTCCTTCGAATGCGGCCGCATGGTGACCGGTCCGTATGGCTTCCTCGTCACGAAAGCCATCCATTACAAGCACATCTACAGAGACTACATCGGTACCGATGCCTGCATGGCCGACCTCATGCGTCCGGGGATGTACGGCGCCTACCACCACATTACTGTTCTCGGCAAAGCAGATGCACCGAAGGACCACGTCTATGACGTGACCGGCTCCCTTTGTGAGAATTGCGATAAATTCGCCATCCAGAGAGCGCTTCCGGAAATCGAAATGGGCGACCTCATCGTCATTCACGATACCGGCGCTCATGGTCACAGCATGGGCTATAACTACAATGGACGCCTCCGTCATCAGGAGATCTTCGTCCATGAAGATGGCAGCATCCAGCAGATCCGCAGAAATGAAACCCTGTGCGACCTCTTCGCGACATTGGATTTCCCGGGACTTGCAGAAAATACGGAGAAGGTAGTGAAATAAGAAAATAGATTAGATCACGAAGTCAAATCAGACAGCGTTTTAATTACTGCTTTTTTAAGGTGTTGCGGCATATGCTGCAGCACCTTTTTTATTGATTAAGGTATAAAACTGATATCGGTCTGCACACATTCCATAGGCATCCGTGAGAACTCATCAATGGCGGTATATGGATAGGAAGCGTTTCCCTTTGGCTTCACCAGTCAGACATGCGGACGGCACAAATTCTGGGAAAGAGAACCAGTGTCGAAAAAGCCGTGGGCGGAGGGGGGCGTGGTACAAGCGGGTACTCAATAATAAGCCATTTGGGCAACATGGAATACGCTAAAATGCGTCCGATGTTTCACAACATGCGAAACATCGGACGCGTTTTCTGAAGTCTGAAGTCTTCAAGTCTCTTAGTTTAGCACTTCTTTCTCTTCTCCCGTTCCTGCACTTCCCGTACGACTTCTTCAATGGTCGTCCCCTTGATCGGTTCTTCCCCATTTTCTGCCCATGGGAAATGCATATGGGGGGCGACGCGTTCAAAGAAGTGGGGGAGATGCGTCGCATTGTCATCCACGTGCTCGGGAACGAAGACGGGGAGACGAGAGGGGAGGATCTCAAGGTCGATCGGGAAATTCGGCCCCTTATCGCCGTCTACATTGGTCGAGAGGGTATCGCCTTCCGTGATGGAGATGTGCGCTTTTTTGATACCGACGACAGTGACGAAGTCGGGGCCCATTTGGAAACCGGCGAGGAGCTTCGGCGCCTGCCTGATGGCATTCAGCCAGGCGAAGTCGTGGAAGAGGCAGAGCTTGATGATGCCTTTATTGCGATCCTCCGGCGGGATGAGGTTGCGGAAGCTGCCGGCAGAGTCTGTCAGCATGGCAGCGATCAAAGGGGAGGAGACTTGAATAACAGTGCCATTTTCTTCTTCGATCTTGAAGTGGTAGGATTTCTGCTTGTTCAAGACCTGCATGCCTTTCATGAAGTAGGCGAGCGATCCGAAGAGGGTCTTTTCTTTGATGGAGACTTCGCTGACTGCTTCAGAAATGAGACCGGCGGCGACAACGTTGATGAAGTAGCGGTCATTGATCTTGCCGACATCGATCTTCGTCTTGACTGCATGCTCGAGCATACGGATGGCTCCCTGCGGGGAACGCGGGATGTGGAGAGCGCGGGCGAGGTCATTGACTGTACCGAAAGGGATAAAACCGAAGGCGGAGTGACTTTCTACGGGTACCATGCCATTGATGACTTCATTGATCGTGCCATCACCGCCCATACAGATGACGTCACGTCCTTTTTCTGCGGCGATGCGTGCAAATTCCGTGGCATCTCCGGCTTTTTCAGTCAGCTTGATCGTGATATTGTCATAGCGCTTTGCCAGTGTCGTATGGAGGAGCGGGATATAGCGTGGGGCTCGTTCGCGTCCGGAGGTCGGATTGACGATGATGGTGCATCGTGTGGATTCTGTCATGGGTATCTCCTGAAAAAAGTGTGGGGGATCCGGAGATGTCATGAGTAAGGAAATGGCAGTCCCGTTTTCCCATTGGCGGGAAGATCCTTTTTGAGGAAAGTGTCCTACATGGTCTGCTCTGATCTCCGGTCACACCGCTTTACGTTAAAATTGATATCCTATATTATAGCGCAGATCGGCACACGAAAAAAGGCTCTCCCGCGCAATGCTCGTACGGAGAGCCTTTTACTGTTCTAGGGAAACGCTGCCGGTCCTATCACCAGTCACCGGTTACAGGTCACCAGTCTTTCTTGATCCCGTTATACAGCTTGACAAGACCCTTTTCCATGGCGCGGTTATTCGGGGCGGCGGGCTTGACCGTGTGAAGGAAGATACGGCAATGGGTGTCGGGGATGGCGATGAAGACATGCTGACACCAGACGAAGCCGTTCGGCGTCAGGGTGCGGAAATATTCAGAGAGCGTGCCGCCATGTGCAGAAAGGCGATCGGAGATGGTGTCCGCATCCATGAAGCGCTCATAGCGAGGACGGTCTTCTTTCTGAATGGAGAGATATCCGAAAGCACGCATTGCTGTGCGGTAACTGTAGGTGTGACCGGGATGAAACTTGTGGTAGTCCCGGCAGAAGACGACAGGCTGGCAGGTGCCGCGGTCAAGATCATTGATAACGATGGCATGGTAGAGGTCGTAGAGATCCTTTTCAAGACCATTCACCTTCATCTGTTCGATCTGGATGGCATTGCGCGTGATATTGAGAAGCTTGCAGCGCAAGAGGAAGCGTTTTCCGAGCTGGGCGATCTTCTGCACCTTCAGCCAGAGATACTGATCATCGATGGTATAGGTGATGGCGTAGGGCTGGTCGGAATCGTAGACATGGGAGAGCAGACGCGCGATTTTTTTACGGATCGGGCTCTCCGGCATATTGAGGCGGGCTTCACTGTCACGCGTAGTGGGCGCGCCGACGGAAGCAAGTACGTCTTGGTAGGCTGGGGAGGCGAAGCGGAAATAGATCTTGCCATCCTCCATGGTCTCTACGATCGCGAGCGACTCATCCGTGGTGAAGTCCATATCGCCTGCTTTTTCATAGTATGCTGTGAGCTCTTCTGTCTCGATGTCAATATGCTGCAGAGTGATATGGGCTTTCATTTCATCGAAGGGGAGCGGCTTGCCGAAAAAGTAGCCCTGGATCTTTTCGCAGCCGATATCTCGGAGGAAGCGGAATTGTTCTTCCGTTTCCACGCCCTCTGCCAGCGTACGAATGCCGATCTTTTTTGACATATGAATGGTGGACTGGATGATATCCTTTGAGCGCTGCGTGAAATTCGACAGAAAGTCCATGTCGATCTTGAGCTCATCGAAGTGATAGTCCTTGAGCGCATTCAGTGAGGAGTAGCCGCTTCCGAAGTCATCCATCCAGACCTGATAGCCCACCTCGCGGAAGTGATCGAGGATGATGCGGATCTCTCGCGCGTTTTGTACGAACATGCTCTCCGTGATTTCTATGCAGAGGAGGTGGTGGGGGATCTGGTATTTTTGGGTTCGTCTTTCCACCTCGGTGAAGATGTCACAGGTGAGGAAGTCCATGCGGGAGAGGTTGATGGAAATCGGGACGACCGGTATGCCGTCATCCAGGCAGGCGCGGAGGCGCTTGCAGACCTCTTCTAAGATGTACAGGTCGAGCTGATAGAGCTGGCGTGTATTTTCAAGAGCCGGGATGAATTCACTCGGCTTCAGGAATCCGTACACGGGATCGATCCAGCGGGCCAGTGCTTCGAGGCCGCATAGCGTCTTCGAAATGGAGCGGATGACAGGCTGGTAGTAGACCTGAATATAGCCTTTGGAAAAGGCCTCATCCAGATGATCGATGACATAGTCACGAATGAGGACGGCGCGCTGCACCTTGGCGGTGTACTCACAGAGGAAGACGTCAAGGCGATCCTTGATGCTGTCACAGGCGAGCTTCGCAAGATCGCAGGCCTTGCTCGGTGTGATCGAGAGATCCTCTACCTGATAGATCCCGATTTTCACTTCGAGCGGGGAACGCATGTACATGGAAAGCAGCTTCTTGTGGGCATCGATGACACGGTTTTGAAGATCTATGTCATAGGTGAGGACGACGAAATGATCATCAGAGAAGCGCGCAATGAAATCATTCGGGAAGCATTCCCTGAGCGTCTCCGCCATATGGAGCAGGAGGGCATCACCTGCATCAAGGCCGAAGTGGATATTGTACGACTTGAAGTGGCAGAGATTGAAATAAAGGATCACAATCGGCGGTGATGCCGGATTCATGCTGGCAAGCTTGAACCATTTGGCTGCATATTCAAGGAAACGACGCTGCCCCGGGAGCGCTGTCAGCCGGTCGGTAGAGTAGGTCAGGTACTTCGCTTCTGCATCGACGGCGAAGGCCACAATCACATGTCCATAGTCCGGAAGTGTGGTGGTACGGCAAAAAATCTCCATGTATCGGAGAGGACCCTGTTTTGTGATGGCTTTGAAATCAACGAATCCGATCAAGCTCTGCCGCAGCTGATGTTCGATCTCTAGGAAAACACGCTCTTTGTCGGCGGCGGAGAGAATGTCATCGAAGGTATGGCCGCGCGATTGAGTCAGCGCTTCTAGGCTGTCATAGCCAAGCATGGCAAGGAAACGATCATTGGCATACAGGATGTCATGGGTATCCGCCCGATAAATAAAAATGCCTCCGGGCATAGCGTGCAGTATGCTGTTTTGTATAGAATGATTGATTACGTCAAGTGAAACATCTTTATTCATTGTTCGTCACCGCCTTTGTCGTAGTGATAGTCATAGGGTTAAGGGTTCAAGGTTCAGGGTTCAGGGGTAGCCCGTGGGGCGTATCGCCCTTTGATTACGTTTGAAATCTCGCTTGAATGAGAAATGAGAAATGGTGGTGCGGCGCATAAAAATATGGAAGCGCCGCGAAGTGCAACTAGTGACGATGCCCCGATGCCTGCGGATAGCAGTTTCCCGTTTTGAACTTTCCAAACATTGCCTACCTGACCGCGAATGACAAAGATTTCTCGCTTCGCTCGAAATGACGATATGGGAGTCTAGCGTCTTCTAGTCACCAGTCACAAGTCACTAGTCACTTGTGACTCCTAATCCCTAGCTACCAGTCCCTAGCCACCAGTCACTCTATTTATATCTTATAAAAGTACTCGATAGCGCCCAGCGTCTTTCCATTTTGAAAGAGGGGCTCCGTGTGAACGAGGACAGAGACTCGGTCGCCCTCTTTGCTCCGCAGCCAGACGGCTTTTTCACGGGATAGTCCGTCGAAAATGGTCGCGACGAGCGGGCACATGGCATGGCACAGGTGGGTGCCATTCTCATCGATGTGATCGAGATGACTTTCGAAGCAGTGCTTGCCGAGCATGTCTTCCGCTTTGTAGCCGCTGATGCGTTCTGCGCCTTTGCTCCAGTAGAAGATCTTGCGATCCGTATCGACGCAGTAGACGCCGAAGGGCATCTGGTCAAGAATTTTTACGAAGAGTTCTTCGTGTGTCATATTCATGGGTTGGACCTCGTTTCATGAAGAGGAAGTGTGAACCTCAGCGTGGCAGTGCATAATCATGCCTTTTATAGTATATAAGGAAAGAAGGAAAAAGGCAAAGGAAATATGATGAGAATAGATGAATCTATCATTTTTTTGAAACAGAGAGACGATCCATTGTCAACTTTACAATGGGGGGGGTTACATCATTATAATATTACATATGTATATGTAACGTGAATGAGTATTTTCTTCAGGGGAAACGGCAGAAGGTATCGCTACCATGATGCTTGAGGTGTCGATATGTCTGTCTATCCTGAATCACAGGAGAATCATATGAATAAAATGGGCATGACACTTTGCCTGTCTCTGGCGGCTTTTCTGCCTTGCGGGGTGATGCAGGCGGCAGACATTGACCCGATCGCGCAGCATCAGGAGAAGGAAAGGGCGCAGGTCAGAGAGACGATGGACCGCTACACGGCAGAAGAGAAGGCTCATCGCCGTGAGGATGCACGGGCGCTCGGTCGGGAGTTGCTGCTCGCAGGCGAAGGCCTTGGCGAAACGGTGAAGCGGGAGATCGGAGAGCTTGCGGTCGAGGATGCACAGGCGCGTGTCATCGCGAATATTCCGATCAATCAAGCGCGGACGGCGCTTTCCACATCCGCGGGGGACTATGAGGCGTTGAAGGCACATTACCTCATCCGTCAGCGGATGCTTCCTGCGTGGGATGAGGAAAAGGATCGTCTGATCATTTCCCTTTCGCAGCTTGGAGGGATGCCTGTCCCTAGAGATCCGGAGGCGGCCTTTGCCAAAACGTATGAGAAGGCATCGATGGCGCGAAGGAATGTCCTTCTGTACTATCAGGGAGAGCATGATCCGGACCAGCTTGCACCATACAGGAAGGAGTCAGATCGCTGGCTCGACAGGCTTGCCGCTGAAGTGAAAGCATATGCACTCTCGCTGGCAAGCAGCAGCGATCCGTCCCATCCGACACCGGAGGCAGAAGCCCTCGCCGCGCAGTATACGAAGACGGTCCTCATGGCGCTTGATGATGAGCTGCAGGTGGAGATTCTCGGCGATCGTTTCGAAAATGCGCGGAAATCTTATGAGGCGGCGACGAAGAATTACGAGAAGCTGTATGCGAAAGAGATCAGCCGCTGCATGAACAGCGGCAATGGATTCCTTCTCACGAATCAAAGAGCAGGGGATACCGGCAGCAGGGGGGCGGCTTCTTCGGCAGCATCGGGCAGTTCTTCTGCCGCCAAGGCGGCAGGGAGTGGCATGCCCGCTGACGGCACCGTGGTACCGAGCACGCCCTTTCTTGTGCCGCGGAGCAGCGAGGAAAGAGAAGCTCTCCGCAGGAAGCTCATGCGCGAGATGGATCAGATCACTTCAGATGACTGGGAGCGTCTCGCACGCCGCCGCGTAGAGTATGCGGATGAGCTGTCTGCTATCGGTTATTTCGACAGAGAATCATCATACATGCAGGCATCCACCGAGGTCAAAGCGCCGAAGATTTCGGAGAAACGATTCAAGATCGATGGGGAGGCGCGTGTGGACTATGGCGCTCACAGCGGCTACAAGTCCATCAGAGATAGAAGCCACGCGCGTCTCAGGCTTTATGGAGATTACAATATCGATGACAACTGGCATTTCATTTCCATGCTGGAAAATGAAAAGATCTTAAGCGGTAAGGGGGAGGACAGCTGGATGGATATCGACCGCTGGTATCTGACGGGCAAGGTCGGCCGTGCGCGTGTGGATGCGGGGGCTTTCGGTTCTTTTCTGGCGGAAGGAAATATTTACGACAGCAGGTTCACCGGTGTGCGTGTCTCCGGCAAGGAGCCTTTCTCCTACATGGCAGAAGCGGGGACGATCAAGCATGCAGGCTTCGCGGCAGCCGCTGAGGCATCGACCACGCATGACATCTATACGCTGGGAGCGGGCCTCTATCGCTTCGATCTCGAGGACAGGGGGAAGAGGAACATCTATATGCTGAATGTTCATCGTCCGCTTGGCGGTCTCTACGATCTGGGCCTCATGGGACTTCTTGGGGAAGATGAGAGCCGCAGCGAGAAGGGCTATGTCGTATCCCTTACTCGTGGGAAAGAGAAAACATGGGAGAGAGGAAATACGTACTATTTCCTGAAATACTATCACCAGCCATATACCACGTATGTATTACATACCATGAACGGACTTGCGGACTACATGGACGGCTTCGAAGGCATCGGTGCTGGTATCCACTACACCGTAAAGCCGGACTGGCTCTTGCAGGCAGAATACTATAATCTCAAGGATCTCGAAAAGGGCGGCAGAAATCATACCTTCTGGCTTGCGCTTTCGTACTATTTCTCGAATTACAATGGGTGAGAAAACGAGGTGCAAAGGATTCGATAGGCAGAAGGTTCAACGGGGCGGTACATAAATCAGAAGCGCCGCAGAGTAGAAATCATGTCGATGCTCGAAAGTAGTATCCAAGTCACCAGTCACTTGAGTATGGCTCTCATCCCTGCTTTCGAATATTGGCTCTTAAGGAAACGCTGATTCAATCGCAGAGCCGGATTTCATATGGATTTTTATACATAGCTTCGTCATCATCTTCCTTAAATAGCTCGCTATTCGCGTCAGATGATTCCTTGCTCTGTATAAAAATTCAAGAATGAAATCAGGCAACGATTTAATCAGTGTTTCCTTAAAAAGAGGGAAGTATATCATGAAGAACATTCATACTATTGTCGTCGTCGGTCTGGGCTACGTCGGCCTTCCGCTGGCACATGCCTTTTCGAAGCATTTCCGCGTCATCGGCTATGATCTATCCGAGGAGAAGATCGCGCTGTATCGTAAAGGCATCGATCCGACGAATGAGCTCGGAAATGAAACGGTCAAGGAGAGCACGGTCGAATTCACGAATGACCCTCAGAAGATTTCTGAGGGCGACTTCATCGTGGTCGCAGTGCCGACACCGGTGAATCAGGATAAGACGCCGGATCTTTCGCCGGTCGAGTCTGCTTCACGCATCGTGGGATCGCATATGAAAAAAGGCGCAGTCATCGTCTATGAGTCGACGGTCTATCCGGGGGTGACAGAGAATATCTGCGCTCCAATCCTTGAAAAGGAATCGGGAATGACGCTGGGAGCCGATTTCCAGATCGGCTACTCGCCGGAGCGTATCAATCCGGGTGACAAGGTCCATACACTGAGAAGCATCGTCAAGATCGTTTCCGGGATGGATGAAAAGACACTGGAGACGGTGAAATCTGTCTATGGCACCATCATCGAAGCAGGCGTTTATCCCGTTTCCTCGATCCTGGTCGCAGAAGCGGCAAAGCTTGTGGAGAATGCACAGCGTGATATCAATATCGCCTTCATGAATGAGCTTGCGATCGCCTTCCATTTGATGCACATCGATACGAATGAGGTGCTCAAAGCGATGAATACGAAGTGGAATGCGCTCGGATTCTGTCCGGGGCTGGTCGGAGGTCACTGCATCGGGGTCGATCCGTACTATTTCATCTATCAGGCGGAGAAATTGGGCTATCACTCGAAGATCATCGGCGCAGGACGTCGCATCAATGACAGCATGTCGGGCTATGTGGTGAAGCAGATGGTGAAGGAAATGATCCGAAACCACGTAGATACGCGCCATGCGAAGATCTATCTTCTGGGCATGACATTCAAGGAGGACTGCCCGGATGTCAGAAATTCCCGGGCTGTCGATATTTTCCATGGCCTCAAGGAGATGGGCTTTGATCCCATCGCTGTCGATCCGGCGGCGGATCAGGCGGACTTTGAACGTCTTTATCATGTGCCGCTTGTGCCGCTTTCCGCAGTCAAGGATGCGGATGTCATTGCCGTCCTTGTCGCCCATAAAGAATTCAAAGCACTCTCATCCGCCGAGGTTCGCTCACTTTTTGTAACTTGCCCGGAGGAAGAGACGCCGCTCCTCTTTGATGTGAAGAGCATCTACGACCCGAAGGAAATCAGGGGTGAAGGGCTCGCCTATTGGAATCTATAAAGGGTAAGAAGTGACTAGTGACTTGTGACTAGGGACTGGTGACTAGACTCCCGTATCGTCATTTCGAGCGAAGCGAGAAATCTTCTTTGCAGACCGATAAACGATGGATGTGCGAAAGCAGAAATACGTAGCACCAAGGTGTCGTTTCCATACAGTGCCTATGTGATACTGACCGCAGTGCAAGGGAAACGCTG
>ULUZ01040152.1_pt1 | contig 13949 bp, 11 predicted proteins | sample 1958881 | NCBI WGS metagenome assembly ULUZ01 (sample SAMEA4835771, study PRJEB28245) | human gut metagenome | biome: gut microbiome; material: fecal sample | place: Denmark | collected 2008
ATCGACATGGGGGCGCAGATCATCCTCTGCGACCCGCACCGCGCCACGGTCATCGGACATGACCGCCGCCTGCAGCTGCGGGCCACGCGCATGACCTCGCCCGATATCCGCGCCGGCGTGGCGCTGCTCATCGCCGCCATGTCGGCCGACGGCGTCTCGACGATTCAGAACATCGACCAGATCGACCGCGGATACAAGGACATCGACCGCCGTCTGAACGCCCTCGGCGCAAGGATCACGCGGGTCGACGAGTGCAGCCGCTGATCGCGTCCTGCCGGTTCACCACCCCGCGCCGCGCGGCACGCCGCCGTGCGGAGGTTGTTGCGTGCGGTCCCGCGCGCAACGGAAAACGCAAGAGAAGCAAAACAGAATAGAGAGACTATGTTTTTGGAGAATGCCAGCCGCAAGGGCTGGATCGAAGTGATTTGCGGCTCGATGTTCTCGGGCAAGACCGAGGAGCTCATCCGCCGCCTGAAACGGGCACAGTTCGCCCACCTGCGGGTCGAAATCTTCAAACCCCGCATCGACATACGCTACTCGGAGGAGGAGGTCGTCTCGCACGACGCCAACGCCATCCGCTCGACACCGGTCGAATCGCCGCAGAACATCCTGCTGATGACCGCCGACGTCGACGTCGTGGGCATCGACGAAGCGCAGTTCTTCGACGCGAGCATCGTGGAGGTTTGCCGGCAGCTGGCCGACAGCGGCGTGCGCGTGATCGTCGCGGGGCTCGACATGGACTACACGGGCAAGCCCTTCGGACCGATGCCCGACCTGATGGCCACGGCCGAATACGTCACGAAGGTGCACGCCATCTGCGTGCGCTGCGGCAACCTCGCCCACCACTCGCACCGCCTGACGGCCGACGAGAAGCAGGTGATGCTCGGGGCGCAGGACAGCTACGAACCCATCTGCCGTCACTGCTTCCGCGAACTGCGGCTTGCCGAAACAGCGAAAAAGAGCGAATAGACAACCAACCCCGTCATACGACAGCAGCCCGCCTCGGCAAGAGGCGGGCTGCTGTGTCGTTGCCGAAGAGGATTACCGCGTCGTCGGGCGGACGGCGCCGCGCACCTCGGCGAGCTTCGACGAGAGCGACTTCACGATGTCGGGGTGTTCCGCGGCCACGTCGTTCAGCTCGCACGGGTCGGTCGAAAGATCGTACAGCTGCGGCTCGGGCGCGTTGCCCAGTTCGGTCTTCGTCCAGTATTCGAGCCGCGGGCCGTCGCTCGGCTCAAGGTATTTCCAACGGCCGGAGATGATCGCCAGCGTGTTGTTCAGGTTCTGCTGCACGACATACTCGCGGTCCTCGTGCGACTCGCCCAGCAGCACCGGAAGGCAGTCACGGCTGTCGGGCGCCGCCCCGGCCGGGATGTCGGCCCCCGTGAGCGAGGCCAGCGAGCGGTAGACGTCGATCTGCGAGAAGAGCGCCGGCTGCTCGCCCGGACAAACGCGCGCCGGCCACCGCACGATGAACGGCACGCGCGTGCCGGCCTCGTAGAGGCTGTACTTGCCGCCGCGGTAGATGCCCATCGGCGTATGGCCGTCGAGCAGTTCGAGCGCCCGGTCCTGGTAGCCGTCGTCGATGACCGGTCCGTTGTCCGAGGTGAAGATCAGCAGCGTATTGTCGGCAAGGCCGAGGCTGTCGAGCGTGCGCATCACCTCGCCGATCGTCCAGTCGAGCTGCAGGATCACGTCGCCGCGGGTTCCCATTCCGCTCTTGCCCGCAAAACGCGGATGCGGCACGCGCGGCACGTGCACGTCCTGCGTACCCATGTAGAGGAAGAAGGGCTCGTCGCGGTGCTGCGCGATGAAGCGCGTGGCCTTGGCCGTGATCGTATCGGCGATGTGCTCGTCGACCCACAGCGCGGCGCGGCCGCCCGTCATCCAGCCGATGCGCGGGATGCCGTTGATGATCGTGTTGTTGTGGCCCTGGCTCGGCTTGAGGGTCACCAGTTCGGGGTTCTCCTCGCCCGTGGGCCAGTCGCCGACCTTCTGCGTATAGCTCACCGTGATCGGATCGGCGGGGTCCAGCCCCACGACATGGCCGTCCTCGACGAAGACGCACGGCACGCGGTCGACCGTCGCGGGGATCAGGAACTCGTAGTCGAAGCCGATGTCGCGGGCCCCGGGACGGATCTCGGCATTGAAGTCCGTGCCGCCCGCAGGGCCGAGGCCGAGGTGCCACTTGCCCACGGCTCCCGTGGCGTAGCCCTCGCCGTGCAGGGCGTCGGCCAGCGTATGGCAGGCCGTGTCGATAATCAGTTCGGAGTTGCCCGGAGCGATGCCCGTATTCTCCTGCCGCCACGGATACATGCCCGTCAGCAGGCCGAATCGCGACGGCGTACTCGTGGCCGAGGTCGCATAGGCATTGGTGAAGCGCTGTCCCTGGGCGGCCAGCCGGTCGATGTTGGGCGTCGAGATCTTCGTGGCGCCGTAGCAGCTCAAGTCGCCGATGCCCAGGTCGTCGGCATAGATGAAGATGATGTTGGGGCGCGGCGGGGCCGGAACGGCCTGCTCCCCGCAGCCGGACAGCAACGCCGCCGAAGGCAGGGCGGCCAAAAGGAGAGATGCTTTCATGGTTATCGGTTTTTCATGGTTTTATTCAAAACGGAAACGACGTCCGGGACATTCCCGGAAAGGAGCAGCGCGCGGCCCGGGACGGCACCCGAAAGGGATCAGCGTGGCCCCCTCCGGAAGGGGATCAGCGAGGCCCTCCTCCGAAAGGGGTCAACGTGCGGCCCGGAGCGCCTCGATGAACCCGGGCCACAGCACCCACAGGTTCTCGGTCCGCAGCCACAGTTCGCGGGCCTGCGCCGCGACGGAGGGGTGTTCGCTCTCGATGTCGCGCAGGTAGGCCTCGTCGGCCGGGTGCTCCGCCGCGGTGAATTCCGCGAAATAGGGGGCAAAGCGCGTGCAGAAGCGTTGCAACTCCCCCTCGGGCAGGCGGCCGTCGCGCCGGTAGGCCGACCACAGCAACAGCAGCTCCCGGCTGGCGCACTTGTCCGAGATGTCGTTGATGACCTCGTCGAAGAGCTCCTGCTCGTCCATGGCCAGGTAGTCGAACGCCAGCAGCTCGCTCCCCTCGAGGTGGTCTTCGGGATCGAGTTCCAGCAGCATCTCCAGCAGCGCAGCCGACATCTCGAAGTCGTTGATCAGGAAGTGGTCGATGGCCGAGGCCTCGATCAGCTCGAGCGCCGCACGCGAGTTGCGGTGGTTCCACTCGAGGATCACCTCCTCCTGTTCGGGAATCAGCTCCGCCAGTCGCTGGAAAGCCTGGAAACGTTCGTTGCAGGCCTCCTCGACACGGCCCGCCTGTTGCAGTTCGCGGCTGTGGCGCAGGACGCGGGAAAAATCGTAGGGACCCTCGCCGATCACCTCGAAGGTCTGGTCGGGGGTCGGGTTAAGCATTGCCTTTTGCATGGTCGCGACGCAGTTTGATGATGATCCACACGAGCATGGCCAGCGTCAGCACCCCGCCCAGCACATAGGCTGCCACGCGGTTGTGCATGCCGAACATGAGCGGTGAGACGAAGATATAGCTGGCACAGACGTAAGTCATGATGAGGGCGGGGATCAGCCCCACGGCCACCCCGCGGCCTCGCCGGGCGAAGTAGACGACGATCATCCAGAGCGTCACGACGGCCAGCGTCTGGTTCATCCAGGCGAAGTAGCTCCACATGATCTGGAACGGCAGGGCGAAGATGATGACGAGCCCCGCGGCGAAGAGCGGCAGGCTGATCCAGATGCGCTTGCGCAGCGAGCGCTGCTCGATGCCGAGGAAGTCGGCGACGATCAGACGTGCCGAACGGAAGGCCGTATCGCCGGAGGTGATGGCGCAGGCCACGACGCCGAAGATGACGAAGGCGGCCAGCACGGGACCGAGCGTCTCGGTGGCGATCAGGTCGATGAGGATGGCCGCCTGCCCGTCGTACCGGGCGATGACGGCGTTCAGCCCCGCAACGTCGCCCCAGAAGGCCATGCCGATGGCGGCCCAGATCAGGGCAACGATCGACTCAGAGATCATCGCACCGTAGAAGACCGAACGGCTCTCGCCCTCGCTGCGCATGCAGCGGGCCATCAGGGGCGACTGCGTGGCATGGAAGCCCGAAATGGCGCCGCAGGCGATCGTCGTGAAGAGCATCGGCACGATCGGGAACTCGCGGGCGTCGGTCAGGCAGTTCTCGAACGACGTGAACTCGGGAATGGTGTAGCGCCCGCTGAAGAGCAGCACGAAGAGGACGCCCAGGGCCATGAAGAGCAGCGCGACGCCAAACACGGGATAGATGCGCCCGATGATCTTGTCGACGGGCAGCAGCGTGGCCGCAACATAGTAAAGCAGGATCACGCCCAGCACGAGGAGCATCAGCCACGAGAATCCGCCGAAGGCCTCCCCTTCGAGTGCCGGGATGTCGAGCCGGTTGACGATCAGCGACGCGGGCTGCGAGAGGAAGACCGCCCCGACAAGGACCATGAGTCCCACCGAGAAGAGCCGCATGAAGAGGCGGGTGCCGCGGCCGAGGTAATGCCCGGCCGACTCGGGAAGGCTCGCCCCGTCGTGCCGCAGGGAGATGACTCCGGCCACAAAGTCGTGCATCGCCCCGAGTAAGATGCCGCCGAAGGTGATCCACAGAAAGGCCACGGGTCCGTAGGCGGCCCCGAGCACGGCGCCGAAGATCGGGCCCAGCCCGGCAATGTTGAGCAGCTGGATCAGAAAGATGCGCCAGCGCGGCAGCGGGACGTAGTCCACGCCGTCATAGCACCGGTGGCAGGGGGTCTCGGCCGCCGGGTCGATCCCCACGAGCCGCTCGAGATAGCGCCCGTATACGAAGTATGCCCCCACCAGCAGGGCAAGGCACACCAAAAAAGTAATCATCGCAAAAACAAGAGCTTGGGATTATTTCAGATGCGAAGATAAGAAGAAATGAGAGATTTTTTGCAAAATTGTTGCAGGAAAAGAATTTTTTTCAGATATTTGCAGTCCGAAAGGAGACAGGAAGTCTTCCCAGGCCGAAATAGCTCAGCGGTAGAGCACTTCACTCGTAATGAAGGGGTCCCGAGTTCAAATCTCGGTTTCGGCTCGAAATCAGGAGGTTGCATCGCAGGATGCGACCTCTTTTTCGTATGTGGCAGGAGGCGCGGGCGGGATGCGCCCCATCTGCCGCCTGCCGAAAGACGACTGCGGGACACCGATGCGCCCCATACTGTGCGGGCTGGTCGGCCGTACAAACGCCGCAGGGCGGCAGCCGGACATGGAAAATCCCCGCAACGGGAGGCCGGAGGCATATTGTTGTATGGCAGACAACAAACCCACTAATCTCCAAAAAATCCGGCCCCCGGGTTGCGGGGATTCAGGCGGTGTCGGGAGAGGGCCTGCCCCACGGGGGTCCGTGCCGCTCCGCCGGAAAGCCGGCGGCTCCCGCGCCGACAGGCAGCTGTCGGCCGCATGTGTCGCGGAATACGGTGTGCGGAGGTTCAAAACGGATGCGCACCCTGCCCTTCATACGATCTGCCGCAAGCGGAAGATCTGACCGGACGCCGGAAAGAGATGATATCGCCGTTTTGATTTCCACCCGTAATCCCGCAGGTTGCAAATCACGTAAAAACGCCAAAGGCAGGTCTTCTGACTCGTTCCGGTTCCGCGCCTTCCCGGCCTGACGGCCAGTGGCAAAGATTGCGGAACCCCTTGCGCCCCGAGGGGCAGAAACTCACAGCAACGGGTATTGTCGCAGATTCTCACTGCATTCCCTTTTCATCCCGACATCGGCCCGCCCGGGCGGGTGTGTCGCGGAGACCTTTGCAACGCAAAGATAGGGATAATATCCGAATCCGCAAATTTCGGCGCAGGGTTTTGCCGCACCGGAAGGCGTGTTAGCGCACGAACCGGAAATCGGCAATGACCGCCCGATGGTCGCTGACCGTGTCGGGCAGCGTGCGGTAGCCGACGCACCGCAGGGAGTCGTTGCAGAAGATGTAGTCGATGCGCAGCACCCCGCCCAGGGAACGGAACGTGCTGCCGTAGCCGCGGCCGGCGGCCCGGAACCCGTCCTGCAGACGGCTGTCGATGCGGCGGTAGGTGTACGAAGAGGGGGTGTCGTTGAAATCGCCGGCCAGGATGAGCGGCCCGCGCACGGAGTCGATCAGCCGCTCCAGTTCATGGACCTGTCGGGCCCGGAGTCGGCTGTTGCGCTCCACCTCGCCCAGCAGCGCCTCGACGGGCGCCTCGCGGTCGTGCTCCTTCCGGTAGCGGGCACGCAGTGCGGCAACGCCGGTGGTCTGCAGGTGCACCGAAACAACCCGCACCGTATCTCCACCAACGGCAAGATCAACCAAAAGGTAGGCATTCCAGGAATCGGCAAACCGAGCATAACGATGGTCTAAAATTGGATAACGACTCAAGATCATTTCACTACTTTCTTGTACAAAATAAGGCATCCGCGCCGCAAAATACCGAAATATGCTATCAATGGGAAGAGTCGGTACTTCTTGCAAACAAAGCATGTCGACCTGCTCCCGGGACATGATCCCGGCTACAGTCCGGACCATCTGATACCGCGATTTCCCTTGACCAAAATAATAGGCATTGAGTGACGCCACACGCAGGTCGGAGCGGGTCCGGGCATCCGCGGCGGGATGGAGCTGCACCATGGCCGCCACGTATTCGCCGTTGGAGAGCAGCGCCGCGAGCGGCAGCAGGCAGACCAGCCAGCGGCGGCGCAGCAGCCAGTAGAACAGCGCCGCCAGATTCAGCAGCAGCACCCCCGGCATGGAGAGGGCCAGCAGCGCCCAGAAGCGGCCGGTCTCGGGCGAGATGTCCGACGCATGACGGCACAGCAGGGCCGCGGCAAGCAGCAGCCCCGATGCGACGACCGACAAAAGGTCGAACAGCACAGCGATTTTCCGTCCCATTCCGATCCGGCAATTACACGAAAGTAGGGACAAAGATACTCCGTTTTTTCGGGATTCGGCCACTGCGGCGGCCGAAAAACGGCAAAAAGTCCCGCTGTCGGGACACAAACGCCATACCGGAGCCTACTCGACCACCAGGGCGTGGCGGTAGCCGTCGATCTTCGCCCAGTCGCCGCGCGTGAAGTCCGGGACGGCCACCGGAGCGCTGTTGTGCGCGAGCGACATGCGCGTCAGGGCCCCGATGCACGACCATTCGGCCGCATCGTAGACATCCTGATCGAGCGGCAGGCCGTGGTGCAGGCAGTAGATCAGCCGGTAGTCCATGATGAAGTCCATGCCGCCGTGGCCGCCCACCTCGCGCGCCTTCTCCCCGACCTCGAGCAGAATCGGGTGCCTGTAGCGGGCCATCAGCTGCTCCTTCACCTCCTCCGGTACGAAGCCGTGCGCCGAGAGGTTCTCGTGGTCCGGGATGCCGCTGCCGGCCAGCTGCTCGGGCCGGAAGGCATACCCCTCGACGGGGTACTTGTTGGCGAAGCCCTCCGTGCCGGTCAGCTGGTACATGCGGCTGTAGGGCCGCGGCGTGTAGACGTTGTGCTGGAGGTGGATCGTGCGTCCCTGCTCGGTCCGGATGAGCGTGAGCGTATGGTCGGCGTTGGCAAAGGTCTTGGCGCCCATCTTCTCGCGTGCGAGTTTCAGCCCGTTGACCGACTTGGTGTCCATCGCCACCAGGTAGCTCATCCGGTCGCCGCGGTGGATATCCAGCAGCTGGCACGCGGGGCCGAGCCCGTGCGTGGCGTAGACGTCGCCGCGGTTCTTCTGGTTGAAGTCCAGCCGCCAGTTGCCCTGGTAGTAGTCCCAGAACTCCTCCAGGTTGTGGATATAGGAGCCCTCGACGTGGAGAATCTCCCCGAAGAGCCCCAACTGGGCCATGTGGAGCGTCGTCAGCTCGAAGAAGTCGTAGACGCAGTTTTCGAGCATCATGCAGTGGCGCTGCGTCCGCTCGGCCGTATCGACCAGCTGCCAGCACTCCTCGAGCGTCATCGCCGCGGGAACCTCGAGGGCCACGTGCCGGCCCTGCTCCATGGCGTAGACCGCCATCGGGGTGTGCAGCTGCCACGGCGTGGCGATATAGACCAGGTCGATGTCGTCGCGGCGGCAGAGCTCCTTCCCCCCCTCCTCGCCGCTGTAGGAGGCCGCTTCGGGCAGGCCGCGCCGCACGAGAATCTCCTGCGCGGAGGCCACCCGCTCGGGGTAGAGGTCGCACAGCGCGCGGATCTCCACGCCGTCGAGGTGCGTAAAGCGCTCCACGGCCCCCGGGCCGCGCATGCCCAGGCCGATGAAGCCCACACGGACCGTGTCGATCGGTGCGCAGCGGAAGCCGAGCACCGACTGCTGCCCGGGCTCGCGGGCGGGTTCGTCAAAAACAATCACGCCGTCGCGCACCGAGTAACCGTCGTGCGCACGGCATCCGGCAAGCAGCAGGCACGCCAGAGCGCACCACCACATCATAAACGTCTTCATCTCCGAGGGGTTTGAGGGGTTTGTACAAATGTAGGAATTATTTTGAAAAATGCCCCCGTTTGCGTACTTTTGTCGGCATAAAATCTCACCCAATGTCTCGAAGATTCGCGGCGGTCCTTCTTTCGGCGCTCCTGCTCGCTCCGGCGTGGCTCGGTGCGACGGGATTCACTCTGCCCGTGGCGCTCGTCCCGCTGCTGTGGGTGAGCGCCTCCTACGACGCCTCGCGCCGCGCCTGGTGGGGCATGTTCGGCTGGGCGACCCTCACGTTCGTACTGTGGAACGCCGCCACCGTCTGGTGGATCTGGTACGCCACGCCCGTGGGACCCGTCGCGGCGACCCTCGTCTCGACCACCCTCAACCTGATCGCCTTCATGTTCTTCCATACCGTCTCCAAGCGCGCCCCCAAGGCCCTGGCCTACACGACGCTCGTCGCGGCATGGATCATGACCGAATACTGGTACACGACGGGGGAGTTCTCGTGGCCGTGGCTCATCCTCGGCAACGGATTCTCGCACGACGTGTGGGCCGTGCAGTGGTATGAATATACCGGCGTCTTCGGCGGCTCGCTCTGGGTGCTCGTCTGCAACATCCTCTTTTTCGAGGCGTGGCAGCAGCGCCGCAACCTCCGGCGCTGGAGCGCGGCGGCCGCAGCCCTGCTGCTGCCCGTCATCGGCTCGCTCCTTGTCGGATGGACGTGGAACGACCCCGACGAGGGGAGCGTCACGGTGAGCATCATCCAGCCCAACGTCGACTGCTACGACAAATTCCACGAGGACGAGGCGCTGCAGGAGCGCAACATTCTGGAGCTGCTGGCGCAGGTGCCGTCCGATGCCGACTTCATCCTCCTGCCCGAGACCGCCGTGCCGGGCTACTACTGGGAGCCGGGGCTCACGGAGCAGCCCGGCGGCTCCGCTCCGGGCGCCTTCTGGCAGCAGCTGCGCGACACATTGCGCGCCGCACACCCCGGCGCCCTGCTCGTCACCGGAGCCGGGACGCGCGTGCTCTACACCGGCGGCATCTACCCCCGCACGGCCCGCAGCATCCCCTTCAGCGAGGCCCGCTACGACAACTTCAACGCGGCCGTGGGGCTCGACTCCGCCGGACGGATGCAGATCCACCACAAGGGCAAGCTGGTCATCGGCGTGGAGAACACCCCGACAATCGTCTTCGACCTCATGCAGTTCCTCGTCATCGACCTGGGCGGCGTCGTGGGGCAGATCGGCATGGGACAGCACGGCACGGCCTTCGAGCACGGCGGCGTGCGCATGGGCCCGGCAATCTGCTACGAGGGGCTCTACGGCGACTTCTTCGGCGATTTCGTGCGCCGCGGCGCCCAGTTCATGGCCATCGTCTCGAACGACGGCTGGTGGGGTGATACGCCCGGCTACCGCCACCTCTTCTCGATCTCGCGCCTGCGCGCCATCGAGCACCGCCGCGCCATCGCCCGCTCGGCCAACACCGGCCGTTCGGGATTCATCTCCCCGCGCGGCGAGGTGGGCGAGACTCTCGGCTGGGAGGAGCGCGGCGTCCTCACGGCGCGCGTGCCACTCTGCTCCGCACGGACCTTCTACACCCGCTACGGCGACTACCTGGGCCGCATCGCACAGTACGTGACGCTGCTCTCGGTGCTCTACTTCGTCGCCTACCGCGTCAAGCGGCGGAATTACCTCGTACCGTAATACAAACAATCCGCATCCCGATATGAACTACAATCAAACCCTCGAATTCCTCTTCCAGTCGCTCCCGGCATTTGAAACCAAGGGCGCGACGGCCTACAAGCCGGGATTGGAGCGCATCGCCGCGTTCTGCCGCCACCTGGGCAATCCGCAGCGCAACTTCTTCACGATCCACGTCGCCGGCACGAACGGCAAGGGGTCCGTGTCGCACATCATCGCCTCGGTGCTCCAGCAGGCCGGATACCGCACGGGGCTCTTCACCTCGCCCCACCTGCAGGACTTCCGCGAACGCATCCGCGTCGACGGCGAGATGATCCCCAAGCAGAAGGTCGTCAACTTCGTCGACAAGCACCATGACAAGATGGTCGAACTCGACCTCTCGTTCTTCGAGATGACGACGGCCATGGCTTTCGACTACTTTGCGCAGAGCGAGGTCGAGGTGGCCGTCATCGAGACGGGGCTCGGCGGACGGCTCGACGCCACGAACGTCATCGTGCCGATCCTGAGCATCATCACCAACATCGGGCTGGAGCACACGGCCCTGCTGGGCGACACGCTCCAGAAGATCGCCGCCGAGAAGGCCGGCATCATCAAGAAGAGTATTCCGGTGGTCATCGGCGAGAGCGACGTGCGCTACAACAGCGTCATCGAGCAGGCCGCCGCGGCCAACAAGTCGAAGGTCGTCTATGCCGAGCAGGTCTTCACGTGCGAAGAGCACCGCATCGAGGGCGAGAGCCAGCTCTTCCGCCTGCGCCGCACGCGCGACGGACATGAGTTCGACGTCGAACTGGACCTGCAGGGCAACTATCAGGTGCACAACGTCATCACGGCCTCGGCCGCCGTGGACTTCCTGCACGAGGAGACGCCGCTGACCATCTCGCGCCGCGCCTACATCGAAGGAATGCGCTGCGCCGCGGCCAACACCTCGCTCATGGGGCGCTGGCAGACGCTCGGCCGCGAGCCGCTCACCGTCTGCGACACGGGACACAACGCCCACGGCATCGCCTACGTGGCCGAGCAGCTCAAGAGCACGCCGCACCGGGAGCTCTACTGCGTCATGGGCTTCGTGCGCGACAAGGACCTGGCGCACATCCTGCCCCTGCTGCCCCGCAACGCGCACTACATCTTCACGCAGGCCCGCAGCGAACGGGCCCTGCCGGCCGACGAACTGACGGCCAAGGCGGCGATCTACGGCCTGCAGGGCAAGGCGGTCGGCGACGTGAAGGCTGCCGTGGCCCGGGCCCGGGAGCTGGCCGCAGCCGAGGACATGATCTTCATCGGCGGCAGCACCTACGTCGTGGCCGAGGCTTTGTAGGACGCCCCGACGCCATACCTAAACAGAAAGAATCCGTCCGGACCAATCCGGACGGATTCCTCGTATCTTCGGTTGCAGGCAGCGACGGGGCAGGTGCGTTCCGCCCGGGGACAAACCCGGGCACAGCCGCGGCAGGTCGCTCCGGCAGGTTGCTTCGGCTGGGCCCGTTCGGTATGCACGGGCGCAGGGTCAAGATGCACAGACGCAGGATCGGGAAACCCGGCATGCGTCTCTCCGCACGGCAGCCGCCCTCCGGCACGGAAGCGTCCGTCCCGCAGCCGTCCGCCGACCGCCGCACTCCTCCGCACTCCGGCTCTCCGCCTATCCGCCCATCCGGCTCTCCGCCCATCCAGACTTCCGGCTCTCCGCCCATCCGGCCTTCCGGTTCTCTGACCCTCCGGCCCTTTGCCCCTTTGGACCTCCGGCCCCCGCGGATCAGGCCTGTCCCATCTTGGGACCGCCGTCCGATGCGGGCTGCGGCTTGGGTATCTCGATCTTGCCCACGTTCGTCTCGTAGCGCACGATGTTCTCCTGCAGCGAGCGCAGCAGCCGTTTGGCATGTTCGGGCGTCAGGATGATGCGGCTCTTCACCCGCGCCTTCTGCACGCCCGGCAGCACGGTCGCGAAGTCGAGAATGAACTCCGAAGTCGAATGCGATATGATCGCCAGATTCGAGTAGTGGCCCTGGGCCACGTCGTCGCCGAGCTCCACGTCGAGCCCGAATTGTTTCATCTCCGCCATGTGTTCGATAAGGTGTTGTTTCACAAAAATAACGAATTTCGGGCCGCCGCCGGTATCTCCGCCGCCAAAAGTTTTCGATATTTTATCAACATCCCCCGACGGACGGAACAAACACCTCCCCCTTTTTTTGCCCGCCGCTACGCGGAAATCGGAGCTTTTTCGTATCTTTGCCTTCCCAAGAGGAGAGGAGTATTAACCCGCGCTCGACGGCGCACGGCAAAACGTAAAAAAATGGCATTCGACATCCTGGCAGTCCTTTTCCGCGGCATCTGCGTGGGGCTCGCGGCTTCGATCACGGTCGGCCCCGTGGCGGTGCTTTGCATCCAGCGCACCCTCTCGAAAAGCCGCCGCTCGGGCATCGTCTCGGGCATCGGTGTCGCCTGCGCCGACACCTTCATGGCCATGGCAGCCCTCTTCTTCTACTCGATGCTCCAGACCCAGATCGAGCAGTACAACACGCTGCTGCGCGTCATCGGCGGCATCTTCGTCGTCATCGTCGGCGTCTACATCTTCTCGCAGAACCCCGTGCCGCAGATCCGCCGCAACCGCGCCGGAAAGAGCTCCCTGTGGCAGGACTTCGCCTCGATCTTCGGACTGACGATCGCCAACTTCATCATGGTCGTGCCCTACATCCTCGCCTTCTTCGCCGTCTTCAAGATTTCGAGCGTCGACATGACCGACTCGGGCTTCGAGGGCTTCATGCGCGCCGTCTTCGTCATCATCGGCTTCTTCGGCGGCGCCGCGGCGTGGTGGACCCTGCTGGCCTGCGTGCTCAACCTCTTCCGCCGCCGCTTCCGCCCCCGCCACATGCTCACGATCAACCACGTCGCGGGGCTCGTGATCGGCATTCTCGGCATCTACACGATACTATCCACCTTTTTTGACATATTCCCCAATGTCGGACACTGAAAAGAAAATCATAATCGCCGTGGACGGCTTCTCGTCCTGCGGCAAGAGCACCTTCGCCAAGGCCATCGCCGCACGCCTGGGCTATATCTTCATCGACACGGGCGCCATGTACCGCGCCGTGACGCTCTACGCCCTCGAGCACGGCGCCATCCGCTCGGGCATGGTCGACGAGGAGGCCGTCGTGCGGCTGCTCGACGACATCACGATCACCTTCCGCTTCAACCCCGAGCGGGGTGCGAGCGACATCTACGTCAACGGCGACCTGGTCGAGGGCAAGATCCGCACGATCGAGGTCTCGAACTGCGTGAGCCGCGTGAGCGCCATCCCGCAGGTGCGGCGCAAGCTCGTGGCCATGCAGCAGGAGATGGGACGCCGCCGCGGCGTGGTGATGGACGGCCGCGACATCGGCACGGTGGTCTTCCCCGACGCCGAGCTCAAGCTCTTCATGACGGCCGACCCCGCGGTGCGGGCGCAGCGCCGCTACGACGAACTGAAGGCCAAGGGCGAGCGCGTGACGCTCGAGGAGATCGAGCGCAACGTCCGCGAGCGCGACAAGGCCGACATGAGCCGCGCCGTGTCGCCCCTGCGGCAGGCCGACGACGCCATCGTACTGGACAACAGCCACATGACCGTCGACGAACAGATGGTATGGTTCCTCGATAAATTCAAGGCGGCGTGCGCATCGAAATAGACGACAAATCGGGATTCTGCTTCGGCGTGGTCCGGGCGATCACGGAGGCCGAGAAGGCCCTCGCGGAGGGCGGCACGGTCTATTCGCTCGGCGACATCGTCCACAACCGCATCGAGGTGCAGCGTCTCGAACGCCTCGGGCTGCAGACCGTGACGCACGACGAGATGCCCCGCCTGGCGGGGTGCCG
>ULUZ01022371.1_pt1 | contig 13837 bp, 8 predicted proteins | sample 1958881 | NCBI WGS metagenome assembly ULUZ01 (sample SAMEA4835771, study PRJEB28245) | human gut metagenome | biome: gut microbiome; material: fecal sample | place: Denmark | collected 2008
TTAGGATCTTCGGGGCGGTAGTATTCGTGCCGACATCTATGCCGACATGACACATGATACCGACAAACATCAACAGGATAAACGGGTTACCCAATAAGGCAATGCATTCGGCAAATGTGGAAGGTTTGCCTTCAGGTGCCTCTTCCTTGATAGAAGTCGCCCCCAACAGTAAAATCGCCACAATTGCTATCACCATATAGATCGGAAACAGTACACGCCAGCCCAATCCCAGCGAAGGGATCGCCGCAGTCGCTCCCCACATGGCGATATAGGGCGCCAGAAAAGAAGCGATCGCCTTGACAAACTGCCCGAAAGTCAAACTACTCGCCAACTTATCTTCAGTAATAATATTAGAGAGAAGCGGGTTCAGAGAGGTCTGCATCAAAGCATTCCCAATCCCTAATAAAGAAAAAGAGACCAACATCACCATATAGCCATCGCCGAAACATGGGATCAGCAACGACACGAAGGTAACAACCAGGCTCAGCATGACCGTCTTTTTCCGTCCGATCTTATTCATCAACATTCCCGTCGGGACGGAAAAGATCAGAAACCAGAAGAACACTAAAGAAGGAAAGATATTCGCTTCGGAATCCGTCAATCCTAAATCCAACTTCACATAGTTGGAGGCAATTCCTACCAAATCCACAAATCCCATCGTGAAGAAAACTAACATCACTGGGATCAGCCTTATATACAAGCTTTTCTCTTTCATAATCAGTCTTTATATAGGATAAGCAGGCCATGCACCCTCTTTCGTACAAACAAAAGCTGCTGTCCCGACAGCTGTTTGATGGGCTTCGCGCAAGGATTTACCGGCTAATATAGAATAAACGAATGCTCCAGAGAAAGAATCTCCCGCCCCGACCGTATCAGCCACCTCGACTTTGGGAGTAAGAATCGTCGACTTGTCGGCAACCGTATAGACAGAACTGTAGCGACTGCCGGCAGTCAAAATCATATAGCGCAGGCTGTAACGCTCAACCAATTGGCGGCAAGCTGTATCTTCATCCTCCGAAAGGGAGAACATTTCACGTATCAGGTCGAGTTCCTCGTCATTGATCTTAAATACATTCGCCTCTTCCAGCAGACTGGCGATCAACTCCTTCGAGTAGTAAGACTGGCGGATATTGACATCGAAAAACCGAAGCGCCTCTTTACGGGCATAGGAAAGTAACGCATGAATCGTCGCACGCGATTCGGGCGAACGCTGCGCCAACGTACCGAAGCAGATGGCATCCGCTTCTTTCACCAGATCGACGGCTTCCTGAGTCAAAGGTATATGATCCCAGGCAACACCTTCTATAATCGTATAGGTCGGGATACCGTCTTTCAACTCCACCATCACGCTTCCGGTAGGATATTCGACTGTCCCCAGCAAATGGCAGATACCGTTCTTATCCAACTCCTGGACGATCTCCGTCCCAAACACGTCATTCCCGACCGCGCTGACCGCATATCCTTCGGCCCCCAATTGGGTAGCATGGTATACAAAATTGATCGGAGCGCCTCCGGCACGCTTCCCCGTTGGCAACACATCCCAAAGGAGTTCGCCTATACCGACAACAACAGGTTTACTATCTTTCATTAATTTACTTATTTTATATTTTCTAAATTACTCCCAGATGGATCGGAACGTGTATACTTCCATTTCTTTTACTTCGATATTATTTCCAAAAAAATGGAATCCTTCCCTGTTTTTCAAGTCCGGCCGACGCTCCATCGAATAAGAATAAGCCCCATCATCAATATAAACTTCAATAGAAGTTTTATCCAAGATAATATCGGCCGCGATTTCCATGCTTGTCATGTCCTCGGGCGAATAAAACACACCATTGATCCGATTGTAATTCATATCGTAATCCAGTAATGACTGCCCGAACAGGTTCAGGCCGGCATTCGTGGCATGAGACAATTTGAGGGTTGTACGGATACGCAATGTACTTGCATCCTTATACTGCCGAAGCAGTTCATCAGCTTTATCTGCCGTCAGCGCTCTCCACTTTCCGACTGAGGTCTGCAAGCGGTCAAGTTCGTCGATCGGTTTACTAAACAGGCGAATGCCGTCTTTCGTCGTTCTCAAAGACAACTCCGTCGGGAATAACATCATCCCGTTAAAAGGCATTCCCGGATGAGAGATACGCCCCCAACCGATCTGAATACGACGGCCATCCGACTCAGGTATATTCGTAAACGTCTGGGCAGCATAGATAGAACCGGTCGAATAGTAATATTTGCCGGATTCAGGTGTAAATTTCTTTCCGTCAAACACACCCAACATATAAGTCCCGGAAGCACCATACATCACCCATTTAGTATTGTCCTTATTCCCATCGACAGGGAGTTCGAACAATTCAGGGCACTCCCAAAAACCGGTAATATGGCTTTCAAACGTCCAGTCTTTCAAGCTGTCAGAGTTGTATATGGAATGTCCATCGCGCTCATTCAGCACCATGACCCATTTACCTGATGGTTTATGCCAAAAGACTTTCGGATCGCGAGTATCCTTACTGTTCCATTTGGCCTTAGAATCGATCACCGGATTGCCCTTATATTTTGTCCAAGTGCGTCCTTTATCCAGGCTATAGGCTATACATTGCACCTGCTTTTCCGGGTTGTCAGCTGTATAAATAGCCACCATCGCCGGAATACCATTCTTTCCGAAGCCGGAAGTATTGTCATAGTCGATCACTGCCGAACCGGAAAACACCGTACCGTGTTCGTCGGGATACAGGGCGATCGGTAGCTCTTCCCAATGTATCAAATCATTGCTTACTGCATGCCCCCAATGCATATTCCCCCAGCCGCGTTCATACGGATTATGTTGGTAGAACAAGTGATATTCACCGTCATAATACAGCAATCCATTAGGATCGTTGTTCCATCCTCTACGTTGAGTATAGTGGATTTGCGGACGGTTGGTTTCTTTATACAAGCTATCTTGCCCGGTTATTTCATCTGCTTGATAAATCTTGTTTATACCTGTTTTATTCCCAGTATAAGATATTTTTATCTCTTTGTTCTTCAAGGCAGACATATCGCAAAACACCCAATAGTCCGGTTTTCCCGAGGCCAAACGAATCTCAAACACCCGCTCTTGCCGCCCTCCCACATCAAATGTCATCAGAGCCCGGTCTACCTGATGCGAAACCGGCAGATTGAGGTATCTCTTCGTTATTTTCATTGTCAGGTCTTGCGCACTCAAGGTGAAGATACAACCCACCAGGGCACTCGCAAGCACCCCTATACGTTTGTTATTCATTTCAGCATTAATTATGCACCAGCGTTCCGATGTTTTCACCGCTCATCACCTTTTTCAGATTACCGTTGGTGTCCATGTCGAAGACGATGATCGGAAGATTGTTTTCCTTACACATCGTGGTGGCTGTCAGGTCCATCACCTTGAGGCCGCGCGTATAGATTTCGTCGTAGGTGATGTCCGAGAACTTGGTAGCAGTCGGATCCTTTTCCGGATCGGCAGTATAGATACCATCTACACGGGTTCCTTTCAGCATCACATCCGCTTCGATCTCGATACCACGCAGGGAAGAACCTGTGTCAGTCGTAAAAAACGGATTGCCAGTACCGCCCGACATAATCACAACATGGCCCTGTTCAAGCAATTCGATCGCACGCCATTTGTTATAAAACTCGCCGATCGGTTCCATACGGATAGCAGTCAGTACTTTGGCTTTCACGCCCTGAGCGACGAGGGCAGAACTCAAGGCCAGACTGTTGATGACCGTTGCCAGCATCCCCATCTGGTCGCCTTTCACACGGTCGAAGCCTTTGGAAGCCCCGCTCAGGCCGCGAAAGATGTTGCCGCCACCAATCACAATTCCAATCTGGACACCCATTTCGGCAATTTCCTTGATCTGCGTCGCATATTCGTTCAGACGAACTTCGTCTATACCATATTGTTTACCTCCCATAAGCGATTCTCCGCTTAATTTCAACAGGATACGTTTGTACTGAGCCATATTGTCTTGATTTATTTGATTGTTATACCCACAAAAATACAGTATTTCAATGACCCTGCAATAGCAGTCCTTTATTTTAGTAAAACATTTTAACGAGACTGTACACCCACTGTAACAATTTTGTAACATCCCCCTTCTACCTTTGTCTGTAAAAAAGAGAAACACACACTTATATTACTTATTTTGAAGACGTGAAGAAATCACCAAGACCTTATTCCTAACTTTTATACGGCAATCCTCTTTCAGCGGAAAGAAACGGGTTGCCGTATATTTTCCCGCAATACCTATAAATACTTTAAAAACCGAAACAATACGGATTTACCTCTTGTTTTGAATAAACAAAACTAAAGTAGTAATCATTTAAAAACGTAATGGTATGAAAGATTTATTAATCGGTATGGTAGTCGGAGTTGTCACAGGTTATGTACTCCGCAAAATGGAAGATGATGGAAAATTCCGTTGCCTCCACTCAAACCTCCACCACCTCGCTTCAAAGGCAAAAGAAGAAGCGATGAACCTGAAAGACGCAGGCTTGGACAAAGTAGAATATGTTGCCGACCGCGTTCATCAGGTTGCAGAGCAGGAAAAGAGCAAAAAATAAAATAGTCGAAACAAAATCCTGCTCACTAATTCAGACATAGTTTGAGAAAGGTGTGTCAAATATCGGTATTCATGGGACACAAACAACGAAGACGAGCGCAGATCAACGCAGATATTATTAATTATCAGCAAAATAAACCTACGTCTATCTGTGTATTCTGCGTCATCTGCGTCCAGTGATATCAAATTGGCACACCTTCCTCGAATTATCGTGACAGACGTGTTTTACTAACGCGCCTCTCCATTTTATCAGAGTTTATCCTTTAAATATTTTCCCGTATAAGATGCCTCGCACATGGCCACCTCCTCCGGCGTTCCGGTGCAAACCAGATTTCCTCCGGCATTCCCACCTTCGGGGCCGAGATCTACCAGATAGTCGGCACATTTGATCACATCCATGTTATGTTCGATAATGACAACCGTATGACCTTTATCGATCAGGGCATTGAAAGCCTTTAGCAACGTCTTGATATCATGGAAATGCAGGCCAGTCGTCGGCTCGTCAAAGACGAAAAGTGTCGGTTCCTGCTTCTCTTGACCCAAATAGTAAGCAAGTTTCACACGCTGATTTTCACCACCGGACAAAGTGGATGAAGTCTGTCCGAGTTTAATATACCCCAACCCAACATCCTGGAGGGGTTTCAACTTTTTGACAATCTTCTTTTCCTGTGATCCCGGATATTGTCCAAAGAACTCAATCGCCTGGTTCACGGTCATTTCCAGCATATCATAGATACTCGCACCGTGATATTCGACATCGAGCACATCCTGTTTGAAGCGCTTGCCGTGGCAGGTTTCGCATTCGAGGGTGATATCGGCCATGAACTGCATCTCGACCGTGATCCTGCCTTCTCCTTTACATTCTTCACATCGCCCGCCTTCCTTATTAAAGGAGAAATAGGCAGCCGAATAGCCCATCTGCTTAGCCAAAGGCTGCTCACCGTAAAGTTTACGGATCTCATCATAGGCCCCGATATAGGTCACCGGGTTGGAACGGGAACTCTTTCCGATGGAGTTCTGGTCGACAAACTCGATACTTTTGATCATGTGCATATCGCCTTCCAAGCCGGAACAGTCAACCATCAAGCGGGCAGCCTCGTCTAAATAATGCTTGACACCTTCGTAGAAAATATCACGCACGAGCGAACTTTTACCCGAACCGCTGACACCTGTTACGACTGTCATCACATTCAAAGGGAACTTCACATCAATCCCTTTCAAATTGTTTTTACGGGCACCTTTCACCTCGATATAATTATTCCAGGGACGACGATAAAGGGGCACTTCTATCTGGTCCTCTCCCGTCAGATACCGGACGGTATAGCTGTTGCTACTGGTTTTCAAATCGTCCACATCACCCTGATAGACCACTTCCCCACCCAGGCGACCGGCCTTCGGACCGATGTCGATAATGTAATCGGCCGCACGGATAATCTCTTCGTCATGCTCCACCACAACAACCGTATTACCTAATGCTTGCAATTGCCGGAGCACCTTGATCAGCAAATCGGTATCACGAGAATGGAGCCCGATACTCGGCTCGTCCAATATATAAAGAGACCCGACCAAGCTACTCCCCAAAGAGGTCGCCAAATTGATACGCTGGCTTTCTCCTCCGGAAAGAGAGGAAGACAGGCGGTCAAGCGTCAGATAACCCAACCCCACATCCAACAGGAATTGCAGGCGGTTAGCGATCTCCGTCAGCAAACGTTTGGCAATGGATGCCTCGTTCTCGTCAAGTTGAAGGTGATCGAAAAAGGCTTTTGCTTCCGTGATCGGAAGGGTAACCAGTTCCGCAATATCCTTTCCCCCTACCTTTACATAAAGGGCTTCGGGACGCAGACGGGACCCTTTGCAAGTCGGGCAAACGGTCTTTCCACGATAACGCGCTAACATCACACGGTACTGTATCTTATACAGGTTCTCTTCCACAAATTTAAAAAAGTCATCGATGCCGTGCAGTCCGCGGGCACCGTGCCAAAGCAAGTCTTTCTCCTTTTGCGTCAGATCGTAATAAGGACGATGGATCGGGAAGTTATATTTCTCGCTCTTCACTATAAACTCTTTCAGCCATTCTCCCATCACATCGCCTTTCCAGCAGACTACCGCTCCCTGGAAAACAGACAAGCTTTTATCCGGCACGACCAGATTTTCATCGATACCGAGCACCTTCCCGAAACCTTCGCAAGTCGGGCAGGCGCCTAACGGGTTATTAAAACTGAACATCATATCGGTCGGTTCCTCGAACACCATACCATCGGCCTCGAATTTCTTGGAATATTCTTTTACAACCGTTCCTTCGGATGTGTAGATACGGATGATACAGGTATCGTGCCCTTCAAAAAATGCCGTTTCGGCAGAATCAGCAAGACGGCTTTTCAATGTCTTGTCATCCGATACGACCAGACGGTCTATCAACAGTTCGATCACCGGGTAGGAAAGCAATGCGTCATCCGCCAATACTTCACCGATACGGTAAACGGTCTCATTGATAGACAAACGGGTGTAACCTTCTTTTTGCAGGATTTCCAATTGTTCCTTGATACTGCGCCCATCCGGCAGGACGACAGGGGCGTATACGGCAAAACGAGTCCCGGCGGGATAACCCAAAACTTCTTTCACGATATCGCTCACCTGATGTTTCTTCACCTCCTTCCCCGACACGGGAGAGATGGTTTTCCCGATACGGGCATACAGGAGCCGAAGGTATTCGTATATCTCCGTAGAGGTTCCCACCGTCGAACGTGGGTTACGGGTGTTCACCTTTTGTTCGATGGCAATGGCAGGGGGAATACCTTTGATATAGTCACATTCCGGCTTGCTCATACGCCCCAAGAACTGACGGGCATAGGCCGAAAGGCTCTCCACATAGCGGCGCTGCCCCTCCGCATACAACGTATCAAATGCCAATGATGATTTTCCACTACCGGAAAGGCCGGTTATAACGACCAGTTTATCTCTGGGGATCTCGACATCGATATTTTTCAGGTTATTGATTCGAGCTCCTTTGATGAATATAGAATTGTTTTCGGACATAATGATGATTTATCAGCCTGACATATAGACACGGATTACACATCTGTGTAATCCGTACCCAATATAAACAACGCAAAGGTAAAAAAGGATTGCCGTTTTGCCAAGTAAACGACTGACATTCACATTCGGAAACAATCAATTTACACATTCTATACAAACGGGGCCGACCAAGCCGGATTTCTGCAACATATCGGTTGGTTTCCAGCTATTGCAGGGTGTCCAGGTTTTCCGTTCGGATTCCGGCAAACCGCTGTCGCCGATCAAACGGTTCATCCAAGTGGTAACGACCTCTATCTCGACTTTATTCTTTCCTTTACGAACCAAATCCGTGACATTTACCCGGTAGGGAGCCGTCCAGACACCACCGGCATACTGACCGTTGATCTTCACTTTTGCCATCACACCGACATCGTTCAGATTCAGATACAATTCGCCCTCAGGCTTCTTTTTCAACTTAAATTCCGTTTCGTACCAAATCGTACCGGAATAATAGCGGATATCGGGGTTCTCGTTCTTACTGATATCTTCCAGGCGGGCAAAGGTCTGGCTTGCGGGGCCTCTTCTCTTTTCCTCAAAGGACACTTTCCAGGGAGCATCCAGGCGGACGAGCGTCTGCAGAACCGGATAGTTTAGTTGTAACCCTGTCCCCTCTGCTTTTGTGGCCGGCCGACGGAACACGACGAAAGCACTCTCATAAGGATACAACTTCAATGGAACGACTGTCCCCGCAGCTGTCTCCTCATAGGCCGGAAGCGTACGAATACGGCCTGTTGTCGCATCCCACAATTCCGGTTGCCTTGAACGGATACGAAATTCCGGACGGATCTCAATCATCTCGTCTTTCTGGTTGGAGATAAAATAGATATCGGCATCTCCGGCAGAACGATGTCCATAGAGAACCGGAGCATCTGCCGGCAATCCGCAATCCGGCACACAACCGATATACTTCAAGGCCTCCTCCATTGTCATACCGAACAGCAATTCGCCCTTTCCTCTTTTGACAGCCTTCACACTTCGCCCGTCCAGACCTGACCATAATTCGCCGGCCAACTTTTCAACCTGCCTGTCAGCCGTCGGGAATGATTCTCCACTCGGCGAACGTTTCGGAGCCGGACCTAAGACAACTGCGCCGTCTTCGATCAGTTTCTTGATCTTGGCAAGCAGTTCGGGACGCATGGTTTCAAGCTTCGGAAGTACCAGTATCCGGTATTGAGTGCCGTGAGGCAACGTCAGTAAACCGTCCTTGACAAAGAGGTCGCGCTCGATCACCTCGGCATTGATATAATCGAACTGGTAGCCTTTCAGCAGTTCAGGGTCTACGATACCGGTCATCTTGGGAGCATCTTCGCCGATGAAATAAGCGACATCGGCAATATTCAAGCCTTGTTGCAACATATAGTTGACTCGTTTCAGATAGGATGTAAACAAATCCATCTGCGGATACCAAGTGTTCAGCCGGTTGAATTCGCTGCTGAACCAGGCGTTCATCCCCGGCTCCCGTTCTTCCGAAGGCTGCGAGATATAGACATGCAACAACGTATTATTGATTCCTTCCGTAAAGAAACGGTCGCCACGCTGTTTCATCATGGCAGGATAACAGCTGAAAGGCGTCCCTCCGCTGGTGAACGATTCGGCCGAAATCTTCTGCTTTCCATAGATATGTCCACAGGAAGAGGCGGCACGGTTCTCGATATTCCCCAAATCGCCAAAACTCCAGAACTCTCCTCCTATCTCGTCCGATTGTCCGCCATATTGCAGGAACTCACCGGGGAACCCCCAGTGCCCGTAGTTTTCCAACCAGGTCGTCAAGCCATATTTATGGCACACCTCCCGTAAGCCGCCAACATAATCGTATGCGACCTTATCTGCGATCAGACGGCGCAAATCCCAAAGGAAACGGTCGGAACGATCCTCGCTCCCGACCACATATCCTTCATAAGCGGGAAGAAACGGTAACGGGTCATAGCCGTAACGCGCCTGGAATTCCGACAAGAAATCGTCGGTAAAGTTTTGTCCGCCCGTTTCGTAACTATCTTGTACGACTACTTTCCAACAAGCACGGTCTTCAGCCGGAATACGACGGTAGATTTCACCCATGAAAGCCTCGAAATGCGCTTCTACATGTTTGCGGCTCATCTTATCTATCTCCAGTCCGGTCGCTTCGGGATCAGCCGGGCTGTTCGTCACGCCCGTCGGGAGCATACCGGTACGCAGGATCGTCCATTCTCCCGCCGGAGCTTTCCAGACAAGGCGGTCTCCTTGCAAGAAAGCAGAAATATCCAATACTTTCCCCGGATCGATAACCAGAGAGGGATCACCCACTTCCGGTTGTACCGGCCACTGGTATTCATGCCAATAAGGAAGCGGAGTCTGAAACATCTTGGCTAATGTCTTTTCGGGATAACGTTCCACAGCAGGAAGGGACAAGAATTCCACCTCTCCCAATCCCATACCAGATGCCGTGTTAGCCAGTTCCAACCGGAACTCGCTTGCCGTCGTCTCCGGGACAGAGATAACAACCGGAGCATACGGATCGAAGCCGACATTCAAATTCGCATTGAAACGGTCGATCTTAAATTCGGACAGCATCCGATAGCCTCCGTTCTCTTTTACTAATAAACGGGCATTGGTTTGAATCGGCTGACGGGCAGGGAAGATTTGCAAACTGCGTAAAGTAAACGGTTGGTCCGTCCTGAAATCAATCGCCACCGGCTTTTCGCTTTTTTCCGTAAAAAGCACGGCAGTCTCCTTATCTCCGTCAATCAGGCTGTTCAGGTTTTGCAAAGACATAGCAGATGTCACTTTTGCATTTGCCGCCGACAACCGGGTCGCTTTCTTTTCGACAGAGGGAAAAGCGATCACCCTCACATCCTGAAAGTCTTTATCGGGTTTCGCCAAAACCACTTCTACCTGTTTTCCTCCACTGACTTCCGCCTTTACCGATGCCAGATAACGCATCGCCTGCTCCGGTTTCACCCACGGACCGCCCGACTGGCTCCATCCGGGTGAATTAAAGATACCGATCTCTATCCCTAACTCCGTCGCTGTTTTAAGGGCTGCATGCAATATCTTCCACCATTCTTCACTATAAAACGGAACGGTCTTATAGGGCGTATGAATCCCTTCCAAGCCGATATTCCCGATAAAAGCCCGGTTGATCCCAGCTTCTTTCATCGAATACAGGTCCTTCTTCACTCCTTCTTCCGAGATATTCCCGGAGATCCAATACCAATAAACGGAAGTTTGTACCTTTTCAGCCGGATTCATAAAACCGGCCTCAAGTGCATTTTTATCTTGCCCATTTCCCGTAAAAGGGACCAACAACGAAAGGCAAAGCAATGTTTTAAACAGAGGTTTTCTCATGATCTGTTCTTTTTAAGATTCCGACGGTAAAAGTAGCAAGATTATCTTTCACCTCTGGTTTCTATATTGATTTATATCTTTTCAAAAATGCTTTTTCAAACAAGTTTTTATCCAGCATTATTTCCAAAACCATTGTTTATAACATAAAAAACGATAGAGACTTTTAAACTTTTGCTATCTTTGTGTCGGCTTGTACAAAGTATATAAGACAACAAACAAAAGAATCTCAAATCACAGACTTCATGATGGCAAAACACCTCCGTCTGTTACTGATCTTGTTGCTTGGAGCAGTAACATCCTGTAAGACGACACAACAAATACCGCAGCAACCGACTGGAAAAGAAGCGAAACGAGAATTTCGCGGAGCTTGGATACAGACAGCTTTCCAGGGAGAATATAAGGATATGACACCCGCACAAATGCGGAAAGACTTTATCCGCAAGCTCAACTATCTGCAAAAATGCGGGATCAACGCTATCATCTTCCAGGTACGCCCGGAAGCCGACGCCTTCTATAAATCCGACATCGAACCCTGGAGCCGTTTCTATACCGGCAGGCAGGGACTCGCCCCGGCCGGAGACTTCGATGTGACGGCCTTCCTGATCGAAGAATGCCACAAACGGAATATGGAATTCCACGCCTGGCTGAACCCTTATCGGGCAAGCACAGCCGGGAATACCCGTTTTGCCGATTCACATATATATAATAAGCATCCGGAATGGTTCGTGACCTACAACAAGCAAATCCTGTTTGACCCGGGACTACCGGAAAGCCGGCAGTTCATCTGCCGAGTGGTACGGGATATCGTGAGCCGTTACGATATAGACGCGATCCATATGGATGACTATTTCTACCCCTATCCGGTAGCGGGCATGCCTTTCCCGGACGACAAAAGTTTTCAAAAATACGGATTGAACAAAGGATATAAAGTATCACAACGTGCAGAATGGCGAAGAGAAAATGTAAACAAGCTGATTCGTGAGATCAAGCGTACCATCCTATTATCCAAACCGTGGGTAAGATTCGGCATCAGCCCGTTCGGCATCTACCGCAACAAAAAAAGCACACCCGACGGTTCAGGCAGCAACACCAACGGATTGCAAAACTACGACGACCTGTATGCCGATGTGGCACGCTGGGTAAAAGAGGGTTGGATAGACTATAACATTCCACAGATATATTGGGAGATCGGACATCCGGCTGCCGACTACATCACGCTGATCCAATGGTGGAACAAAAACGCGACGCGGGAAGGCACGCATCTGTATATCGGCCAAAACGTAGCACGTACCATGAAAGCAGACCAACTCACCCGCAAAATGCTTTACGAACGTTCACTCTCGAAAGTAAAAGGCAATTGCTTTTGGCCTGCAAACGAAATACTCTGGAATAACAAAGGGGTGGCCGACAGCCTGAAACAGAACTACCACCGTTATCCGGCATTAATCCCGGCCTACACCCATCTGCACAACCGGGCTCCGCAAGAGGTCAAGAAACTGAAAGCCGAATGGACTGCCCAGGGCTATATGTTGCACTGGCAGGCGGAACAGAGCAAGACCAATCCCGAATTGGCAAGCTATTTCGTCATTTACCGCTTCGAAAACAAGGAACCGGTCAATCTGGACGATCCTTCTAAGATCGTAGCGGTCACACGCGAGACGAACTATCTGCTACCCTACGACGACGGAAAGCGCAAATACCGTTATGTAGTCACAGCCGTAGATCGTTTCCATAATGAAAATCAAGGTAAAAGCAAAAAGGTAAAACTTTAAATTCAGCCACGGATGTCAGATTTTATCTGTCAGAAATATACAGACTGTTCTTCTTGCTCCCACTATCAGAAACAGATATTCAAATACCGTTCTTTCCCGAAAGGAATGATGATCCCGAAAGAACGGTGTTCACAAAATACGATCTATTTTCTGATATCCGGCTCCGTTCGGGTAACCAGCGACGAGCATCCGGATACGGTATTTCACGACGGGCAGTTCATCATGCAGCCGATCGGTTCACGTGTAGAGTTCCACATCCTGGAATCCACAGAATGTCCTTTACCTGTTCGAGGCTCCGCAAAACATTTGTACCGACCGTTTCAACAAAGGACTGGAACTGGCGAAAGAGTCTCCCATGCTCCCTGTCGTCATGGATATGTGTTTCCCTTTGCGCCTTTTTATCAACGGGCTCAAAATGTACCTCAACAACGAACTCCTGTGTGTGGAATTCCTGAAAGCCAAGCAGACGGAGTTGTATTTCCTGCTCAACTGCTATTATACATTGAAAGAGATCGCCAATTTTTATGCACCTATATATAGGTATAGCCAAACATTCCGCTACTTTGTCATGCAAAATTACCTGAAAGCGAAAGATGTCGAGTCTTTTGCTCAATTAGGAGGATACAGCACTATCACCTTCCGGCGTTTATTCAAAGATACGTTCGGAGAGCCAGCTTACCAATGGATGACCAAAAAGAAATGCCTGGATATACAAAACGACCTGATAACCACGAATGCAAGCATATCCGAGATCTGCTATAAGTACGGTTTCGAATCCTTGTCTAACTTTTCCCATTTCTGCCGGGCCAACTTCGGCAAATCTCCACGCGCCATCCGAAACGAAAGAGACGAAAACGTGTAGAAATCAATCTATTTCATACATTCCAACCTTTTGATTAAAAAAGCAATTCATCCGGAATCTCCCACCCTCGCGGAACAACTAATCCGAAACATACCCTAAACTAACTCGGAAGTCATAGTAAACTAAATCAAGACATACAGTATATTATTTATATGTAGTACTACTTATCGCAAATTGGTAGCACTACATATCGTCTATAGGTAGTACTACGTATAGGCAATAGA
>ULUZ01058969.1_pt1 | contig 13058 bp, 10 predicted proteins | sample 1958881 | NCBI WGS metagenome assembly ULUZ01 (sample SAMEA4835771, study PRJEB28245) | human gut metagenome | biome: gut microbiome; material: fecal sample | place: Denmark | collected 2008
ACGAAGCGCTTCACGCCGTCAATCCCGCTGGCGGGCGTGAGCATCCGCAATTGGCTCATATTCTCGCTCCCGAAGCCCTTGGGCGCGACGGTCAGCGTCAGCGTATCGCCCGGCACAAGGCGCGTATGGAGGACGGCGGGGGGGTTATCGCCCGTGTTGACGCGCCGGAGCGGGTCGCCGACGACGCTCTTGCGCAGCAGCCCCTCCACATAGCCGCGGCGAACGCCCTCGTTGACCGCCTCGGCGAAATCCCCCGCAATATGCACGTCCTGCCCGACGTCGGCAAAGACGACCGCCATGCCGGTATCCTGGCAGATGGGCATCTGCGTCGCGCGGGCAATCTGCTCGTTTTTCGTCAGCAGAGACAGCAAGTCCTTCGCGGGCGCAAAAGGCTCGGTCTCCTCCGCCTGATGCAGCGCCGCCGCCACGTCCTTGGGCAGATTGCGGTTCGCGTCGATGCACAAATGCGCAATCGTCTCCGTGATGGTCTGCGCGTTCACCGTCTTCATGCGTCGTCCTCCTCAAAGAGCTTTTTCAGCCGCAGCGCCGCCGCCTTGACCGCGTTCTTCTTTTCGCCGTCCAGCACGAGTTCGCTCTGCGCGTCCCGCAGCGTCAGACCGTTCCGCACCATTTCGTCAATCAGGCGCGCTTCAAGGCTTACATCCGCCGCGGGGGATTTTTCCTCTGGCAGGCGCACGTCATGGAAATCCAGAATCAGGCAATATTCACCCTTTTCCGCCTTCGGATTCTCCCGCAATTGGCGCAGCACGTCCGCCGCGTCGCCGCGAATCGTCTTTTCATGCAGCTTCGTCAGGTCACAGGACGCGCTGATGCGGCAGCCCGGCAGCGTATCGCAAACCACTTCGACCAGCTCAACGACGCGGAACGGCGACTCATGCACCGCCGCAATCGGCACCTGGCGCGCCATTTGAAGGAGTTTCTCGCGCAAATCCTTCTTTTCGCGCGGCAGGAAGCCGTAGAACGCGAACTCGCGCGTGTCGAATCCGCTGACGGACAAGGCGGAAATGGACGCGCAGCAGCCCGGAATCGCCAGCACCTCAATGCCGCGGTCAACGCACGCCTTCACCAGCGCGTAGCCGGGGTCGGAAATACAGGGCGTGCCCGCGTCAGTCGTCAGGGCGATATCGATATTGTCCGCCAGCATCTTGTCCGCCAGATACGCGCCCTTCGTATCCTCGTTGTGCTGATGGCAGGCGGTCAGCGGCGTGTCAATGTCAAAAACGGTCAGGAGCTTCTTCGTCACGCGGGTATCCTCGGCGGCAATCAGCGCGACGCGGCGCAGGGTATTAATGGCGCGCGGGGTCATGTCCTGCAAATTGCCGATGGGCGTGCCCACCACATAGAGCGTCGGCATCACAGCACCTCCAGCTTCTGCGCCACGCGGAGCTTGGCGGAACGCGCGCGCGGATTGCGGGCAACTTCCTCTTCCGTCGGGGCGACCGCGCCGTGCGCCAAAATCTTCACGACCGGCTTTTTGCCGCAGGTGCAAATCGGCGCTTTCGGCGGGCAGGTGCACGGGTTTTGCAGCCGCTGGAAGCAGCGCTTGACGAGTCGATCCTCCAGCGAATGGAAGGTGATGACGAGCATCCGCCCGCCGGGCTTCAGGCAGTCCACGAAGTCGCAAATTGCCTTGTCCAGCGGGTCAAGCTCATCGTTGACGGCAATGCGGATGGCTTGGAACGTGCGGCGCGCGGGGTGGCCGTCGTCCTTGCGGCGAACCGCCTTGGGAATCGCCGCGTCCACCGCGTGAACGAGGTCAAACGTCGTCTCCATCGGCTTCTTCGCGCGGTGCTCGCAAATCATCTGCGCAATGCGCGCTGCCCACTTCTCCTCGCCGTAATCGCGGATGATGCGGCACAGCTCCTGTTCGCTGGCGGAATTGAGCAAATCCGCCGCAGTTTGCCCTTGGCTGACGTCCATGCGCATATCCAGCGGCGCGTCCTCATGATAAGAGAACCCACGTTCGCCGCGGTCAAGTTGGGGGGACGACACGCCGAGGTCAAGCAGCACGCCGTCGAGCTTGGGCGCGCCCGCCGCCATGAGAAGCGCCTTGCCATCGTGGAAATTGCCGTGCAAGGCGTGGAAGCCGGGGAACTCCCGCAAGCGCGCGGTCGCCGCCTCAATCGCGGTCATATCGCGGTCGATGCCGTAGAGCGTCGCCGTGCCGCCGGAGAGACGCAGCATCGCGCCGCTGTGTCCGCCGCCGCCGAGCGTCCCGTCGCAGTACACGCCGTCGGGCTTCACGTCCATCCATTCGAGGACTTCCTGCAATAACACCGGTTCGTGGATAAATTCCATGTCGTTCTCCTTCGTTTACGCTTCCGTTCTCCATGACAATCCCAGCGCCGTCCGCAGGCTGCCCGCAAAATACAGCGACCCCGCCGCGACAATCACCGCGTCGTCCCCGGCAAGCCGCGCTGCTTCCGCCAGTCCTTCTTCCAGCGATTTTGCCGCCTGTGCGTGCGCGCCGTGCTGACAGAGGGCATCGGCATACGTCTGCGCATCCAGTGCGCGCGGATTATCCGGCGTGACCGTCACAATGTCGTCCGCAATTGCGCAGAAATCGCGCAGCATGTCCTCCTGCAGCTTATCCGCCAGCACGCCCGTCAGCAGCACGCGCCGCTGATTCGGCAGCTGCTCCTCGACAAAGTTCCGCAGCGCCCGAACGCCCTGCGGGTTATGTGCGCCGTCAATCAGGATGCGCCCGCACCACTCCAGCCGCGCGGGCCACACGGTTGACGCAAGCCCTTCGTACACCGCCTGATCGGGAATCGTCCACCCCTGACGGCGCAGTTCCTCGACCATCGCCAGCACGCTCATGGCGTTCTCGATTTGGTGCGCGCCGGGCAGATTCAGCCGCACGTCCTGCCACTCCTGCGACAGGCGGTAGCTGACCGTCGCCCCATGCGCGTCGCACGCGGCATAGAGAATCGTATCGTCGCTGAGCTGGCGCAGGGGCGCGTGATGCTTCTCCGCCGCCTCGGCGAACACGCGGCGCACACCCTCCTTCGCCGGATGGCAGACGACGGGCGTATTGTCCTTGATAATCCCTGCCTTTTCGCCCGCAATCGCTTCGAGCGTGTTGCCCAGATACGCCATGTGGTCAAGCCCGATGGCGGTAATCGCGCAGAGAATCGGGTGGACAATGTTTGTCGGGTCTTTGCGCCCGCCCATACCGACCTCGACAATCGCGATGTCGCAATTTTCGCCGTCAAACGCAGCGAGCGCGAGCGCCGTCCCCATCTCGAACGGGGTCACAAACGCGCCCTCCGCCCGCATCTCCTCCGCCGCCTGCACAAGCGGATTGCCGTATTTCACCATCCGCGCGTCATCCAGCGGCAGCCCATCCAGCCGAATCCGCTCCTGATACGCCTGCAAAAACGGCGACGTATACAGCCCGGTGTGATACCCCGCGCGGCGCAGGACGCTTTCGAGCATCGCGCAGGTACTACCCTTGCCGTTCGTTCCGGCGACGTGGACAATCGGCGTGCGCAGGGCGACGTGCATTTTATCCAGCAGCGTCAGCACATTCTGGAAGCCGTTTTTGCTGCCTGTGGCGTAGCTGCCGTGGATGGCGGCGATGATTTCCTCACTGTTCAGCATTGAAAACACCTTCTTTTGCACCTTTTGGTGCTTGATTATTATAGCATACTGGCGGCGCGGTTGCAATCGGATGCGTGCAAAAAGGATTTCCCCTCTGTTGATTTTCCCTGCTTTTGGGCATGGTGGGTTTGCTTTTTCTATCTTGATTTTTTTCGCTGCTCCCGTCGCCTCTGCGGAGGCGATGTTGTTACTTTCTGGCGCGCCAGAAAGTAACCAAAGAGCGCCCAGAGGGGGCTGAAAAGGTAAAGAGCGGGGATTTCAGCCCCCTCTGGACTCCCCCCGCCGCTCATGTTTATTGAGGGAAAGAGCGGCGGTTGATTGCCGGGTTGGGCGCTTCTGCATGATTGGGCGGTAAAAGAGCAACCAAAATAAAAACTTCCGACAAAATCCAAGTAACAGGAGTGTGCACCCGAAGGGGTCGAGGGGGCGATCGCAGACATTCGTCTGTTTTCGTTGCCCCCTCGTCGCGTCCGCAGACGCGAAATTCCCCTGCGTGGCAGCGCAAATGATGCAGAAATCGCACATCACCAAAGAAAAGGGAGACTGCCCCCAAGCAGTCCCCCAGAAAAAATCCCCAATTACATAGATTCCTTGAGTTCCGCAATGCGCTTTTCGACCTGCTCCGCCTTCTGCTGATTCAGCGCCAGCTTGCCCTTCTCCTGCTCCACCAGCGCGGCGGGCGCCTTGCTCACAAAGCCCGGATTGTTCAGCTTGCCCTCGGCGCGGGCGATCTCCTTGTGCAGGTTGTCGAGTTCCTTGCTCAGGCGCGCGATTTCCTTCTCGAAGTCCACCAAATCGCCCAGCGGGATGTACAGCGTGCACGCCTTCGTCACGGCGGAAACGGTCTTTTCGGTCACGGCGGCGCTGCTTTCAATAATCGCCGTTTCGCTTGCGCCTGCCAGACGCTGGAAATACTGCCCGGCGTGCGCAAGCGTCTCCGCCCAGCCATCCGCCGGGAGAAGCATCAGGTGCGTGCGCTTGCCCGCGGCGACGTTCATTTCCGCGCGCAGGTTGCGGATGGTGCGGATGACCTCCATCACGCCCTCCATCTTCGCTTCCTCGTCCGGGAAATCCAGCTCAGGCTTCACTTCCGGCCACGATTTGAGCATCAGGAAGCCCTCGCTGCCCGGCAGGAACTTGTACACCTGCTCGGTCAGGAACGGCATGAACGGGTGCAGCAGCTTCAGCAGCCCTTCCAGCACATACAGCAGCACGCCCTGCACGGCTTTCTTTGCCGCCGGGTCGTCGCCATTTAAGCGGCTCTTCGCAAGCTCGATGTACCAGTCGCAGAATTCGCTCCACGCAAAGTCGTAGATGCGATCCGCCGCCAGACCGAACTCGCCCTCTTCCATATTGGAAGAAATCGCGCGCGTCGCGTCCTGGAAACGGGACAGAATCCACTGATCCGCCGCGGTCAGATGCGCGGTGTCCAGCGGCGCTTTCTCCGTCACGTTCATCAGCACGAAGCGGCTGGCGTTCCAAATCTTGTTGGCGAAATTGCGGGCGGATTCCACGCGCGCCGGGATGTAGCGGGTGTCGTTGCCCGCGCTCACGCCCATCACCAGTGAGAAGCGCAGCGCGTCCGCGCCGTACTGGTCGATGACTTCCAGCGGATCAACGCCGTTGCCCAGCGACTTGGACATCTTGCGCCCCAGTTCGTCGCGCACCAGGCCGTGAATCAGCACCGTCTGGAAGGGCGGAACCTGCATTTCCTCCAAGCCCATCGTAATCATGCGGCTAACCCAGAAGGTAATAATATCATAGCCCGTCACGAGCAGGTTCGTGGGATAGAAGTACTTCAAATCCTCGGTGTTGTCCGGCCAGCCGAGCGTGGAGAACGGCCACAGGGCAGACGAGAACCAAGTATCCAGCACGTCCTCATCCTGCTTAATGTGCGCAGAACCGCACTTGCAGCAGCAAGTCGGGTCTTCGCGGCTGACGGTCATCGCGCCGCAGTCGTCGCAGTACCACACCGGAATGCGGTGTCCCCACCACAGCTGACGGCTGATGCACCAGTCGCGGATATTTTCCATCCAGTTCATATACTGCTTCGTGAAGCGCTCCGGCACGAACTTCGTTTCGCCGCTCTTGACGCAGGCAATCGCCGGTTCCGCCAGCGGCTTCATCTTCACGAACCACTGCCGGGAGACCATCGGCTCAATCACCGTATGGCAGCGGTAGCAGGTGCCAACCTCGTGGGTCAGCGGCTCGATGCTCTTCAGCAGCCCCAATTCCTGCAAGTCCGCGACAATCGCCTTGCGCGCTTCCAGCGTCGTCATGCCGGCGTACTTGCCGCAGTCAATCGCCTGACCGTCGGCGTCCTTCGCGGCGTCCTCCGCGCCGGTCATGTGGCCGTCATAAGTGAACACGCGCACGACGGGCAGGTCATGGCGCTGACCGACTTCGTTATCGTTCGGGTCATGCGCGGGGGTGATTTTCACCACGCCTGTGCCCTTTTCCATGTCGGCATGTTCGTCGCAGATAATCGGGATTTCGCGGTTCGCCAGCGGCAGCAGCACATGGCAGCCGTGCAGGTGGGCATAGCGCGGGTCAGCGGCGTTAATCGCCACGGCGGTGTCGCCGAGCATGGTTTCGGGGCGGGTGGTCGCCAGTTCCAGCATCTCGCCCGTCTCCTTCACAGGGTACAGCAGATGCCAGAAATTGCCTTCCTTCTCCTGATATTCCACTTCCGCGTCCGAAATCGCGCTCTCGCAGCACGGGCACCAGTTGACCAGCCGGTTGCCGCGGTAAATCAGCCCTTTTTCGTACAGGCGGACGAACACCTCTCGCACTGCCTTGGAGCAGCCCTCGTCCATCGTGAAGCGCTCGCGGCTCCAGTCGCAGCTGATGCCCATGCGGCGCTGCTGGGTGACGATGCGCCCGCCGTACTCTTCCTTCCACTTCCACGCGCGGTCAAGGAAGCCCTTTCGGCCGAGGGACTCCTTGGTCAGCCCCTCTTTGCGCATCGCATCGACGATTTTCACTTCCGTCGCGATGGCGGCGTGATCCGTGCCGGGCAGCCAGAGCGTCGGATCGCCCTTCATGCGGTGATAGCGGACGGCGAGATCCTGCAGGGTGCAGTCCAGCGCGTGGCCCATGTGCAGCTGACCGGTGATGTTGGGCGGCGGCATGACAATGGTGAAGGGCTTCTTGCCTTCCACGCGGTGCGCCTCAAACGCGCCGGAGGATTCCCAGTCGCGGTAGATTTCGCTTTCCACGGCTTGTGGATTGAATGTTTTCTCCATTTCCATGTGAATGACCTCCTATATACGATTTACAGTTAGCACAGGTGAATCTGGAAAGAGTATCATGCAAAAATGAGAATTGCGCCGACGAGCGCGACGACGCAGCCGACGATTTTGGTGGTGATATTGGCCTTTTCGCTGCCCGAAAACAGCTTTCGGGCGACGATGCCGGACGTATAGACGAGGATTGCGCCCAGCACGAGCAGGAATGTGCCCGGCTGGAGCAAGCGCTCCGCGATCTGCTGGAAGTAGTTCATACGGGGTGTCCTTTCCGCGTGAAATGATTGCCAAAACGCAAAAACAGCCCCATCCCGAAGGACGGAGCTGTTTCCGTGGTACCACCTTGCTTCGCAGCGCAAACACTGCCTCAAGCGCACGGTCACGGGTGCGAACCGCATTCGGCTACTTTCCATGCGGAAAAAAATCCTGCATCATCCTCACCGAACGCTCTGTGAAGCGACCTTCCCCTGACGGCTGTGCGAGCGGCCTCTCAGCCGGTGAACCACCCTCTCTGAGCCAGCAAAATCAGGGTACTCCTCATCACGTTGCGAGCATATGGAATTGCGGGGAATGTAGGAAATCAGGCAGAACAGGATGACCCCGCTGCTGCCTTCCTCCCCTCATTTGCCCCCGGATACCAATTAGGCGTTCTTTTCCTCGTTGACCGCAACGACCTGCACGCCCTTGTAGAAACCGCAGTGCTTGCACACGCGGTGAGCCAGCTTCATCTGATGGCACTGGGGGCACTCAACGATGCCGGGCACGGTGAGCTTCCAGTTCGCACGACGGCTGTGCTTGCGAGCCTTAGAGATTTTTCCCTTCGGAAGAGCCATGGTTACACCTCCTCGTTATTGGCAGCCAAATTGCTGACCGAATTATTCTTTGTTGTCGGACTTTTCAGCCAGCAACTGCTGCAATGCCGCAAAAGGACGCTGTACATTCGCATCGTCCCGGCAATGCTTGTGTTGGTTGACCTCCTCGTACTCCTCAAAACCCTTGCAATCTTCCTTGCACAGGAAGCGCATCGGCAGGTTGAGCAGCACATGCGTCAGGGTGAGTTTCGCAAAATCAAGCTGCGCGCCCTCATACGCGAAAATCTCATCATCCTCCGGGTCGCCTCCATGCAGGAACGTTTCCCGGAAATCCCCCGTAACGGGGTAGGACGCAGGAGACAGGCATTTGGCACAATGGGCATGAGCGGTTGTCGTCAGACTTCCTTCTACCACAACACTGCCATCTTCATTGGCAGTCAGATGCCCGGAGAGCTGCACGGGGTCAAACGCGACCTCCTCGCCGCTCACATCCTGCGGGGCAATGGTCTGCTCCACAGCGAATGCGTAAGCCGTTCCCGGATCACGCAGGGCATGAAGTACATCCAGCTTCAAATGCTCACCACCTCAAATTAGACCATTTCATATTATAGGTTTTTTCGCGGGTTTTGTCAACACCTTTTCGCGGAAAAAAGCGTCTTTTCCCCGAAAAAAGTTGCGCGCCCCCGCGACAAAAGCCTGAATGCCTGCCTAATACTATTTCCAAATGAGAATGCGCCAAGATGCGAAGCGAATTTTTTCTTCTGGCTAACGGGAGTGCAACGCAGCGTAGCAGCGCTACGCTAAGTGGAACGACCGAACGCCAGAAGGAAAAAGGCGCAAGCAGCTGGTGCAGGCGAATGCAGGAAATAGTATATTACTTGTTCGCGCCCTCGACCAGTTCCTTGGTGTCGCGCGCAATCATGATTTCCTCGTTCGTGGGGATGACGCAAATGGTCACCTTGGAGTCGTCGGTGGAGATGACGGCTTCCTTGCCGCGCACCTTGTTCTTCTCCACATCCAACTTCGCGCCCATCCACTCCATGTCCTTCATGACGGATTCGCGCAGTTCCGGGCCGTTTTCGCCGATGCCCGCCGTGAACGCGATAATGTCCACGCCGCCCATCGCCGCCGCGTAGGAGCCGATGTACTTCTTAATGCCGTAGTGCAGCATGTCACGCGCCAGCGCCGCGCGGTCGTTGCCCTCATCCGCCGCCTTGTCGATGTCGCGCATGTCGGAGGACAGGCCGGAGATGCCCATCAGGCCGGACTGCTTGTTCATCATCGTCAGCACTTCGTTGACGGTCATGTGGTCATTGTTGGCAATAAACTGCACAACCGCCGGATCGCAGGAGCCGGAGCGCGTGCCCATGACAACGCCTTCCAGAGGGGTCAGACCCATGGACGTGTCAACGCACTTGCCGTCCACCACCGCGGACATGGAAGAACCGTTGCCCAGATGGCAGATGATAATCTTCTTGCCGATGGGGCTCACGCCGAGGAACTCGCACACGCGCTTGCTCACATAGCGGTGGGACGTGCCGTGGAAGCCGTAGCGGCGGACGCCCATTTCCTTATAATAGCGGTACGGAACGCCATACATGAACGCCTTCGGGGGCATGGTCTGATGGAACGCGGTGTCGAACACGGCCACCTGCGGCGTGTGCGGCATGACTTCCTCGCACGCCTCAATGCCCATCAGGTTCGCCGGATTGTGCAGCGGGCCCAGCGGGATGAACTTGCGGATGGCAGCCTTCACTTCGTCGGTGATGATGCAGCTGGCGGTGAACTCCTCGCCGCCGTGCAGCACGCGGTGACCCACCGCGCCGATTTCATCCACGGACTTGAGCACGCCCTTTTCCGGGTCAAGCAGCGCGCGCAGCATCAGCTTCGTCGCCACGACGTGGTCCGGAATCGGCTCGTAGAGGTCGATGACCTTCGACATGTCAGGGGTCTTCTGGTTCAGGTGGGAGCCTTCAATCGCGATGCGCTCCACCTGCCCCTTGACGATCATTTGCTCGTTGTCCATGTCCACCAGCTGGTACTTCAGGGAGGAAGAACCCGCGTTGACAATCAGAACCTTCATGGATGGTTACACTCCTTCTATTTCTATCAACCAGATGTTCATTTATTCGTTTGTTTCCGGCGCTTTGACCGTCACGCCGGTTTTCTGCGCCCAGTCCCACGCCGGGCTGCCCTCCGGGGTCACCAAGACGTTTTGCGCAAAGGACGTAATGCTCCCGCTGCCCGCTTGCCCCTCGACCGTCCCGATGGCGGTCACGCTTTGGGGAATGACAATTTCCGTCAGCTTCGGGCAGATGCCGAATGCCAGCAGACCAATCGTTTCCGCACCTTCCGGCAGAACGATTTTCTCCACCGTCACGTCGTAGTGGAATGCAAAGGGGTCAATCGTCTTCATCCCTTCGGGGAGGATGATTTCCTTCTGCGGCGCGAGGTGGAAGAAGCAGTGCAGCAGACGCGCCTTGTCAGCGGTCATCAGCAGCCCGTTTTCCGCGTCGTAGGTGAAGGACGTACTGCCTTCCGCCACGGAGACTTCCTCCAGCCCGTGCATCATCAGGAAGTTCATCTGCTCGATGTCGGTCACGCCGGCGGGGATGGTCAGGTGCGTCAGGTAAAAAATCGCCTGAAGCGCGCCCGCGCCGATGGTTTTCAGCCCCTTGGGCAGCTCGAAATCCATCAGCGAATAGCAGCTTTCCAGCGCGCCATACGACAGTTCCGCCAGTCCATCAGGCAGCGTCAAACTGACCAGATAGTTGTCGCCGGAGAAGCACAAATCGCCGATTTCCGTCACGCTGTCCGGCACGACAACGGTCGTCACATGCTTCTCATAGAACGCCTTGTCCGCCAGCATCGTCACCGGAAAACCGCCAATCTCCGACGGAATCAGCACATGCTCGCGCGTCCCGGTATAATCGGTGATGGTCACTTCGCCGTTTTCCGTCGTGTAGGCGAAATCCGACGCGGGATTGACCCGTTCGTCCTTCCGATGGAACACGCGCAGCGACTGACCCACTTCCAGCGCCTGCTGCACAAACGCGTCGTCGTCGTTAGGGAACATGAGGAAGTACAGGTCGCCCGAATCCCCAATCCAGAGGATGTCAAAGCCCTGCCCGTTCATCTCCACCAGCACGGCGGGCATGTCGTTGATGGTCATTTCCTGCAAGCGCGTGCTTTGCGGGGTCGTGATGCCCAGCATCACCGCCGTGCCTTCGGGGATGAACGAGGTCAGCCCCAGCCGGTCGCTCGCCTCATTGGGCGTGTAGTCCGCCGGAATCTTCACCATCATCAGGAGCTGTTCGCTGTCGTTCATCGCGTAGGCAATGGGCGGAACGCCTTCCAGCTCTACGAACTGATAGCCCCAATCTACGGGCAGCTCAAGGACGGTGTTGTCATCCAGTTGCAGCGGGAACACGTCGTAAAACGGCATCCGGGTGGCAGATGCCTCCTCCTCCGCCGTGCAGACGGGCAGCGCCGTCAGCAGCAGCGCAAGGGTCAAAAGCAGCGCGGTCAAACGAGATTTCATGCAGGGTTTCCTCCTTTTGTTTTCCAATCGTTCTTCCAACTGTTCGCCAAACGCTTTGGAAACGTTTTGTAAACATAGAACGTTCGGGGCGTAGAAAACCCTGCATGGCGATACAATTTTTCCGCGAAAAAGCCAAATTGATGGCTATGGGCTTACTTAACGATTTCGCCCATCTGCGCACGTCCGCAGCCAGCCGCGTTGGACTCGTCGGTGTCAATATGCATCGCCAGCGCGTACTTGTCGCTCACGCGGACAACCACGTCGCCGAAAATCAGGGAGCGGCCGTCGGTATCCACCTTCACGGACACAACGTCCTTGTCCTTCACGCCGTATTCCTCAGCGTCCGCGGGGGTCATGTGGATGTGGCGCTTGGCGGCGATCACGCCCTCGGTCAGCTCCACTTCGCCCGCCGGGCCAACCAGCTTGCAGGCGCCCGAACCCGCGATGTCGCCGGATTCACGCACAGGCGCGGTCACACCGATGGAACGCGCATCCGTCAGGGACAGCTCCACCTGCGTCGCGCTGCGAACCGGGCCGAGGATGCTCACGCCGGTCAGGGTCTTCTTCGGGCCGACAACGTCCACGCGCTCCGCGCTGGCATACTGACCGGGCTGGGACAGCATCTTCTTGACGGTCAGCTCATAGCCCTTGCCGAACAGGGTTTCCAGATCCTGCCGGGTGACATGAACGTGACGAGCGGAGGTTTCCACGATGAACTGCTTCATATGAATTACTTCCTTTTCATGGTCTTGTTTGGGGATGAACCCAATCTATTATACCATCTTTCGGCGGTTCTGTAAAGGCAAAAACGGCGGCAAAATTGCATCATTCCACGTCATTTCGCGCGTTCGCTTGACGTTTCTGTTCTTTTTGTTATAATAGGAACGCACCTTTTCATTGCTCATTGCTCATTCCTCATTGCTCATTAAAAGGAGTTTTTCCATGCGCATTGTCGGCGTGATTGCCGAGTACAACCCCTTCCATTCGGGGCACGCGCACCAATTGCGTCAGGCGCGGGAAGCCGCCCATGCGGATGCGGTCGTCGCCGTCATGTCCGGCTGCTTCGTGCAGCGCGGCGACGCGGCGATTGTCTCCCCCGCCATCCGCGCAAAAATGGCGCTGCAAAACGGCGCGGATGCCGTGATTCTGCTGCCCGCGCTGTGGTCTGTCCGCGACGCGGAGCACTTCGCCTTAGGCGGCGTACATCTGCTGACCGGCTTGGGCTGCGACGCACTCTCCTTCGGCGCGGAAACGGCGGATCTTCCCCTGCTGCAGGCGGCGGTGGATGCGCTCGAATCCCCCGATTTGTCCGCAGTGATTCAGCCGCATCTGTCTGCCGGGCTGCCCTATCCCGCCGCGCTTTCCGCCGCGATGGCGGAGGTCGCCCCGGTTGCCGCGCGCGTCCTTCAATCCCCCAACAACACGCTCGGCGTGTGCTACCTGCGCGCGCTTCGGCGATTGGGCGCGTCCACCGACGTGTACCCGATTGCCCGCGCGTCGGATTATCACGCGTCCGCCATAGGGGACGGCTTTTCGTCCGCCACGGCGATTCGCTCCGCCATCCTGCGCGGCGACTGGTCATCCGCCTATTCCGCCATGCCGGGGAGTGCGGCGGACTTGCTGGAAAATCAGGCGCTGGAAAATCACCTGCACCGTCCGGAGGCGCTGGATACGCTGCTGCTGGCGCGGCTTCGGCTGATGGATGAGGCGGATTATGCCGCGCTGCCGGACATCAGCGAAGGCATTGAGCGCCGACTGCGCCGATTTGCCGACACTGCCCGCACGCGTGATTCGCTCCTGCAAGCCGCCAAGACGCGGCGATACCCGTATGCGCGC
>ULUZ01062847.1_pt1 | contig 13039 bp, 10 predicted proteins | sample 1958881 | NCBI WGS metagenome assembly ULUZ01 (sample SAMEA4835771, study PRJEB28245) | human gut metagenome | biome: gut microbiome; material: fecal sample | place: Denmark | collected 2008
AGGGGATCGAAAAGACCGTCCGCTGGTACCTCCAGAACCAAAAATGGATGGACGACATTACTTCAGGAGAGTATGAAAAATACTATGATGAAATGTATGGAAAAGATAGATAAAAAGAACCGTATGCCTGATATAGTAAAAAATAGCAAGGCTCATGCATGACTTTTATAATCTTGATATAGATTTCGAAATACCTGTTGGGGATGTAATCTTTTGGGAATAAATGCAAATGCTGGGTATATTGGGCTTTTTTGGTGCAAAGAATATGCGAGATGCCGTTATTCGGAAGAATGTAATATTATCTTTCCTTTATAAAGGTGTAAGTCTCGCAACCTCCATGTTGTTAGTTCCGATGACGATCGGATATTTGGATACATATGAATATGGAGTCTGGCTAACATTGAGTTCTTTGCTCGCTTGGGTTGCTTTGTGCGATATCGGATTGGGAAACGGTTTGCGGAATAATTTAGCCGAGTCTCTGGCGCAAGGGGATATCAAAAAGAGCAAATCGTTGATTAGCACAGCTTATTTTCTTATAATACTTATCGTTGCTGCTGTATATCTTATATTTGTTGCTATAAATCACTTTATAGATTGGTATGATGTGTTAGGAGTGTCTCCTCTTCAAATTCAGCGGTTAAATTCCATTCTGCTTTTATCTGTAGGCTTGTTTTGTATGACGATGATCTGCAAAATACTTAATTCCGTTGTGTTGGCATTACAGAAGGCGGCTTATAATGAATTGATTACGATGTGCGGGCAATTGTTAGCTTGCATTATTATTTATATTCTGACCAAAACAACAGATGGCTCTTTGTATTACGTCGCTTTGGTTTTCATGATCTGTCCTATCATTGTGTACCTGCCGATAACGGGACTGGTATTTCTAAAGCAGTATCGAAGCATCGCTCCAAATATTCGTTCTATTGATATTTCATATGCATCTAAGATTCTTGGCATAGGACTTAACTTCTTTCTTATTCAGATTGCTGGAGTAGTTATTTTTTCAACATCCAATGTAATAATTTCAAGATTGTTCGGTCCGCAGGAAGTCACTCCCTACAATATAGCATTTAAATACTTCAATTTGTGTTATATTGCCTTTTCCATCATCATTGCTCCTATATGGTCGGCTGTTACAGAGGCTTATACAAAGCAAGATTTTTTTTGGATCAGAGAAAATTTGTGCCGATTGAGACGGATTTGTGGATGGATGGCAGCAGTTGTAATTACAATGATTGTAGTTGCAAATCAATTCTATACAATGTGGATTGGAGATCAGATTGACGTTCCGAGAACAACATCTATGCTTATGGGAGTTTATATCATTTTAATGATGTGGACCATTGGGCATTCCATGTATATCAATGGAATTGGAAAAATAAGGCTTCAATTATTAAATGCAATTGTCACGGGAATTCTGTATGTGCCTGCTGCCTTGTTGTTATGTAAATATATAGGTATTAACGGCATTCTTGTCGCGTTATGCCTGTCGCAAATTATAAATGTATTCGTTGCTCCGATACAATGTAATAAACTGATATCGGGGACGGCAACGGGCATTTGGAATAAATAATGAAAGTATGGATGTGTCTATTATCATAGTGAATTATAATACGGTGCACTTGATTCTCGACTGTATTGCGTCTGTTATAGAAAAAACTAAAGGTATTGAATACGAAATAATCGTTGTTGACAATAATTCATGTGATGATGCGGCCAGCAAATTGGCTGAAAGGTTTGATGGTCGTTTCAAATATGTTCAGCTTCCTGATAACGTTGGCTTTGGTAAAGCGAATATCGAAGGATATAAACATGCATCGGGACGTAATATTTTCTTGCTCAACCCTGATACTGTCTTGCTCAATAATGCGGTTTTTGAGTTGTGCAGTTATATTGACAGGCATGATCGGGTTGCCATCTGTGGAGGCAATCTATACGATAAAGATCTTCGTCCGGGGCTCTCTCATCTACAGTTCGGAGATGTTTTGACGAAAATAATGTTTAGAGGACCATGTCGGAAATTGTTTCCGAATTACATTTTTAATACTTCGGATAAGCCTTTGAAAGTACGAATGATTTCTGGGGCTGATATGATGATCAAACGAACAATAATTGAGGAAATAGGTTTTTTTGATCCGGACTTTTTCATGTATTTTGAAGATAACGAGTTTAGTTATCGAGTACGCCAGCATCATTATGCTATTGTAAATATTCCTAAATCAAGAATTATGCACTTGGAGGGCAAATCATCTCCATCCGAGAAGGGAGTGGCTCTTGGCTATTCGGGGCGCACCACTTATATTCTTAAAACTCATTCTAAAGGATATCTCTGGTTGATTTCCATCACCGAATATCTGTTGTTATTTATAGACAGTCTGCGAATTCGTCTTTTCCGGAACGGGGATTATGAAACGAAACTATGCTCTTTGAAAATGCGGCGGAAGTATTTATGGTTATCCACAAAAGCATTAGGGTTGTCTCGGTCGCAATAAATCTTTTGCATGAATAAAAGTGTCTATTTGCTTGTTGCCGGCATATTGATTGATAATTTTTGCAGCTTGAGATTGTTCGCCTTGCAGCCGGATACGGCTCTGGGCTTGTCGTTCGCATGGGCGATATTCGGCCTTTTTTATTATACGCTCAACAAACCTGCCGATTCGCTGCGTATAGATACGTCTTCGAACAGGCGCTATGTATGGCTTATCTTTTTAGGGGTGTTTTTTTCCATGACCTCTGTCTATGTCTACTATGATCAGTCATTCGTTGCAACCTTTATTTCTCAACGCCAGCTCTATTTGTTTCTTTATTTTTTTGTGTTATTACGGATGGCGCCATCTGTACGAGAGGTGTTTGCCTTTGTCAGATGGTATTCCATATTGAGTTTGGGGGTTTGGATATTGAGTATTATCAATCCCTATTCGTTTGATCGGGAAAGTGAGCAGATTGCCTATTTGTTGTCTGGCGAAAGCGGAGACATCGGTTTTGTAAGCACTACGTTGGCTATCGTTGTGCTGTACTATTATTTTATATTGGGGCAGGCGGTAGCGCACTTCTCGGTCAAAGGGTGGTGTAAAGTCCTATTTTGGCTGGCTTTCTTTATCTTGGTGCAAAATCGCAGCATGTTGTTTTTGGCACTAATCCTTACGGTATACAGTATTTTGCGCATACGTTCCCGATACAGATATGCTTTGATTGTAATCAGTGCGATAGCGTGTGTTACCGTAATTGTTCTGACGAAGGATATTTTGCTCTCTCTTTACGAGGAAACCGTCGAACAACTTTCAGATTTGGATTACAACCGCTGGAATGCGCTTAAGTTTTTCTTTACGGAGCGGGATAATTATCCTCTCTATTGTATGCTTTTCGGAAACGGAACTCCGGCTGCCGATTCTGCTTATTTGCATAGTTTAGTACAAGCGACGGAATTTTCTCGTGCTTACATTTCCGATATCGGACTTTTGGGAAACTATTTCTATTACGGCCTTTTGCCTTTGGGGGTTATTTATTTTATCATTTTTAAGACCCTTCAAGGAGGATTTGCCCCGTATTTCTTAAAACTCATGGCCGTGCATATTTTGCTGGTGCCGACTATTTTTTCAATTTCATTCGGTACAAATACGTTTTTCTTCTGTATCGTAATGTATTTGTATTGTTATTATAGAACCCCGCCGTTCCGAAAAACGAGTCGTTCCTTCGCACAATCTCTACGTACTTGGTAAATATGATGGACGTATCTATTATTATTGTCAACTATAATACGTTGAAGGTAACGGCACAGTGCCTTGACAGTATTTTCCGCCTTACGTGTGGTTTGTCCTTCGAGGTGATTTTGGTGGACAATGCCTCTACGGACGGGAGTAAGGAGATTTTCTCGCAGGACAAACGCATAAAGTATATTTATAGCGACCGGAATCTGGGTTTCGGCAAAGCGAACAATCTTGGGTTCCAAACCGCGGTCGGCGAATATATTTTTCTTCTCAACTCGGATACCATCTTGCTGAACAATGCAGTGTTGCATCTTTATGCGGCGATACGGAATCTCCCTCATCATGTAGCTTGTATCGGCGCTCAGCTTTTGTCTGCGGATTTGAAACCTATCCATTCGTTCGGATGCTTTCCGACTTTGCCCAACACTTGTGCGACAATCGGTCGCGTCTATAAAAACATATTGGGATTTAAACCGGTCGACTCTGCAATCGGTATTTCGCAGAAACCATTTGAAGTCCCTTATATCACGGGGGCGGATCTTTTTATAAAGCGTTCTGTCGTTGATCGATTGGGGCTTTTCGATCCCGATTTTTTTATGTATTTCGAAGAGACGGAGATGCAATACCGTTATCACCGCGCTGGTTATGCAATGTATATTGTGCCGGAGCCGCAAATCATTCATCTTGAATCGGCTTCTACGAAAAAGGCAAAACGCAGTAACTTCCAGAGTAAATACCTCTTTTTCGACGGTTTTTTTACGTATTTGAAAAAGCGGTATTCAAGGCCGAAATACTTTGTTTTCAGATTGTTGTTGTTAGCCTATCTGCCATTGTGCTTTAATAAAAAATATACACGGAAAGAGTCTTTACGACTTGCCGCTCAGTTGCTCGGATGCACCAAATAATATGAAAACAAAGAATCGGGCTTATTATATCGACTCATTTTGTGCCGACGGCGAACATGAGGTTTTCAATGCTGCTTCGTTGTGCATGTTCGCACACGTTTTCGATACCGTGAACTATTATGGCGGAAACCATAGTTTGCGCAGTATCGCCCCGATCGTTCGGGAACGTGTGTCGAATGTCGAATACCGTACGATACATACTCTGCGGAAGCATTGTAACACGAAATTGCGTTACATTGTTTCTTTTCTGCACAACCTGCGTTTTTTGCTGTTTGCTCCGGCGCATGTAACATTGATATATAACTATACGAATCCGTTGTTTCTTAAGACAGCCGATGTGCTCAATAAACTTTTGCGTCGGAAGGTACTTGTTACGTGCCATGGCGAGATGAATTGGCTGCGGACTAAGAAATGCTACACCTCTCGTGAACGCTGGGTTCGGCGTTTTTTTCTCAGCAAGACATTGAGCCCCTGCAAAAACATATATTATCTCGTTTTGGGAGACAGCATTCTTCGTAATCTTCGTCTTTTATTGTCTCCTAACTTTCAAAATCGGTTTTTAAGCGTCGATCACCCTTATATCGGGTCCGCAGTTGCCGGTTGTAATCGAACCGACAGGAAAAAAATCCGTATCGGCACGATCGGTATTCCGGCCGGTAACAAGGGGATCGAGACCGTGATCCGTTTGGCTGCAGCCGACCGGCAGAAAAACTTTTATGAATTTTCGCTCAATGGATACCTCGGTCACATCGGCGATAAGCTGATGGAGATTCGGGCGGCAGGGATCGATGTCCCGGATACGGTGGAATTCCTTTCGCGCGAAGAACTCTCTTCCCGTATCGAAAAACTGGATTATGCGCTGTTTGTTTATCCTCCCGAAGAATACATGCTGACGGCGAGCGGCAGTATTCTGGACGCTGTCAATTACGAAAAGCCGGTGCTGTCTCTCAAGAACGATTACTTTTGCTATCTGTTCGAGAAATTCGGTGCTTTCGGTGTTTTGTTCGATTCGGTCGATGAGATGATCGAAGCGCTTTATGCGGAGGATTTCGTCTTGCCGTCTCCCGACCGGTTCGATTTTAAGGCGCTTAAACGGCAGTTGTCACCTGAGAGTATCGCTGTCGAACTGCAAAATACTCTTCGGTTGCATAATATCGTTTGACGATGAAAGATATTCTGGTTTTGGCTTATGCCATCTCGCCCAGTAAAGGTTCTGAATATGCTGTGGCATGGAATTATGTGACGGCTATGAGCCGTTATCATAGGCTCACGGTTTTATACGGCACATCGGGGGAACACATGGGCGACACGGTTGAGATGGAGCGTTATATTCGGGAGCATCCTGTGCCTAATGTTACTTTCGTGGCGGTTGCTCCGAGTCGGACTGCCGAACGGCTCAATGCGCTCAACAAGCGAGGGATTTTCGTCTATTCGTTTTATCTCGCTTATCGGCAGTGGCACAAGTCAGTTTATCGTGCGGCAAGAGAGTTGGTTCGAAAAAAACATTTTGATCTGATTCATTATGTGGGGCCTATCGGATATCGGGAGCCGGGGTATCTGTGGAAACTGGACTTGCCTTATGTTTGGGGACCTATCGGAGGTACTCGTAATCCGTCGTTTCGGCTGTTAGGGGCAGTCTCGACGTTTCCGGGTCTTTGTAAACTATTATTTCGCACTGTCGCCAACGTGTTGCAGTTGCACTTTGGACGTCGGATACGTCTCGCTTTGCGGCGTACGGATGTATTGCTGACCGCTACTACCGAAAATCGCGACAATATCCGGCGTGTCCATCGTATAGACAGTATCTGGTTGCCTGAGAACGGCGTTGCAGGCGCTGTTGTACCGCCCGATGCCAATAAATTTACGGCAGACACATTGCATTTTATTTGGATCGGTAGTATTGATACTCGCAAGGCTCTCATTATTTTGTTCGACGCCTTGCAATTTGTCGATACCGACAGTCCCGTTGTCGTCCATGTCGTCGGAGACGGCCCTTTGAGACCTCGCATGGAGCGATATGCCGGGCGCCGCGGTGTCGGCCATTTGATTCGTTGGCATGGCAAAGTGCCGCGTACGGAGGTGTTCGAACTGCTGCGCAGGTCTCATTTGCATATCATCAGCAGCTTAAGTGAAGGGAATCCTACTACAATATGGGAGGCTATGTCTTGTGGCGTACCTACGATGTCGTTGGATCATTGCGGGATGCACGATGTGATTTGTGATCGTTGCGGAATAAGAATCCCCATACGTTCGTATGCTCAGGTAGTACGTGATATGGGAGCGCAAATGCAACGGCTGATTCGGAATCCGCATCTTCTCAAGACATTGTCCGAAGGTGTGTTGGAGTGCATCCCTGCATTCAGATGGGAGAACCGGATCGAATTGCTCAACGAGTTGTATGATAAGGCGATCGAAAATTATGAGAGGAGTCGTAAATAAAATTATTGAATATCGGTGTGACGAAGTTGGTTTTCATACACTCGCTGAATAATTATTCGGGCAGTCCCAAAATACTGTCGGTCCTTGTTCGGCAATTCGTGGCGCGGGGATATTCCGTCGAATTGATTACCGGAGGCGGGGTTGGATTCCTTTCTGGCATCCGAGGTGTGAAATATACCGACAACTGGTATTGCTGGCATGGCTGCAAGCTTCTTACCGTGCTGTTTTTGGTGATCTCCCAGCTACGGGTTTTTTGTCTCGTGCTGTTTCGGCCGCGCCGCAATACGATTTACTATCTGAATACGGTGACTACTTTCGGAGCGGCGCTTGCATGTCGGATGTCCGGAAAGCGGTTTGTTTACCACATTCATGAGAACATGTGCCAGCGCAAACCCCTGTACGCGTTGTATCGCACCGTTTATCGTCTCTGTAACCGTAAAAGCATTTTTGTTTCCCGTTATTTGCAATCCCTATCCGTCGGGACTCGAAACGGTAAGGTTGTTCATAACGGACTGGATAGCGAATTTTGTGCTTCGGCTCATAATTATCTCATGACGGGGCATGCTCCGGGGACCGATATTTTGATGGTAGCCTCGCTTCGGCGATTCAAGGGTGTATATGAATTTGCCGCATTGGCCGAACGGTTGCCGCAATATCGGTTTGTGCTGGTCGTCAGTGCTACCGAGCGGCAGGTCGGGCAGTTCATTCACGAGATCGGTGTCCTGCCGAATCTGTGTGTTTATTCGCAGCAGACCGATTTGCATCCGTTTTATCGGCAGGCAAAATTGTTGTTGCAGCTTTCCCGGCCGGCCGAGTGTATCGAAACCTTCGGACTGACGATTCTCGAAGCGATGACTTATGGCCTTCCCGTAATCGGGCCCAATGCCGGCGGACCTCTGGAGTTGATCGATGAGGGTGTGAACGGCTATGCCGTCGATCCGTTGAATTTGGATGATGTGGTTGCTAAGATCGAATCGTTGATGGCTGACGATAAACGTTATGAACACTTTTCTCAAATGGCTTTAAATAAAGCGGCGTTGTTCAGTGAGACGGATATGGTAAATGAAATTACCGACTATATTCTGGAGTAAGATATGAAGAAAGTCGCAATTATCGGAACCGTCGGCGTTCCGGCGAAATACGGAGGTTTTGAAACCCTTGTGGAAAACCTCATCGGAGAGTGTTGTTCCGAAGATGTGGATTATACTGTTTTTTGCAGTGGCAAGGCTTATCCGACCAGATTGAAAGCTTATAAAAACGCCCGGCTTGAATACGTGCCGTTGCATGCAAACGGTATGCAAAGTATTCCGTATGATATCTGGTCGTTGATCCGGACTGTCGGCCGGGGGTACGACGTCGTGCTCATTTTGGGCGTTTCCGGTTGTCTGTTTTTGCCGTTGTATCGGTTGCTGTTCCGCAAGAGGATCGTCGTCAATATCGACGGCTTGGAGCACAGGCGGGACAAGTGGGGCAAATGGGCCCGCAAGTTTCTCCGTTTGTCGGAGCGGATCGCTGTCAAGTTTGCCGATGTCGTAATTGCGGACAATAAGGTGATCCGCGACTATGTCACGGAGACTTACCGTAAGCCGTCGGTTCTGATCGCCTATGGCGGGGATCATGCCGTGATCCCGGTCGATCTTTCCCGGCAGCGCGAAATCCTCGCTTTCTTCGGAGTCAGGGCGAAAGCATACGCCTGTACTATCTGCCGGATCGAGCCGGAAAACAATTGTCATCTGATTCTGGAGGCGTTCTCTAAAACGAATATCCCGCTCGTATTTATCGGTAATTGGAATCTGAGTGCCTACGGCCGGGAGTTGAAAGCCGTATATGGCAAGTTCTGCAATATCCATATTGTCGATCCGGTCTATGACAGGGAACAACTCTTCGTGCTCCGGAAACAGTGCCTGTTTTATATTCACGGACATAGCGCCGGCGGAACCAACCCGTCGCTTGTGGAGGCCATGTCCTGCGGCGCTCCGATTCTGGCGTTCGATGTGGGTTACAATCGGGAGACGACCGGTCATAAAGCCTGTTATTGGAGCACTCCGGAGGAACTGGCCGCTCTTGCTGCCGAAAGCCGGGAGGATACTTCCGGCAGTATGGAACGGCTGGCTAATGAATGTTACACGTGGCGTAAAGTTGTCGGTCAGTATGAAGCGATTTACTGAATTCCCGTTGCCGGGAGCAATCCATGATTTCCTATGACGCTAAATCCTGCCGACCGGGTGTTGCTGCGGTTGCTTGCCGCGGCGATAAATATGCAGGAACCGGCTCTCGATAAGGCGTTGTCCGATCCGGAATGGAGCCGGGTATATGGGCAGGCGGCGCAGCAGGGGGTGCTGGCCGTAGCGTGGGAGAGCGTCCGGCGGTTGTCTCCGGATTTGCAGCCGGGCCGGGGATTGAGGTTGCAGTGGGCGTACGGGGCGGAGCAGATCGTCTCGCGGTCGAAGAGACAAATGCTGGAAGCAGCCCGTTTTGCGGCTCTTTGTACCGATGCGGGCTGCCGGCTGATCCTGCTCAAAGGGATCGGATTGGCCCGTTATTATCCTTTCCCATTGCAGCGCGAATGCGGGGATATCGACATCCTTCTGCCCGAAGGGTTCGAGAAGGGGAACGAGATCGCCCGATGCCGGGGGATGAAGGTTTCGGGGCTGGATTATAAGCACAACCATATCTGCTCGAACGGCGTCATGTTCGAAAACCATCGTTATCTGACCTCTTTCAAAGGGAAGAGCGATATCAGGCGGTTGGAGCGAATCTTTCAGGACGCCGTAAAAGGCGGAGACTTCGTGCCGTTCGGAGAGGACAGATTTCATACATTGTTTCCGACGGTCAATGCACTGTATATTACCTATCATGGCTTTTTTCACTTCCTGATCGAGGGGATCACCCTGCGGCATCTGCTCGACTGGGCTTTGTTCGTCGGGAAGGAGCAGAATGCGATAGACTGGAATTATTTTTACAGGATCTGCGACGATTTGGGTTTCTCCCGGTTTGCGGATACCATGAATGCCATAGCCGTGGATGTGTGGGGCGTCCCTCTGACGAATCCGGGGGTGTCGTTTGACCGCCGCTGCATGGATAGAGTGCTGGCCGATGTGCTGGCGAACAAACGGCATGTCAGCGGATTGCCCGTTTACAAGAGACGGGCGAAGCTGGTTTGCAACATGCTGTCGTCACGCTGGAAATACAGACAGCTTTACGGGCGCAGTCTTTTTGGGGTGATGGTGCGATCGGTGTTCGGTCTCTTGTTCGATGCTTCGCCGGAATTGAAATGAGCCGCTGTTTATCCGGATTGTCCTGAAAATAGAGAGATATGATATATGTAGTTGTCTGGTCGGTCTTCCTCGTCCTGTTTTATATGCTTTTGTGGTGGCTGATACGCCGGACTCCGGTGACGGGGGACGATGACAAAGAGGTGAGCCGTATCTCCCGCCTGCTGAAACGCGTTGGCGATAAGTGGGGCGTAAAATAACACCGCGTAAAATAACACCGAATAGTATGAAGAAAGCCGGAGCGTTGCTCCGGCTTTCTTCGTCGCTGAAATGCGCTGAAAATCCGCATGAATAGGCTTGAAGTACGTCGGTGCCCGACTGCGGGCCGTGCGGCGTGCGGATTACTTACCTTTTGCGCTTTATCCCCGGTATTGCACGGGGATTTTCCCCTTTTCGTGGCCGGGGGGCCGACGTCCGATCTCCGTTCGGGCGATGATTCTTCGGGGCGCGTTCTTGTCCGGCGCTTGTGCGCCGTCCGGGAGCTGTCGGGTTTCCGGTCGGCTTTTCATTGAAGAAATAGGATTTCTGCCGCCGTTTCTCCTCCTGCGAGCGGGCGACGTAGACCTTTTCGTGCGTATAGGGATTCTCTCCGGTGTAGAACATCACCGACGAAAGTGTCATCGGCGTGGGGGTGAGGTCCTGCACCTGTTCGAGGTTGAAATGGAGCTTGCCGAGGACCTTCTCCGACAGCGAACGCATGTCGCGTTCGGTGCAGCCGGGGTGCGACGAGATGAAGTAGGGAATCAGCTGGTAGGGCAGTCCTTCGCGGCGGCAGATGCGCTGGAAATCGGCGGTCAGCCGCTCGAAGAGCGCGAACGGCGGTTTGCGCATCAGTTTCAGCACGGCATCCTCGGTGTGTTCGGGCGCGACTTTCAGTCGTCCCGACGTGTGGTATTTCACGACTGTATCGAGATAGGGACTCTCGTCGAACAGGTCGTAACGGATGCCGCTGCCGACAAAGGCCTTTTTGACGCCTTTCACCGCCCGGATCTTTTCGTAAAGCGCCAGCAGCGGGCGGTGGTCGTTGTCCAGATTGGGGCACATCTTCGGATGCAGGCACGACGGGCGGCGGCATTTGCGGCACAACTCCCGGTCGCGTCCGCCCATGCGGTACATGTTGGCCGACGGGGCGCCCACGTCCGACAGATAACCTTTGAAGTCCGGCATCCGGGTCACGCGCTCCACCTCTGCGAGGATGGAACGTTCGCTGCGCGAGTTGATGAACTTGCCCTGATGGGCCGATATGGTACAGAACGAACAGCCGCCGAAGCATCCCCTGTGGATATTGACCGAGTGTTTGATCATCTCCCACGCCGGAATATCCCCTTTGCCGTTGTAGCGTGGATGCGGTGCGCGCTCGTAGGGAAGGTCGAACGAGTGGTCCAGCTCGTCGGTCGAGAGTGTCGTGTTGGGCGGCGTGACGACCACATAACGGTCGCCCACGGCCTCGATGAGCGTCGCCGTCGGCTCCATCAGGTTGCTCTGGGTCTCGATGATGGTGAAATTCTCGCCGAAGGCCCGTTTGTCCCGCACGCACTCCTCGTTGGCGTGCAGCCGGATCGTCTCCGCCGGGTCGAGCCGCTGCACGTAACCGTCGTCGGCCAAGAAGGCCACCTGCCGCAGTTTGCGCAGCAGTTTGGCGTTGTAGCCGTTGCGCATGGCTTTGGCGACCTGCTGCACGACCCGTTCGCCCATGCCGTAGATCAGCAGGTCGGCGCCGCTTTCGGCCAGCACCGAGGGTTTGAGCGTGTCGTTCCAGTAGTCGTAATGGGTCAGCCGCCGCAGGGAAGCTTCGATGCCTCCGACGACCACCGGAACGTGCGGATACAGCCGTTTGAGGATTTGCGTATAGACCTTGACGGCGTAATCGGGCCGGAACCCCGCCTTGCCGCCGGGCGTGTAGGCGTCGTTGCTCCGGAGGCGCAGGTTGGCCGTGTAGTGGTTGACCATCGAATCCATCGATCCTGCCGAGACGCCGAAGAAGAGCCGCGGCGCGCCGAGTTTGGTGAAGTCGCGCAGGTCGTCCCGCCAGTTGGGCTGCGGCACGATTGCCACGCGGTAGCCTTCGGCTTCGAGCAGACGGCCGATTACCGCCGCGCCGAATGCCGGATGGTCGATGTAGGCGTCGCCCGAAAAGAGGATGACGTCCAACTGCTCCCATCCGCGTGCGCGGACCTCTTTTATCGTGGTCGGTAGAAACAAAGCGTGGTCTATTTTCGTAACTGTCTATTTCGTATGGCTTTCCGGCCGCCGCAGGCGGCATTTGCAAATCCGTTCCTATTCCCAAACCCTTCCCTCTGGAAGGGCTTTTTGCCGCCCTGCGGCAGCAGGTGAAAGCATGCCGCTGTACTTTCCGGTGCGGCGGGTGTCTTCGGGCTTCTCTGTATGCGATGTCCGCGCGTATGCGGTTGCCGTGTTTTCGGGGACAGGACCGCGGATTTGTGCCGAAAGACCGCTGCCGGACCGCTTATCCGTTATTGCTCTCCTTCGACGCCGCGGCGTAGATGTCCCATTTTTCGAGCAGCGCGCGGAAATCGTCGGGCAGTTCGCTCTCGAAATAGACTGCCTCGTGCGTCATGGGGTGTACGAAGCCCAGCGACTGCGCATGCAGCGCATGGCGGGGCATTACGGCGAAGCAGTTTTCGATGAACTGCTTGTATTTCGAGAAGGTCGTTCCCTTGAGGATGCGGTCGCCGCCGTAGCGTTCGTC
>ULUZ01034044.1_pt1 | contig 12959 bp, 5 predicted proteins | sample 1958881 | NCBI WGS metagenome assembly ULUZ01 (sample SAMEA4835771, study PRJEB28245) | human gut metagenome | biome: gut microbiome; material: fecal sample | place: Denmark | collected 2008
TAGTCGCGTTCCTCGTTCCAAGTGTATTTCAGCGTACTCCACGCCACCACGTAACCGCGGTTTTCCGCCATGTCGGAGAGAATGATGTCCGATCCGATGCGCAGTACCGTCAATCCGTCGGCCGGACTGCTGGTCTGCTTGTCGACATAGAGTTCGAGGTCGTTCCTGCCGTCGCCGTCCATGTCGTAGAGTCCCGGTCCGGAGAAATAGATTCCGTAGTAGGGGTTGGTTTCGTTGACCAGTTGCGCACCCTCTTTCCAGCGGAACATGTCCCACATGCGCAGCCCTTCCATCACGAGTTCGATCGTGCGCTCCCGACGGATTTCGAGGATGACTCCCGTGTTTTCGCTTTTGGTGACATTGGGATAGCAGGCCAGGAGGAAGGGATCGGGATTGGCGTTGGCAGCGGCCATGTCGAGCCCCTTCATGCCGGCCCGGTCGCGGATTCTGTCGATCGAAATGAGCAGGTCGTCTTTCGTCAGCGTTCCCAGTTCGGCTTTGGCTTCGGCGTAGTTGAGATAGACCTCCGCCGTACGGAACAACGGCCAGTCGGAGGTGCCTTTCGACGCTCCGCTGTGGGCCGCCGTCGAGACGAACTTGATAGGTTCGTATCCTGTCATCGCCGTCATGTCGTTCGCCGTGACCGACTCCTCGCCTTTGGCGATGTAGCCCGGACAGAGTACGGTCTGTGCCATACGGGGGTCGCGTCCGGCGGTCTCTTCGGTGTAGGACATCGTTTCGTGTCCCTCTTTTTCGGTGAAGCGCGAACCGTCGGCCATGAGGTAATGGTTCATGAAACGGCGCGTGAAACCTGCTGCGGAGTTGCGGATGTTGAACTGCACGTTGTGGGAGAGATTCAGTCCTTCGAAGTTGTAGATGCGGGCCAGAATGACCTCTTCCTGTTTGGCGTCGTCGCTGCAAAAGAGATCCCGATAGGGTTCCGTTCCCTCCTTGTAGAGCGAGTAGCCGCTTTCGGAGATGAAGGTCGATGCGGCGTCGGCGGCCAGTTGCAGATACTTGTCGGCATCGGGCAGATTCCGGTATTTGCGCCACGTGCCTTCGTAGAGGGCGATACGCGATTTGAGAGCCAGGGCCGACCAACGGGTTACGCGGGCGACATCCTTTTCGCGGGGCAGCATTTCGATTGCGTTTTTGAGGTCGTTCATCACGTGATCCATGATGATGCCGCGATCTTCGCGGGGCTTTTTCAGCAACTCCTCCTCTTCGGAGCCGATGACCTGCTCGTACCAGGGTACGTCGCCGTAGCGGAGTACCTTCTCGTAGTAGAAATAGGCGCGGAAGAAGTAGGCCACGCCGTCGTACTTGGTGCGGACGGCTTCGTCGGTGCAGTTATGCGAATTCGCCAGATAGTAGTTGATTTTGCGCAGGGCGGTCCAGGTCCAACCTTTTTCGTTGGAGGCCATGCGGGTTCCCGATATTACGTCGCCCATGCTCTTGTCGACCATGTCGTCGGCATTGAGGCCGGCGGCGTTGTCGGGTGATTCGAGCATCGTATAGAACTGGTTGGTCCACAGCCGCAGATCGGTTTCTGTCTTGAAGAAGGTCTGCGGAGTGACCGTATCTTCGGGAATAAGGGTCAGGTCGCAGCTGGAACATGCGGCGCCCAGCAGGATCGTTGCCAATATTTTTTGCAGTGTTTTCATCTGTCGTTTTCTTTATGCGTTAGAAGCTGATGTCGACGCCTATGGAAAGCGTTTTGGGATAGGCGTATCCTGTTCCGGAGTTGGCCTTGTTCGTACCGCTCGATCCGGCCAGCTCGGGATCGATGGTCTTGTTGTGTTTTTTCAGCGGCGACCAATAGCAGAGGTTTTCACCCGAAAAATAGATGCGGGCGCGGCTGATACCGATTTTGCGAGTGAGATTCTCGGGTACGGTATAGCCGATCGTGAGATTTTTCAGACGCAGATAGGCGAGATTTTGAAGATAGCGGTCGTTTTTCTCGCCCAACGCACCGCCGGAGTAGGCATTGTAGCCGCGCGGACGGGGGAAGTAGGCATTGCGATTATCCTCCGACCAGCAGTTCGAATAAAAGTCCTTGTGGATGAACGAAGTGGGCGGAAAGGCATAGGGGCCCCAGAAGTCGAAGGAGGCTTGGTTGGCAGCCGGATACCAGTCGCGACGTCCGATGCCCTGGAAGAAGGCCGATATGTCGAATCCCATCCAGTTGAAACCCAGCCGGAACGAGTAGTTGTAACGGGGCAGCGAGTTGCCGATGATGCGTTTGTCGCCCGGATCGTCCACGGTGCCCGAACCTTCGGAGATGATGTTGTTGCCGTCGAGGTCGGCGAAACGGACATCGCCCGCGCGAAGACGGTTGCCGGCAGGCCCTTTGTTCTGATAGACGCGGTTATTGACCGCCTTGTCGTCGATCGAGGCCTGGTATTCGGCGGCTTCGCGGTCGGTTTTGAACAGACCTTCGACGTGGTATCCCCAGATTTCGCCCAGCGTTTGACCTTCGTAGCGGTCGGAGATCACCCGATCAGGATTGTGGTATTTGGTGATTTTGGTAATGTAGTCACCCACGGAAGCCGATACGTGGTACGAGAAGGGTTTCCCCGCCAGTTGGAATTCGTCTTGCCAACTCAGCGAGATCTCCCAGCCCTTTGTGCGCAGGTCGGCGCAGTTGGCTTTCGGGGTATTGGCGCCGAAGACGCTGGGCAGCGTGAGCGAAGTGGTGAGCATGTCCTTCGTATCGCGGATATAATAGTCTCCGGTGAAATTGAGACGATTGTTCAGAAGGCCTACGTCGAGTCCGACGTCGTAGGTGGTTACGGTTTCCCACGTCAGACCTGACGAGAGCGGATCCGTGACGTTGGCATAAAAGGCTTTTTCCTGTCCGTCGAAGGTATAGTTCATCTGATTGTCGGTGCTGATCTGCTCGATGTAGGCATAGTTGGATACCTGCTGATTGCCCAGACTGCCTACCGAAAGACGCAATTTGAGGTTGTCGACGATGTCCCGTGCCGGGGTGAAGAACGACTCCTCGCTGATGCGCCATGCGGCCGACGCAGAGGGGAAGAATCCCCAGCGATGGTCGGACTCGAAGCGCGACGAACCGTCGCCGCGGGCGCTCGCCTCGAAAATGTAGCGGCCCTTGTAGTCGTAATTCACACGTCCGAAGAATCCCAGCGTACGGTAGGCCGTGATCGATTGCGAGAGGGTGATGGGGCCCGTCGCTACCGTGAAGGAGTCGATGTCGTCGCTCGACAGGTCGGTCTGTTTTGCGTCGAGCGAGGTTGAGCGGTAGTCTTCGTATTGGCCTCCGGCTGTGATTTTCAGATTGTGGCCGCCCCACGAATTCTCGTAAGTTCCGTAGATGTTGACGTTATGTCCTTTGTAGGTTTGGTGTATCTCGCGGTAGGAATTTTCGACCGATCCCGACGTGAACGTCTCCACGACGCCCTGCTGGCGCGAATATTCGAACGTGTTGTTGCGGTATTTGAAGAGATTGTCCCGCTGACGGTAGTCGTAGACCGCTGTGAGGACGAGCTTTTTGAAGAGCGTGACGTCGAACTGGTTCGAGAAGGTGAGGTAGCGTTTCTCGCGCGTGTTTTTCGAACGGTCGGCGGTCATCTGTCCTCCGCGGCCGGCTCCGATCGGGGAGTTCTTGCCCAGTTGGTTGACGTATTGTACGATCGTGCCGTCGGGGTTGTAGGGAAGGAATGCGGCGCAGATGTTCGATTGCAGGGCGTTGATCGTGCCTTCGTAGTCCTGATGGCCGCCGTACTTGTAGTCCGTGGTGTCGAAGCTGGTGTTGTTCGAGTATTTCAGCCACGGAGCTATCCGGGCCGATACCTTGGTGCGGAAGGCATAGTCGTTGAACTTGTCCTTGTTGATGTTGAACATGCCGTACTGTTGGTAGAAACGGCCGCTTGCGTAGTAGGATACTTTGTCCGTACTGCCCGAGAGAGAGAGGTTGTGTTCCTGCTGCGACCGCACGCGGTTGTAGAAATAGCCGTACCAGTCGAAGTTGCCGTAGTAATAGTACTTGCCGTCGTTGCCGACTTCGACCCATGGACGATCGGGGTGCGGCGTACGGTCGTTGCGACGCTCGTAGAGTTTTTGCAGACCTCCGTTCTCTTCGGTGTAGCGGAAAATGTCCATCGTGCCGTCCGACGAGTCGTTCATGAACTGGTTGACGATACGCACGTGGTCGTAACCCGTATCGATAAAGTCGGTCGAAGTGGTATTCTTGGCCCAGCCGAAGCGCCCGTTGTAGGTGACATGGGCCCGTTGGCCTTTCTTGCCCGCTTTGGTCGTGATGAGCACTACGCCGGCCGAAGCCTTGGCGCCGTAGATGGCGCATGACGAGGCGTCTTTGAGCACGGATACGGATTCGATGTCGTTGGGGTTGATCTGACTGAGACTCACCTCCACGCCGTCGGCCAGTACGAGCGGCGAACCGCTATTGAGGGAAATCGAACCGCGGATATTGATCGAATAGGAGGATTCGGGTGATCCGGTTCCGAAGGTGATGTTCACGGAAGGGTCGGCGCCTTGCAGCGCGTTGGCTGCCGAAACGACCGGACGGGCATTGAGGTCTTTGCCGCTGATAGTCGCCACGGCTCCGGACAGGTTGGCTCTGCGCTGTGTACCGTAGCCGACGACTACGACTTCGTCCATCAGGTTGTCAGACTCTTTCAGGACGATGTTGAGCGGAAGATTCCCCCCCCCTTGCTCGATTGTTGCGGTTTGTGTGATGTAACCCAGATAGGAGATGTTGAGTTGGGCGGGAAAGGTCACCTCCGTCAATTCGAAAGTCCCGTCGGCTCCGGTCAGTGTGCCTTTTTGGGATCCTTCGATCGTGACCGTCGCAGCGATAATCGGCTGTCCTTTGGTGTCGGTCACTCGGCCGTATACGGAGTCGTCCGGGGCGGTCGGCGTTTCGGCCATGGGCGCGGATTGCCGCTTGGTAACGATGATGCGGTTTCCGTTGATCGTGCAATTGACTTCCTGCCCCGCGAATACCTGATCGAGAATTTCGCGGATGGTGGCGTTTTGGGCCGAAACGGATATGCGTTTGTTCAGATCTACCTCGTCCGAACTGACGAGAATGGAGTAGTTTTCGGTACGGTTCAGCGAGGTCACGGCCTCCTGAACGGTTACGTTCTTCAATTCGAGATTGATTCTCTTTGTTTGAGCAAAACCCGTGGCAGGGCTGAGCAACAAACAGAGAATAACTACATAGAGGAAATTCGTGGAGCGAAATCCTCGACGATTGCAGTCTTTTCCCATGATTAGGCTGGTTTAAGGTTCAAATTTAAGGCAGGGATGCCGGGGTCGGCGGCATCCGGACGAATAACGGAAAAGGATCAGGAAAAAGCGGAAGGTAGTGATAGTCAGTTTTTCATAGGCGTTCGGTTTGGGTTGTCGGCAGGATTCGGGTTTGTCATTTCAACGAAAGGTAGACGACTCCGTCGCGACGGGAAATCTTCATCTTGCGGTCGGAATTGATCGCCGAGAGAATTTGATCCAGCGTTTCGTTATTGGTGAAATAGGCGAAATAACGTGTCTGAGCGAGCGCCTCGTCGAGAATGACGATGCGGGTGCCGAACAGTCGTTCGAGGTCTAACGCGATGTCATGCATACGCAGATTGAAGAAGTGGATGGCCCTGTTGTCCGCGAACGATTTGAAATGTTCGGGTTGGAACGTCGAGAGGTTGATGTCGTTCGAGACGCGGTCGTAGAGTACGAGATCGCCCGGCTCCATCCGCAATTGCTGTTTGCGGGTATCGGTGTCGATGTCGAACTGGACCGCCCCGTCGACCAGCAACAGCTCGATGCAGTCGGTGTTCGTATAGGACTTGAAGTTGAATTTGGTGCCCAGAACGCGAATGCCGACGTCGCCCGAACGAATGATGAAGGGTTTGTGGGGATCTTTCGCCACATCGGCGAATATCTCGCCATCGACGAAGATGCGACGCTCCTTGCCGGTAAAGGCCGACGGATAGGTAATGCGGCTGCCGGAGTTGAGGTGCAAGTGCGTGCCGTCGGGAAGGGTCAGTGAGGCGATTTCTCCGTAGGGTACCTGTTTCTCGAACCACTCTACTTCCGGCTGACGGGTGGCGTAGAGCAGGCAGACTGCGCACAAGAGCGGAACGATGAGGATTGCGGCGATTCGTTGGCTCCATGCGGCGATACGCGAGCGGCAGGCGGTCGTGTTTCGTGCTTCTGCGGTAATGCCGAGCCGGCTGGCGACCTGTTGGAAGGCGGCTCTGGCTGCCGCTTCGTCGTCGACGTGCAGCTTGTCGAAAAGCTCTTCCAGTTGTGCTTCGGCATCCGGATTGTATCCGTTCTCGGCGAGCCACATTTGCACTTCGAGCTGTTCTTGTGCGGAGAGTTTGTTTTCGAAATATTCGTTTAGTTTGGTCATGACCCTTTTCCCTTGTTATTCGCCGGATGCGTGCCTCTTCCGGACGTCCTGCTATAATAAGAACAACCGAACGCTCCCGATTGCGTAATCGGAATGGCGAAAAAATGAAAAAACGAAGGAAGGAGGGGAGAATCAGCAGATGGAGTTGTGAAGATCTTTCAGAGCCAGTTCGATGTGTTTGTCGACGCTGCGCACCGAGAGACCCAGCCGTTCGGCGATCTCGCGGTTGGAGAGATGTTCGCAGCGGCTCATGCGGAAGATCAATTGCCGTTGGGGTGGCATTTTTGAGATGTTCTGGATGAGCAGCTCGTTCAGTTCGGCATAGTTGTATTGCTCTTCGATCGAATAGCCTCGATCTTCGATATCGCGGTCGTTGAGCTGGGGCAGCAGGGAGAGCATGGTCGTACGCTTGGCCTTGAAAATGTTGAATATTTCATGTTTGGCCAATACGAATAGGTAGTTTTTGAGCGATTGCGTACTGTCGAGCTTTTCGCGGTGAATCCAAAGTTTCATGAAGATATTCTGGGCGATATCCTCGGCCATGTGGTTATCTTTGAGCATACCGTGTATGAAACGCAACAATGTGGGGTAGTAGCGCACGAAGAGTTGCTCGTAGGCTCCCTTGTCGCCCTTTTTGACTGCGGAGATCAGGGAGCTGTCGCTTTGCTGTCTACCAAAGGTGAATTTCATGAAGTCCTGTGTTTTTTCGCTCGGCCTTGATACGACTCGCTATTCAAAGATAGAAAGTTTTTTAGTGATAGAAAAATATTTCCGGAGATAAAATTGCGAAGGTGCTTCTCCGGCACCTCTCGGAGTGCGGGAACAACGGAAAAGCAGCGGCCGCCGACGCTGCTCGTGCAGGTCGACGGCCGTCTGCCGTGAAGAGAGAGTTGACCGGAGTTTATTCGGCCTTGGTGATCTTGATGTTGTCCAGGAACCAGCGATTCGCTGTTTTAGCAGGCCATTGCGTTTGCTTGATGGTGATTTTCGTATTCTTGTCGATCGTGAGGCCCGCCAGATCGATCTCAGCCTTGATCCATTCGAGCTTATGACCGCTTTCCCAGCCGTGGGTGGGAATTTCGAATTGCTGTTGGTTGCTGCCGTTCTGCACGATAACGATCAGATTGACCGGATCGATCTTGCCGCTACCTTGTCGCATCGGACACCAGTCGAACGAGAAGGTTGTCTTTTCCCCTTCGGGAACGCCTTCGATATTCGACAAAACGATACCGGCCTGATAAGCGGTTTTGCCGAATTTGAGATAGTTCTTCTGAAGATAGATACATTCGTCTTCGTCCTTGCTTGGATCCCATACGCGCAGGAACTCGTACCCTTTGGCTTCGAGCGCCTGCAAAGTCGATACTCCGTCAACTATCGAGGTCGGAAGCTGCGGACAGTAGGCATCGAGGTCGTCTTTCTCCACCGTTTGACCGGCCTGTTTGCCCTTATTGTCGCCTGCGATAGCCCAGGGTTCGAGCCACTCGAAATCTTCGGTCCAATAGACGGTTTCGACTGCGCCCTTGTCCACGATCGTAGTCACTATGATCCGGTGTACGGGCTCGGCCAGACCGGCGTAGTAACCCGATACGGTGATATTGTGGCCGTTCAGTTTGGCCAGACCCATCTCTTCGGGAATATCCAGGGCACTCACCGAATACTTGGCGTCGTCGGCGACGGAGACGGTGCTGCCGTTGAAGAAGCCGGTCACGGTGACGTAGCTGCGTTCGGCCGAAGTGTAGGTGTCGATCTGTTCGGTGAGGTCCGTCGGGGTGGGGTAGGTCACCGTCGCGCCGGACGACAGGACTTCTACCTTGTCGCCCTCCCTGTTCGGATCGTCGGATTTTTCCGCGCAGGAGATGATCGGAAGTTTGGCGCCGTCGCTCGACTTGGTGCCCCAGACGCAGACTTTGTCGCCCACTGCCACCTTCTCGGTGTCTTCGACGAAAATGGCTCCCGACTGCTGGTCGTCGCTGATGATGAATCCTTTGGTCGTCACGGCCATTACGAGCGCCGAAGGGATCTTCACGGCGGCCTCGTCGTCCAGTGCGATCACGTCGCCGATCTTCTGATATTCGGGAATGTCGCGGAATTTGTTGCCGACCTGCGAGACGAGCACCTCGGCACGGCTGGCGAGCGTCCGTCCCTTGAAAACGAGTTTCGCTTTGCGGGGATTGTCCATTGCGCCGTCGCGCATGTTCTCGGAGACCGAAACCGTGACGTCCATGACGCCGGTTCCTTCGGTGGGGGTGACGGTCACCCAATCGGGGATCTCCGTCACCCAGTCGGCGTCGGCGTAGACCGTGATGATCTTCTCCGACGTGTCCTGTGCCTCGAACGTCAGCGAACTGACACTGGCCAGCACCGCATCCGAGAGTCTCTTGTCGTCATCGTCGTCGCAGCTCCACAGCGTGCCTGCGGATGCCGCCAGCAGCGAGGCTGCACAAAAATATTTCAGGAATTTCATAGTTTTGCGTTTTTAGTGATTATCGTCTTAGAAACCGAGACCGTCGTTCCAGCCGGGGTTCTGCGTGAGGTTCTTGTTGAGCGAACGTTCGCCGCTGGGGATCGGATAGAGATAGTCCCTCCCCTCGTTGAATTTGGTACGCTCGACATCCTTATGGAAGGCCATGTATCCCTTGGTGTCCTCCGAAAGGAAGATATCCGTGCCCAGTTCGTAGACATAGACGCCTTCGTCGGCCGAGGGTTTGGCCGACCCTTTGGCGTAGAGGATCAGGTCGGCCTTGCCGTCGCCCGTAAGGTCGTACTCGCCCGGGCCGGGGAAATACATGCCGGTGATCGCCTGATCGATGCAGGTACCGGCCTTCCAGCGGACGAGATCTTCGAAACGATGTCCCTCTTGCAGCAGCTCGATCGTACGCTCGCGGCGGATTTCGAGAATCACGCCCTTGTTGGCTCCCGTCACGTTGGGATAGCCGTACTCGGCCGAGGAGAGATACCAGTCGGGGTTGCTGTTGGCTTTGGCCATGTCGAGGTCGGGCATGCCCGCGCGGCTTCTGAGCTTATTGATGGAGATCGTGAGGTCGTCCTGCGTGAGCGTGCCCAGTTCGGCCTTGGCTTCGGCATAGATCAACAGCACTTCGCCGAAGCGGTAGACGGGCATATCGCAGTCCGAAGAGTCCACACGGTCGTTGTTGTTGCTGTTGGACGTGGGGTCCTGTACGAACTTGACGGGCTGGTAGCCGGTGACGGTGACGTCGAACATGGGCCCTTCGACTTTGGTCTGTCCGATTCGCGTATAGCCCGGAGTGCGGATGCTCTGCGCCAGACGCGGGTCGCGGCCGTCCGTCTCTTCGATGAACTGCATCTCCTGCCAGCCGGGTTTGTCGGTGAAGGCCGTGCCGTTGTCCATCAGATAGGTATTGATGAACTTGCGGGTGAGGCCCGGCCGTCCCTGCGTCGGCAGCAGCGTATAGGCCGATGCGTTGTGGCGCGCGCCGATCGCGTAGTCGAACTTGATAGCCAGAATGTACTCTTCGGGACTGGCGTCCTTCTGGGCGAAGAGCGTCAGGTAGTCCTTTTCGGGGTGTCCGGTCTGATAGAGCTTGTAGGGGCCCTTTTCGATGATTTCGAGGGCGGCCTTGGCAGCCAGATCGAGGTAGTAGTTCGCATCGTGGCCGTCGAGGTTGAGGTTGTGGTATTTGCGGTAGGTTCCCTCGTAGAGGCAGAACTGCGCTTTGAGCGCCAGTGCCGCCCACTTGTTGACGTGGTACGGGTCGGCAGCCGATTCGGTCAGGCCGCCGCTGTTGATGGCGTAGTCGATGTCTTCGAGCATCTTGGTCAGGATCAGTTCGCGCGAGTCGCGGGGCTTGTAGAGCAACTCGTCGGCTGAACCGAGCTGGATGTCGTACCAGGGTACGTCGCCGAAACGCTTTACCTTTTCGAAATAGAAAAAGGCGCGGAAGAAGCGCGTCACGGCGGTGTACTTGGTGACGGCCTCCTTGTCTTCGCACATGTCGGCGTATTCCAACAAGGTATTCATGCGGCGCAGGTCCGTCCACGACCATCCTCCGCCCGATTCGGGCACGGTGCGATGACTGCCGCCGAAGAGAATGGCGGAGAGGGTGTTCTGGACGAGCAGATCGCTCTGTTCGTCGAAGGGTTCCTTGTCCAGCAGGTTGTTGTAGAACGGGTTGGAGAACAGTTCGAGATCGTTGGCGGTCTTGAAGTAGTCGAACTGCATGACGCGGTCTTTAGGCTCCAGATCGAGTACGTCGCAGGCCGACAATCCTACGGTCAGCGTAAGGGCCAATATGATTAATCGTTTCATTGTATTCGAAATTTAGAATTAGAAAGTGACATCGATGCCGAACATGAAGGTCTTGGGCCACGGATAGTAGACGCGGTTGAACTCGGCATGGCTCGAACGGTTGATAGCTGCTTCCGGGTCGACGTATTTGGTGTTCTTTTTGAGCGGCGACCAGTAGGCGAGATTCTCGCCCGAGAAGTAGACGCGGATCTGGTCGATGCCGGCCTTTTTCGTGAGGCTCACGGGGATGGTGTAGCCCACGGTCAGGTTTTTCAGGCGCAGGTAACGGATGTTTTGCAGATAGTGGTCGTTGACCTTGGCCAGATAACCGCCCGTTGCGGAGTAGGCGCGCGGACGCGGGAAATAGGCGTCGGGATTGTCTTCCGACCATACCTTGCCGTGGAAATCGATCGGCATAAAGGAGAGGTAGGAGGCGGAGTAGCAGCCCCAGAAGTTCATCGTCTGTCCGTTGGGGTACCAATAGTGGTTGCCCGTACCCTGGAAGAAGACCGAAGCGTCGAAGCCCATCCAGCGGATGCTGGCGTTAATGCCGTAGGAGAATGTCGGACGCGAGTTGCCCAGGATCTTGCGGTCGCCCGGATTGTCGACGGTGTCGCCGCCGATGCCCCAAATGCCGTCGCCGTCCAGATCGACGAATTTCAGGTCGCCGGCCAGCCAGCCTCCGGTCAGTCGGCCGCTGCTGTAACTCAGGTCGACCTCCTTGGCGTAGGCTTTGGCCTCCTCGTCGGTCTTGAAGAATCCGTCGGTGACGAAGCCCCAGATTTCGCCGATCTCCATGCCCTCGTAATAGTCCTTGGCGAACGAACGTTCGGGGTTGTCGTATTTGGTGATGACGCTCTTGTAGTCGCTGATGTTGAATCCGATGCTGTACTCGAACGGTTTGCCGGCCAACTGGAACTGGTCGCGCCAGTTGACGGTGAGCTCGTATCCTTTGGTGCGCAGGTCGGCGGAGTTCATGTTAGGCGAATCGGCTCCGTAGACGCCGGGCAGTGCGATACCTTCGGTCAGCATGTCTTTCGTGTCGCGGAGGTAGACGTCAGCCGTCAGGTTGAACCGGTTGCCCAGCATCGATACGTCGAGACCCAGGTCCCACTGCTGTGCGGTCTCCCACGTCAGGTCGGAAGCCACCGGCGCGCCCAGCGAGGAGTATTTGCCCACGCTGCCGTCGCCGAAGGTGAAGCTGGCGAAATCGTGGTTCGTAATCAGTCGCAGGTAAGTGTAGTAAACTTGACTACCGTTATTCGTTATGATCTGGTTGCCCAGCGAACCGAACGAGGCACGCAGTTTGAGGTTGTCGACCACGTTCTTCGCACGGCCGAAGAAGGGCTCTTCCGAGATGCGCCAACCCACCGATGCCGAGGGGAACCAGCCCCAGCGACTGTTCTTTTCGAAACGCGACGTTCCGTCGTAACGGCCGCTCACTTCGACGAGATAGCGGCCCTTATAGTCGTAGTTGATACGGCCGAAGAAGCCCAGCAAGGCGTATTCGTTCTGGCCGCCGCCGTAGGCGTCTTCGGAACCGACCTTGGTGGCGAGATTCAGGTCGTCCAGATCCACGGAGGAGAGTTGCTCGGCCCCGACGGAGATGTTCTTGCTGGCCCATGTCTCGTAGTTCATGCCGAACGTTCCCGAGAGGTGATGCACGCCGCCGAAAGTTTCGTCGTAGTTGGCGAAGACGTTGGTCGAGTAGTAGTTGCGTGTATTGACCTCTTCGTCGAGCCGGTTCAGGCCGGCGCCGGTGTTGTATTCCAGCATGGGGCCGTCGGGATATTCACGATAAGAGAGCGGCGAACTTCTGCTCGTGTTGCGTTCCTGATAGAGGCGGTAGGTGAAGTCGGCCGTAATGCTCAGTGTCTTGAAAGGTGTGATGACCAATCGGGAAGTGTTCGAGAAGTCGCTCCGGCGATCGACGTTGCGGTGCGTGCCCTCGTTGAGCATGATATGGCGGCCGTTGGCGACCTTGTAGTTCTGATAGGGCGAACTGTAAAGCCACGACCCGTCGGGGTTTTGCATCGGATAGCAGGCCAGCGCGTGGACGGAGCCGTAGCGGAGCGTATTGTCGATGCCGCTGTCGCCCTGCGAGTTGTAGTTCGAGCTGAAGAACGACGTATTGTTCGAGAACGTCGCCCACTTGTTGATCCGGAAATCGATCTTCGAACGCAGGTTGTACTTGTTGTAGATGTCGGGGAAAGCCCGTTGCATACCGGCCTGACGGTCGTAGGCGCCCGAAACGAGGTACTTGATGTCTTTCGTTCCGCCGCTCAGCGAGACGCTGTG
>ULUZ01002891.1_pt1 | contig 12677 bp, 4 predicted proteins | sample 1958881 | NCBI WGS metagenome assembly ULUZ01 (sample SAMEA4835771, study PRJEB28245) | human gut metagenome | biome: gut microbiome; material: fecal sample | place: Denmark | collected 2008
CGGGGGTTATGTTCCCTCGTCAAGTGCGGTGGTGCGCTTGAAGAGGTTTCGCCGGATAAAATCATTGAAGGCAATCATTATGCTAATCTCTATCAGAGTACGCAGATGAAGCCTTTGCAGATTAAAGAACATACTGCGCAACTGGCGAAAAACCATCAAACACTCTACCAGCAAGCCTTTGTTGATCACAAAATCAATGCATTGAGCTGCTCGACTACATTCGAGATGGGTGTTGACGTTGGTACCCTGGAAACAGTCTATATGCGGAACGTGCCGCCAAGCCCAGCAAACTATGTCCAGCGGGCTGGACGCGCAGGCCGAGCACCTCATTCCGCAGCATTTGTCTTGACCTACGCAAAACTAAGTTCCCATGATTTGACGTTTTATCGCGACCCAAGTACTATCATTTCGGGCCAGATCAAAGTGCCTATATTTGTCCTTGAAAACGAAAAGGTAATCAATAGACATATTTATGCTGTGGCCCTCAGTATGTTTTTTGCCATCCACGATGAAGTCTATGCTGGAGACAATGCCTCGGTCCTTTTGAACGAGAATGGATATGAACTCCTCTGCGACTATCTAAATTCGCACCCTAAAAATCTGAAGGATATGTTGCTTAAAACCTTGCCCAAAGAACTTCACAATCGTTTTCAGATTGCAAGTTTTGGGTGGACTGAAGGGATTATCGGCGAAGACGGTGTATTGAGCAAAGCTGTTACCGAGTTCCGAGAGGAAGTATCCGCATTAGAAAAAGAGCGCGATCACTGTAAACGGGTGAACGATTTTGAGGGAGCAGATCAGGCAAACCGCGCCCTTAAGCAACTTCGCTGTGGGAAGGACGACGGGCAACGTAAGAAGAGTTTAATCGACTTCTTGGCCCGCAATAATGTCTTGCCTAAGTATGGTTTCCCTGTTGACACTGTTGAACTCCAAATCCATGTTGGCAGTAAGAAATCTCGCACAGATGCATTGCAGCTGGCACGTGACCTTCAGATGGCCATTGCCGAATATGCCCCCGGTTCAGAAGTGATTGCTGATGGTAAGGTCTTCACCAGCAGATATATCCGTAAGGAACCCGGGAAAGGCAAGGGGGATGCTTGGGAAAAGGGATTCTTCTGTACTTGCGATAAGTGTGGAGAACCTAACTTCTCAACAAATCCTTTGACCAGGAAAAATGGTGCGACCTGTGTGTCTTGCCAAAGCAAGATACCCGGAATTAGGTGGGCCAGGACAATTGAGCCTCGTCGAGGCTTCTGGGCGGATGTCGATAAGCTGGATGAGGAGGCACCTCTTAGAAAACCTGAGCGCGATTACAAAACGGATGACTATTACGTCGGCGATTTACATTCGCGGAGAATACAAAAGCACCGTTTTGCTGTCGATGGCATAGAGATAGAACTTGAGTCTACGGCGAACGACTCTCTTGCTGTAGTCGGGCAAAATGAATACCACGTATGTCCTGCGTGTGGGTACGCTTCAGAGGATGTCGTACCCATGAAGCATAAGAATCCTCGCGGGTATTTCTGCCCCAATACAGAGGGAACTGGGACCCAGTTTACCTATCGCCTCTCCCATACTTTCAAAACAGATGTCGCAAAGATCACGTTCTTTACGCCGGAAGCTCAGGAAAAGAATGTGATGCTTTCCGTACTATATGCTCTTCTTGAAGGGCTATCACGCGGCATGGGGATTGAGCGTTCGGATATCAAAGGAACTCTCCACAGAGTAAGTTGGTCTGGCTGTGAGCGGCCAATTTTCTCGCTCGTTCTCTATGATGCAGTTGCTGGTGGCGCAGGGCATGTGCGTCGTGTCGTCACGGAAGATGGGGCTGCATTCAAAGCTGTAGTGACTGAGGCCCTTCATGTTGTCGAAAACTGCAATTGTGATCCTTCATGTTATCAATGCCTTCGGAATTATTATAACCAGAAGATCCACGATATCCTGGATCGGCACCTTGCCGCGAATTTTCTTAAGGCGTGGCAGGGAGACTATTTGCCAGTTGAAGCTTCGGATGACGAAGATGAAGACAGTCTGGAACTGGTCAGTGGCGATAAAATCTCTACAGATTATAAGAGCTGGGCTGAAGTAAGCGAGGCTTATGACTTGGGAGAACAAATTGCTCAATGGGATGTCCATTCTATTTCATTAGATTGTTTCCTGTTCCCGTCTTTTTCTGGGGCATTTAGCGATTTGTCACCGTGGTTTTTGTGGGAAAACGAGAAGGTCCTTGTATTTGAAGACTTGAACGGTGTGAATTCTGAATTGCTTACCGATCAAGGCTGGAAGGTGTTGGATGCGTCTGTAGCACCCGAAGACTTGGCAAAGCTGGTGGGAGGAACCTAATCATGGCTATAATGATACCAGGCATCCAAGAAAAGGATGATTTTAATTCGAGCGGAGGTGAGCTTCTCTTATGGGAACGACTGCAGCTTCTACCTGACAGCTACTACATATTCCACTCTGTTCGGTGGAATGAAAAAAGGCGGCGCAATTCTTACCAATCCAGAGAATATGTAGAATGGGGCGAAGCCGATTTTACGATTTTTCATCCACAGTACGGGATAATCGTTTTTGAGGTAAAGGATGGGCTCATCTCATATAAGAGAGATCGTGGTTGGATTCAGACCAACAGAAAAACTGGGTTTGAGTCCTATATAGATCCGCTCGCTCAGGCAGAAAAGAGCAAATACCATTTCCTCTCTCTTATTCAAGATAAATTTGGTGGAGCTTCTCCGTATTCACTCTGTTCGGCTGTTTGGTTTACCGCCGCTGACCGCAATTCTGTAACCGGGGATCTTCCGCTCAGCTATAAGGATGATATTGTCCTATGGTCAAATGATCTGAGCTCGAAAGAGCAAGTTGAAATGGCTATACGTAAAGTGTACCGTTTCTATGATGCCAAACCTGTCGAATCTTCTGAAGATCTAACAAATAAAATCCTTGATACTCTTGCGCCGGAATTTGACTGCTTCCAAAGCCTCCGAGGACGTGCGTTGGCCTCTAAAGCTATGTTCCACCGGATGACCCAGGAACAGTCGTACTTATTGGATTATCTGGAAGAACAAGAGACAGCTGCGATTCACGGCGTGGCAGGCACAGGGAAAACAGTGCTTGCGGTTCAAAAAGCACAGCGCCTGGCAGATAAGGAGAAGGTTCTGCTTCTGTGTTTCAATCGCTTTCTCCGAGATCACTTGGAAACCGCGTATCCGAATCCGAATATCTCTTACTACAATCTGGAGTCGCTTTATGTCACGAAAACTAGAGCCATGCTACCGCCCGATCCTAATCAACGTGATGAAATGATAGCCGATTTCTTGCTTGACTGGAAAAGCTATCAACTGAATTATAAACACATCATTATAGACGAAGGGCAGGACTTTAAGGATTTTCACCTGCAGGCCTTACATGAGATGGCTGAAGAGATTGGTGGTTGTTTCTACGTTTTCTTTGATAAGAATCAATTTGTCCAAGGCCTTGAATATCCGCAGTGGCTGGACCGAATGGATTGCCGGCTGGTGCTCTCGCGCAATTGCCGGAACACAAGAGAAATTGCGATTACTTCCACACGCCCAATCGGAATTTCAGAGGACAGAATCAAAATGAGGCGTGAAGACCTGTCAGAGCAGTATATAGCTCCGCCAAAGCCGAATTTCTATTTTGCATCTGATCCCAACCAGTTGAAGACTTACCTGATTAAATTGCTGAGTAAGTATACCCGCGCTGGCATTTCAAAGGAAAACATTGTCGTTTTGTCATGTAAACGTGAAGGTGATTCTATCCTTACCGACAGAGATTTGATCCTGAACACAAATTACGCCCTCTCAAAAACAAGGGAAGAAAAGAAGATCCTTTTTACTACTGTGAGAAAATTCAAAGGGCTAGAGGCCGATGTCGTAATTATGATTGATGTAGATGGCTCTGTATTTGAACATGAAAAGGAGCGGAATGCATTTTATGTGGGCACATCACGAGCGACAACTTTTTTAGACTTTGTGACAGTGGCCTCGCCGCAGGAACTTGCCAAAGCGCTATCTGGTAACAGCAGCTTGAAAGGACCTCTTTGCCTGAAGGCAATTCGTGATGGCTTGAAGGTACGGATTGGCGCACAAAGCGATTTTGACTAATCTCAAAATATATCGTATTATAAAAGAACTACGCTGAGGTGTAAGCCGCAAATAGAAAGGGCGATACTATGACCGCAAATGAACAGTTGGCCTCTGTGGGCCGGAATATCCAGGAGAAGGCCACCCTCATTTGGAATGTGGCGAACACCCTCTTCGGCGCGTTCAAGCCCCACGAGTACGGCCTGGTGATCCTGCCCATGGTGGTGGTCAAGCGGTTCCACGACTGCCTGCTGCCCACCCATCAGGCGGTGCTGGATACCTGCAAGAAGGTGGAGCACCTGGCGGTCAAGGATGGCTTTCTGCGGACTGCAGCCGGGTACCAGTTCTACAATACGAGCCCTTTCACCTTTGAGACTCTGCGGGCGGACCCCGAGAACATCAACGACAACTTCCGGGCATATCTCAACGGTTTTTCCGACAACGTTCAGGACATCCTCGCCCGCATGAATTTCAGCGCCCAGATCGACCGCATGGAGGAGGCAGGCCTGCTCTATCAGGTCATCGTGGACTTCTGCTCTGATAAGGCGGATATGAGTCCGGAGAAGATCAGCGCCGTGGACATGGGCTATATTTTCGAGAACCTGGTCCAGCGGTTTTCTGAGTCCTACAATGAGGAGGCCGGAGCGCACTTCACCAGCCGGGACATCATATACCTGATGTGCGACCTGCTGGTGACGGGGGATCAGAACGCCTTCCACGGGGAGGGCATCACCAAGACAGTCTACGACATGACCATGGGCACCAGCCAGATGCTCACCTGTATGGAGGAGCGGCTGAAGCAGCTGGACGCCGACGCGGACGTCACCTGTTTCGGCCAGGAGTTGAACCCATTCACCTTCGGCATTGCTAAGGCGGATATGCTGATCCGTGGGGGTGACCCGGACAATATGCAATTCGGTGACACCCTGGACGACGACAAATTCGACGGCTATCAGTTCGATTACTGCATTTCAAACCCGCCTTTTGGGATTGACTGGAAGAGAGAGGCCACGGCGGTGGAGGCAGAGCATAAGAAGGGTTCCGTTGGCCGCTTCGGTCCCGGCCTCCCCAGCAAGAGCGACGGGCAGATGCTGTTCCTGCTCAACGGCCTGACCAAACTGAAGCCGGAGGGCCGCATGGCCATCATCCAGAACGGCTCCTCCCTGTTCACCGGAGACGCCGGTTCCGGCCAGTCGGAGATCCGCCGGTATCTGATCGAAAACGACTGGCTGGACGCCATCGTGCAACTCCCCAATGACAGCTTCTACAACACCGGCATCGCCACCTACATCTGGATCATCACCAAGGACAAACCCTCGGAGCATATCGGGAGAGTCCAACTCATTGACGCCAGCAAGTGCTATGAGTCCCGCCGGAAGTCCATCGGCAACAAACGGGTGGACATCACCGAGGCCTGCCGGGAGCTGATCGTCCGGGCCTACGGGGAGTTCCGGGACCAGACCTATGAGCGTGAGCTGGAGTCCGGGGCGAAACTCGTCTGCAAAAGCCGGGTGCTGGACAGCGTGGCTCTGGGTTACAACAAGATCACCGTGGAAAGTCCCCTGCTGGACGAGGACGGGAAGAAGGTCCTGAAAAAGGGCAAGCCCGTGGCCGACACCGCCAAGCGGGACACGGAGAACGTGCCGCTGGACGAGGACATCGACGCATACTTTGCCAGAGAAGTCCTGCCCTATAACCCGGAGGCCTGGATCGACAAGAGCAAGACCAAGGTGGGCTATGAGATCCCCTTCACCCGCACCTTCTACGAGTACAAGGAGATCGAGCCTGCCGACCAGATCGCCAAACGCATCGAGGAGCATGAGCGCGCCCTGATGCAGAAGCTCCACGACCTGTTTGAGAAGGACGGTGAGTGAGATGACCCCGGCAAAGGGTTATACGGAGATGAAAGACAGCGGGATTGAGTGGATTGGGGAAATACCAAGTCATTGGAAAGTTGGCAAAGTTAAGAATGTCTTCTCAGCAACCAAAACAATCGTTGGAAATGATGTGGATTCTTATCAGAGGCTTGCATTAACCTTAAATGGAGTTGTAAAAAGATCAAAAGCTGATGATACAGGATTGCAGCCGGAAAAATTTGAAACATATCAAATTCTCCGCCCAAATGAATTGGTTTTTAAGCTGATTGACCTACAAAATATTTCAACAAGTAGGGTTGGCAGGTCATCTTATGAAGGAATTGTTTCTCCGGCATACATTGTTTTGCATGAAAAGTTTGATTGCTCAACAAAGTTCGCAGAATATTTTTTTCTTGCCATGTGGATGCATCAGATTTTAAATCAATTAGGTGCTGATGGTGTTCGTAGTAATATTAGTACGTCAGCATTACTCAACCTTCCATTCATTATCGTCCCTAACGATGAACAATCCGCCATCGCCTCCTACCTGGACACCCAATGCGCCACGATCGACGAGATCATCGCCCAGGCCAAGGCCAGCATCGAGGACTATAAGCAGTGGAAGGCTTCCATTGTTGATGAGTGTATCAGTCAGGTTCTTACATCAAGCCCTCAGGTCCGACTTAAATTTTTGATGACAGATATTGTAGACTGCCCTCATGAAACACCTGAATATTGCTTAGATGGCAACTATTTCGTCATACGAACTGCAGATCAAGATTTTGGCTTTTTGCGGCCAGATGATTTCATGTATCGGTTGAATGAGGCGGAATTTCAAAGGAGAAGTAGGCGGCTTTCTCTCGAAAAAAATGATATTGTATACGGGCGCGAAGGAGAAAGGTGGGGACTTGCCTGCCTTGTACCAGAAAGCGAGAAATACTGCTTGGGTCAGCGAATTATGCAATTCCGCTGTAAAGTTGATCGCATCCTGCCCCAATATGCAATGTGGGCGTTAAACTCTCGCCACGTTTATCTGCAGGGCATTGTTGATACGCTTGGCAGCACATCCCCCCATGTCAATATCTCTACAATTCGGAATTACCATATCCCCCTTCCTCCTATAACAGAGCAAAGAAGAATCAGTACATATTTATTTGAGAAATGTGGTTCAATAAATACGATTATTAAAACAAAGCAATCCCTCATTGACGATCTGGAATCCTACAAAAAATCCCTCATTTATGAGGTCGTGACAGGGAAAAGGCGTATAGAAGATGTCAACCAAATGACAATTGCTTTTCTTTCTCCTGAGATATTACAGTACAAAAAGGCTCTGCTTATGCTCAGAGTGTTGGACTTGCTTGGTGCTGGTGTCCGGGGACGAATTCAGTTGCAGAAATGTATGTTTGCTGCTGAGTGCTTGCTTGATATGCCATTTCGAACTCAATTCATTCGATACGAACATGGCCCATACGATCCAGAACTTCTCAATATAGAAGAAATCGTTAACAAAAAGGGCTGGTACACGGTTCTGAAAGGGTCGCCTGTCACCTATCAAAAGGGAAATGAGTTTGAAAAAGGCTTGCAGGAGTATATGGCTACCTTTTCCGATGTTGATGTGAAACTCGAAAAAATTGTTGGGTTTCTAAAACCAATGAAAACCTCTCAAGCTGAGCGCGTAGCGACCTTGCTCGCTGCATGGAATGACTTTATTATTGATGGGGTACCCAATCCTACTGACAAAGAGATAATTGACGAGGTCATTACACATTGGACTCCCAACAAAGCAAATCCTCAATATTCTACTTGGCAGGACACTCTATGCAAAATGAGAGAACATCGGTTTGTTCCCAAAGGATCTGGTGTTCACACATTGCAGAAAGAAGCGTAAGGAGGGCGCGATATGCCCGATAATGAACGACAGTTTGAACAGGATATCGAGTCCTTCCTGATTTCCCCTGCCGGCGGCTGGCAGAAGGCTTCCGATGCGGGCTACCGGGCCTCTATGGACTCCAGTATGGCCCTGGACTTGGATACCCTAGTTGGTTTTATCCAGACTACCCAGCCCATCCAGTGGCAGCGGTTCGAGAAGCAGTGCAACTCCGATGCTGAGAAGAAGTTCCACAAGGCCTTTGAGAACGCGGTGGAGAATGACGGCTTGATCAGCGTCCTGCGCCACGGATTCAAGCACCGGGGGATTGAGTTCCGGGTGTGCTATTTCAAGCCGGAATCCACCCTGAACGATGTGGCCGTCAAGCACTATGGCCAGAATATCTGCCAGTGTATCCGCCAGTGGCACTACTCCGGGCAGAACAACAACAGCGTGGACATGATGCTGGCCGTCAACGGCATCCCGGTGGTGGCCATCGAGTTGAAAAACCAGCTCACCGGCCAGAGCGTGGACAATGCCAAACGGCAGTGGATGTTTGACCGGGACCCCAAGGAACCAGCGTTCCGACTGAACCACCGTGTCCTGGTGTTTTTCGCCGTGGATCTCTATGAGGCGGTGATGACTACCAAGCTGGATGGGGCCAAGACCTACTTCCTTCCCTTCAACCAGGGCAGCAACGGCCCCGGCAGGGACGGCGGAGCTGGGAATCCCCCTTCGCCGGAAGGAGACTATGTGACCTCCTACCTCTGGAAAGACGTATTGCAGAAGGACAGCCTACTGGACATCATCCAGAAATTCATCAACCTCCAGGTGAAGAAGGAGAAGGTGCCCCAGAAAGACGGCACCCAGAAGGAGATCACCAAGAAATCGGTCATCTTCCCACGGTATCACCAGATGGATGTGGTGCGGCGGTTGATCCAGGATGTCAGGACCAACGGCCCCGGCAAAAACTATCTGGTGCAGCACAGCGCTGGTTCCGGGAAGTCCAACTCCATCGCTTGGACAGCCTATCGTCTTGCCAGCCTCCACGACGATGACAACAAGCCCATCTTCAACTCCGTAGTCATCGTAACAGACCGCACGGTGTTGGACGCCCAGCTCCAGGAGACTATCTCTGGTTTCGACCACACCCTGGGTTCTGTGGTGACCATTGACGAGAAGAAGTCCTCCAAGGACCTGCGGGATGCTTTGAACGACGGCAAGCGGATCATCGTCACAACGCTGCAGAAATTCCCCGTCATCTATGAACAGGTAGACGACACCACCGGCAAAGCCTTTGCCATCATCGTGGACGAGGCCCACAGCAGCCAGACCGGCCAGAGCGCCATGAAACTGAAAATGGCCCTGGCAGATACCCACGATGCCCTCAAAGAGTATGCGGAGCTGGAGGGTAAGGCCGAGGACGAACTGGAGGATGCGGAGGACAATCTGGTGCGGGAGATGATCTCCCACGGCAAGCACAAGAACCTGAGTTTCTTTGCCTTTACCGCCACGCCGAAGAACAAGACCCTGGAGATGTTCGGGGAGGAGTATGTGGACGGCTCTTTCCATCCCTTCCATATCTACTCAATGCGACAAGCCATTGAGGAACACTTTATTTTGGATGTGCTGGAGAACTATACCACCTACAAGACCTGTTTCCAAATCGCCAAGAACACCCCGGATAACCCGGAGGTCCCCACCATCAAGGCCATCAAGACGATCCGGCGGTTTGAGGAGCTGCACCCCCACAACCTGCAGCAGAAGGCCGCCATCATTGTGGAGACTTTCCTGGACATCACCAAGCATAAGATCGGCGGAAAGGGTAAAATGATGGTGGTTACGGCCTCACGTCTGGCGGCGGTGCGCTACTACCACGAGATCAAGGCATATCTGGAGGCAAATCACTACGACGATGTAGAGATCCTAATCGCCTTCTCCGGCAGCATCAAGGACCCGGACGAGGAGAACGGCACGGAGTACACCGAGAGCGGCATGAACCGGGACCGGGATGGGAACCGCGTCAGCGAGGCCCAGACCAAGCAGGTCTTCCACGACGAGGGCGATGTGCTGATCGTGGCGGAGAAATACCAGACCGGTTTCGACGAGCCGCTGCTCCACACCATGATCGTGGACAAGAAACTGCGGGATGTGAAGGCAGTCCAGACTTTGAGCCGTCTGAACCGTACTTATCCCGGCAAAGGAGATACCTATATTCTGGACTTTGTTAATACCAAGGAAGAGATCCTGGAGGCCTTCCAGCCCTACTACCAGGAGACCAGCCTCACTGAGGAGATCAATGTTGACCTGATCTACAAGGCTCAGAAGCAGCTTCGGGAATTCAAACTGTATAACGACGATGATATTGAGACAGTCAGCAAGATCTACTTTGCTCCTGATGCGAAAAAGGCCGCCTCAGTCCAGGCAAAGATCTCTAACGCGCTTCTCCCTGTAGCCAAGGCTTACAACCAGCTGAGCAAGGAGGATCGCTACCAGTTCCGCCGTCTGATCCGGGCCTTTGTGAAGTGGTATAACTACATCTCTCAGATTGTGCGGATGTTCGATAAGGACCTCCATAAGGAGTATCTGTTCTGTTCCTATCTCTCCAAACTGATCCCTGCGGAGCCTTCCACCCCCTGGGATTTGGAGAACCGGGTGAAACTGGAATACTACCGTCTGGAAAAGACCTTTGAAGGAACTATCACTTTGGAGGAAAAGCCAACTGCACTGGAGCCTGCGAAGACGAAAAAGGCGGTCAATATGAACGCCAAGAAAGATCCGCTGGACGCGGTCATTGAGAGAATCAACGATACCTACAAGGGCGATTTCACTGAAGCAGACAGGGTCTTGATTGGAACTTTGCGGGAGAAGCTGCTGGCGGATAAAAAGCTTCGCAAAGCGGCTAAAGTGGATGGACAGCAGATTTTCGAGAAGAATGTGTTCCCCAAAATTTTCGATCAGACTGCCCAGGCCTCCTATATCGAGAGCACGGAAACCTATACGAAGCTTTTCGAGGATACCGCCAAGTATAAAGCTATCATGGTCGCCTTGGCAAAAGAACTGTATCGGGAACTTCGGAACGGACAGTGAGGTTATAAAACAGGCTGATCCACAGCATTATACAAAAATCGAGATGTTCAGGATCAAATTAGAGAGAAGGATTTGGAGGAGTCACCGTGAATGGTCAAGGAAAACTGCTGACGCATTTTCTAAAGAATGCGGACAAGCTGATCATCCCAGTCTATCAGCGAAATTACGACTGGAAGGAAGAACACTGCAAGAAACTCTATTCCGATCTCGTAAAGACGATTCGAGATAACAAGCGGTGGCATTTCTTCGGTGGTATTGTCTCCGTCAGTGATCCCATGGGTAGCAGTTCAGACTACCTCGTTATTGACGGGCAGCAGCGGATCACCACCGTTTCCCTACTCCTCTTGGCGATTGCAAACCTGATCAAGGCTGGCCTCGTTACCCCTAATGATCCGAACCTGTATGAAGTCATCACGAAGAAATATCTCGTCGATGAAATCAATCCCAAACAGAGGAAGATGAAGCTGAAGCCCATAAAAGGGGATCAGGACGCCTATGACAGGCTCTGGGGCGATCCGTCTGAATACAATTTCAGCTCCCGCATCACGCAGAATTACCTGTTCTTCTATAATCAGATCCAGCGTGAGGACATCAGCGTAGACCGGCTATTCGCGGCGGTGGAGAAGCTCCAAATCATCGACATCACGCTGACGCCGCCAGATGACGACCCGCAGCTGGTGTTTGAGAGCCTCAATTCGACTGGTCTTGATCTGAATGAGGGCGATAAGATCCGGAACTTCGTTCTCATGCGCCGATCCATGGAGGAGCAGGAGCAGTTCTATGATGACTACTGGAGCCCCATTGAAAAGAACGCCGGCTACGACAAGCAGACGAACTCCTATGACGTGAGCCCGTTCATCCGGGACTATCTGGGGATTAAAGAGCGGCGGCTGACCGCGATGAAGGAGATCTACCAGGAGTTCAAGGATTATGTCGAAAAGCGCGGCCAGATTGAGGACGTTCTTAAAGAGCTCCGGGACTATGCGAAGCGGTACAACAAGATCCGAGTTGGGAATCCGAACTTCCCACTTAAACTAAGGGCCTCGCTATATCGGCTGAACCGTTTCGAAAGCAGTGTTTGTAGGCCGTTCCTGATGGAAGCCTTTCGCCTTCAGGAGGAGGAAGTGCTTACCTTAGATGATGTGGGTGAAGTCTGCCGCATTGTAGAGTCCTATCTGCTTCGCCGCCTCATCTGCGATTTGCCTTCCAACACCCAGAGCAAGGTATTCCTCACGCTCAGCAATGACATCAAGCGTCTCGATGGCACCTACGACGATTTTATCGAGAAACTGCGGTATGTTCTTGGAAACAAGAAGGAGAAGGCAGCCTTCCCAACAGATGAAGATTTTGCTGAGGGGCTTAAAAATAAGAACATCTACACGATGCCGGCCAGATATAAGGCATATATCTTCGAGCGCCTGGAAAATGGCGATAGCTCGGAGTACAAAGAGATCTATAATCGGCTGGACAGTGGTGAGTACACCATTGAGCATATCATGCCCCAGCATCTGACTCCTGCTTGGGCAAGTGAGCTAGGTGACGATGCTGAGAATATCCACGACCAATGGCTCCACCGGCTCGCAAACCTGACGCTGGCGGCCTCCTCTTATAATATCAGGTATAGCAATGCCTCCTTCCAGGAAAAGAAGACGATGAAAGACGGCTATCTGCAGAGCGGACTGAAAATGACCCAGCAGATTGCAAAAGCTGAGCATTGGGGCCTTCCAGAACTGGAGCAGCGGAGCAGCATGCTGGTAA
>ULUZ01011211.1_pt1 | contig 12622 bp, 8 predicted proteins | sample 1958881 | NCBI WGS metagenome assembly ULUZ01 (sample SAMEA4835771, study PRJEB28245) | human gut metagenome | biome: gut microbiome; material: fecal sample | place: Denmark | collected 2008
GCTCATGCCCATGGAAAGGATATCCATTTTGGCGTTCTCATAATGGCGGTCAGCAGCTTTTGCCAGCAGTTCCCGCATTTGGGCAAAGAACGCGCGGGTCTCATCCGGGGTTGCAGCTGCCGGCGGGATGGCCATCAGGCCGCGCAGGCGGATATGCGGCTGTGCGGCTGCCATATCCAGCAGGGGCCACAGGCTTTCGGCAGAAACACCAGACTTGCTCTCTTCCCCGCCGATGTTGATCTCGATCAAAATTTCCTGGGTCAGGTTTGCAGCGGCAGCGGCGCGCTCCACCTTTTGCAGCAGGTGCTCGCTGTCCACGCTTTCAATCAAAGCAGCACGGCCCACCACTTTGTTGACCTTGTTGGTCTGCAAATGGCCGATAAAATGCCCCGGCTTACCGCAATAAGCGTTGGCGTCGGTCTTTTCCACCAGTTCCTGCACATGGTTTTCGCCAAACAGGTCAATGGGCAGAGCGGCACTGGCAATCACCTCTTCCACGGTGCGGGTCTTGCAGGCGGCGCACAGCAGAATATCTGCCGGGTCGCGGCCGGCTTCACGGGCGGCGGCGGCCATATTTCCACGGATGTGGGCCACATTTTCGGCCATCATTGTCAGTTGTTCCTGTGTCAGCATGGTTCACATCTCCTGGTAAACGGCGCGGCTGCCGCCGATGTATTGGGGGCGGGTGCGAGCGCAGATGATGGGCGCAGCGCCGATCTGCTTGATGGTCAGGCGCACTGGCACGGCCACGCGCTTTAAGTGCATGCCAATCAGCGTACCGCCGATATCAATTCCGGCAGCGGCACGCACTTCCTCCACCAGAACCGGATGTTCAAACGCCTGCCAGCAGTTGGTTGCCCAGCTGCCGCCCGCATGGGGCTGCGGCACGGCGTTCACCTGTTCATAACCATACTTTTCGGCAGCTTCCTGCTCGATGACAATGGCGCGATTCAGGTGTTCGCAGCACTGGGCCGCCAGATAGACGCCCTGCGCTTTGAGCACCGGCAGAATACCCGCCAGCACAGCCGCGGCGGCTTCCATGCTGCTGTCCTTGCCAATATGCCCGCCAACGATCTCGCTGGAAGAGCAGCCGACCACAAAAATATCCCCGGCGCGCAGGTGTGCAGCCGCCAGCAGTTCTTCCGCTGCCTGGCGTGCCTGCGCCGTAATGGCGGCGCAATCCGGTTTTTGAACGGTGTTTTGTTCCATAATCTACCCACCTTTTTCATTTACTGATCCGGCATTATTATAACACGGGATGCAAGGTTTGTACATTCTTAAACGGTTCTAAACCAATCTTACCCCCATACAAAAACGGTGCAGCAAAGCCGCAGCCTGCTGCACCGTTTTGGGGCACTGCTGAAAACAAACTTATTCTCAGCGCTTGATATCGTAATTCATGTTCATCAGGTTGCGGATGGTGGAAACATCATCGGTGATGTTGGCATCGCCATGGATGGTGTGCTTGATGGCGGAGCTTGCCACCGCAAAGTTGACCATATCCATCGGCTTGTAGTTGTGCAGCATGGCGTAAATCAGGCCGCTGGCAAATGCATCGCCGCCGCCTACACGGTCCAGAATATTAAAGGTAAACAGCTTGCTTTCAAAGGTATGGTCCTCATACCACATAAAGGCTTTCAGGCTGTTCTCAGAGCCGGAATGGGCATAACGCACATGGCGGGCAATGCACTTGATGTTGGGGTAACGCTCCACAAAGCGCTGGAAGATCTCATCCTGCTGTTCATAGCTGGGCTGTAGGGGCACGCCGTCTTTCCAGTCGCCCTGGGCGTGGTCGGCATCGTCTTTCCACAGGTGGTAAGGCTCAATGCCAAACAGAACATCCACATAGGGCAGGCACTTGGTGCAGTAGTCACGGGCTTCTTCCCAAGTCCACAGGGTGGAGCGGAAGTTGCCGTCAAAGCTGACGGTCAGGCCCTTTTCCTTGGCTTTTTTCAGGCAGGCCATCACAAAATCGGCGCAGTTCTGGCCCAAAGCCGGGGTAATGCCGGAAAGATGCAGCCAGTCAAAGCCGTCCAGCAGGGCGTCCAGATCCACTTTGGAAAGGTCATACTCAGTAAAAGCGGAGTGCTTGCGGTCGTAAGTAACCTTGCTGGGGCGGATGCCGTAACCGGTTTCCAGGTAATAGGTGCCCAGACGGTGGGTCGGGGTTTCATCCGGGGTGGAAAGGATCATCGGGGTGCAGTGCACATCATTGGAGCGCAGCCAGCGCACCGCACTTTTGCCCAAAGAGTTGTTGGGCACCACGCTGAAAAACGTGCTGTCCACACCCAGGTTGGCAAGAGCCAGGGCAATGTTGGCCTCGCTGCCTCCATAGCTGGCTTCAAAGTTGGAAGCCATACGGATCTTTTCATAGTTCGGCGGGGTCAGGCGCAGCATGACCTCACCAATCGTAATAAATTTAGCCGGGCTGTCGTTATGCAGGAGCAGGGGGTTAAAATGTTCCATAACATCTACCTCTCATTTCTGGCCCCACGGGCAAAACCAGGTCATGGCCCGCCGCAGAGTTTGTTATGTCATATTTATTGTACCGTATTTTCGTCCCGGTTTCAACGATTTTTACACAAACTGCGCTCATATTTTGCGTTCCTTTTCACTGTTGCACAAAAAGGGCGGTACCGGGCGGCAAAAAACATCGCACACCCATGATTTTTTGCTGTCCGGTTCGAATTGCATTTTAATGTCTTTTATTGTATAATAGTAGAAACTGTGCCCTGGCGGCGGCTGCCGCGCGGGGTGTTGATACAAGTGCCGCACAAAACAGCGTTCTGACGTTTTATGCGGGCCATAAATCTGGAGGGAGCCAAACATGGCCGAAACAATGCAGGTCTCCGCGCAGCGCGCCTGGACCCACCTGAAAAAATACCAACCGCTGATCCATGAACTTGTCAGCCGCGATCTGAAAGTCAAATACCGCCGCAGCTTTCTGGGTTATATCTGGAGCATTTTGAACCCGCTGCTGATGATGCTGCTGCAAAGCATCATCTTTTCGTACATGTTCCGCAACGATATCCCAAACTTCCCGCTTTACCTGATCTGCGGCAACACCCTGTTTACCTTTTTCAATGAGACCACCAGCATGGGCCTGACTTCTGTTATTCAGAACGCCCCGCTGATCAAAAAGGTGTACATTCCCAAGTTCATCTTCCCCATCAGCCAGGCGGTTTCCCGCTTTGTCACCATGCTGTTCAGCTTTGGTGCGGTTCTGCTGGTCATGATCTTTACCCGTGCCACCTTCTATTGGACCATCTTTTTGAGCTGGCTGCCGCTGGTGCTGCTCTTCTTTTTCAGCTGCGGGCTGGGGCTGCTGCTTTCCGCGCTGGCGGTGTATTTCCGTGATATGATGCACCTGTACAGTATCCTTACCATGGGTTGGATGTACGCCACCCCGCTGTTCTACCCCATCACCGCCCTGCCGGAAACCCTGCAGAAACTGATGAAGCTGAACCCGCTGTACCACTACATCAACCTGTTCCGCAACCTGATGATGTACGGCAACATTCCCGGCCCCAACACCTGGATTGCCTGCATTTTTTGCGCCGTTGCCTCTATGGCTATTGGCCTGTTGGTGTTCCGCAAGCTGCAAAAGAACTTTATCCTGTATATCTGACGTGAGGTAACGTATGGACGAGATTATTAAAGTCAATGACGTTTCCATGCGCTTTAACCTTGCGCAGGAAAAAACTGAGACCCTGAAAGAATACACCGTAAAACTGCTGACCCACAAGCTGTTTTTTAACGAATTTTACGCACTGAAACATGTTTCTTTCAGCATGAAGCGCGGCGAATCCCTGGCGCTGATCGGGCGCAACGGCAGCGGCAAAAGCACCATGCTGAAAGTGATTTCCGGCGTGATGTACCCCTCCAGCGGCAGCGTTGCCGTCAACGGCGAAATTGCCCCCATGATCGAGCTGGGCGCCGGTTTTGACATGGATCTGACCGCGCGGGAAAACATTTTCCTGAACGGCGCGGTGCTTGGCCACGACCGGGACTATATGATGGAGCATTTTGACCGCATCATTGAATTTTCGGAGCTGAAAGATTTTGTCGATGTTCCGGTCAAAAACTTTTCCAGCGGCATGATCGCTCGTTTGGGCTTTTCCATTGCCACTGAAGTACAGGCCGACATTCTGGTTTGTGACGAAGTGCTGGCCGTTGGCGACTTTATGTTCCAGCAGAAATGCCACCGCCGCATGGAAGAGATGCTTTCCAACGGCACCACGCTGCTGTTCGTCAGCCATGATATCAACCAGGTGCAGCAGCTGTGCCAGCGCTCCATCTGGCTGGATCACGGTGTTCTGCGCGGGGATGGGCCATCGCGTGAAGTCTGCGCGGACTATGTGCGCGCTATGGAGGCCGGTGAAACCTGATGGAAAAGCTGCTGACGGTTTCGGTTGCCGCCTATAACGGCGCTGCCACGCTGCAAAAAGCGCTTGAATCCTGCCTGGTGGCGGATGAAAGCCTGCAGGCGCTGCTGGATGTGATCATTATTGATGATGGCTCCACCGATGGCACCGCCGCGCTGGCGCAGGCCTTTGTACAGGCACACCCCGGCAGTTTCCGGCTGGTGAGCAAGGTGAACGGCGGGTACGGCTCCACGCTGAATACCGCGGTAGAGCTGGCCTCCGGGCGGTACTTTCGCACGCTGGACTGCGATGACTGGTTTGACACCAATGCTTTGCAGACCCTTTTGCGCCGCCTGCAAAACTGCACGGCGGATGCGGTATACACCAACTACCGCACCGTGCAGGAAAACGGCAGCGGAAAGGCCTTTGATGTCTGCTGCAAATTTGATACAAACCGTGTGTATGCTGTGGGTGAAGTGCAGCAGGCCACACCTGATTTGTGCATGGAGATGCACGCGCTGACCCTCTGCACCAAAACTCTGCGCGCCGCATGGCGCCCCATGCCGGAGCATTGCAGCTACACGGATATGGGCTATACGTTTGTTGGCATGGCTGCGGCGCAGACCATCTGCTTTGTGCCGGTGGTTCTGTACCAGTACCGCCTGGGGCGGGATGGCCAGAGCGTGAGCATGGCCAGCTACCGCGCCCACACGCAGGATTACATCCGCGTAGCGCGCATTCTGTTGGATGCTGCCGAACCGCTGGCCGCACAGCCTGCCCCCGCCGGGCGGGACCTGCTGCTGGTGCAGCGGGCGCGGGATGTGGCGCAGTACCTGATTGAGCTGTACCTGCGCTTTCCCCCCGACCGTGAAACCGGCCTGGCCCTGCGCCGGTATGACGAGATGCTGTGCCAGACTTACCCACACATCGCTGCCATGATGACCAACAAAAACACCCGTCTGCTGCGGGCCGGGCGTTACCTGCCCTACCGCACATTGAGCGCATGGGCGCGCGGAAAACAATCCAACGGCGGCATTTTATAATGCTGTGCCGGATACTTGAATACTTTGCCGGATATGATAAGGCAAAACGTGAAAGGAGAATACCGTATGCTGCTGCAAAAGCTGCTTTGGCCCCGTGTGGGCATATGCACCGAGGACCGACTGTATTACCGTATGAAAGCCCCCAGCTTCCGCGATGAGGGGGATATCCTGCGCATTGAGCAGGGCGAACGCGTCTGCTTTGATACCTACTTTAACAGCGTCAGCGCAGACAAATGGCGCCGCTACACCGCCGCGCAGAATTTTTCGCTGCGGCTGAAACTGAGCGGCAAGCTGCGCGTTGTGCTGTGCAGCCGCCATTTCATCAACAGCCAGAGCGTGCGCGCCGTGCTGGCCGAAAAAGTAGTGCAGGCGGATTCCGTGCAGGAATTCTGCTTCGATTTTCCCAAGGGCGCTGACGGCATGCTGTTTTTTGAGCTGCAGGCCCTGAGCGGCAATGCCGCCTATTGCGGCGGCGCTTATGAGTGCGATGCCGATGAAAAGGATGTGCAGCCCGTCAAAATCGGCGTGGATATCTGCACCTTCCGCCGGGAGCCGTTCGTTATGGGCAACATTGCCCGCATGCGCAGCGATATTTTGGAAAACGCCGCCAGCCCGCTGCACAACCACCTGGAAGTGTTTGTTTCCGATAACGGCCAGACGCTGGATTACGATAAGCTGAACAGCGATACCGTGCATGTTGTGCCCAACGCCAATGTGGGCGGTGCCGGCGGCTTTACCCGCGGCATGATCGAGATCCTGAAAGCCAACGAAAATGGCGCAGGCGTTACCCATGTACTGGTCATGGATGATGACATTGTGCTGGATACCGATGTGCTGCTGCGCACCTACCCCCTGCTGAGCCTGCGCAAGCCGGAATATGCGGATATATTTGTCGGCGGTGCCATGCTGCGGCTGGACCGCCCTAACATTCAGGTAGAAAACGGCGCCGCCTGGAACCAGGGCCAGTTGATCAGCCACAAAGCCAACTTTGATCTGACCAAGGTTGACCTGTGCGTTGCCAATGAGCTGGAAGAACGCCATGAGTATAACGCCTGGTGGTACTGCTGCATCCCCATTGCCGTTGTGCGGCCGGACAACCTGCCCATGCCCATCTTTATCCGCGGCGATGACATTGAATACGGCCTACGCAACTGCAAACGCCTGGTCACCCTGAACGGCATCTGCGTATGGCATGAGCCGTTTGAGAGCAAGTATTCTTCCTCGATGTACTACTACATCCTGCGCAACCAGTGCATTGACAACAGCATGCACTGCCCCGGCTATGATGCCAACGCCCTGAAAACCGACCTGCGCAGCCAGGTGATGGGCGAAGTGAACCGCTACCGCTATAAGAATGCTGACCTGCTGATCCGCGGCGTGCGCGACTTTTTGAAAGGCATTGACTGGCTGGAACAGACCGATGCCGAAGCCCTGCACAAAGAGATTATGGCATATGGCTACAAGGCCCAGCCGGTGGACCAGCTGGATGTTCCGTTTGATTATTCCCGCTACCTGTACGCCACCAAAGAGGAAGAGAAAAGCAAGGGCAAGCTGAAAGACCTCAAGGTCAAGCTGACCCGCAACGGCTGGCTGGTGCCCCCCACCCGCGAAAACACCGTTGTGAGCATGATGCACATGACCGCCTACAATGCTTACCGCGTGCAGAAGGTGCTGAACTATGATTCCAACTCCCAGAAAGGCTTTGTGACCGAGCGCAGCAAGGAAGAATACAGCCGCTGCGTGCGCGAGATGAAAGCCTGCATGAAGGAGATCGACGCCCAGTTTGACGCTGCCGCCCAGAACTACCGCGAGCGCTGCGGCGAAGTGCGCAGTCTGGACTTCTGGAAAAAATATCTGAACCTGGACAAGTAATTTTACCGGGCCTATCCCCGGTTTTCCCTGGAAAGGAATCTTACACTTATGGCCAAAAAAAAGGCAAATTCGTTTGTTCTTACCATTGCGGGCATTGCTGCTGCCACCGTGATCGGCGTGGTCGGGGTCAAGCTGACCCCTGCCCCGCATGTGATTTTCAGCCTGGCCCCCAGCGCAGAACCACAGGCTACCGCTGAGCCGGAGCCCATCAGCTGCGTGCTGGCCGGTACCGGGCAGGTTGTGGATTTTGCGGATCCCGGCGCAGAGGAATATGTTTCCCTGCTGGATACCGACAGCCAGAGCCTGACCGAGCGCTATGCCCTGCCCGCTTTGGAGCGGATGACCCAGTCCGACACCGAAAGCCTGATTGCCCCTTTGCAGGTCATCCAGCGCATTCAGACCCTCGGTATTGACCCTGCCACCTTTGATACCCCGGAGGCCAACTGGAAAAACCTGTACAACTCTGTCATGACCCGGCTGGCCCCCCTGGCCACCGCCGAAACCGCCCAGGCTGTGAATTTTACCGGTTCCAGCCTGGCAGAACTGAATGACTTTCTGGCAGCCAACCCCGGCAGCACGGTGGAGGTCATCTCCCCTGCTCTGGTGATGGATGCCACCCTGGTGGTACCCACTGGTACGATCCTGCACGGCAACGGCGCAGTGCTGACCCCCGGCAATGAAACGCTGGACAAAGCCATTGTTCTGGACCAGGCGGAAAATCCCGCCGTGACCGGCTTTGTCATCAACGGCGGGTGCAATTACGGTGTGTATGTCAAGAATTCCAGCAGTTTCTATCTGGCTGACCTTGACATCAGCAATGTTTCCCTCAAGGGCCTTTGCGTTATGGGGGAGAACACCGGCTTTGCACTGGTCAATAACAGCATCCATGAAAACCAGAATGGTGCCATCTTCCTGAACGGCGAGATCAACAATGGCGTGATCGAGGGCAACCGCATTGAAAATAACTCTGGTGCCCGCAACCTGACCGCCGGGCTGGTGCTCTGCTCCATGCCCATTGAGGACATTGAGACCGCCTACAATCCGTTCCCGGATGAAATGCTGTACGATATTTTACAGTCTCCCCATCAGCTGGTTGTGCGCGGCAACACGGTTGCGCAGAACCATTCCTCCGGCATTTATTCGGAAAGCGGCTACCTGAACTATTATGTAGAGAACACGATCTACAAGAACGAAAAAGAGGGCATGTGCCTGGATTACGGCTCCTTCGGCAACTACATTACCGGATGTGAGATCCGCCAGAACGGCGGCCGCAACCGCATGAGTGATGAGGATCTGGAAGCTGACTTTATTCTGGATCAGGGCCGCATGGCGGATGGTTCCTCCCCCGCCAAGCTGCCCGGCATCTCGCTGGATAACACCGCCTACAACACCATTTACGGCAACATTGTGCGGGACAATTACGGTTCCGGCATCAAGGCTGTGCGCTCGGCGTTCAGCAACACCATTCTGTGCAACCAGATCATTGACAACAACCGGGGTGCCAGCGATACCTTCCACTTCTTTGGTATTGAGCTCAGCACTGACCTGAACGCGGACGAAGCCGTGCAGGGCCTGGATTTTACCCCCTGCTATGAGAACATCATTGCCCGCAACACCATTTCCGGCGGGCATTACGCCGGGGTGTTTATGGGCGAAGATGCGTTCATGAATGATATTTTTGACAATACCTTTATGGACTGCACTGACTGGGCTATGGAATCCCTGAGTGAAAAATACAACTCTACCCTGAACAATATGGCAAACATGCCCACCCGCGGGATCGAACTTTCTAACGGTCAGGGCTGATGCCGCGAGGCTGCTACATGAAACAAACACTGCAAAACCGTTTCCCGCGCCGGTGGCTGCTGCTGGCTTTTGTGCTGAACTTTGCCATTGCCGCGGCTGCACTGCTGCCCTACATGATACGGGACGGCGGCCTGCTGTTGGTTGCGGCGGATTTTGACGCAGAACAGCTCTCCTACAACATGCTGTGCAACAACGCCATCAAAAGCGGCGAGGTGCTGTGGAACTGGCGCATTGATATTGGTTCGGACTTTGTATCCTCGTTCAGCTTTTACACCCTTGGCAGCCCGTTTTTCTGGCTGAGCTTTCTCTTCCCCGCCAGCGCGTTTCCCTATCTGGTCGGCTGGATCTATATGCTCAAATATGCTGTTGCCGGGCTGACCTCGTTTGCCTACTTCCGCCGCAGTGCCAGCGAGAAAAGCGCCCTGCTTGGCAGTGTGTTGTATGCATTTTCCGGTTTTTCCTGCATCAACGTGGTGTTCTATCACTTCCATGATGTGATTGCCCTGTTCCCGCTTTTGATGCTGGGGCTGGACAAACGCATGCAGGAGGGCAAAAAAGCTCCGTTCCTGTTTGCCGTTACCATCAACGCGCTGGTCAACTATTACTTCTTTATCGGGGAAGTTTTCTTCCTGGTGTTTTACTATATTACGCGGTATCTTTTTGGCGGCGAGGACGCACGCCCCGGGGCGGATCTGCGCAAAAATGCCCGCAAAATTCCGGCCTGCATCCTGGAAGGCTGTCTGGGCGTCGGCATGGCAGGGGTACTGTTCATCCCCTCCATTGCGGCGGTGCTCAATAATCCCCGCGTATCGGATCACATCAGCTTGAGCCAACTGACCTTTGACTGGCCCAATTACCTGCAAATGCTGCGGGCGCTCTTCTTCCCGGCGGAGAATATGTTCAATTTTTCCGCTGTGGTGCATGATAACTGGTATTCCATCGCGGCGTACCTGCCCTTGGTAGGCGTCTGCCTGGTTCTGGCTTATCTGCTGCGCTGGAAGTGGGACTGGCTGCATGTGCTGCTGGTGGGGCTGTTCCTTGTAGCAGCCAGCCCGGTCAGCAACAGTCTGTTCGTCATGTTCACCAGCGAGCCGTACCGCCGCTGGTATTACATGCTGGTGTTCCTGCTGGTGCTGGCCACCATCAAGGTGCTGGACCATCTGCAGGACTACCCTTGGCGTGCGGGCTGCGGTATTTCGGCTGCAGTCATCGCCGCTATCACGCTGTATCTGTACGTCAAGCGCGATACCATAGTGTACCGCAAATACTGGCTGGTTGTGTTGACATTGATTGCCATCGGCGGCGTGGTTCTGCTGTTTGCTGCCCTGGGCGGGGTGCGGCGGCTGCGCCTGCGCCGCCCCATGGCTGCCCTGACGACCTGCACTGCTCTGGTTGCTGCACTGACCACCGGTTTTACCGTGGGCACCTATCAGCGTGCCTACACCCAAACGATCGGCCTGACCACCACAGAAATTTATGGTGACGTTATCCACAGCGGCGACGGCCTGCCTGATGCCCTGCCCTACCGCTATTATTTCTGGGAGCCGTATTCCAACCGCGGCATGGCGGCTTACCTGCCGGACCGTACCTCCTTTTTGAGCACGCTTTCCCCCTCCATCTTTACACTGTATGATGCCCTGGGGGATGAGCGCCACGCCATTACCCCCGCCGGGCCGGAGGGCACCAACGAGCTGCTTTCCGTTGGGTATTATATCCGCAACAACTCCGACTGGCCGGATGAAATCTACACCAGTTTTTCCAACGGTCACGAGCAGATCAACGTCTATCAGGATTCCCACGCTCTGCCCATCGGCTTCTGCTATGATACCTACATGACCCGCAGTGAGTTTGACGAGATTGCCCCTGCCGAGCGCGCCCACTCCATGTTAAAGACCCTTGTGGTGGCAGACGAGGACGAAGCCACGGTTTCCACCATACTGCGCCACTATGATGCCGCGCTGGATGGCGAGATCAGTCAGGAGAACAAGTTTGCCGACATGGACAAGCACCGCGAAGCCTGCACCGATGTGTTTGATTATGGCACAGACTATTTTTATTCCGAAATCACATCCGGCAACGAGCAGTACGCATTTTTCAGTGTTCCCTATGACAAGGCGTGGAGCGCCACGGTCAACGGCGAATCTGCAGAGATCCTGAACATCAACGGCCTGATGGCCGTCAAGGTGAATGCCGGTAAAAACTGTATTCGTTTCCACTATTCCCCCACCCCGCTCTGGTGCGGGATCGGGGTCAGCGCCATTAGCATTCTGCTGACGGCAATTTACCTGCTGGCCGGGCGGCGCAGCAGAAAAAGCAAAAAAGAGGTGCTGTAAACCATGAAGGCTACCCGCGAAAATCCGATCCTGTACATCGTGATCCCCTGCTATAACGAGCAGGAGGTTCTGCCCATTACCAGCAAGCTGTTTTTGAAAAAGATCACCGACTTGGTTGCCGCCGGTAAAATCAGCGATGACAGCCGCGTGCTGTTTGTCAACGATGGCTCCAAGGACAAAACCTGGTCCATCATCTGCGACCTGGCCAAGAGCGACAAGCACTACATCGGCATCAGCCAGAGCCGCAACCGCGGTCACCAGAACGCAGTGCTGGCCGGTTTGATGGAAGCCAAGGACAAGTGCGATATCACCATCTCCATTGACTGCGACGGTCAGGACGATATCAACGCCATGGACGCCATGGTAGATGCCTATGTGAACGATGGCTGCGAAGTTGTGTACGGCGTGCGCTCCAAGCGCGATACGGATACCTTCTTCAAGCGCTTTACGGCAGAAAGCTTCTACAAGCTGCTGAACGCCATGGGGGCCGAGGTTGTTTACAACCACGCGGACTACCGCCTGATGAGCGCCCGCGTGCTGCATGAGTTTGCCAATTTCAAGGAGGTCAACCTGTTCCTGCGCGGCATGGTGCCGCTGGTGGGCTTTAAATCCACCAGCGTTGCTTACGAGCGCCACGAGCGCATTGCGGGTGAAAGCCACTATCCCCTGTCCAAAATGCTGTCCCTTGCGTTTGACGGCATCACCAGCCTTTCCGTCAAGCCCATCCGGTTCATTACCGGGTTTGGCGTTATTGTGGCGCTCATCAGCTTTATCGGCGTGATCTGGGCCATTGTGGAAGCGCTGCTGGGTGCCACCGTATCCGGCTGGGCCAGCATGACCAGCATCATCTGCTTTGTTTCCGGCGTACAGCTGATCTGCCTGGGCGTGATCGGCGAGTACATCGGCAAGATCTACATGGAAACCAAGCGCCGCCCCCGCTACATCATCAGTGACCGCACGTGGGATGAGGATGAGAAGTAATCGGCTGGGCAGAGTTACGCCTGTTTGCTTTAATATAGCACCAACAAAATAAATTTGTGCCGCGCGTTTTGCCCCTTGTATGGGGGGTGGGACGCGCGGCTTTTTTGTTGTTTCGGAGGTTTCCATGCTCACGGTTGACTCATTTTGCAGGAGAGTATTTGCGCCGCGGCCCACCAACATGATTCTTTAGGCAACACCGCACAATTCCCGCCTAGCGGCTTAA
>ULUZ01043610.1_pt1 | contig 12519 bp, 10 predicted proteins | sample 1958881 | NCBI WGS metagenome assembly ULUZ01 (sample SAMEA4835771, study PRJEB28245) | human gut metagenome | biome: gut microbiome; material: fecal sample | place: Denmark | collected 2008
CTCCTTTTGCGCAGGTGTCTGCTTATACTCAGGGCGCATCTCTTTTCTGCGTTCCTGGGCAGCGTGGAATTGCTCCGTCGGGATGAGCGCGGGAAAATACTTCTCACCAATGTATCGGTCATCCTCTAAAATCCGTGCTACCATATTTTTGTTCCAAGGCTTGTCCACATCGTAGGGAACATCCTCCGTCTGAAGCTGCTCGGCAAGCTGCTTGAAGGAGGCTCCGGCGAGATATTGCAGGTAGATGCTCCGTACTGTTTCCGCCTCCTGCGGCTGCAGTACGATCTCACCTAATTCCATTTTGTAGCCGAATGGCTGTTTTCGTTTTCCCATTACCTTTGTGTCCTTTCTATTTTTTCTGTGACCACCAACCCGTTGAGAAGCCGGAAGCACAGTTTTTCATTGTCCACGACCACGATTTTCTCGACCAGGTCGCTGAATAGCTGCTCATCGAAGTCATCCAGCCTGTCCGGCCCGCTTTCGAGAACATCCAGCAGATCCTGTGTTTGCTGGATGGTGTGGTCCTCCTCAGACCGCAGGATGCGTTCCTTTTGGAGTTTCAGTTCCCGGCGGCGCTCCGCAAGCAGATTGCCGCGGGATATAAAAATGTCAGGATCGACGCTGCCCTGCTGCTTGAGCTGGATCAGAAGTCGTTCCTGACTGGCAATATCCGATATTTGTTTGTTGATCTCCACGATGTTCTCACTCCAGAGAAGACTGCCGGTTTTGGCAGCGTGGAGGTCAGAGATGAGTTGGGTGAGAATGCTCGTTCCATAACGTTTAAGATTGTAACATACATGGAGGAATGCGTTTTTCATCTGTTCCTCTGGAACCTGCGTATTGGGGCAGGCGGTCATAGACTTGTCGTGTCTGCGACACGCCCAATTTACAGAGCCACCACAATTTTTCCTTTTGCAGAGTGTGCCGCAGTGACCGCACACGACTTTACGCGCGAAAGCGTGGGGGACATCTGACCGTGGATGAATCGCGGCACTTCTCTGTGTCAGAAGTTCCTGCACCTTTTGAAAAATCTCTCTACTGATGATTGCGGGATGAGAATCTATCACAAGATACTGTTTTCGTTCGCCGTGGTTGATTTTTTGCTGCCGAGGAAAGCTGCGTGTGGTATATTTCTTCTGCGACAGCGAATCACCGACGTATTTTTCATTTTGCAGTATATACTGAATAGAGGTCAGCTGCCAGTACGGGGTATCATCCCGTGTTGGACAGCCCATAGCAGTAATTTCTTTTGCAATATTCTCCATACTGACGCCTGCGAGGTAACGGTCGAAGATATATCGGATGATTGATACTTCATCCTCCTGAATCTCCAAATGATTTTTGACGAGCCGATAGCCATAAGGCGCTTTGCAGGTGGAAAATCTCCCCTTGCTCATTCGGACTTTGTAACTCCACCGTACCCGCTCGGAGATAGCCTCGCTTTCACGCTGGGCCAGCGCCGCGAACATGGCGATAAGAACTTCGCCGGACACCTGCGCGGTGTCAATATTCTGTTCCTCGAAGTAGACGCTGACGCCCAGCGCAGCTAATTCCCGCACCGCCTCCAGACTCTCTTTGGTGTTGCGAGCAAATCTGGAGGAGGATTTCACAAGGATGCGGTCAATGCGCCCTTTCCGGCAGTCCTCCATCATCCGCAGGAAGTCATCCCGCTTGTCTATGGACGTGCCGGTGTTGCCCTGATCGGCGTATATGTCCGCCAGCTCCCAATCGGGGTTATCTGTGATGAGTTTGGAGAAGTAGGCATTCTGCGCGGCAAAGGAGTGTTTTTGATCCTCGGAGTTGGAACTGACGCGGGCGTATGCCGCCACGCGGAGCTTTCTGGTGTTTTCCTGACCTGCTGCAGGAATCGTAATGACCCGCGGAGCCATGGCCAGAGAACCGTTGGTTTTCTCCTTGCCGCTCATTTGTTGTCACCTCCTGTCAGCAACACACAATACCATGAAGCATCCGCAATAGCTATACCTAAAAGCGAAAAATCAAAGAGAAATAATGATGTCCGCGCCAAGCTGTACCATCAGTCGTGCGGCAATCTTTTTTGCCTCGCTGCCGCTGACGAGCCCCTGCTCCCGCAGACTGCGAAGCATGGTGACGATGCCAAGATAATCTGCGTTTGGATTCATTCGGATTCCTCCTTTTGTGATTTGATTTGAATGATAATGAAAACTCCCAAGCCCACTTTTTCAAATGGGTTTGGGAGTTTTCGTTATGGTATTTTTACGGGATGATCTCGATGCTGAAAACATCCGCGATGGGGATGAGCCGCCGGTCTATCATCTGGATCATGCCGCTGACTGCGTCGATCCGCTTGACCGATCCGGTGACAGTTTGGTAGCTGCCTCCGTCCTTTCGCTCATCCGGCACAAAGTAGGTGATGGACGCAGTGGGCCTGCCGGGAAGCAGCTCTTGGAGACGCTGCAATTCCGCGTCCACTTGCGCCATTTCGTATTCGTCCAGTTCTACACGACGGTCCGTCAGCCGCCCGGTTTCCGCAATGGCGGCGCTGTGACCAGTCAAAGCGGCAAAGGGTGAAAACTGCGCCGCACGGTCATAGAGGGACATTCGCGGATGTTTTGGCGAATCCGGATGGGGCAAATGGATAATGTCTTCATATTTTCCGCTCAAGCCTTATGCCCTCCGATCTGCTTATTCCGTTCTTTGGCGGTAGCGCCCTCCAGATAGCTTCCGCCATTCAAAATAGCATTCTTGCCGAACTTCTTTTTAATGTCGAGCATGGCTTCCTGAATTTTGCGCTCCCGCTCCAACTGAGCCGCTTCCTCCTGCAGTCGTTGCTCCTGTACCTCGATATTATCGAACAGGTTAAACTGCACCGGAGCTTCCGGCTCCTGCTGCGCCGTATCTTCGCCCACCAGCCGATTGGCTGTGATGGTAAGTCTCCGAATAGACAGCTTTGAATTGACCTTTGCGTCATAAACGCCAAGAATGGCGTCCGTGATGCTCCGGGCCGAAGATGTCTTTCTCGGCAGATTTGCTGTTCCATGGGTGTGCTTGGGGATCTTTCTGCCATAGCGGTCTGTCACGGTCTCACCGTGGTAGCTGCCGCCTACGGTGTTTTCAATGTCATATCCCACCGTCAGGGTCAGCTGATCCGTCACCAGCTTTTTCTCCAACAGATCCAGCGCGACGGCTTCCGCCATCTCACGTACAACCAACCTTGCTTTCTCAAAGGAATACGGGCATTGGAGAACCTGCCCAGAGCAGATGCTGTTCGTTTCCGGCCGGTATGCCTTGATATCCTGCATCCGGCACGGCTCCCAGCCCCATGCGTGGTCGATGAGAAGTTCAGCGTTGATGCCGAACATCCGATAGAGCAGTTCTTCATTATAGTATTCGTTCGGCTTGCCGATGGAGCACCTTGCAACATCGCCCATGGTGTAGATGCCGATGGCTTCCAGCTTCTTTGCATAACCGCATCCAACACGCCAGAAATCCGTCAGCGGGCGGTGATCCCAAAGCTGCTCACGGTAGCTCATTTCGTCAAGCGCCGCAATGCGGACGCCGTCTTTGTCCGGTTGAACGTGCTTCGCCATAATGTCCATAGCGACCTTGCAGAGATAGAGATTGCTGCCGATGCCCGCCGTGGCTGTGATGCCTGTGGTGTGCAGGACGTCCGAGATCATAACCTTTGCCAACTCACGGGCGGTCATGTGGTAAGTTTGCAGATAGTTCGTCACATCCATCATCACCTCGTCGATGGAATAGACATGGATGTCCTCCGGGGCGATGTATTTCAGGTATACGTTGTAGATCTGGGTGCTGACCTGGATGTATTTTGCCATCCGAGGAGGGGCAATGAGATAATCTACCTCTCTGGATGGGTCAGCCGCCAGTTCATTGGCGTTGAAGCTCTTTTCGGAAAGGCAGCCAGCTTTGTGCCGCCGTTCCGCATTGACTTCCTTGACTCGCGCTACCACTTCAAAAAGCCGCGCTCTGCCGGAGATACCGTATGCCTTCAGAGAAGGAGACACGGCAAGGCAGATAGTCTTCTCCGTCCGGCTGACGTCTGCCACCACCAGATTGGTGGTCAGAGGATCAAGCCCACGCTCCATGCATTCCACGGAGGCGTAGAAAGATTTCAGGTCAACGGCGATATATGTCCGTCCGCTCTGCTGCATAGTGCGCCTCCTCGCCCTTAGTGTCTATCAGTATAACACGCCGCCGTAAATCGAACAACTGTTTGCAACAAACTTTTGAGAGGAAACTTGTGGAAACAGCCCATTTTCAAAACAAGGGCACCGTGCTACAATGATGCCTGTTTGCGGAATGGGAGGGAAAACATGTTCTATACAACGGAAGAAGCCGCCATCGTCTGCGGCTTTCTGAACTTATATCTGGATCGGGCCAGCGTGGATGTCTCTGTGCGGAGACGCAACGCGGCATTCCAGCTTGGCGCCGCAGCGGAAACGCTGCAGCCAGAGGACTACCGATAGGCGGAGAAGGTTCTCCACTTCCTTAAGCCCTGTTGGTGGCAATTGCATGAGGATCATCGAGCCTTGGAAAATGCGCTTTTGAAAACACACCTCTTAGCTCAGAGATAAAAAACGAGGGCCGCTCCTGTCTTGGTTGGAAGCATACTGCTATACCTGAATAGTCTATATTGGCATTCATAATGTTTCCTCATATTTGTGAAAGCGGGAGCCGCCGCACATGGTTTTGGCAGCATGCGGCATTGCCCTTCATGCTGGCGGCTCCCGCTGTTTTGAAATGATCTTTTGCTCAGTCCTATTCGACACTACTCCCCGGACCGTGGGCGGCTGAACGAACCGGCACTTGGCAGCGCCCAACAGGACTCTCACCTCCCGAGGATCTCTCGAGCTGCCCCCATTGCTTGCATCTGTGGCTGGACAGGCTGTTTGTTCAGGGCTGACGGGATCATTGCAAGACAGATCGCCGCATCTGCTTTTGGCTGGGTGAGTATCGCTCTGCACCTTAAAGGCCGTTCATTGACATCAGATTTTCTGATGCAGGTGGTCTTCGCGCACCCGCCGCATCGCTGTTCCCCCTCGTCAGGGGGCCGTCAGCCGACGTTATTCGTCGCCGGATATGACTGCCAGGGGCAGTGTTTTTCAAGGTACGAAAAGCCGTCGTCTTTGGCTCGAGTAAATTGTAACTCTGCCAAAAGGATTTTTGTATGGCGGGGTAGTCCGGGTTTTGGGGCAAAAACCCGGACTGTCAGAACGGGTTTTCATAAATTGCCGCCATCTGGTCGTGGAGCTCCTGCAGTCTGCCAATCAGTTCCTTCATCTGAAGCGGGGTGTGCGCTGTCCCTTTCAGCAGATGATCAAGAGAGGTGTCTACCGCTTCGGAGATATCCAGCAGCAGATCGATGGACACACCGCGTTTGCCATGTTCGATTTTGCTGAGGTGATCTATGCTGATATTAAGTGCTCCTGCCAATGTCTCCTGCGTCATCCTCCGCCGTTTCCGCAGAGTCCTCAGCCGACACCCGAATTTGGCCTGATCAAAGTACATTTTTCGCCCTCCGTTTCTGAAAGATTTGGTAAGACCATTTTTCAAAAACGGAGGAGCGCGGCAGAAATAGAAAAATGCGCACAGCCGGCATGGCTGTGCGCATATGCGGGCAAGGCCCGCTATGGGCGCTATAATAGTCAGGTTTGCGGAAAGCATACCGAGTCCGCGAAAGCAGGACGCTTCCGGGCTTCGGCAATGGGTGTAATGCGAGATCTGCCCGCAGTCAATGCCAACGAGACTGTTTACCGAAACGCTCTCATTTTAGCGATACTCCTTGCTGCCAACTCCTTTTATCATACCAGCGCCCCTATTGCACGAATAAAAGTGCCGCTTTTTTTATCGTTCTCACCTATATAGTATCCAAAAATTCTTCTGTTTTCAACACCAACGATTTTGCGGCGTACATCAGGGAAAACTTCCCCTTGAAAAGAGCCCTGCTTTTATGTATAATAAAAGCAACTAAAAAGCGGAGAAAAAACACAGAAAACCTCTGACAGAAAGGGGGATGCCGCCATGTATATTATTGATTGCATCACGTCCGGCTTTGCGCGAACGCGATATTGGCACAGCCTCCATGGGAGAAGCTGTCAAAACCGAACCTGTTTTAGAGGCGCGTAAGCTGGACCGAACGGTCTGCTTGCGCGCTTTTTCTATCCTCTCACCAGAGATGTATCCAAAAGCGTGCTCTCGTCAGAACGAGAAAATCGAACCGCACCGTCCATCACTTTTTCCTATTGAGATCAGGCAGCGCGAAGGAGGCAGTAAATGCAAACGTGTGACCGCATAAACTGTCGGTCACAAGAACAGCGGAGCGCTCGAAAATCTATCATCGTTTCTATTGCCGCCTTACCACAGCAGCGGCGCCTTTGGGACGGTGAAGCCCCCTCATACAGTTCCGCTGTATCAAACACATAGAATGCTATAGAAGCCCTCCCTGCTCCGTTCATGCCTGTCCTTTTCTCGAAGGGAAAAGTGCGGACATACAAAAGAGGCCAAGGAGGGCTGATTTTATGAAAATTGCCATAGGAATGATCGTGCGGGATCTACTGTTCGCACATCCGCTGACAGACTTTCTGGACAACGCGGAGAAATACGGACACGCTCTTGACCGTGTGATTATTGTATATTCTCATCAGGCGGATCCCGGGGCAGTTGAGGAACTGCGGAGCAGGACAAACCTCTCTTTGATCAAGCTCCAGAGCAATGAGCGGGCGCATCTGATCATGAAGGAGATTGGCGTCCGGCATTCTTCCATCCATCAGCTTTTGTACTGCCCTCTGATCGATGCCCACGGTCTGATCCCCTATGGATTCAACCGGAATCAGGCACTGATGGAGGCGATGTTCACAGGCACGGACTATCTGATTTTTGTGGACTCCGATGTGCGGCCGGAGGTGCTGCGCAAGACGCCGGACGGGGCGGTTCAGTCCGAGGAAATCGACTTTATCGGCGCACATCTGCATGGATTGTCTCTGGGAGCTGATGTTACCAGCAGCGATTACAGCGGCTATAACATTCTGCCTCCGGCTTCGTTCGACGGTATGAAGGACCTGCTCTGGGGACTTCACAAGGGATCTATGGCAGATTTCTGGCAAAACAGTGAGGCTCATCGCGGACTTGTTATTCAGGAAGATCAAAACGCCGAGCCGCAGCCCACCACAAAGGTTTTAGGCGGAAACCTTGGCATCCGCATGAGCGCACTGACAACGCTGCCGCCGTTTTTCTCCCCCTACTATTTCTACAACAGGACGCCGCTTCTTGCCCGGGGAGAAGACACCCTCATGGGAATGGCCGCATCCCAGAGCCATATCAAATGTCTGGACATCCAAACACCCATTTTCCATGACACCTACGGAGATTATCCCAAAGTTCCGGATCTCCGGAATGACAGCCGTGTCCGGTACAGGCTCTACTATGCCTGTACCGGCTGGATCGGTCGCAATGTATTTTTCCGTTGGAAAACCGGACACGCCCCCTCCGAGTTTACCCAGAGAAACCGGCAGCTGGCATCAGGCGCAAAGGCGCTGTCCCGCTATACCAACGACAGGCGGTTTTTGTATCTTCCGGATATTCAGTCCGCGGCGGAATCGTGGCTGCCGGATATGATCGGACAGTATCAGAAGTCAAAGGAGGCATGGAACGAACTGACAGAAAGGTGGTTTGGACGATGAGAGTATTGCTAATCAATCATTTCCCTCTGGAGGGCTCCGGAAGCGGCACCTACACCAAAAACATCGCGCTGCATCTGCGTAAGCGCGGCCATAAGGTCTGCGTCATCTTCCCGGAAAACCGGCCGGTGCTGATGCTTCCCGGCATCCGCATGTTTCCCGTGATGTTTTCAGCGGGAAAAGCGTCGTGGAGTTCGCTTCCCTTTGATTTCCCCTGCTTTACCACCCACCCCCAGAGCCGGACTACCTTCGCGGATCTCAGCAGCGGCGAACTGGCGCAGTATCTTACGCTCTTTTCCTCTGTCCTGCGGCAGGCGGTGCGGGAGTTTCAGCCGGACGTCATTCATGCACAGCACGCATGGTGTCTTTCCTGGCTTGCCTCTCTGTGCGATATTCCGCTGGTTGTCACCATCCACGGGACAGACCTCATGGGCTGCAGAAAATGGCCGGTCTTCCGCGGCTTTGCGGAGGAGGCGATCACGGGCAGCGCAAAGGTGCTTGCCATTTCACAGGACAACCGGGATCTTGCCATTTCCGTGCTGCCCTCCTGCGCGAACAGGCTGTTGCTGCTGCCCAACGGCTATAACGAGGACATCTTCTATCCGGAAGAAGTAGACAGAGAATCGCTTTTTGACTCGCTGGGTCTGCCTTACCGCGGGGAATACATTGTATTGTTTGCCGGAAAATTGGCGGAATTCAAAGGTGTGGATACGCTGCTGCGGGTGGCACACCGTTATGAGCGACTGACGGAACGGGAGATCGTCACCCTGATCGCCGGAGACGGCGAGGAACGGGAAAAGCTGTCGGATCTCCACAAGCTGCTGGGTCTGCGGCATACCTTCTTTCTTGGAAATCAGAAGCAGGATGAGTTGCAGAGACTCTACAACGCGGCGGACGTGTTCGTCATGCCCTCCCGCCGCGAGCCTTTCGGCCTTGTCGCTTTAGAGGCCATGGCCTGCGGACTGCCTGTCGTAGGCTCCAACGAGGGCGGACTGCCGGAATTTATCAACAGTTCTGTAGGCACACTGGTTTCATCGAATGACGAGGACGCCTTCTGCGGCGCGATTTTAGAGGAACTGGCTCACAGCAGAGAAGCCCCGGAGCGGCGGGCGTTTATCGCCCGGTATGCCCGCGAGAACTTCGCACAGGAGATTTTTGTGGCAAAGCTGGAGGATGTCTATGCTTCCGTGCTTTCCTAATACGCGCAGGAGGAGCGAAACAGTATGAGAAAAACCATGATCATTCCCACCTACTGGTGCCGCAGAACCGGCGAGCTGTGGCGGGAGGGGGATGCGGTCTATGACCATCCCACGCCGGTGGATCAGGAGGGGACGCTGGAACGCACCCTGCTCAGCATGAAGCAGTTCCATGAAAAGGACTTCAAGCTGGTGATCCTGATCTGCCCCACCACGCCGGAGGTGGAGGAGGAAGCCTACGGGCAGGTGCTACGCATCGTACGCAGGGCGCAGCTGAACGCGGAAACCTATCTTTTCACGGCAGGCGACCTGCGGGAAATAACCGACATTCTGCACACAACAGGGCTGACTGACCAGGGAGCGAAGCTCCTGTCCATGTTTGGTTACTCCAATGTGCGCAACATCTGCCTGCTGGCGGCCTCCATTCTGACGGCGGACGCCACGCTGCTGATCGATGATGACGAGGTGTTTGAACTGCCGGACTTCGTGCCGCGCTCTCTGGAGTTTCTGGGAAGGCGGGTCTACGGCGACATTGTCCACGGCGTGGCGGGCTACTACCTCAACAGCAAAGGGCAGTATTATGATGATGTGAAGCCGGAGCCGTGGATGACCTATTGGGACCGCTTCGGCTGCAAGGCACGGGCCTTTGACCAGATCATCGGCAGCGGGCCGCGCCTCAAGCGCACGCCCTTTGCCTTCGGCGGCGCCATGATCCTGCACCGGGAGCTTTTTGAGTGCGTGCCCTTCGATCCCCTTGTGACCCGGGGCGAAGATGTGGACTACCTCATCAACAGCCGGATGTTCGGCTTCAGCTTCTTTCTGGACAACACCTTGTCCATCAAACATCTGCCGCAGCCCAAGTCCCACCCCCAGTGGAAACGTCTGCGGGAGGATATCTACCGCTTTGTGTACCAGCGGGCAAAAATGGCAGGGCAGAGAACAACGGGGAATCTGGTTCACGTCAGCCCGGAGGACTTTGATCCCTATCCGGGGGAATTTCTCAAGCCGGATTTGGTGGAGAAGATCTACCGAAGCAGCATGATGCTCTCCGCACAGTACCTTGCGGAGGGCGATTCTGACGCCGCCATGGAGGCCATGCGCAACGTCTACCTTGCCAAGCATGATGCTCCGCCGGTCTTCGACGCCTTCCACGCTTATCTGGAAACCCAATCACAGTGGGAGAAGCTCATCCATCTTGTGCGGCAGGAGCGGTACGCCGTCCGGGCTGTGCTGGAACGGCACAACGTCTCCGCGCCGGAGATCCATCTGGACAGGGAGCACCGCCGGAAGCTCACGCAGGAAGAGCTGTTGACTGTACTGGCAAAGCTTCCTGTATTTTCCGTTTTTACGGAACAGGAGCGCGCGATCCTCCATGATTACTGCCATGTGAAAACCTACTATGAGCATGAAACGGTTTTTACCAGCGGGGATCATAATGAGGAGGTCTGTCTGGTGCTCAAGGGAAAGCTCCGGCTGGTGGCCAACCGGGAAGCAAACAGCAGCTCCGCGCCGCTGGAGATTGCGTACCTCACACGAGGGAGCTTTATGGGGGAAAATTGCCTTTCCCAAAGCGTGTTCCGCCTCAGCGGAACGGCGGAGGAATTCACCGAGCTGCTATGCATTTCCAAGGCGCGGTTAAAGCGCCTTCTGAACGAGCATCCTGCCATCGGCGTCAAGCTCCTGCAATGCTTCCTTGCAAGCCTGTCCGAAAAGATCACACACGCCAACGAGCAGCGGAGGGAAATGGCCGCGTATGATTATAATGCGGTCGAGATACCCACGGATATCTGACAGAAAGAGTCCTTTTACAGATGGCGCCTGTCACCGGTACGCATAGAGTAGATCGTATTTTAGAAACAGAGGGCCGCAAATACCATGAAGCCGAGAACTCAAGCAGAATGTTACTCGGTCTGCGTTTCGCTGTATCCTCGGTCAGAACGAGTGCATCATCTGCTCTCAGGTGAAGGATAGCTCCGCGATGGTCGTCACTTCAATGGAGGCGGTCGAGAACGGCAGCTTCGGCGGCGAGGTTCTCTATGGCACACTGCAGAATGGGACGCTGTCCGCCGGTAGGCTCAGCGATCTTGTTCCCGCTGATGTGCAGGAGAAGTATCTGGGCTATATCGATGAGATGATCAAGCGCGCCTTCCTGCTCGATGCTGAACACAGGCAGGAAGATCACCGTCTCCGTTTCCAAGTAATTCAGGTAGCAACCGACGGCGCTGATTCCGCCGGTCAGAGCAAAGGGTAAACTCACCGTGTCCAAACCGCAGTCCCGAGCCTCTCGATTCACCCTTTGCTCGAAGCAATGACGGCGGGCAACTGTACAGCGCTGTGCAGTCATGGTTTTCGGCAAAAATGCGGTCGCTGATAGCAGGACTTGTCCTGGCTGCGGCTCAGATTCTCTCTTGTGAATACAATCTTCTGTGCCGCTTCGTCCAGTCCGGCGTCCTCTACAAAGACTCATATGAATTGCCCATCAAACCATCTGTATGCGGTAGCCTTCCTGTTCTTTGCCTTTGGCAGGCGGAAATGCAGCAAAATGAAAGGGTATCATTTCCACTACTGCTTTCTCCTGTCCGTAAAACATCGAAGGATTGTTTTCCGTAAAAAACAAGGACTTAATACCATTTATACTTGCAAAAGATACCATCGGTCGACAAGGGCAGACAATGCTTTCCAGCGAGCAATCCCTGTATGTCTCATCCAGCTCAGGCCGCCGCGTAGCGCTCCGCCTCAATCGCCGATGGGAAACCCGGGATACGGCTCCGCCCAGGTCAACCCTTCATAGGCCTTCCACTCGCCGGTGCGATTGTCGATAATGAAATGAAAATCTCCGAAGCCCTGAGCAGATGTCTTTTTCCCATTAAAGGATAAATTTACCCGGCAGGCTTGTGCGTCCGATATTGTCGTGAGTTCAACGGGAATGCCCTCGCTGTATTTTGCAATGAGGTCAACTCGCTTATCAGCCATTTTTTCCGGAGGTTCAGCCTCGGGCAAGAAGATGTCATAATAGTCGACGCCTTCCTTTTTCGCCACATCGTCCCAGTATTCGCGAAGGATTTTATCATATTCTGCCGCGCCTATGCTTTCCCCTGTTTCAATAATACGATATCCAAGCGCCCCATCAACGGAGTCAATCTTCTCAAAGGTATAGCTCACATTTTCCCATGCGTTATCTCCAAATTGTTCCAGCACAAGATAGTGCTGCCGCACCGCGATCGCGGCATAGTAATCGATGCGTGTCGTAGAATCGACCTTCTCTGTATTTGCCCATTTGAGAACGGCTTCTCTTTCCGCATCCTCCAACGGCAGCGCAGCTGTCAGCGCTGACATTCCCGGGAACTCACAGTGCGGCAGGCTTCCTTTCTTAGCGCTCGCCAGATCAGTACTTCCGGACAGATACGAAATGTAATCCCGAGCAGCATCTTCTTGTAACATTTTTTCAGCAGAAAATACCCTTGAGTCCGGGCATTTCACGTTCAGCACGATCCCGCTATCATTCAGGAAGCGCTCCAGCACCTCCTGAGAGTCGGCGCAAAGCTGTTCATACTGCGCCTTGCTGACAGGATCGTTTTCCAGCCACTGCACATCGGACGGCAGCACCAGCAGATACACATACTCATCATCGGCTCCGAGGACAT
>ULUZ01024534.1_pt1 | contig 12509 bp, 10 predicted proteins | sample 1958881 | NCBI WGS metagenome assembly ULUZ01 (sample SAMEA4835771, study PRJEB28245) | human gut metagenome | biome: gut microbiome; material: fecal sample | place: Denmark | collected 2008
AAATTAAATATTGACATTTGAAAAAATGCGTGATAATATAATATAAACAGTTAATATTTTCCATGCAACTTCCCAATGGGAGATGAACAAAAAAGATAAAAGAGCGTGACAATAAATGGGACGTCAAAAATATGTTCAAGTTTTATCATATGATGGTATCTATAGTTTCTTATGTTTATTCCGTTTATTTTCTATAAGATATATAAGCGACACGGGCCGCAGTATTTAGCCGCGTCTTGTGTCGCTTTTTGTGTTCGCGTGAATTACTGTATTGAAAACCTTGTAGAAAAAGAAATCTGGATAACTTCACATTATGTAGAGAGTAAAACGTTTTCGCAGTAGGGTAAAAATTCATAAAGAAGATTCCAATCCCTTTGCATATTGCACATTGTTGCTTTTGGGCCAGGGGGTAATGAGTTGATTACAGCCGGAAATAAAAAAATAAAATGTTGTTGTCCTTGCTCAAACGACCGTTTAAGCTTACAGTAACAGGAAACAGCATGTCTTCCTTTTTACAAGATCGTGAGATAATTGAAATACAACCCAATCAAAAAACATATAAGAGATATTGTCGTCTTTTATTATAAAGAAGACAGTCTTATAATTCATCGAATACTTAAAGTCAATAATGGTCGTTACTATTGTAAAAGGGATAATTCGTTTAGAATAGAAGATGTCTTATACGACTGGATCATTGGAAAAGTTAATTTTGAAAAAACTAACAAAACAGACGAGTTAATTGTTGAATCATTAAAAATAAATAAGATATTTAGACAAAATGGATACGACATCAATAAGACTAAAAATACAAAGGAATATAAGCATTATAAAGACAAATATTTAAAATGTAGCAATGAAAATTATTAATAAAATATAATTAATGATGTTCTTTGGAATAACTTTAATTAAAAATTGGTGATATGCATGACAAACAAAAATATATTAAAAAACATACCAAGCATAGTAAAGACGGGCAATTATACCGATACTAAAATCGTTAGTGTGTTAAGTGCTCATGGTTATAATTATATTTTACAAAAAGTATTTCCGTTGCATGAAATCAAACTAAAGCATTTTATCAACGAAGTCGCAATTACAGAAAGATATCAGCATATCTTCCCGGTTATAAGTTCTTTAGATTCTATTAAATATGCCATCATTAAAGGCGCTATATTATCTAACAGAATTTACAAATTACCGTTTGTTAGAGAATCTGGAGATGTCAATATTCTTGTTGAAAGAACAATACCCTCAGTTTACAAGGAAAACGGTCAGAAGGCATAAAATTTGCCTCCTGCTGCGTTGCTTTGATTCCATATACGCCCAATATACACCAGCAGGACAAAATTCAAATTAACTCACGTTTTATATGATAACTTGTTTTTAGAGTAATGCAGTAGCGCTAGGCTTTTTAAATGCATTATTATTTCTGTACAGAAAGGGGGAAAACCAATGAAATATATTAAACCTGCACTTTTTATCTATGACGAAACAGCCATAGAAAAAATCAAAGTTAGTGCTAATAGTTGCACCACAAATTGTACTAACAACGGGTGCGGCGGAGGATCAAACATCAATTGCGGCTCAACAACATACTGTTCCTCCGCTCAAAGTTCCAGGTAATTCGTAAAACGCAGCGCTTTAAATTAGTGTTTTTACTAGCGCAAAATTGCTATATTTTTAGCGCTGCACATTAATTAAAATACAGTTATTTATACATACAAGATGATCGTATTTCACTATAAGGAGATAAAAATATGTATAAAACAAAAGGTTACATTTTTGACGACGAAAACCTTTCATTAATTCCCGCACCTTATTACAATAGTGAAAACAAAGCCATTATTAGCAAATATACAAAGAATAAAGCTGAATACGAGAAAATACAGTTGATACTTGAGGAAAAAATAAAACAAGAATATACCGCGATAAACAAGCTACTTACGGTTGCAGGAATCGCAGTAACATACGATTGTCAATTGCGGTGCAGTTATTGCAGTAATAATTCCACCGAGAATAGTATTTATAAAACCAATCTTTCTGATGTAAAAATCTTTTTGAATTATCTTATAAAAAATGTAAAAATCAAACGATTGATTAATCCTGATTCGAACTCGTTAACAATTTATCTTTCTGGCGGAGGCGAACCGACTTATGATTGGGACTTATTTTGCGACGTCGTTCGTATGATACGAGATCTATGTGGAGAGCACAATATTAATTGTAAAATTAATTTAACTACAAACGGAATTTTGGATGATCATAAAGTGAATTTCATAATAAATAGCATTGACTCTGTAATGGTTTCTTTTGATGGTCATCCGGATATTCAAAATGCAAACAGAAGATTTCCTGATAAATTAAAAACCGCAGATATCGTTATAAATACAATACATAATTTTGATAAAGCAAATTGTAATTATTCTATAAGAACGACGCTATGGCATAATCAACTAACACGATTAGAAGATATGTTTCACTTTATTTATGATAATTTTCAAAATTTCGGCGCATGGAGCATAAATCCTGTAGTTTCGGCAGGTAGGGCCAAAAATTACAGTACCAAAGTTTCGGATATCGAAATAGATCATTTCTTTTCAAATTATATAAAAATACGAGAAGAAGCCATCACAAAATATGAGAAATCCAATTTGGGCTTGTTGTTTATAACTAATGAGCTTTGTGGAATTATATGCGGTATTGCCGACTCAAATTCACCTTTTTTATATCCAAATAGAAATATTGGTATATGTGTTGATGCCGCCGACTTATCGCCCATTATTGGCAAGATATCCGACGGAAAAATTATTTTAAATCAAAATTATAGCAAAGAAATCTTCTTGAAATATTATGAACGATACAATAGCTGTAAGGGGTGCGTCGCTTTTAGATTTTGCGCGGGCGGGTGTCCAATCAAAAGAATGAGAAAGAATAATATTGCCTCGTCTGATTTCGAGTGTGCTGTAACTAAAAAGTATTACCAGTATATTTTAGATTGTATTGCTGATGGACGGTATATATACGGTTGGTTCGGGCAAAAAATTCACATACCGGAATTAAAATGCGATATCATTCAGATAACGAATTCATCAATCGAATCACAAAGATAATTTAGGAGGAAAGAAAATGAACATTAAAATGCCAAATTGCGAATTTAAAAATGTTTTGGCGAACGATTGTGTTGAAACATGGTCGGAAGATGAATTAATTCTTTATTTTCAGCGCGAAAACAAGATTGTAGTCATGAATGAAACTGCAACAATTATTTGGAGATGCATTATTGATAATATAGCAGAAGCAAAAGCTTTAATCTCTATGGATGATTTCGTAACTTCTATAAAAGTTAAATGTTTTGACGAAGTTCCCTCGGATGCCTGTATTATTGATGATATAGTTGAAATCGTTAACATGTTTTTCAGCAATCATTTGATTGAAGAAAATGGGGGGAGAATAATTGTCTGAAAAAAAAGAAAAAGTCAATGCGACTGTTGACCGAAAAAGGCCTTTGGCACGAGCTTTTTATTTACTTGGATTTATCACAATGGAAAAAGGAGGGAAAAGGTACCTGCTCCTAAAAACTATTAGGTCAATTGTTTCTACGTTGTTTCCGGTTGTTTATGCAATATTACCAGGCATGATTATAAATGAATTGTCTACTCAGATGAGAATAAAACGTCTCGCTATATATGTGCTATTGTTGCTTGTTTTGCCGTTGATTCAACATTTTCTTACAACAATTTTTGATATACATCTAAAAAAAGATATGGATAACATTTCAAGGCATGCAAATGAGCGAATCTTTAGTCATTCAATTGATATGGATTACGAAAACTATGAAAAACCAGAATATAACGTACTGAGAGATAGAGTACATAGTACAATGTGGAATCTGGGATTTACTGCGGATCATGTTATTGCTTTTTTTGCTTCCTTGACGTCTATCATTGCGTTAGCATTTATTATTACTACTCTGAACGTGTGGATTGTGCTATTAATTGGTCTGATAGTCGTAATCAATTCAATTTTAACAAGACATATTGACAAAAAGAAGTTCAAGTATGATAAAGAGCAAAGCAAATGGAATAATTATAATTGGGTGTATAGGAATTCTTTAGTATATAACTGGAACATGAAAGATGTTAGACTTTTCAACCTGAAAAAATTGCTGATAGGATCATGGAGTAATATTACTAAAAAGGAGAATTTAGCTTCAGAAAAAAGTTTTAACCTCGGCTGTATTCCTTCTAGTTGTGCGGCGATTTTAAATTTTGTCCAACAGCTTTTTATTTATATTTTTGTGATTGGAAAGGTAGTCAATGGACAAATGGAAATAGGGACGATGACTATTCTTTTGTCAAGTACCGCCATGTTTGCATCGAGGCTTTCAGAAATAGCGGGCAATTATCTGAATATAGCAAATGACGGTTTGCATGTCGATGAGGTTAAACAGTTCATCAATTTGCCTCATAATCAATTATCTTCTGGGAATAAAAAACCAATCTTTGATAGAGAATCGATAATAGAATTTAGGAATGTTAGTTTTAAATATCCCGGAAGTGAAATCTATGCTTTAAAGGATCTCAATTTAACTTTTCGTGGGAATGAGAAGTTGTGTATTGTGGGAAATAATGGAGCAGGGAAAACCACCTTTATTAAATTGTTGACTAGATTATACTTCCCTACTTCCGGTGAAATCTTGCTAAACGGAATCAATATATATGAATATGACCTCGCAAGTTATCAAAGATTGTTTGCTCCTGTGTTTCAGGATGGTGGTGCATTCAATTTTACCATTGGCAAAAACATCACTTTAGCAAATGCTTGGGATGATTTAAAAGTCGATTCTGTCGCTTTTGAATCCGGGTTAAAAGATTTGATTAATAAGCAACCTAAAAAATATGAGACGCAGATTGGCAAATGGTTAGACGAAGGTGGAATTGATCTTTCTGGCGGTGAAGAGCAAAGATTCAAGATTGCTCGAGCAATTTATCATGGGGGGGCTATCTACTTATTGGATGAGCCCACATCATCACTTGATCCGGTAGCAGAATACAACATATATATGCAATTTGATAAGATGACAGAAGGTAAGGCGGCAATACTAATTACGCACCGTCTCGCGGCTGTTCATTTGGCAGACAAAATTGCTGTTTTTGGTGATGGAAAAGTTATGGAGTATGGGTCTCATAAAGAATTGTATAACGCTGGCGGTTATTATACCGAGATGTTTGACAAGCAGTCAGAGTTCTACAAAACAAAATCTAAAAGTTGAATAATAGAAGGAGACATGAAATGAATGAATGAATATATAAAAATAACTGGGGCTTGTGCTCACAATCTCAAAAATATTGATGTTATGATCCCCAAAAATAAACTTACGGTTATTACAGGTGTATCTGGTAGCGGGAAATCAAGTTTAGCATTTGATATTATTTTTGAAGAAGGAAAACGAAGATATTTATCGCTAATCGACCCGCTGTATCCATTTGATAAATCCAATAATTTTAAATCAATAAGTAACTTGTCACCAACTGTAGCAGTAGAGCAGCGAACAGCAAGGCTAAAAAACCCAAGAAGCACAGTAGCTACTAAAACAGGTCTAGATAAATTACTGTCAATGCTATTTGCAGAGTACGGAGTAGAAAACAACGATTCGACAACAAGGAAACAAAAGAGGATGGAACATTTCCAAAGGTTTTCTCCGAATGGAATGTGTCCTGTATGTAAGGGGAGCGGAAAAAAATATATTGTCGACGAGAAAATGCTATTTTCTGATATGACAATACAACTTGATAGAATTCTGGGCGAAAGGAGTACTAGGTATCAAGCACTTTATTTGTTTTGCCAAAACAATAATTTAACTTTTAATCAAAGTATAGAAACTCTCACAGAAGATGAATTTGAAAAGTATAAATATGGCGATGATAAAACCAAAAAATATGCTGGTATTATCCCTTGGATTATTAATTTATACCACAAAGAATCAATGTCAAAACATTTCGACCCATCCGAATTTCCGTTTGTTTCACAGATTGATTGTCCAAACTGTTTTGGAAGCGGGCGAGGAGAAATCGCTTTGCAAACAACAATCAATGGTAAAAATATCGCAGAATTAGAAGACATGGAGCTGCATGAACTTCATGACTTTCTAATAAATGCTATTTCGGAAAAATCGACTTTATTAAGCATCATAATTGAGCGTATAACAATTTTACAGGATATTAATTTGGGTTATCTTGAATCATCTAGGAAAATCACAACTTTATCCGGCGGAGAGGCACAGAGATTATCTTTGGCAAATTATCTATATAATGATGTTGATTCCTTAGTGTTTGTTTTTGATGAACCTACTATTGGACTTCATGAAACTGAGAAAGCAACGCTTGTTACACTACTTCGCCAGTTGGTTGAAAAAGGAAATACTGTAATCGTGGTAGAGCATGATAGAGGAATTATCAGCTCATCTGATTATATAATTGAAATTGGACCGGGTGCTGGTAATAACGGGGGAGAAATTATTTATCAAGGTGATGTAATTGGATATAAATCTTGCCTTAAATCCAAGATTGCTAAACAATTACTTGATATCCCTTATACGAAAATGCTTTATGCACAACGTCAATTTGATATTAACAACTCTATACTATTATATGATTGTAATACAAATAACCTAAGAAATGTCGCCGTGAATTTTCCTTTGGGATGCCTTGTTGGGATAGCAGGTGTGTCCGGGAGCGGTAAGTCTAGTCTTGTTAGTGATACTCTAGTCCCCCTTTTGCATCGAGAACTATCGACTAAAGAGACGTTAAAAGAAAATGATTTATTAGAAGGAAGTCTATTAAATCAAGCAAAACTTAATATTAATAGTTTTGATAAATTGAATAAATGTGTGTTTGTGGAACAAAAGCCATTTGGTAAAAATTGTTCATCTTTTGTGGCAACTTTCCTTGGCGTGTTTGACGAAATCAGGAGCTTTTTCTCTGCATTGTCGGGGTTAAGTGCGAGTTCGTTTTCACCCAATTCAATAGGTGCATGCCCAAACTGTCATGGGGAAGGTGTAATGCATTATAATTTGGGTAAAGAAAATTCCTTAGATTTTGAATGCAATTTATGTCACGGTAGTGGATTCAACGCGCGATCATTAAAAGTCTATATAGATGGATACAATATTAAAGACATATTAGATATGCAGTGCTCAAATGCCGCTGAATTTTTCAAGGACAAAAATGAAACAATTTACAAAAAACTATGTTTTATGGGCAAAGTAGGGCTAAATTATCTAAAAATAGGTCAAAAAACTACAACCTTGTCTGGCGGAGAGGCACAGCGTTTAAAAATAGCTAAACAGTTAAGTAGTATCAAAAATAATCATTCTATTATTTATATTTTTGATGAACCGACTACTGGCCTTTCTGTTTACGATGAGGAAGCGCTAATCGCAATGTTTCAATCCCTTGTTGATTCTGGCGGAACCGTAATAATAATTGAACATAGCATTTATGCGTTGTCTAATTGTGATTATATAATTGAACTTGGTCCGGGCGGCGGTAAATATGGAGGCAGTATTATTGCAAAAGGATCTCCAAATGAGGTTAAAGTAAACAAGCGCTCTTTGGTTGGGAAATTATTATATTGAGACGTATTTTTTATTAATGAGTCTTGTTTAAATCATTTGAAGGAGGCGGAACAAACTTTGATTTATCAAAGAGTATTTGAAAATATACAAATATTCATTGAAATCGATGAAGACTTGTTTGCAAAATTTAAGTCATTATTTCATTCTTTATTTTCATCTTTCTCTATACATTTGATGTATTCTAATAAAGAAATACAAAAAATACGCATTTATCAATGCTTGAAATCCGCAGACATTAAAAATAAGCATTGTTGTGATTATTACATAATTTGTAATACCGCGGAAGAAAATTGGGTTTCATCTTTAATTGATTTTTTGGAATATTGTTATCAAAAAATTTTAAAATGTACGGTACTTCACGGTTCATGTGTGTCCATTAATGATTACGGAGTGCTCATTTTAGGTAATCGCAGAACAGGAAAATCAACGCTTACCCATTTTTTGATTAATCATAAAAATGTTCTTTTTCTAGATGACGATTCGGTTTTTATTCAAAGAGGATCAATTATAGGTTTTGGTTTTCCAATCCGTTTAAGAAATATCATCGGAAACCATCTTCCACTTATTGGTAGTTTTTTTGATGGAGAAGATCAACGATATATCTGTAATGTTAATAATAATAAAAAGACAAACGAAGTGAAAAACATTTCTCTTGTAATATTTCCAGAATATAGTGATAAAAATGGCTTTGAAACTCAAAAAGTGCTTGGCGTTGACCTAATAAATTATGCTATTAGCAATTTGAAAGATAGTTTTTCGCTTTTTAAATCATGTGCAGATATATCGAGTTTGCTCACAAACGTTAGAGCATTTAAAGTGAAATATAACAATTGTGATAGCGTGATGAAGTTTATTATGGATTCTCTTTAAAAAGCGAAATCAACAATGGATTCTGTATCAATACTTTACTCACACATTTCAATAGAGAGCGAATGAGAAATATAATAACAAATATAAAAAAGCAGCAAATCATCAAGATCGTACAGTCAAAAATTGAAGATAAAGAAATCGAGTCTGAGCAATATGATGAAAACCTTCAGAAGCTCGGGATGGATTCTTTAAAATTTATATAGATCATCGCAGCACTTGAAGAAGAATTTGAATGCGAGATACCCGATACGAAGCTTCTTTTAATTTAAATGAATATAATTAATAAAATATATTATGTTTTTACAAGCAACGCGATTGATGTGTCAGAGTTTAAAGATTGATATGGATACAAACCGTTGCTGTATCCCAACCGTTGCTGATAATCATTTTAATATTGCAGTCATCTCAAATATAGCTTTTGAACCGTATTTTCAAAGCTTCATTAATAAGGCGTTCCCAGACAAAAGCGTTTTTGTTTCCGTGCAGCCGATTGACCTCTATGAGTTTGTCTGCAATGATGAAACCCATGCGATACATGATTTGAATCTGATGTGGTGATTCCGATAGAATACAGCCGTGTTTCTGAATTGACACAACGCATAAACAAGTGTACAAACGGAATACGTTTTACTGTTTAGGGTATTAAAGAAAATTTGGAAGATGAAGTCTTTGAGTTATATTCCGTACACGTTTCAGATAAGTTTTCTGATATCAGTCTTGTGGGAGTGTTTGCGATAAAGGAACCACTCTCGTTTTATTCAGCTTGTCCTGTTGTGCGCTCGGCAGAACGATGGAGAGCACGATGCTTGAGTATATAATTTCTAAGTGAGAGATAAAAAAGGTGCAATTTCATTCAACGAGTAAAAACGATAATGTAAAGAATGTGCTTGAAGATACTTTTCCGTTTGCAATTATTGAATGACAGATAACAGCGAACATGAGCATTACAAAACGATGACAGTATAAATTTTCATTAAGGGCTTCGCTTTGAGCAATAACCACCCTCGCATCCCCTATTTTGCTGTACACAAAATTCACGGATATAAAGGAAGAAGCAAAAGAGTCAACGGTATACAGAGAAAAATTCAAACGTGATCTCACAGCATTTTTGGCGAGAGGTTTCTCTTCTATTTCATTAAAAAAGGTTTGGTTCTAGAATAACGGTAATTCCCCTTTGCCTGAACAGTCATTTTGCATAGTTCTGTTCAACGAATACGTAAGTTGCAATAAAAAAACTAAATGGAGGCCTTCCTACTTATTATGAATAAGATAACACAAACAGCATGCTTCAGCAAACACTACTCAAATAAACGGAGAAATATTGCTAATTGTATTTGTTATCGATATAGTTGCAAAAAAACATCGGCATCGGCGATTTGCAATATAACTTGAGCATGGTAACCCGTTTGCGTGAACAGGCAGCGTACTGATAAATAATATTAACCGTTTCCTTGTCAACAATACGCGTTTAAACGAATTACTAGAATTCATTGCCATACAGCCGGAGATTAAAAAAAGCGGAACAAAAGTACCGTCACAAAATCCCAAAATTGAGTTTTGCAATGCGTCTTTCTGTTATCCGAACTGTGAGCAGTATGTACTTAAAGGGTATTCTTTTACGATTGAACCGCATGAAAAGATTGGTCTTATCGGATTGAACGGTGCTGGAAAAACTACGATTGTTAAGTTGATGTTCCGTTTCTATGATCCGGAGGAAAAGCACAACAAACTCGATGGTATCGACCTAAAGAATATGATATTTATGCTGTGAGTAAAGTTTCCGGTGTGTTGTTTCAAGATTATGTTACCTACTGTCTGCCACTTCGTAAAATCATTGCACTTTCGGATTTCGAAGAACGTTTCAACGATGAAAAACTGAAAAAAGCATGTAATATCAGCGGCGTTTTTGAGATTATTAAAGATTGGGAGCATGGATCTGATAGTGTGCTTGATAGATACCGTGCTGATAACCGAAAAGATTTGTCAGGAGAACAATGGCAACTTGTTGGACTTGCGAGAGCGTACTTCAAAGAAAGTGAATATATGATTCTTGGCGAACCCTCTGCAGCGCTTGACCCGATTTCTGAGGATATAATTTTTGAGTAACTGTACTGCTTGAGGGAAGGAAAAGTTCGGTGACATTATCGAATCGCCTTTCAAATACCACACTTGCGAATAAAATCTTGGTTATCGGTGATGATCATATTATTGAACAGGGTTTGTACTTTGATTTGCTCAAGCAAAACGGAGAATATGCATGTCTATTTAATTTACAGGCGAGTACCCTAAATTGACAATGGCATATACGGTCAGGGCAGGGCTGTTTGAATGTCCTGCTGTGTTGCTTTTCGCTCCGTGTACATACAGTTGCTCAAGAGCCTTGCACGGCACTCAAACGGTCGCTGTCTGACTCTTCGACCTCTAGCAGGTTTGATTTCGGCATTTTCAAGGAAGCGGAATGAGGTATGCTGGACGCACACCAATTGACGATGACGCAGAAAATGTCGAAATCAGACCGCTGGAGGCGTGTATCCCCCTTGTTAATTTAGAGTAAATATATGTAAATATTATAAACTGTGAAAATGGCTAATTTCGCCCGTTTACCTAATTCATTAAATAACCCCAAATATGGGGATTTTGTTATCGCTCCATCTTATTCATCAATAGAAAAAGCCCGCCGCGGAGCAATTTTGTATTCTTTTCAATTTGTTATCCTTCCAAGCCTTTTCCTGTCCCTAAAAATAGGTGAGTTGGGCTTTTTCGAGAATAAAATGGACACACATCAACCAGGTCCACATACGATGTGTAAGTAAGTAATATTGGCGCAAGTGTCGTTGGGGACACGGCAGGCACGCAGATTGACCCAAGATCTACCTCGATAATCACCTCTGCCCTCGAACAAAGGATAGGGGTACTCTTTTCGGATATTTATATCAAAAAGGCAGCTTGTTAATAGTCGCAAGTGGAGAAGTGATTTGTCAAACTAAGAACAACAGGGAATAAGGTCAGAGTTCCATAATTCCTGAGGTGAGTGGAAATTTAGGACTTTGCGAGGCCTGGCGTTAATCAACGCCAGATTTTGCTTTAGAGTAGCAGGTGCAACCCGAGAAAGTTTTCTACCCTTAAGGTAAAACTCGCGGAGTAAGCCATTAAAATTCTCATTTGTACCTTTCTGCCCGGCACAATAGGGATCAGCAAAATAGGCGCGGTAGATCGTTCGCCAGCTTGGCCTCTTCAGCTCACACGGTGTACAGGCGATCTGTTCTGGTGACCAGGTTGCTTCCGGCTTCTCATTGATATAGTCAATCACTTCCTGCAAGTGGAACATCCCTCGATGATAGTAAGAACGCCGCAGCAGATACTTCTTTTAAACTGTGTGTGGATAGTAAGTGGGTATATCATGCATATGCGTACAGTTACGCCGTATCTCCCGTTAGATGGTGCTTACATTCCTTCCCATCAGCCGCGCAATCTCTAGGTAGCGTAGACAATACAATCAAAGTACAATGCGTCTTTGCTTTCATTGCCCGCCGAGTCCGATTTGTTGCGCAGTCCTAAAAATACTCCCAGTATGTCTTTAATCGCGCGCCGTGCAGCTGTCAACGGGCTCTTAAGCAAAAGTCTCCGACCGCAGAGAAAAGGAATTTTCCGGTTTTGCAAAGCGACAGGACGCGGAAACATCGGTATATTTTAAGAAGGACAGCAAAGCAAAACCCAACAATTCACCCATTCAAGAGCATTGCACTTTGATTAACTTTTGGCCAAGCTCGCCCGTTTTTATGGTTTGCAGAATAAGTCAAAGGACAGCGGTTGAGACAACGCATTTATCCTTTGACTTTTAACCTTTTTCATTTAGAATGCACCTATTAGGCGGCTGCTTAGCTTTCTTTTAAGTATTTCCGCATAACGTCCATTCCTTTATTTATACTGCCGCTACCCTCAATTTACAAGGAAGACGGTCTGAAGGCATAAAATTTGCGTCCTGCTGCGTTGCTTTGATTCC
>ULUZ01070494.1_pt1 | contig 12501 bp, 8 predicted proteins | sample 1958881 | NCBI WGS metagenome assembly ULUZ01 (sample SAMEA4835771, study PRJEB28245) | human gut metagenome | biome: gut microbiome; material: fecal sample | place: Denmark | collected 2008
CGTGTGCCAACAGGGATGCTGCGCGCCCCTATTGGAAACCCGGCGTCAAAGGAGATTGCTCCCCTCTGCACTCCCCTTGTTTTAGTCGCCTATGAAGATGCAACTATATCACAGCTTGCACATTCACAGCCTCCTAAAACAAAACCTTCCACAGATTTCATCCAGTGGGGAGATGAATTCTGTGGAAGGTTTTGTTTGTTATTATCCAACTTTGCTTCAAAAGTATCGAAGTTCCAGATGTTGTGAAAATACCTAGATATTATGATTCTTACTCGATGACACCATCTGTATCGAAGATATGATCTAGCTCATCTGTGTTTATCGCACAAGAAACCTTTTCACGGATTGCTGTTTTATACATATCTAGTCGTCTGAACTGATTTCTTCCCGCTGCATCCTTACCCATACGGATAAGCTGGATTCTACCGACACCCGGATTCTGTCTTGCGTATTCTGCAAAACCTTTAGCCTTTCCAAGATTGTCCTTAAAGTCTGCACTGTGTGGCTCAAGGATATCGATCACATAGCCAAGGCGCTCATCTTCACGCACTATGATAAAATCGGGATAAGTTGGTTTAATCTCTCCGTTGATTTCATAGGGAATGCACAGTGCCCATGACGCTCTGGAAGGATTGCGAATCCAGCAGACAAAATCCTGCCGCTTTTCTTCCTCTGCAATCAGATCAGCCTCCCAGCCGTTTAGCTTCAGTTTCGCTGTTCCCGTGGTATCACTAACGAACAAGTGATCACGGTATTCTTTGCCACCAGCCTCATGTGGAACCTGTATTGTCTCTGGAAGGCGGAAGTTATGCTTGCTGACCACATCACCATCAGAGACGATGCTGTCGTAATCTCTGCGGATTTTCTCTGAGCTGATAGTGGCAATATATCTGCGATAATCATCATTCAGTCCGTGGAACCGGTTTTCCGCATAGGTATGAAGTCTGTTCATGCAGTTCTCGTCAGCAACAAAAAGAATGACGTCTATCTTAAAAGCCGTGAGGTCACTGAGGTCGCCATACTTATTGCCATATGCCATACCAATGCCTTCACGTCCCAACTTCACATCGGCAATCTGGAACTGACGTTCAATATCTGTATCGGTCGTCGTAAACATATCATGAACAGAATAGTTGTCCACAGTCTCGCCGAACGCATCAAAAATCTGCGTGGCCAGCTTGAACTGTTTTACCTGCTGCACAAGATCATCGTACTTGCCCGCAGCTTTCAGATCTTCCACATAATCACGAATTATCTGGACAATCTCATCCTGCACCTCTCTGATTGCCTCACGGTGCAGCTTGGACATACTAAGCAGGTGTGCCATCCGATATAGCGATTTGAGGTAATCGTTAATCCGGAGCGCTCTGACATTATAAGAAAGCAGACCGGCATCATTGATAAATTTCATAACCGCTTCACGGTCAAATAAATCCTCTACTTCTTCCTGCTGGCTATCTGGAGCCATAGTTTCGGGTGCAGTAACTGCGCTCGGCTGAGCATCTGCTGTCGGTTTAACATCCGTCTGAACGGTCTGTGTGCTATCGGCGCTCATTTGCTGGAAGGCATTTGTAGGCTGTGCGGGTGTCACTTCTGCTACATCCGGGATCTGTGTCTGCTGCTGTACCGGAGTAGGTGCACCCTGTGTATCCGTTATGGATACCAAAGCTGGCGCCTCGGTACCTTGATTTGCAAACACCTCCAAAGTCATCTGTCCCGGAATTGACATTTGCATTTTCTTCTTCGGTTTAACAGTTAGTGTCTCGAAGCGTTTTCCAGATAGTGACTCGCCATATATGTCTGTCGGAATATCTCCACCCTCAGTGCTCTGCAATGCCTCCACGACATCTTTGACCGTTTCCTCGTTAAAATACGGTAAATACAGATGCACATCATTCAGGACATCATCGACCTGAATATGCATCTGCATCGGAGTTCTGACCATGCGTCCAAGGAGTTGGGCAATATAGGTAGCGTCATTCGCGTGTTTGAAGGACATCATGGTCTCTGCCCTTGGGCAATCCCATCCTGTAGACAGATTTTCTTTAAAGAACACAACACGGATATTTCGGTCATCTGCGATACGAGAAGGTTCCTCATAACGTACTTCAAACCCGTTTACCGTAAGGGAGGCAGTTGTTCCTCCGAAGGTGTGGACTACCTGACCGTTTTCCAGCTTGAATCCTGTCCGCTCCTCGATCTTTGCGATGCAATCATCCAGATTGGTATCGGTCAGCTTGCCCCCGGTTCCATTTAGCACCTGGATGATCAGAATTGGATTCACATAGGCGTAATGCTGCTCAAAACAATACTGCGTCCAATGTTCCCACTTTTCCTTCCAGTCGTCTGCTGCCGCCTGCAGGATAGCCATATCGTTGTTGACCGCACTGGCCTCTGGGTAAGTGATGACAATGCGGTCTTTCAAAAGTCCGGACGCTCGCACTTCATCCGCTGTGACAATGGACTTATGTATGGTTGAGGATGTGCCCTCGACCAGAGCATTGAACCGTTGAGTCGTCGCAGACATACCAATCACCACTGGCATCGGCGGAATATGATCCTCATCGCTACCCTTGATAAATTTCTGCATGATTGTCGTGGCCTTGCTGGCCTCACGTCCCTGCATGCCGCGGTGTGCTTCATCTATGATAAAGTACAGCCTGTCGCTCTTTTCCCGAACAGTATTTGCAAGCGTCTGCCAAATTGTATAAGTCCTGCCATCGCCATTTTTCGTTAGCTTGGAGGTAACCGACAGCTTCTGCGTATTTAAGAAATAAACATGACCATCCTCAAACACCTCTTTATCAAAGGATTCCTCGGAAACCGTAACGCACTGCGACAGCTTGATCTTATCAGCCTTTGAGTCGATCTTTTGTTTTGACTGCTCGTTAAGCTGAGGCGAATCCGAAAGCCAGACGATGATTGCATCCGGCTGCTCCATATACTGTTCATCACCGAAAAGAATAGCCTCAATCAGCGCGGACATAATGATGGTCTTTCCGGCTCCGGTTGGAGCAGTAAAAGAAACCACCTGCGGCGCATGTGTTCTGTGATAGCTACCCATTGCCTCCGCAGTCTTCATACGGATATCAGCAAGTGCTCTTTTCTGAAAAGGGAATAATTCTACTCTCATGGTTACCTCCCCGTATTGATTCTGAAATTATCCAGATAGTCTCTGTAAAGCTGATAGCAGTCTTTGCCATCGTAGGTACGGATCATCGACCGGTATGCTGTCTCTGAATCCGTTATAATGAAGACTGTCTGGATTTCTGGATGCCGGCTCAATTCGGCATCGAACTCTGAATAATATATTTCATCTACCAGAACAGCCATTTTGTTTTGCGGCAAGATCAGCATGTTCGGGAGACCATCATTTTCAAGAACTGGGCACTTACCAATGGCTCCGCCCTTCATCCAGAGCACCGGAAGCAGTTCACGGAACTGCCTGCCGAGAGCAACGGAGGTTTTGTCGAGGAAGCTCAGTTTGAAGAAGGCCGCGTTTGTCTTGAAGCCGTCTTTCATTGGCATAACAACAGGCACTTGAGTTGATATCGGTTCAAACATTTCTTTAATGCTATCCTTGAGGCTCTTAAAAAGCTTGTTGTTGGATGTAACAATATAAAAATCTGTTATATGATCCATTCCTTCCAAAGCTTCCAACCATTCCTCACTGGCTGTATCATCTATTAAAATTGACGCAGTATGCTTAGCCTCATCTGACACTATGTATTTCGACTCTTGAGACACGAGTGTCTGAGGTAATTTCTTATTAGACAAAACTGAAACAAGTTTTTTCTTTTCGCCTATTTTCAAAGAAGAAATTTCACTCACAAATCCTATCTGAACAATATTTCTATCTTTTTCTTCTGTGCTTGTCTTATATGTCGTGTAATCGCCTTCTAAAGGATTTCCAGTAACATCTTGACCTTTGATACTACACTTTATCCTTGGCCATGTAACATATTTTGCAATTCCGAGTTTTTCCCATTCTGGTTCTCCCGGCTTGAACCCTTTCTCAGTTAGATCGTCACTTTCCTCTTTCCTCAATTCGTTGTTCGTCACACAAATACATCTGCGATTACCTCCATCCTCAGCATTAAGAAGATTTATCGCATGAAGCGTTGTACCTGATCCTGCAAAGAAATCAATAACAAGCGCGTTTGGCTTATTAGCAACGAAAAATCTAATCGCATCGTGAACAGCATACAATGATTTCGGAAAAGTAAACCTGCTTGAGCCGAAGAATTCCTTAAGCAGGTTTGTACCACCTTGCTCAGCATTATGTGATTTTATGCGCCATTGTGTTCCCGGTATAAACTTAGGGATATAGGCATCATCGTCCGTAATAATAGAACCGTCTTGTCTATGACCAATAATCGCAAATGCACCTTTGGATATTTTTTCTCTTTCTCCTTTTGCCAAGTATGTGATGGCAGTATTTTCACCTCTCCAATTCCCTAATTTTGCATATCCAATCTCTATGGAAGCCCTCAGGTTTTCAGTGCTTATCTGCCAGTTACCTTCTGTGCCATCTGCACGTATAGGCCAGACCGCAACGCAACCTTCCGGCGCAATTATTTCTGACTTATTTGAGCCATAATACGATTCTCCTACAGAATGAAATATCGGCCCTTCATCTGTATTACAAATAAAAACAGGATAAAACTGATTTGGGCTATCTGCTCTTGCTGTATGTGAACCAGAACGCAATAGTTCCTTCCACCTCAAACGGGAAGCTCTTTTATCTTCAGATATCTTCCACTCGTTAGATAACGGCAACGGCTCCGGACTGGATTCTCCAAATTGAACAAAAAACAAATACTCATCCGTTCTACCAAATTGCTGATGCCTTGCAGCTCCTTTAGGATTGATAACACTGCTTACCATCTGTATGTTTGCTTCAGAAAATACTTCTTCCAACAAACAACCGAGATGCAGATATTCTTTTTCATCTATGGTTACGATCAGAACGGAGTCCTTCGGATTAAGGAGCTTCTTTGCGATCTTCAAGCGCTTCTCCATCATGGAGAGCCACTTGCTATGCCGATAAGCATCAGAGCTATCCACGTAGTCGTTGTTGTATTTCCAGTCTTTCGCACCGGTGTTATAAGGCGGATCAATGTAGATGCAATCTACTTTCTCTGCGTAGAGATATTCCAGAAGCTGCAGCGCATGGTAATTGTCTGCCTCGATTAACGTATGCCAGAGATCACTGTCCGGTGCATTTTCAACTGTGTCTATCGGCTTTAATGTCGGGTAGATTGCTTCTCCAAATTCAGCTACTGTCACCAACTCATCCAGCTTGAATGTTTTCTGCTCATGTGTCTCCCTGCGGTCGCACTGAACATCATCGCCATCAATACGTATAACAGTATAAATATCACTGACATAACCGGTCTTCAGCGCCACCTTGGAACCGACACGAATCGGCACATCATAAAGCGGCGTGCATTCCGGCAGATGCTCTTCAAACACCAAACCGAACTTCTTCTGCTTCAATAATTTATTTGTCTCCTGCAGGATTCTCTCCTTAAGCGCCGGATCGTCAATCTGCTGGATCAGGTCTTGTAATAAAGCCATAACGCCACCTCATTCTTCCGTTATTGTTTTTTCCTTAATATGATAATCAATACCGTGCTCCTGACAGAAGGAAATCACTTCTGTTGCGCACTCATTGTAAAAATGCCTATGCCCTTCGTAGGCGTTTGCTACCTTACTATAGTTCGTTCTCCCGAAAATGATCCGATCTGTAAAAGATACCTCTTCCAGTATTTCATGCAGATTCTGTTCAACCATGTTCGGTGTTGGATACGGTTCCATACTTACCCATGTCTTACAACCGGCATCATGGAGTGCTCTCAACGCTGCCAGTCGATCTGCGCAGGAAGTAGCGCCCGGTTCCATCTGTTCCCGATAGGCTTCATCCAGAGTGATCAGTGTGATCCCGTATTCGTTTTCCGGAGAAAGCTCTGCCAATTCTATAGGTAGCAGACCCTTCGTCAGCGTAGTGCATTTGATTCCGGCCTCGTTCAGCTTTCGGATAGCCGCAATGCTCATCTGGGACACCTCTGGATATCCTTCCATGAACGGATCTGTGGTAAAGCAAAGCTGCACAGACTGAATCTTATCTCTGAGCCTTGGTATCTCTTTATCCAGCAATTCAAGCGTGTTTGATACAAGCACTGGCTCAAGCCAGCTCTCGTAATCCTTAATTTGCCCGAATCGCTTCTTCATCAGGAATGCATAACATGGATATTTGCACCCATGTGCACACCCCTGCACGTGATTCATTGTGTAATCACCATACTCTACCCCTGTTTGATAAAGCATGGATTTTCGTTTTATCGTCTTCAAGGTGCTTTCATCCTCCGCCTACTTGTTCTTTAATATGTAGTCTGCCATCCGCAGTGCAAGTCCCTGCGCTTTCGGACTCTCACTCGCAATGGCAAAGCAGAATAGGAACATCGGCGAGTTCCTGCCGTTCCTGAAAATCCGCGCATGCTTTGACACACATGGAAAGATTGTCCCAAGTCGAGAGAGGATATACTCCTTTATGTGATTTGGATTTGCGTCCTTAACCATCCGTTCGCCATCGCTCTGTCCGGGCTCCGGGAACAAGTCAAAAAGCGTCATCTGGGGATCTTTCTTATAGAATTCCTTCCTCCATCCGGCATCTCCAAGCAATCGATCTATGCAATCCTCCCATTTATCGTACTTTCCGTTTTTCGGCAGCATACGTTCAAGTGCAGAGAACGGAAACAGGTACCATACGTCTATCGATTTCGTCTGTGCTACATTTTCAAGCGTAGCCCAATTTACCTGCGTCGCATATGGATCTAAGAACAGCAATCCTCTGTTATATCTCCAGTCTACGTTGCTAATAATCTCCGCGAGCTTATCATTCGCATCGCCGCAGTAAATTGTAACAATTCCCCTCATCTGCGGAAACTCGGAGTTTATCATATTCTGAAGTTCTCCTGCCTTCTGAGAGTCCGCTTCTATGAAATAGTAATGATCGAACTTCTTTTCAGACGCCAGTGCACGCTTAGCAGAGCCCACAAGAAACTGCCCGCCGTCACTGGTCTCAATCTCACCGGTTCCAGCAAAGGCATCTATATAAATCTTCTTAAACTTCTGATTTTGCAGTGCAATCAGGTATGCGTCCAGGTAGCTGGTGAAGATATTCAACTTCTCCTCAGTCCAATTGCCACCAAATTTCTGCGACGTTGCCATAAATTCCAATCACCTCATCTATTTGAAACTCAATCTCAAGAAGAGAAAGAGATCACCGTTTCCTTCTTTCCTGTATTAGGATTCACAATCTGCTCAATCTTCGCGCCAAAGAAATCGGTCAGATCGCTCTTTACCTCATTGCGAAATCCCTCTGACGGGAAAATCGGGTGGTTATCCAGAAGTTCCCACATCTCATCCAGCGGCACCTGCTTTCGGCCTCTAAAGCTGCGCTGCAGGTATTTCGCTATATCGATAACATGCAAGCAGCTTTCATCTTCCTCTTCAGCAATCTCACCGAAAAGGTTAAATGACAACTGCCTGTTCTCAACCGAGTGCTTGGTAGAGGACTGTGCGCCAAATACCTTCCAAGCACTCTTCTTGTAGAGCTTAAATCCCTCCTTGTTGCTCGTGCAATGAATCAAATTGTAGACGAGCGAGTTCTGCGTGTTATAGAACGGAAATGCCGATACATAGTACCTGCGAGCTCCTTTCAGTAAATTTATGATTTCTTCCACTCTGACCTCATAGGCCTTCTTGTCACTTCCGTAAGGCACCAGTTTCTCAAAGTCTTCCAGATAAGTGTTCTCGTACTTTGCCTTTGTCGTTTTCTTCTTGGCGCTTGTGATCGCCCGCACCGGATCTGAAACCATGTGATTAATCATAACTTCACCCCAGTTACGGAAAAACGGTAGAAGTGCTTCCCAGTCAATAGTCGCATCATACGGATCGTAGAGCAGGAAATAATGCAGGTGCCCAGTTCCATATAACTGTGGTCCGATAGTTCGGAGTAGCTCGTGCGCATCACCACAAGAGGTGACAATCTTAAAATTGCGCTCATCCTGTGGAAGATGCTTTTTTAGCTCATCTACGCGCGCTTTATCCTTGTCATTCAAGTAAATGTGTATATTTTTCTCCGTATAGCTTCTTGATGCTTCCCTAAGTGCCTCTGAGACGCGTACTGCTGTACCTTTCACCAATTGTCCGGCATCGTCGGTGTATACACCACTGTTGCACATACAGTCTATAAAGATCAGCCCATTGCAAGACTCAGTCAACAGCAACTTCTGTGCCCACGATTTGATGTACTCTTCTATCAGCTCAAATTTTTTTATTGTGTGAGGGCTAGCCTTGCTAATTATGTTTTTCTTTTTTGCCGCCATACCATCCACCTCTTATTCAACGATGCCTTCTTGGGAAAAAATCAGCTTTCGGATATTCCCAATATCGCAGTTCCGTGTTTTACGCACCTTCGTTAGCATTCTTATACTGACAGTTTAACCTTTAGACAGCTTGTTAGCGAAAGATCATTTGGTACCGACCGCCACCTGCAATTTCTTTCAAAAGGCATCTACAAAATCATCCCGAAGTGCTTCAGTGCCTCCGTGATCGCTTTTTCCTTCTCCGGCGGGCATTGAGGCTGCTTGGCGTTTTCGGATTTCGGTTTATTGTAGTTTTCACGCTCAATGATGCCGTATTTCTGCTTCACCTGTGCGATATAGAGGTGGCTGACTTTCAGTCCAGTATGCTCGAAAACGTATTCCCGGATTTCCTCGTAGGTTGCCTTACTCTCCGCCGAAGTCAAATCCAGCTCGTCCATCTTCACTTCGATCTCGATATGTTCCTTGCCTTGAAGTTTGGACAATAAACACACCGTCTCCACATGCGCCGTTCTCGGGAAGAGATCGACGGGGGTCGCTTCTTCGACCTCATAGCCCAGCTCTTTGAACGCGGCGCAGTCGCGCGCGAGCGTCGCGGGGTCGCAGGAGACATACACTATCCTGTCGGGAGCCATGCCTGCGGCGGCTTTAATCGTCTGCTCGGAGCAGCCCTTGCGCGGCGGGTCGAGGACTATCACCTCGGGGCGCTTGCCCTCGCCGAGAAGCTTTTCCGCGGCTTCGCCCGCGTCCGCGCAGATAAATCGCGCGTTTTCTATGCCGTTTGCGGCTGCGTTCTTCTTTGCGTCCTCTATCGCCGGCGCGACGGTCTCTATGCCGATGAGCTCCTCCGCCTTGTCTGCCATCGAAAGCCCTATCGTGCCCGCGCCGCAGTAGAGGTCGAGCAGGAGCTTTATTTTTTTGTCTACGGCGTATTCGGCAGCCTTTTTATATAGCTTTTCCGCCTGCGCGCGGTTGACCTGATAGAACGACAGCGGCGATATGCGTACCTTTACTCCGCAGAGTATGTCTGTTATGCAGCCGTCGCCGAGGAGCGGGATGCACTTTTCGCCGAGCACTGCGTTCGTGTCGTCGGGGTTTATGTTTACAAGAATGCTTTTTATAGCTTTTTCATCTTTGAGTGATTCGATGAGCTTGTCGGTGTGCGGCAGGTTTTCCTGTGCGCTTACAAGGCAGAGCATTATTTCGCCCGTCGCGAACGCTTTTCGCAGATATATGTGCCTGACAGCCCCGCTTCTGCTTGTTTCGTTGTAGACGGAAATATTATATTTCTCGATCCAGTCCGCGACCGTGCCGAGTATTTTTTCGAACTCCGGCGGCGCGAGGCGGCACGCGCGGCAGTCAACTATCCTGTGCGAGCGGCGGGAGTAGAAGCCGATTTTCAGTTCGCCGTTTTCGCGTCCCACCGGGTACTGCGCCTTGTTGCGGTAGCCGTCCGGCGAGTCTGCGCCGATTATCGGCTTTAGTTCAACATCAAGTCCGCCGATGCGTGAAAACGCGTCGCGCACGGCGTCGGATTTGAGCTTTAATTCCGCGCCGTAGCTCATGTGGCGGAACGAGCAGCCGCCGCAGCCGGGATATGCCTGGCAGTCGTTGTCGGTTCTGTCCGGCGACGGCTTGATTATTTTCGTGCACTTGCCGACGGCGTAGCTCTTCTTCGCCTTGATTATGTGCGCTTCTATTATATCTCCGGGCGCGGTCGCGGGGACGAACACGGCGAGTCCGTTGTATCTGCCGACTCCGCTGCCCGTCAGCGAGACCGAATCTATATGAAGTTCAATGTCGTCATTTTTGTTGAGAAGCAAAATATCACCCCGAAAAATCTTTATTAAAGTATATCAAACGGCGGTCGATTTTGCAATACGGGAGAAAATCCATTGACAGCGGGCGGGCAAAAATATATACTTGACTTGGATAAAATTTCTCCCGAAAGGAACTGATAAAATGATAAGAGTTACCGTCTGGAACGAGGGCGTCCATGAGGCCGAATCGCCCGAGATAGCGGCAGTTTATCCCCACGGAATCCACGGTCAGATAAAGAGCTTTCTCGACACACAGGAGGATATCGAGGTGCGCACCGCGACCCTCCGCGACCCCGACTGCGGTCTGCCGCCCGAAGTGCTCGAAAACACCGATGTGCTCATCTGGTGGGGACACAAGGCACACGACGAAGTGCCCGACGAGCTTGTTGAGCGCGTTCACGACAGAGTTCTGCGCGGCATGGGCTTCATAGCGCTGCACTCCGCACATTTTTCGAAGCCCTTCAAGCGCCTTATGGGCACATCCTGCGCCCTGCATTGGCGCGACGGCGATTTTGAGCGCCTTTGGACTGTCAACCCCGCGCACCCGATAGCAAAGGGTATCGGTGAATATATTGAGATACCCGTCGAAGAGATGTACGGCGAGCGTTTTGATATCCCCGAGCCGGACGAGCTTGTTTTTATGGGCTGGTTCTCCGGCGGCGATGTGTTCCGCTCTGGCTGCTGCTGGAGAAGAGGGCGCGGAAAAGTATTCTATTTCCAGCCCGGTCATGAGGCTAACCCGACATATTATATCCCGCAGGTTCAGCAGATACTGACAAACGCCGTGCGCTGGGCGGCTCCGCATGAAATCATCGACGAGATAGTCTGCCCCCACGCCGAAATCTCGCCCGAGCAGGCGAGAAGAGAACGCGGCGAATAAGTAAAATATTATTTATTGCGAAAAATATTGACTTCCCAAACAGAAACAGTATATAATAGCCTTATGAAAAAAGAAGCTAGGCTGTGCGCTAAGCGTGCAGCATCTATTTGGGGAGAAGACAAGCGACCGTCTGATATCTGTCAGCCGGCCGCTTCCCTTTTTGTTGACTGAAAAAAGAAAAACGGTTATAATTGAGAAAACACCCGCGGCAGGGAGGCTTCGCATGAAAAAGATAATGCTCGTTTTCGGCACAAGACCCGAGGCGATAAAAATGTGTCCGCTCGTCAAAGAGCTCAAGATCCGCAAGGGACTCGAAACGGTCGTCTGCGTCACCGGCCAGCACCGCCAGATGCTCGACAGCGTGCTCAGGACATTCGATGTTGAGCCGGACTACGACCTGAGCATAATGAAAGATAAGCAGACCCTCTTCGATGTCACGGTCAGCATCCTCGAAAAGATAAAGCCCGTGCTCGAAAAAGAGAGACCGGACGCGGTTCTCGTCCACGGCGATACTACAACTACTTTCGCCTCCGCGCTTGCGTGCTATTATCTCGGAATAAAAGTCGGCCATGTCGAGGCGGGCCTGCGCACATATGACATCCACTCCCCGTTCCCGGAGGAATTCAACCGCCAGGCGGTCGGCATAGTTTCCGAATATAACTTCGCCCCGACTGCGACGGCGCGCGAAAATCTGCTCAGAGAGGGCAAAAAGAAAGAGACCGTGTTCGTCACGGGCAACACCGCGATAGACGCGCTGAGAACCACCGTGCGTGCGGACTATTCAAACAAATGGCTCGACTGGGCTGCCGACGGCAGGCTGATAATGATAACCGCGCACAGGCGCGAGAACCTCGGCGAGCCGATGCACCACATGTTCCGCGCGATAAGGCGCATCGTCGAGGAGCATCCGGACATCAGGGCGATATATCCCATTCATATGAATCCCGTCGTGCGCGAGGCGGCGGACGCGGAACTCGGCGGATGCGAGCATATAAAAATAATCGAGCCGCTTGATGTTGTCGATTTCCACAATTTCCTGGCGCACAGCTATATGATCCTCACCGACAGCGGCGGAATCCAGGAGGAGGCGCCGAGCCTCGGCAAGCCGGTTCTGGTCATGCGCGACACGACCGAGAGACCCGAGGGCATCGCTGCAGGCACGCTCAAGCTTGTCAGCACGGACGAGCAGACAATATACGATAATTTCAAGATTCTGCTTGAAAACAAGGCGGAATATGAAAAAATGAGCCACGCCGCGAACCCTTACGGCGACGGACACGCCTGCGAGAGAATAGCGGACATTCTCGAATACGGGCACACGGACAGATAAATATAAAAAATAAAAGACAGCTGATTTCGGTCAGCTGTCTCAGTCTGTCGAAAAAGTCTGTCATTGCACGGACTCAAGGCT
>ULUZ01067444.1_pt1 | contig 12461 bp, 8 predicted proteins | sample 1958881 | NCBI WGS metagenome assembly ULUZ01 (sample SAMEA4835771, study PRJEB28245) | human gut metagenome | biome: gut microbiome; material: fecal sample | place: Denmark | collected 2008
TGCGACAGAAGAAGGACTGTGTTCGGAGGATGACAGCGCATGGATCGAAGCGTTTCACCATCGCATCCTGGACCGGACGGACCCTCTTGCCTTGTACTGTGCGGCCCGGAGAAAACAGCAGTCCCCTCCGCCAAGGAGAAAGGCAGAGTCTTCCTTCCAGCAGAAGACCGCAGAACCGCACCAAGAGAAACATAGAGGCAGAGCGGTGCTTCTGATTGTGGCGTTCGCAGCGGTGACACTGCTGCTTTTTTGCCTACACAGGTGGCTGTGAGTGTTTTTTCAGGGCGCAAGGACCTTTGCCTGTCGCCAAATGTCAATACTAAAACCCGAATTTCTTTGAAAAATTTTTTATAGGCTTTATAGGCTTGCAAGAAACACGTTGAAAAGTTCCGCAGAGGTGTGCCAGTCCAGGATTAACCGTGGGTAATTATTTATCCAGTCCTGGACCCGGCGCACCTCTTTTTGTGTCACCTTGCGGAAGTCCGTGCCCTTGGGGAAAAACCACCGGATAAGCTGGTTCTGCTTCTCGTTGCTGCCGCGCTCTCCGGGGGACCTGGGGTGGCAGTAGTAGACGTGGGTGCGCTTCTCTCCGGGCAGCAGACAGGAGCGCTCCATGCCCTTGCAATCGGCAAATTCGCTCCCGTTGTCCACGGTGATGCTCTTGAACACCTGGCGGAACATAGCGGTCCCCATGCGGCGCTCCAGCCGGTCCAGAACGCCCACGACGCTGGCGGCGGTGTCGTCGTGCATCTTGCGGATGATCTCGTCCCGCGTCACGCGTCCGGTGAGGACGCACAGGGCGGCCTTGGTGCCCTTCTTACCCACTACGCTGTCCATCTCCCAGTGGCCCGGCTCCTCCCGGTTGTTGATGTGCTCCGGGCGATGCTCGATGCTGTCCCCTCTGGGGGCTTTCGCCGCTTTCACGCGGTTGTAGGTCCGCTTCTGGTCACTCTTGTAGCGCAGCTCCTTGTTGGTCAGGGGCCACAAGTCCCCGTTCTCGATGTACTTATACACAGTCTGACGACATAATGTGCAGGAGAAGGTGGTCTCCGGCGTTTTGCCCAGCATAGAACAGGCAGCAGACGGGGAATACCCCTCGGAGATGGTTTTGACCAGCCACCGGGCCAGCCGATGGTCTTTGCCTATTTTCAGAGGCTTTTCCATGTTCTTCTTGCGGTCCAGGTGGTAGTCCTTGGCGACATCGGCGGAGTAGGAGATATAGGTGGTCAGGTCGCTGCGTTTCAGCTCCACCGCACCCCTCCGGCACTCGTCGTAGACCGTGCTGTGATGCACGCCCAGATAGCGGGCGATCTGCGGCTTGCTGTACCCCTCGCGGAGCATTTTTTCAATGGTCAATCTGTCGTTCCAGGTCAAGTGTGCGCCCTTATATCTCGGCATAGGAAAACCTCCATTTGCAATACTTTTGCATAGCATTTGTATATCTTTAGCACACTTTTTTCGGCCATGTCAATAGCCCCGGAAGATGCAAAAATCCCCCTACTATCCGTAGGGGGATTTCAAAATTTTTTATTCTTTTCCGGTCAGCCAGTCCATCGTCACGCCCAGGACCTCGGCAAAGATCATCAGCTCGTAGTCCGTCACGAAGCGGTCCCCGGTCTCTATCTTGCTGATGGCCTCCCGCTCGATGAACACGCCCTTGACCTGCATCCTCGCAGCGAGGTCCGCCTGGGAGATGCGTTTGGTCGCCCGCACCTGGTGGATGCGGTCCCCGGAGATATTCTTTTGTCCCTCAAAATCGTAAATCTTCACACGCAGCCCCTCCTTGGCACCTTGACAGTACCACGGAAAAGGACTATCTTTGTAATAAAGATTTACAACCTTTATCGTTTTGGTACAAAAAGTGGGAATATCTCACTTCACGTCCGGCAGCTTCTCCAGCATACCGGAGACCTCCAGCAGATTGTAGATGATCTGGGCCGTTGCCTCGCGGGTGATGGGCTTCTGCCATCCGTAGTTGCCAGCACCGTCTCCGGCGAAGATACCCTTGCGCTTGCAGTAGTCGGTGGCCTCCTTGGCCCAGGCGGAGGGGTTGTCCCCGGTGTCGGCGCAGCTCGTGAGCTGTTTGGTGTCCATAGCTTCTTCATCCTTTCCGGCCTTTGCGGCCTCCAGTCTTTTGTTGACTTCTGCGGCGATCTGGCCGTGGCGGCTGTAAAGCCAGTCACCAGGGCAGGCTTTCGCCGCAAACCAGCGGTGGACGGTCATGTTCTGCCGGTCTACCTGACCTACGAGGTTTTTATCTCCCTTCCAAAGCAGCTTGGGGATGCCGTTGCGTTGGCAGATGTCCACCAGCAGGTCAATGAGGGACTTGTAGGCCGCGTCGGAGACCGGCCACGGGTCCTTGGCAACGGTGTTCGCCACCTCGATGGTGACGGCCCGGTTGTCGTTGCTGGCGGAGGAGGTACACCACGAACGGTTGGCCTCGTCCACATACAGGCCGATGCGCCCGTCGCTGCCGATGCCGTAGTTGCTGCTGGCCTGGCGTTCCTTGTTCTGGAACAGTTCGCCGCAGCGCTCCACGGACAGGTTCCCGGCCATACAGTGGATGGAGATGGTGTCGATGGCGTGCTTGCGCTTGCCGGAATGGTTTGGGGACAGCTTGGTGTAGCTGACCAGCGGGCTGTTACTCATTGCCCGCACCTTCTTTCAGAACGCCGTGGTTGAGTTCGTAGACGGCGGCCTCAATGAGCGCGTCGATGCGTTCCTCGTCCAGGGTGATGCCGTGCTCCGCCAGCCAGTTGAGGACGTAGGCTTTCTTCTCCTCGCCGCGCCCGCTGCCACGGTAGATTTGCTCCGCCGCCGTCACAGCGATCTTCACCCAGGCATTGATCTCCGCCTGCTGCTGGGCCGTGGTCCGGCTCTTGATATAGGGAATGACCACGGCGGTGATGACGGCAGCCACAAGGGCAGCCGCCGCTTCAATGATGGTCGTAATATCCATGATGTGCTCCTTCCTTTACTCCTCGTAGATGATGGCCAGGCCGTAAGCCACGGCAGCGTCGTGCTCGATTTTGCAGCCGCGTGCCTGCTCCCAGCCTTTGCAGAAGTAGGCGGCGTGGCACAGGCTCATGTTCTCCAGAGACTTTGCCAGGAAGCACAGCGGGATTTGCACCACGCCGCGCTCCTCCATCTTCTCCTTGCTGTACCATTCGTCGGTGAACAGCGTGTTGATGACCTCGAAGCCCCTGGATTTCAGGGCGGCGACGGCCTTCTCCCTGGTGGCGGTGATCTCCTCCTGGGTCTTTCCAGCCATTGGCTGGGACAGCATAGCCTTTCTCATTGCAGCTTCCTCCTTTAGCAATCTCGTTTGATTTTCTTCTCCGGTGCGTTGCTCTTGCCGAACACCACCCCGTCGTTGTGCTCGAAGATGTTCTCCACCACCTTGAGGACGTTCACGCCCAGGATGGTCTCGATGGCCTGCTCGGACAGGTCCACCACCGGGAACACTTGGCCCAGGCGCACCGTGGCGTACAGGGCGATGAGGTAGGACATCGTGACCCACCCCAGCGCGGCGATCTGCGTTGTCACGAACAGCCGCCGCGTGGTCGTCTTAATGTTCTTCATCTCGTACCGCCTCCAGACGGTCAATGCGGTGGTGTGCGGACTTGGCGCTGGCCTCCATGGCAGCCAGACGGCCCTCCACCGCTGTGTTGGTCTTGCGCTGCTCTCGCTGTTCCGTCTTGATCTCGTCCGTGTTGGACTTGATGTACCCCAGCTCTGTCAAAACGGTGCCGAGCTGTTGGCCGTTGCTCCTGTCGTCTTTTCCCTTGTTGCGGGAGAAGGTGGCATAACTGATGACAGCACCCAGCACCGTGCAAACCAGTCCCACAATGATGTTCCACTCCATTGGTATCACCTGCCTTTCCCATTGAGCATATCAAAGCCCCGCATCCTTTTCGCCCCGAAGCAGATAAAAATTTGAAAGAGAGGGTCCACCTATGAAAGCCTTGGTCTATATCGTGTGCGTCGCCGTAGCAGCGATGGTGCAAACCGCCATAAGCATGAGCGGTGTACAACTCGGCGGTCTCCCTGTGGTCCTGCTGTATGGCACGGCCTTGGCTGTCGCTGCCGCCGCTTGCAAGGCCATCCAGCGCAGGAAAATGCGTCCGGCCATACCGAAGGAACGATGGTACACCTGCCCGAAGTGTGGGCAGCTCGTCCCGGAGGGAAAGCCGTGTGACTGCGAAAGTCTATCTCACCAGCCTGGGAAGAAGTTGTGCGGCACACCGTTCATCCAGGCGGGCCAGACCCCGCCCGGAGTTGAAACTGAACAACCGAAGCCGGGAAAGCGGTCTCCGGTGGTCCCGCTTTGCATAGCCGCTGCTTTGCTGGTGGTATGCACCTGCATCCTTGGCTACCGTGTCTCCGTGCTCACGGCAGCGCTGGATGACCTGACGGCGGAGAATAAGCAGCTCCAGGCGGAGATAAGCAGCTTGCGGAACGCGTCCGCTCCCTCATTTTCGTCGTGGTCCGAATGGAAAAAACTGTCCGATGCCGGGTGCATCGACATCTCATATGATGAATGGCTCACATTCATGGGTGAGCGGGAGAATGGGGCTGCCAGCAGCTTCTTGAGGGAAAAGGCAGAGGCGCAGCGTGAGGAAGCGGACCGCGAATACGGGCCGACGGCGTATGGCAGCACCTGCTGGAGGCTCTGGAGTGATTTGTCAGATGCCGGATATACCGGCAGCACATTTGAAGATTTTGCGGAGGCATACTCCGCCCAGACGGGCGGCAGTCTCACACTCACGCAAGAGAGTACCGGGAAAACCTGGCACTCCAAATAAGAGAAACCGGGCAGCGATCCGCTGCCCGGTCTTTCTTTACCATTCGCTGGTGTAGACGGTCCCCCAGAGGAAAGCCCGCTGCTCGTCGGTCAGGCCGGAGAAGTCCTCCAGCCATTCCCGCACATGGTCGCTCTTGGCCTCGCCCTTCACGGTCTTACCGTCTGCGTCCTTGGTCCCTTCCATCTCGTTGTAGGCGGTGTGGAACAGGACGTACTCCCAGGGTTCGATGCCCTGGGCCTCTGCGTCGTCGGCCTGGGCCATCCACTTGGTGCTGACCTCGTACTGCCCGTCGGAATGGTCCGCCAGGGCGCTCTTGTCGGCCAGATCATAGGCCGCCTTGAGCACCTTGTCGCGGGTCTCGTCGTCCATTCCCCGGAAGATGGGGCTGCTCGCCAGGTCGTCGGCCATGCTGCGGTAGTCGTTGGCCCGCTGGTCGGAGTATGCCCGGTAGGCGCTGCTCCCCAGGTCGTCCGCGCCGAAGGTCTCCTCCTTCTCCTTGACCGGGGCGTATTTGTCCCTGCTGCCGATAAGGTCCCGCGCCCTCTGGGGCAGGGTGTAGTCCGGGTCCTTCTCAACGGCCTTGTTGTAGCGGCTCCGCATGGCGCTGTCGATGCTTGCGCCGTCCACGCCCATGCTGTTCATCAGGTCGTCCCTGATGTGCTGGTAGGTGTCCATGTCGCCCTGCTCCAGTGCCCGGTACAGAATGGCGTAATAGCGGTTCTTGTTGCCGGTGTTGGAGATGTTGTAGATAGCCTTTTCCATCTCATACTGGAGCGGGATGTTGCCGGTCTCCACCGCCGCGCTCCGGGCCAGGCCCCACATATCCCGCGTCAGGTTGGAGGCCGGGATGCCGAACATCTTTGCACCGGCGGCCAGCAGCCCCTTGAGGGCGTAGGCCCTGGTCCGCTTGCCCTGGCCGTCGGCGCTCTGGATGGCCGTCTGTCCGGCCTGGATAAGGTCGGACACGATCTCCATTTCCGTGCGGGACACGTCGTAGCCCTGCATGATGGACAGCGCGTCCTTCACGAAGGGGATTTGACCCAGGGGGTTCATGTTGCTGCCGACGTTGCCCTCCATGATGGCGTTCCAGGCTTTCTCCCAGGGCGTCTCCTCGTCACCGGAGATGCCGGTGAACGCAGCCCGGAAGCGCTCCCAGTATTTTTTATCTTCGTCATCGTCGCGCATGGCGTCGATAAGGCTCTGGGCCAGAGCGTTGACCACGTTCGTCACCACCAGGGCCGTGGCCGCCCGGCCCATCGTCTTGATGGCCTTGCCGCGCTTCTGGCTGTTCTGTTCGTAGCGCACCTGGTCATAGGCCCGCATCAGCAGGTTGAGGCTCATAATCGGCTCGCCCATGAAACTGGTCGCCTGCTTCACCACCGCGTTGCTGGAGCGCATGATGTTGGACCGCTGGAGCACGCCGTCTACCACCTGGGTCTGGTCGATGACCTCCGCGAACAGCTTTGCCGTCTGCCGGTAGAACGCCTCGCTGCCCTTGGTGAGGCCCTGGTGTTCCCGCGCCGTGGCCCACTCGCAGGCGTTCCACAGCTTACCCCAGGTCACGGCGTCCGCCGCGCCCGCAGGGGCGGAAAGGGCGTCGTTCAGCTTCCGCACGTTCGTCCGGTTGTCGAACAGCGTCTCGGTCATCTTGTAGGGGCTGGAGATGTCGAAGCCGCCCGCATCCTTCCGCATGGCGATGGGGGAGTATTGCAGGGCTTTCTTCCATCCGCTGCCCCTCGTAACGCCTCTTGCAAGGCCCCGCGCCATGTCCTGGGGGTCCAGTACCGCCGCCGCCCGGAAGAACGCCGTGGGCTGCTGGATGACCACGCGGATGTTCGCGCCCACGGCTGCGCCCTTGAAGCCGCCGATGGTCTTTCCGGCGATGTCCCACATGGGGCTGTCGCCGGGGGCGTTGATGCCGTTCTGGATGTCCTCCATCAGGTTGTGCCAGTATTTTTGACTGCCGGGGCCGCCCACGCGGTCCAGCAGGCCCTTGATGGTCTTGCCGGTTGGGTTGCCCTCCTCGTCCCGGAACTGGTAGTTGAACAGGCGGTTGATGTCCTCCATCGTGCAGAGCCAGGAGGCATAGTCCGTCATGTCGGAGGCGTGGTTGGCAAAGGTGGTGAAGATACCAGCCAGGTCCAGGGCGTTGCTCGCGTGGGGCATCGTGGTCTTTGCCATACCGATGTTCTTAATGGAGCGAGTGTTGTTGCCGCCCTTTTCGATGTTGCTGTGCAGGCCCTCCTTGGCCGATTTGATGGGCCAGTAGTCGCTCTCGGTGAACTTCTTATAACCATAGGCTTCCATGCTGGCCTTGTTGCCGTAGTCGGCCAGCACGCCACGGGTCAGTCCTTGCAGGCCGTCTGCGATCTTCACCTGCTCCGGTGTCAGCGTCCCGGTAATGTTCGCCAGGTCGCCATCCGTCAGGCGGATGCTGTCCGTGCCGCGCCGGATTTGCGAGGTTTTGATCTCTGGCTGGACCACGCCGCCCTTGAGCAGGTGGTCGTGGGCCTGTTTGCGCTTCACCAGCTCGTACAGCTCCATCACCTGGGCCGTGGAAAGGGTCAGTTTCTCGCCTCGCTCCGTGGTGAAGATATGCGTGGTCGCCTCCAGCTTCTTCACCGTCTTGGGGTCCACGATCTTGCGGACCTCCTCGGCCACATGGTCCACCATGAGCTGCTGCTGGTCTTGCGCGTCCCGCAGCATCCGGTAGACCGCCTTGCCCGCCTCTCCGTAATGGGAGAAGAAGGTGTACGGGGTCTCCAGGTCAATGAGGGCGTGGTTGCGGGTCAGGCTGTTCTTGGCCCGGCGGCTGCTGGTCCCGATGGAGAGAGCCTGCGCCCAGTCCGCCGTCCTGGCGTACTTGGCCTTGGACAGGACTTTCCCCGCCGTGTTCACGCTGTGCTCCACGGCCTTGACCACCTGCCACACGGTTTGAAGCTGCGCCACGCTCATGTCGGCCAGCTTGGTGTCCTTCATGGCGATGACCGCATCAAAGCCGCCCTTGATGCCGTCGGCGTCGCTGCCCAGCAGGGAGGGGTCAATGACCATATCCCCGCCCTCGGCCACGATTTTGGCGTACTGCTCCTTGAGGGCGCGGAACGCCTCGGTTCGCTTGGTGGGGGTGCCGCTGCCATCCTTCACCCGCTTGCCGTTCTCGTCGAGGGTGTACTGGCTCTCCTGGTTGATGCTCTCCAGCATAGCGGCCACGCTTCCGCGCATGGCCTCCGGGATGTGGTGCTGGTCGCTGGGGCGGAGGAGCTTCTGGGACAGAGCGCTTGCATGGCGGGTGATTTTGGCCCGCAGCTCACGGGCCGCCCGGCGTTCCCGGCCCGCTGCGTCCTTGGCCGCATAGCGGTCTTTCAGAGCACCCATCTGCCGCTCGCGGGCCTCCCGCTCCTTGGCGATGGCGTTCTGTACCCGCTGCCGGTTTTGCTCCCGCAGTTCCGCCAGGCGGGTGGTGTACTGCTCCCGCACCTTCTGGACCTGCTCCCGGCCCTTGACCTTGGCGTTCTCCAGCTTCAATGCCTGCCGGTCCGCAAAGGTCTTTCGCGCCTGGGGCAGGTCGAAGAAGGTCTCCATGATCTCGTTCGCCGCGCCGGTCACGGCCTGGTCCATGTAGCGGGAGAAGGGGTTGTACTCGTTGATCTCGCTGATGCCGTCCAGCACTTCCACGATATGGAGGAGCTGGTCCGTCGGATGGGTCTGTTCCTGCTCGCTGAAAAACTCCGGCCAGCGGGAGGAAAGCTCCTGGTACACCTGGTCGATGTTGGTGTGGCCCTCGCTGCCCAGGTTCAGCCGTCCGAACTGCCGCTTGCGGAAATCGCCATAGTCCGCGATGTCCCCGTGGTATTCCTTGCCGTAGATGATCTTGGTCGTCCGCAGGTAGTCCCGCAGGTCGCTGTACGCATCGTACATATCGCTGTCCACGGCCACCGCGTTGCTCACCAGGGTTTCCGCGATGTCCTCCGCCCGGCGGCGGGCCTCGGTGTAGGTCAGCTCATCCTTGCCGTCGTAGCCGCTGGCGATGTAGTCATAGAGGCTCTGGAGGTCTCCCTGGATGTCCTTCACCGCGATGTCGGCCCCGTAGTTCTGGATAAGCTGTTTCGCGGCGGCGGTCACGGCCTTTTTGTCCGTGGTCACGCGCCGGGTCCGCCGGGTCTGGCCCTGCCAGTAGTCCCGGCTCTCCTGGAGATTCCCGTTTCGGCGCTGGATGGCGATGTAGTCCTTCATCTGCTCCCGCAGTAGCCGGTTCTCCTCTTGCAAGGCCGCGTTCTCCTGGAGGATGTCCCGCCCCTTGAGGGACAGCCTGTCCCCATCGCGGGTCACGATGGCGCTGACAGCGCCGAATTTCCGGGTCGGTTCCACGGTAAAGCCGTCGCCCAGGGCGTCCTTGAGGTAGGAGACCAGCTCCTTGGACGTGAAGCCCTTTTGATAGCTGCCGGTATTGGAGATGAAATACTCCATCAGATCGTTGTTGATGGCAACCTTGCTTCCGGCGTTCTTCACATCCGTGCCGCGCACATTGATAAACGCCCGCCCGCCGGGGTTCAGCATTTCACCGATTTTCACCACCATAGCGTCGCGGAGGTCCTGGGGCATGACGTTAAGGACTGCGTTGCTGATGATGACATCGTAGGTCTTGTCCAGGGCGGAGTAATCGGTGTAGTTCGGCTGGTACTTGGCATCCGGGAACGGCTCGATGTCGTCCACGTCAAAGCCGTACTCCTCGCGCCCGGCTCTGGTCCCGTAGCCCAGGCCGGAGCTTGCATCCAGGATGGTCCCGTCGAAGTTCTCCGCCTGGAGGGCGTCGTAAATTTTGCGGTAGCTCTTGACCGTGCCGGAAATCTGTGTCGGGTTGCGGGTGTCCGCCTCGTCGGCGTCCAGGGCAAACAGGGTCGGATGGGCGGCCTTAACCTCGTCGAAGGTTGCCCCCGGCCTCCAGTCGTCACTTGTCGGCTTCACGGGGGAAACATTTTTGAGGGAATAGCGGAAGCGGGAGACCTCGGAGACGTAGGGCTGCTTGCCCTCCTCGAAATACGCCTTGATGTCGGCCAGCACCCTGTTGGCATGGGTCCCTCTGGGGTACTCCGTGCTGGAGACGGTATCTCCGCCCGGAGTGTCCAGGTCCAGGATGACCTCGCCCCGCTGCTTGCTGATGAAGTCAGACAGCGTGTCGAGTTGCGCTTTGGTGGGCATAACAGAAAGGTTAATGCCGCCGCTCTCCGGGGAAATGCGGATGTTGCCCTCACCCATGAACTGCACCATGCTGCCGCTGTAATCATCGCCGCCGTAGTCGTCCCCCAGGGCGTCCCGAATGTCCCGGTGGTCCACAGTGCGGTAGCCGCCTGGGCCTCCCTCATGCCGCCCGGAGAAGTCCAGCCGCTTGCCGTCCGTGGTAATGTAGCCAGTCTCCGCCCATTTGTAGGTACGGCCAAAATAGGCAGCAGCGTCCTTGACGTGCTGCTTTTTCTCCTCGTCCGTGTACTCCTTGAGGGAATACCGGATGTCGGGGTCGCTGGTAGGGTTCTGGTTCGTAACGCTCTTAATCTGGTTGGGCTGGAAGGCCACCGTCTCCGTGTCCAGAATGAGGCCGTCGTAGTTGGTCCCGTTGACCTTGTTGAACAGCTCCACCGCCGCTACCATATCGCCGATGGCGGTCTGGTTCACATCGTAGAGCATAGCGAAGTCGCTCTTGCCGTAGACCGATTTCAGAACGCTGCTCACCGTCGCACCGTATCCGTAGTTCTCAAAGCTGAAATCGTCCTCATTGGTAGCCACGGCCTTGAGGAATTTTCGCATCTGGTCGCGGGTGATGGTGGTTTCCGTTGTGGAGACAGGCGTGGTGATGTTCAGATAGAACGCCCTTGCATTCCCGTACTGCTTGGCGTGGGCCTCGCTGTCCGTGAAATAGAAGCCTCTGCCGTACAGATTAGAATAGCTGGATTTCTTCCGGTCAAATACCGTGAAATCCCCGTTCCCGCCACGGTACATGACCTTGAGTTGCCCGTCGCTGTCCAGCACCTTGCTGTCCTGGAAATATTCCCGCTGGGCCTCCGTCAGTTCGCGGCCCTGGCTGTCCTCTTTGAGAGAAAATTTGCTCTTGACTTCCGCCCCGTTCTGGGTTACACTCTCACCCGTAGAGCGAATGCCATCTCCCACCGAGGCCATGTAGCCGTAGGTCTGGAGAAACGCATTTGCTCTTTTTTCATCGTACAGGACAAACTCGTTCCCGCTGTCGATTTGGTTCTTAATCCATTCCGCCGGGTGCTCCAGGCCGTACAGGCTGTTGATGACATTGACAGGCTTGCGGTCCATATCGGTCCCGCGCTCCAGCGCTGCCAGCAGCGTGTAGCCGTCGCCGTCGATGTCGTTCAGAACGATACCGGCCCGGTCTCCGCTCCCAAAGGAAAACAGAGGGGAAGCCAGGTTGCCCATAAGGTTTTTCAGAACGCGGCGGGGGATGTTGTGCTTCTTCTGGGTGGATTTGCGGAAGTCTCCGATGGTCATAGCCAGGGGCAGCGCATCAAAGCCGGACTTCTCCAGCACCGCAGGGGTCACTCCAAAGTAGAACGCATCGCTGGAGGCCATCTTCCCGTCGTAAAACATCTTGAGCTGCTGGGCCAGCGTCATTTGAGAGGTCCGTTTGATAGAGAATTTTGTGCCGCCGTCCGTCTGGGCGGCGTTTTTGTTTGCCGTCTGCTCGCTGGTCGCTTTCAGCGCCTCCTCCCAGAGGCGTGCCGCTTCCTCCAGGGTGTCGATGCTCACGCCGTAGGCGTTGGCGGCAGCCTGGTTCTGCGCGGTCTTGTTGCCCTTGAACAGAGACTTGACCTTGCGGATGAAGTCCCGCACGGCGTCCAGCAGCTTCCGGGCCACGCTGCGGTTTTCCTTTGCCAGGGTCTCAAACCTGGCCGGGTCAACCGTCAGCGCCTCGGTGAAGTCGGCGGCGATCTCGTCCATGGCCTGCTCCGTGGAGAGGTTCACGCCTGCCTCGGCGTAGCGGCTCTTGTACTGCTCCACGATGGAGGCGGTAGAGCCGTCCCGCTCGGTCAGCGCGGACATGGCATAGTCGCGGTACTTCCGGTATGCCTCCGGGGCCATCTCCTGCATCCGGTGGGTGATCTCGTGCTTTGCCACCACGGTGCCGGGGTTCTCGGCGTCGTTGGCAATGTGGATGATGCCGTTGCTGTACCATCCGTTTGCGCCGCCCTTGCCGGTGGCCTCTGCCATCTGGATTTTCACCCCGGCGGCACGGGCCAGGCTGTCGTAGAAGCGCACGGTCTCCTTGGGCAGGCTGGCGGAATGTTCGGACTGCACGAAGCCCGCCTCGTCGCCGTACACCGTGGCGCTCTTGACACCCTCCCGCTCCAGGGCCAGGGAGGCCGCCGCATCGTTCTGCCCGGCGGAGTAGGCCGCGAAGCGCTGTGCCTGGTTGAGCTGCGCGGCATAGCGGCTCTGCACCTTGTCCATGTCGATGCCGGAGATGCCTGCCTCGTAGTAGGAGGCGAAGCCTGCGTAGTAGTCGTCGGCCCGCACGCTGCCGTCATAGCTGGCGGAGAGGGCCTTGGCCCCGTTCTCGCCCAGGCTGGCCGCAGCGTCCCGCACGCGGCGGATGTCATACGCCTGCTGCGCCGCAGGGCGCTGCTGCTCCACCTG
>ULUZ01047931.1_pt1 | contig 12408 bp, 8 predicted proteins | sample 1958881 | NCBI WGS metagenome assembly ULUZ01 (sample SAMEA4835771, study PRJEB28245) | human gut metagenome | biome: gut microbiome; material: fecal sample | place: Denmark | collected 2008
ATTTTTGCGAAACCACCAAAAATAGGTTTATAGACACGCTCAAGGAACTGCCGTGTGCAGTTCCTTTTTATTATAAATCAGCACAATATTGTAGTGGCGGATATCATCCGCCCGCGAGGTTTGCACAATTTTATTGATATACGGTCTGTAGTGTGCGGCGACCTCGACGCACCTTACATGTTATAAGGCAATAAAATATGTCCGCACGGTCAACTTGAAATTCTGAAAATATATTTACACTACCCACATCGGGTTAGTTATGCACCACACGGCGGTATCATACGGGATATTTTTCTCTTTCGGTCTCCATAGAGCCATTTTGATGTTGAAAAATGCCTTTCTGAATCCGCGCAGACGGTATGTTATCTGCGCGCGGACGAAGCCTTTTTCTGTTATAGAGATATCTTCGTTGAGCTCCGACTCGCCGCCGATTCTGTGTTCATATATGATTTTTTCGTTGTTGAACACGCGCAGGATCATATTTTTTCTGAGCCTTTCGGCGCGCAGATGAACTTTCATCCCCGGGACAAATTTAATTTCATCGCCCTGAACGCAGTCTCTATATGACAAAACGAGCCTCGACGCGTCGGGCGAGTTCGTGATAAACGAGTTGCCGCGGCGAAGGGCAGATAAGATATCTTTTTTGCTGTTTGATTCGGCAAAAGCGAATGTTGTCGGCGAAGCGAGCATATCCGATGTGCCGTAGTCGCGGTGATAGTCGCTGCCGCCAACTGACGCGATTCGCCTGCCGCCGAGGATCTGCCGCTCCCACCAACTGATGCAGGTCATGTTACTCTGATGCATGAACATGTTCCAGATTTCAACGCAGTCCGCCGGAAAATCTTCGAGCGGCATCCTCCATCCGAAGCGGCTGCAAAACGGGTGGTTTATTGACACCGTGCATCCGTTTGAATGAGCGAGCGCGGACATTGAAAGATACTGTTCGTATTTCTCCGGGCGCGTGCCGTCGAATTCGGGCAGCCCGCTCCCGTATATATTCATGTGCCCGCTTCGCCCGGTGTATTCTGCGCCGGGAATGACGAGCAGATTTTCTGAATAATAGCTTTTTTCGCCGACTGCGTTTTTGTTGTGGTCGGTGATTATTATCCAGTCGAGACCCTTGGCTTTGCATTTTTCAATGAGCTCGTCGGGCGTGTATTTTCCGTCGCTGATTGAAGAATGCATATGCGTATCGCCGCAGAGCCAGATTCTGTTTGGCATATCGGGTCTCCTTTCGTGAAAATTAGAAGCGTGAAAGTTGGTAAATTAAAAAAATACTTTTTATAACTTCATTTTGTGCCGCCCTGCGGCATCGGTGCGTCGGGTCGCCGCACCCTACAAGTTGCTTATCAATAAATCTGTGCAAAGTTCGCGGGTTGATGATATCTGATTATACTGCGCATTTTTTCACTATTCACTGTTCACTAATTGCTTTGAGTGCGAACGAAATTATTCCCAATCTTTCCATATCTCCGGGCAGTAGCCGACCGTTGCCTGCTTGCCGTTTCGGACTATCGGGGTCTTGAATAATTCTGGGTGCTCGAAGAGCTTATCCTCTTTGTCTTCGTCGTGCGCGAGGTATTTTATAAACTGCTGTTCGTATGCCTTGCTCTTTTCATCGAATAATTTGTCCATGCCGCCGACAGCTTTCTTGACCGAGGCGTACTCGCCGCGGCTCATGCCGTATTTTGCAACATCGATGAGCTGATATTTTATCCTGCGCTCCTTGAACCAGCGCTCCGCCTTTTTCGTGTCGAAGCATTTTGATTTTCCGAATATCTGTATGTTCATGTTCTTGCTCCTTTTTCTCTTGTATCCGGTGATAATTATATGATAAAATATCTTTGTTGTAAAGGAGTTGAACCGCTTGACGATGGATATGCCGAAAAATGTTGATATTGCGATAAACCTGCTTCAGTCGGCGGGTTTTGAGGCATATGCCGTCGGCGGATGCGTGCGCGACAGCCTGCTCGGCAAAACTCCGAACGACTGGGACATAACGACCTCGGCGAAGCCGGAGAATATGAAATCCGTGTTTGCAGACTTTCACTGCATCGACACGGGCATAAAGCACGGCACGGTGACGGTAGTTATCGACGGCGAGCCGCTTGAAATAACGACTTTCCGCCTCGACGGCGAATATGAGGACAACAGGCACCCGAAAAGCGTGACTTTTACTTCTGACCTCGGAGCGGATCTCGGCAGGCGTGATTTCACGGTTAACGCCATGGCTTACAGCAAAATGACCGGGACAGTCGATCTCTTCGGCGGTCAGAATGACCTCAAAAACGGAATAATCCGCTGTGTCGGCGACCCGGACAGGCGTTTTAACGAAGATGCCCTGCGAATTCTGCGCGCCCTGCGCTTTGCGTCCGCGCTCGATTTTGAGATTGAAGAGAAAACCGCACAGAGCCTTTTGAAAAACCGCGCTCTACTTGGCAATATTTCAGAAGAGCGCATAGCAAAAGAGCTGTTAAAGCTCGTCTGCGGAAAAGGCGCAAAGCGAATTCTAACGGACTTCGCCCCGGTGCTGTTTGAAATCCTGCCGGAGCTTCAGCCGATGTATAAAAACAGCCACGACAATCCGCACCACTGCTATGATATATACGAACACACGCTAATAGCCGTCGAGAGCATCGACCCCGAGCCGACGCTGCGCTTTGCAATGCTCCTGCACGACTGCGGCAAGCCCGCCGTCAAAAAATTCGACGAAAACGGAGTCGCGCATTTTTACGGACATCAGAGAATCAGCGCGGAGATTTCGGCGCAGATACTCGCGCGGCTCAAAGTGTCGAACAAATTCAGAGATGAAATTCTGTTCCTCGTCAGCAACCACGACCGCTGGGAGCTATATGAAAACATGGAAAAAATGCCGCGCTATCTCTCAAAATTCGGTCTCGACGGCGTGCTTAAATTGCTCAAGGTCATGCGCGCCGATGTGCTCGCGCAATCGCCGGAATACAGATACCGACTCGATCAGATAGCCGATGCCGAAGAAACTGCGAAGAATTTGGCGGCGCAGAAGCCGTGCCTGTCGCTGAGCGAGCTCCAGATAAACGGGCGCACGCTCATGGATATCGGCATCCCGCAGGGCAGAAAGCTCGGCGCGGTACTCGCCCAATTATTAGATGAAGTGATAGACGGGGTGACAAAAAACACGCAGGAAGCCCTGACGACCCGCGCGAGGGAAATATACAGTGAGATGAAATGAAAAATCCGCCGTATCAATTATTTGATACAGCGGATAATTTTTTATATTTTACACTCCGAACTGGCTGGCGTAGAGCTCTCTGTAGAAGCCGTTCTGCGCGAGCAGCTGTTCGTGCGTGCCCTGTTCGACTATTGTGCCGTTGTTCATGACCAAGATAACATCGGCGTCGCGGATGGTCGAGAGCCTGTGCGCGATAACGAAGCTCGTTCTGCCGTTCATCAACGCGTTCATCGCTTTTTGAATATGCACTTCTGTGCGCGTGTCAACGGAGCTTGTCGCCTCGTCGAGGATGAGCACCGACGGGTTCGCGAGGATGGCGCGAGCTATCGTCAGAAGCTGGCGCTGACCTTGCGAGATGTTCTCGCCGTTCTCTTCGAGCATCGTCTCGTAGCCGTCGGGCAGTGTGCTGATGAAGTGGTGGACCCTTGCCGCCTTTGCCGCGTCAATGACCTCTTCGCGCGAGCAGCCCTTGCGGCCGTAGGCTATATTCTCCATTATCGTGCCCTCGAACAGCCATGTGTCCTGGAGCACCATGCCGAATACACTGCGCAGATTTTCGCGCGGCATTGAGCGTATGTCGTGCCCGTCGAGAAGAATCTCGCCCTTGTTCACATCGTAGAAGCGCATGAGCAGGTTCACGAATGTCGTCTTGCCCGCTCCCGTCGGTCCGACTATCGCGACGAGCTGACCCGGCTCGACTTTCAGATTCATGTTTTCGATAAGCGGCACTTCGGGAGTGTAGCTGAAGCTGACATCTTTGAATTCGACCTCGCCCTTGGGCTCTTCGATCCTGGTGTCGTAGCAGTCGGCGCACTCGTCGGGCTCATCGAGCAGGTTGAACACGCGCTCCGCACTCGCGAGCGAGGACTGAAGGTTGTTCGCAATGTTGCCGATGCTGACGAGCGGCTGCATGAAGAGCTTTGAATAAGTGAAGAAAGTTGTTATGTCGCCGAGAGAGAAAGTGCCCTTTATGACATACACGCCGCCTATGACGCAGATGAGCACATAGGCTATGTTGCTGACGAAATTTAATATCGGACCGATTATGCCGGAGATGAACTGCGCTTTGTATCCGGCTTTTGCGAGGCTTACGTTTATATCATCGAACTCGTCTATCGCCTGCTCCTCGTGGTCAAAGACTTTGATAAGCGTGTGACCGGTGTACATCTCTTCGATGTGTCCGTTTATGTTGCCCGTCTCGTCCCACTGGCGGCGGAAATAACGCTTTGAGCGCTTAGAGATGATCGATATCACAAGAAGGCTCGGCGGGAGCACGGAGAGCGTGATAAGAGTTAACTGCCAGCTGACATAGAACATCAGCGCAAGCATACCGATGAAGCTCACCGCAGAGGTGATTATCTGAATGAGATTGTTTTGCAGGGTGTTGCTGATATTGTCGATATCATTCATCATTTTGCTGAGGATATCACCCTTCGAGTGCGAGTCAATATAGCTCAGCGGCAGATGGGTCAGCTTGTCGTTGACTTTGTCGCGCAGATCGCGCACGACGGACTGCGTGACGCCCGCCATGATATAGTGCTGAACATAGCTGAGCACCGCGCTCAGACCGTAGATGCCGAGAATGGTCAGCAGTATTTTCTGTATCTTTGAAAAGTTTATCTCGCCGCCCGCGAGCTTTATATCCGCCTGCTCTTTTATCGCGTCGACTATGTCGCCGAGGAACATCGGTCCCGTGACGGTCAGCACCGTGCCGATAACGCCCGCTATGAGCACGACAATCATGCCGGGGACAAACGGCTTTAAGAGCGGCACGAATCGCGAGACGGTCTCTTTGAGATTCTTCGGCTTCTCGCCGGGACGGCGGTTTCCGTCGGAATATCCGCTGTATTTTTTTCTCGATTGAGAGGTGCGCTTTCTCTTCAGAGGTGATCTTCTGCTCATGCGAGTTCCTCCTTTGAAAGCTGGGATTGGGCAATTTCGCGATAGACCGTACAATTTTCGAGCAGCTCTCGGTGGGTGCCGATGCCCGCCACCTTGCCCTCGTCGAGCACGATTATACGGCTCGCGTCGATTATCGTTCCGACGCGCTGGGCGACGATTATCTTTGTTATATTCGGCATCTTCTCGCGCAGAGCCCTGCGGAGTTTGGCGTCGGTTGAGAAATCGAGAGCCGAGAAGCTGTCGTCAAAAACATATATCTCAGCCTTTCTTATCAGCACGCGCGCTATCGCGAGGCGCTGGCGCTGACCGCCGGAAAGATTCTTGCCGTTTTGCGAGAGCTCGCTGTCGAGTCCGTCCGGCATGGCTTTGACAAAGTCCGCCGCTTGCGCGGTTTCGAGTGCCTCCCACATCTCCTCTTCGGTCGCGTCGGGTTTGCCCATGCGCAGGTTGTCGGCGACGGTGCCGCTGAACAGAAACGCGCTCTGCGGAATAAAGCCTATCTTTTCGTGGAGGGTGCGCATTGACATATTCTTTATGTCCACGCCGTCAATGAGTATCCTGCCGCCAGAGACATCGTAGAATCGGGGGATAAGATTGACGAGAGTCGATTTGCCCGAGCCTGTCGAGCCGATAACGGCGGTGGTCTCGCCGGGCATGGTCTTGAAAGATATGCGCGAAAGTATCGGCGAATCGGCGCCCGGATAGCTAAAGCTCACGCAGTCGAACTCAAGCTCGCTGCGGCGGTCTGCGTCGGGGGTTATCGGATGCTCGGTCTCTTTTATCATCGGGACGAGGTCGAGTACCTCGTTGATTCTCTTCGCGGATATCTCCGCTTTCGGGAGCATCACGAACAGCGACGCCGCCATGGAGACCGCGTAGATTATCATTATCATATAGACCATGAACGCCTGCAGATCGCCGACGGTGTTCGCTATCTGCACGCTGTCCGCGACGGCGTCGAGCGCGTCTATCTGGTTAGCTGCCATCTTGAGGAGAATGGCGACTATGACATAGCAAAGAAGCGTTGCGAGCGGAATGAGAAACGCGAAAATACGGTTTATCTTGAGCATGAGTCCGGTCAGGTCGTAGTTCGCCTTTCTGAACTTCTCGTCCTCATATTCCGAGCGGTTGAACGCGCGGATAACTCTGATTCCGCTGAGTTTTTCGCGCAGGATCAGATTGAGCCTATCGGTCTTTTTCTGCGCCTTGTCGAACATCGGCAGAACCTGCTTTGCGACGACGAGGGCGATAACCAAAATTATCGGAATAGCGATGAACATGACGGTCGAGAGCCTTTTGTTCAGCGTGAACGCCATGAACGCGCCGCCGACCATGACTATCGGCGCGCTGATAATAATGCGGATCATCATCAGGATCATGTCTTGAATCTGGCGGATGTCGTTTGTCGTTCTCGTTATCAGTGAGGGCGTGCCTATCTTATCTATATCGCACTGGCTCAGCGACTCGACCTTGACGAACAGCGCGCGGCGAAGCGACAGACCGAAGCAGGCGGAGACCTTTGAAGAATAGTAGCTGCCCGCGATTGCCGCGCCTATCGCGATAGCGGAGAGCACCGCCATAACGCCGCCGATGAGCTGAACAGTGCCCATGCGCCCGTCGCCGATGCCGGTGTTTATCATCAGAGCCATCATCGCGGGCAGAATCAGCTGCATAAGATTGTTGAACAGCGAGAAAAACAGCGCCGCCACGGTAGCTCCCATATACGGTTTTAGAAATTTAACTATCTTTGTCACGAAGCGCGATACCTCCGTCTGTCGAAAAAAGACATAATTACAATTTATTTTATCATTGAAATGTGAACGGTTCAATAACTTTGGTAAACTTTCGGCGACAAATTGAATATATATTGCACGGACTCAATAAAAAGGGGGAGAAAATATGGACTGGTATTCGATGAGCGCCGCGGATGCGGTCGGCAAGCTCGGCAGCAGCGTTGACAGGGGCCTGAGCTCGCGCGAAGCGGAGAAGCGGCTCGGGCAGGACGGCGAAAACATACTGCGCGGCAAGAAAAAGAAAAGTATCATCGCGGAATTTTTCGAGCAGTTCAAGGATTTCACTGTGATAGTCCTGCTCATAGCGAGCGGAGTGTCATTTGCGACCTCGTTTTTAGAGGAACACGGCGATTTCGCCGACCCGATAATGATATTGATAATAGTTATACTCAACGCCGCAGTCGGGGTCATTCAGCAGCGGCGTGCGGAGCATTCGCTCGAGGCGCTGAAAAGTATGTCCGCGCCGACGGCGGCAGTCATAAGAGACGGAAAAGAGATAAAAATCCCGGCGTCGGAAGTTGTCCGCGGGGATATTATAGAAGTCCGTGCGGGCGATCTCGTCCCCGCCGATGCGCGGCTGATATCTTCACATTCGCTGTCGGCTCAGGAGAGCGCGCTGACCGGCGAATCCATGCCATGCGAAAAGGACGCTCTCTGCCGTATTCCGGACGGCAGTCCGCAGGCGGAGCTCAAAAATATGATATTTTCGTCCTCAGTCATAACCGCAGGTCACGCCAGAGCGGTCGTGACTCAGACAGGCATGGACACGGCGGTCGGGAAGATAGCGCATCTCCTGAACACCGAGGACGAACCGACAACGCCGCTGCAAATAAAGCTCGCGAAGATAGGAAAAGTTCTCGGCATCGGCGCGCTGGCGATATGCGCGCTGATATTCGTGCTCAGCATCCTGCGCGGCATGGGCGTGCTCAGCGCGTTCATGCTCTCGGTGAGCCTCGCAGTTGCGGCTATCCCCGAGGGACTGCCCGCGGTAGTCACCGTTGTGCTCTCGCTCGGAGTGCAGAAGATGGCGAAGAGCAACGCAGTCATACGCCGCCTGCCTGCAGTCGAAACGCTCGGCGCGGCAACATATATCTGCTCCGATAAGACAGGTACGCTGACACAAAATAAAATGACCGTCACTGCCGCCTGCTCGCCGTCGGGCGAAATTCAGCTGACCGGCGAAGAGGCAAAAAAGCTTTTCTCTCTCGCCGTTCTCTGCTGCGATGCAAAATACGAGGGCAAGGGCAAGGTGTCCGGCGAGCCGACCGAGGCTGCGATAGTCGCGGCGGCGGAGCGCTCCGGGACTGATACGGCGAAGCTCAACCGCCAAAAGCCCAGAATCGATGAAATACCGTTCTCGTCCGAGCGAAAGATGATGTCCGTCGCGATAAAAGACGGAGACAAAATAATAACGGTCGCAAAAGGCGCACCCGATGTGCTGATAAAAAAGTGTTCCAACATAATATTAAACGGAACAAAAAGCCCTCTGACTTCGGCTTGGCGCGAAAAAATACTGAGCCTCAATGCCTCTCTTGCCGAGCGGGCGCTGAGAGTCATTGCCGTCGCCACGGGCGAGACAAACGGGGGGAAAATAAGCGAGACTGGGCTGACATTCTGCGGGCTCATCGGTATGGAGGACCCGCCGCGCGAAGAGGCATATGAAGCGGTCAAAACCTGTCGCCGCGCGGGGATAACGCCTGTTATGATAACCGGCGACCACGCGTGCACCGCCTGCGCCACGGCGAAAAAGCTCGGCATACTCTCGCGCTCCGGCGAATGCCTGACGGGTGCGCAGATAGACAAAATGGGCGAGAACGAATTCGCGCGCGCCGTGCGCTCCTGCCGCGTATATGCGCGTGTGACGCCCGAACACAAAGTGCGGATAGTCAAGGCTCTGCGAGCCCACGGCGAGGTTGTTGCCATGACCGGCGACGGGGTCAACGACGCGCCCGCATTAAAGGCCGCCGATATCGGCTGCGCCATGGGCAAGGGCGGCACGCAGGTGGCGCAGAATGCCGCCGACATGATTCTGACCGACGACAATTTCGCGACAATAGTCAAAGCCGTCGCCCAGGGGCGCGGAATATATGACAACATTCGCCGCGCCATACACTATCTGCTCGGCTGCAACATCGGCGAGATACTCTGCGTCTTTGCCGCCACGCTATTCGGCATGCCCGCGCCGCTGCTGCCGATACAGCTTCTGTGGATAAACCTCGTCACAGACTCCCTGCCCGCGCTCGCGCTCGGTGCGGAGAGGCTTGACAGCCGCATCATGCAGCGTCCCCCGCGAGACAGCTCAAAGAGCTTTTTCGCCGACCGTACGGGACTCGACATAGCCCTCGAGGGAATGTTGATAGGCGCGTTGAGTCTGTTTGCGTTCGTCGCAGGCAACTCGCTTTTCAAAAACTCCTGCGTCGAGCTCGGGCGAACCATGGCGTTTGCGACGCAGAGCCTCTGCGAGATAGCTCATTCGTTCAATATGCGCTCGCGCCGCTCGGTTTTCAGCATCGGTATTTTTTCAAACAGAAAGCTGACAATTTGCGCCGCCCTCTGCGCCGCGCTCCAGCTCATTGTTATGACCGTCCCGCCGCTGCGTGTGCTGTTCGACGTGTCCGTGCTCAATATATATGAGTGGCTGACCGTCGCCGCCCTCGCTCTCGCACCGATAGCGTTCTCGGAACTCGGCAAAGCGGTTGGAGGAAAAAGAGAGACGGAATGATTTGCAGAAACCCCACGCTCCCATCAACAAACAAAGGCATCCGCTTATAACGGATGCCTTGATGTTTTATAAAACTGTCTTTTCTACCGAAGTGCCCGAAATATATTTCTCTTTTATCTTCATCAGCTCTGCCATGTGCGCTGTCTGAAGATGCGCTTCCTGCTGTTTTGCCGAAGCCCATTTTTCAACGAGCAGTACCGTGTCCGGGTTTCCCGCCGAGAAGTAGTAGTCGTAGCCCTCGCAGCCGTCTTCGGCGCGGACGGTATTGAGAATCCCGGAATCTGTTATTTCTCTGACAAATTTTTCTCCGCCGCCGGGCTTCGCCGTGTATTTTACTAAGAGCAATAGCATAGAAATCCCTCGTCTATCTGTTATCTGCACTGAGCCGCGATGCATTCGCTCAGGCGCGCCAAATTTTCCATGCCGAGGCTCTCCGCCCTGACGCTCGCGGGCAGTTCCGCCGCTTCTATAGCTGCGTTTATCTTGTCTTTCGGGATTCCGAGTCCCGCGCTCAGCGAGTTAGATGCGGTCTTTCTGCGCTGACCGAACGCCGCCTTGACTACGCGGAAGAAGAATTTCTCGTCCGATATTTCAACAGGCGGGTCGGGTCTGATATCGAGCCTGATAACGCTGCTGTCCACTTTGGGAGCGGGCATGAACGAGCCTGCCGAGACATCGAAGAGCTTCTTCGCGTCGGCATAGTAGTTGACCGCTACTGTTACGGCGCCCGCGTCCCTGCTGCCGACCGGGGCGCAGAGTCTCGCCGCCGCCTCTTTCTGCACCATGACCGTCACCGCATCTATCGGAATGCGGCTCTCGAGCAGGTACATGATAACCGGCGACGTGATGTAATACGGCAAATTCGCGCAGACTACGACGCGCATTCCGTTAAAACGGCTTGCGATAAGCTCGTGCAGGTCGGTCTTGAGTACATCTGCATTGAGCACTTCGACATTGTCGAAATCTTCGAGCGTCCCCGCGAGAACGGGTATGAGGCGCGTGTCAAGCTCAAGCGAGACGACTTTTTTCGCCCTCTTTGCAAGCTCCGCGGTCAGCACGCCGATTCCCGCGCCTATCTCGATAACGCCGGTGTTTTCGTCCGCGCCGCAGGCCTCCGCCATGCGCGGGCAGACGGTCGGATTTATCAGAAAGTTCTGACCGAGCGACTTCGAAAAAGTGAATCCGTGAGCCGAAAGTATTTCTTTTATAGTATTGATATTTGAAAGATCCTGCATATTATCTCCTTGTTATTCGGTCAGCGAGCAGATGCGCACGCCGAAAAGTCCTGTTTCGACCTTGACCTCAATCGAGTCGCCGACTTCGACTTTGCCGCAGCGCTCCTTGGGCAGGTCGATCCACGCGTCGACTCCCGCGCCTTTCCACGGGGTCACGCGGATTCTGTGCGGACCGTCGTAAAACGCGGTTCGAATATCGTCGTCCGTCTCGATAACGACCGTGTTGACATTATGTACGCCGCGTGTGAACGTATTGTTGAGCGTCATGGCGCAGCCCATTATAGACAGCGCGGCGAGCAGAATAAACAGCGCCTGCTTCACTCCGCCGACGGAAAAGCCCGCGAACTTCTTTTTGCATATCATATAGGCGGCTATAGTCAGCACCATCGCGATAGTAACACTCACGCAGAGCATCGGACCGAATGAGTCGATGGCGTTGTTTATCTCAGTCTCGAAAATCATGAGCGCCACCGGCACCATCGGCGCGCACCAGATGCTCTCCGTGCGTCCGCGGCACATATCGAATGTCAAAAATCCTATGCTCGCCGCGGAATAGACGACCGCTGCCGCCGCGACGAATTTCACGCTGTGGAAGAAAGCGAACAGCGCAAACACCGCTATATTGGCGCACAGCCAAATTATATTTTTCTTTTTCATTGATTTAACCCCTCGTTGACGGCAGATTGTATCTTACTGATTCGCACTCTTGCCGCTCAAATATTCTATATCCATTGCGAAAATACGCGCTTTTTGGCAGTGCGACATTTCCTCGCGCTTTTCATTTGTTACCGACGGAGTCAGCGACCGCATCATCAGGCGAAAAGCATTCTCCCTGCGCTCGCCGTCGGTCTCCTCGTATATTTTCCCGAAAGCGATAACGCTCCGATATTTTGTGGTGAAGCGGTCTTCGATCACTCCGCCGTTTTCAACGACGCAGAACGAGCATTTGCTGTCCCGCGCTATGGCGTCGATTTTATGACCCTCGGCGGCGCAGTGGAAATATATTCTCTCGCCGTCATAGACATAGTTGAGCGGCACGGCATAGGGATAGCCGCCGTCGCCCGCGAGGGCGAGCACACCGTAAGAGCCGTTTTCGAGTATTTCTTTTGCCTGCCTCTCGGGCAATTCACGCTCAGTGCGCCTCATTTTTCTGAACATATCATATCTCCGTGTGGTTTGGTTGAGAAATTTGCTAAAAGTATTTTGTGAATGCCCCGCAGAGAGACAGAACGGGTAATAAAAGAGCGGGCGAAGCAAAGCAATAAATTGTAGCGTACAACTGTAAATGTCTGCGATAGGCAAGCAATCGATATTGCAAATCAGCACAATCTTGTAGGGGCGGATATCATTCTCCCGCGAAATCCGTACAATCCTATTGCCGCGTATTTTGTAGGGGTCGGCGACCTCGACGACCCTTTGACGCGTGAGCGTCACGATATGAAATTGTAGAATTTGCACTCTATCTTCGCGTCGCACTATCTATAATCAAACTTTTATACTTCCTGCGTTTCGGCATTTTCTTTTTATTTGAAAAAGAAAACGCCT
>ULUZ01063226.1_pt1 | contig 11922 bp, 10 predicted proteins | sample 1958881 | NCBI WGS metagenome assembly ULUZ01 (sample SAMEA4835771, study PRJEB28245) | human gut metagenome | biome: gut microbiome; material: fecal sample | place: Denmark | collected 2008
CTGCCGGCCCACTCGATGCCCAGGGCCGAGAGCACGGCGAAGAGCATCGCCCCGGCAATGGGGTTGGCTCCGAGGTAGAAGGCGATGCCCAGCCCGCCGAACGAGGCGTGCGTGATGCCCCCCGCGAGGAAGACCATGCGGCGGCAGACGACGTAGGTGCCGATCACGCCGCACGTGATGCCCGAGAGGATGCAGGCCGCGAGCGCGTTGTAGAGATAGCCGTAGCGGATCAGGTCGCTGAAAAATTCCATGAGCGTTCGTCGATAGCGCGCAAATTTACGCTTTTTTATCGGAAAGCCTCCAAATTTCGCGCGGTTTTCGTAATTTCGTGCCCGAAAAAGCGAAGGAATCATGCAACCCCGAAGAGTCAGTTTTCATACGCTCGGCTGCAAGCTCAACTTCTCGGAGACCTCGACGCTGGCCCGGGAGTTCGAGCGCGGCGGCTTCGTGCGCGTCTCCCCCACGGCCGAGGCCGACATCTGCGTCATCAACAGCTGCTCGGTGACCGAGCACGCCGACAAGAAGTGCCGCAACCTCATCCGGCGGCTGCACCGCCGCAACCCGCAGGCGATCATCGCCGTGACGGGCTGTTACGCGCAGCTCAAGCCCGAGGAGATCGCTGCGATCGACGGTGTGGACATCGTGTTGAGCAACAACGACAAGGGCGCGCTATATAAACGGGTGGTTGAACTTTCCGGCAAGGGCCGGGCGCAGGTTTACAGCTGCGACACCGACTCGCTGACCTCGTTCTTCGCGGCCTTCTCGAGCGGTGACCGCACGCGGGCCTTCCTCAAGGTGCAGGACGGCTGCGACTACTGCTGCTCCTACTGCACGATCCACTACGCCCGCGGAGCAAGCCGCAACATGCCCGTCGCCGACCTGGTGGCCGAGGCGCGCGAGATCGCCGCGGCGGGTCAGAAGGAGATCGTCATCACGGGGGTCAACACAGGGGATTTCGGCCGCACGACGGGCGAGCGCTTCATCGACCTGCTGCGGGCGCTGAACGAGGTCGAGGGGATTGAGCGCTACCGCATCTCGTCGATCGAACCGAATCTGCTAACGGATGAAATAATAGCCTTCTGCGCCGCCTCACCTAAATTCCAGCATCACTTCCACGTGCCGCTGCAGAGCGGCTCGGACCGCATCCTCGGACTGATGCGCCGCCGCTACACGTCGGCGCGCTTCGCCGAGCGCATCGCCGCCGTGCGGCGCCTGATGCCCGACGCCTTCATCGGCATCGACGTCATCGTGGGATTTCCCGGCGAGACGGAGGAGGATTTCCGCCGCACCTGCGACTTTCTCGAGGAGCTCGCCCCGGCTTTCCTGCACATCTTTCCCTTCTCGGAGCGGCCCGGCACGCCGGCCGTCGACCTGCCGGGCAAGGTGCAGCCGAGTGTGGCCACGCATCGCGTCGAGGTGCTCGAGGCGCTCTGCGACCGGCTGCACGGCGACTTCTGCCGCCGGGCCTGCGGCACGGAGGATACCGTGCTGTTCGAGAGCACGATGCGCGGCGGCATGATGTTCGGCTATACGGGCAATTACCGGCGCGTGAAGGCCCCCTACGACCGCTCGCGCATCAATACGATCTGCCGCGTGACGCTCGGCGAGATGGACTCCTCGCACGATTTGATCGGCGAAATTCGGGATTAATCGCGGATTATTCGTATATTTGCACGTATATTTTTTTCCAAGACAACCGGATTAATCTATCGGAAACATGACGGGCTTGCGCAAAAGGGTGACGGTCGGATTTCTGAGCATCGTCTGCCTGCTCTTCTTCTCGGGGATGGTCTCCTTCCTGGAGTTGAGCCACTTGAGCCGTGATACGGGCGAGATCCTCAAGGCCAACAAGCGAAACATCGAACTGGCCAAGGAGATGCTCGACGCCGCACACGAACAGAACATCGCGCTGATCCACCTGGCGGTCTTCGGCGACCGCTCCTACGACAGTCTCTGCCGCGCCGAACTCGAGCGGCTCGAAAATACGCTGCTCGTCGCCCAGAACGAGGCGCTCGAGAAGTCGTTTCTCGATTCGCTGGCCTTCGCGACGACCGAGCTGCGCCTGTTGACGGACAACTACCTCGCCTTCGGCCCGTCGGCCGATTCGCTCGGCCGGCAGCAGGTCGATTCGGTGGGCGGCCGCTGGTACAACGACGAGTACGAGGCGCTCTACGGCCGGCTGACCTCGGCCATCAAGAACTACATGACCTCGACGCAGAGCTCGCTCGCCCCGCGTGCCGAGCAGATGAAGAAGAATGCCTACCGGGCCGTGACCCCCGTGCTGATCTCGCTGGCCGTCATGATCGCCATCGTGCTGATGCTCTACTACTTCATGACGATCTACTGCGTGAATCCCATCCTCGGGATGAACAAGGGACTGGGCGATTACCTCTCTTTCCGCATCCCCTTCACCGTCAAGGGCGAGTGCAAGGACGAGATGCTCGAGCTCAAGGAGAAGATCGACACGCTGATCAACCAGTCGAAACAGTCCAAATCGTGATGCCGCAATGAGAGTGGATGTGGTTTTGCGCTATGTCGGCGTCGTGATGCTCTTCATCGCGGCGTTCATGCTGCTGTCGGCGGGTATCTCCTACGTCAGCGGCGTGGACTCGGCGTTCTATCCCCTGCTGCTCTCGTCGCTGCTGACGGCGCTGCTGGGGGCCTTTCCGCTGATCTTCGTCGAACGCAAGGTGCAGATCACCAACAAGGAGGGGTTCTGCATCGTCGTCGGCTCGTGGCTCGTGGCCTGCGTCGTGGGGATGTTCCCCTATCTGATCTGGGGCGGCGAATTCAACCTGGAAAATGCCTGGTTCGAGAGTGTCTCGGGCTTCACGACCACGGGCGCCACGATTCTCAACGACGTCGAGATCCTGCCGCGCGGCATGCAGTTCTGGCGCATGGGCACGACGTGGATCGGCGGTATGGGCGTCGTGATGTTCGCGCTGGTGATCCTGCCGTCGATGGGCCGCAGCAAGATGACCCTCTCGAACGTCGAACTCTCGACGCTGGCCAAGGACAACTACCGCTACCATACGCAGCTCATCGTGCAGATCCTGCTGGTGGTCTACGTCGGACTGACGGCCCTGACAACCCTGCTGCTCAAGGCGGCGGGCATGAACTGGTTCGACTCGCTCTGCCATGCCATGTCGGCCTGCGCGACGAGCGGCTTCTCGACCAAGAACGCCAGCCTGGCCTACTACAACAGTCCCGCCATGGAGACGATCCTCATCTTTGCGATGGCCATCGCCGGCGTCCACTTCGGACTGATCTACGCCACCGTGACGGGCAAGCGCAACAACATCTTCCGTTCGGAGGTGGCGCGCTACTACTTCGGCATATTGCTGCTGGGCAGCGTACTGATCGCCGTCAGCCTCTATGCCGCGGACATCTACCCCACGTTCTGGCGGGCCTTCCGCTATGCGGCCTTCCAGTTCGTGACGCTGGTGACGACGACCGGATTCGCCACGGCCGACACGAACGTGTGGACCTCGTTCGCGATCATTCTGCTGATCTTCGGTTCGATCATCTGCGCCTGTGCCGGTTCGACGGCCGGCGGCATCAAGGTCAACCGGCTGGTGCTGGCCGGCAAGATGATGCGTGCACGCCTCAAGCAGCAGCAGCATCCCAATGCCGTGATCCGCATCCGGCTCGACGGCATCATCCAGGACAACGAGACCCTCTACGGGGTGCTGATCTTCATCGTCACCTACCTGATGTTCATCCTGTTCGGGACGGTCGTCGGCACGCTCTTCGGCTGCGATCTGATGACGAGCTTCTCGGGCTCGGTGGCCTCGATCGGCAACGTCGGTCCGGGCTTCGGCGAGGTCTACTCGATGGGCAACTACGGCGCCCTGCCCTCCGCGGTGAAGCTGGTCTTTTCGCTGCTGATGCTGCTGGGCCGTCTGGAGATTTTCGGTCTCATTCAACTCTTTTTCATTAAATGGTGGAGATAACTGCGATGTTTCGTCGATTTTGCATATCGCTTCTGTCGCTTGCCGCGCTGCTTCTCTGCGGGGAGGCCGTTGCGCAGCAGCCGGCCGTGCAGGCCCGCATTGCGGGGCTGGAGAGCAACGAGGAGTACATGTCGCTGCTGCGCCGTGATGCGCAGCTGCAGGTGCGCGAGGATTCGATCGTGCGCGTCGTGAGCGGCATGCGGCATCGCCTGCACGACGAACCGGACAACCGCCAGCGCTACACGCAGGAGATTCTGCGGCTCGAAAGCCTGATCTTCGACCTGCGTACCGCCAAGGGGCGGCTGATCGACCGCATCAACGCCATCGAGCAGGAGTGGGTCCTTGCCAACCTGAACTCCGCGTCGGCTTCGGAGCCGTCATCCGCGGCGGAGGTCTCCATCCCCGACTCGCTCAAGGTGCGCAACCTGGTATACAACAGCTATTTCCGTGACTGTCTCGCTCCGGAGGACTACGCCGCGCTGCGCCGTGCCCAGCGCATGGAGCCGCAGGCCGTGGACTATGTCAACCGCTTCCTGGTCAACCACGGGACCGCCACCGATCTGGCCGAGGCCTATGCGGCCGCCCGCACCGAGGGCGAGGCGATGGAGATTCACGACCGCTTCGAGGCGCTCGAGCGGCAGAACGCGGGGCTGGCCGATTCGCTGTCGACCCTCTGGAACTACATCTACGACAACAAGAGCTACGCCTACTCCTACGTGCTCGACCGGCTGGGCGAGGAGGAGATTCTCTCCCGCGAGGAGGAGCTTGCGGCGCGGGCGTCGCGTCAGATGACCACGCTGCGCGGCGAGACCGCCTCGGATGCCGTGGCGGACTACTTCCTGCGCAAGCGCGTGATTGTCGACTACGAGGAGCAGGTGGCCCGCGTACTGGGTCTGACGGCTGCGGCCGACTCGTTGCGGGGGGTTGCCGGGCAGCTGGAGACGGTGGACTTCCGCCTGCCGAAGGTGCGCATCGCCGAGCGCAGCTTCCTCGACTACGATACGGTCGCCTTCTCGTCGCATCCGAAATACACCTATCAGAACCCCATTCCCGAGTGCAAGGTCTACGCCAACGGCACGATCTACCGCATCCTGCTCGGAACCTTCAATACGAAGCGTGCGGCGGCAACCTTCCGCGGCGCCTACCCGCTCTTCTACCTGATAAACGACGCCGGCAAGTGGTGCTACTATACGGGCGGCTTCGCCACCTTCGACGAGGCCGAGGCGGCGCGCAAGCTCCTGAAGGAGCATGGCTTCATCCGGCCCGAGATCGTGGTCTGGACCGACGGTGTCTACCGCAACCTCGCGCAGGAGCCCGATACCGCCACCACCTTCTTCCGGATCGAGATCGCCGGAACGGAGGCGCTCTCCGAGGCGGTCAAGCAGGCGATCGCCGAACAGGCCGGCTCGGCCGAACTCTCGCGGGCCGGACACTACTTCGTCGTCGGGACGTTCGACGACCGCGCCGTTGCCGACCGCGTGGCGGAGGCGATCCGCCGGGCGGACGACACGCTGGAAATAAAAGTCGTCGAAATCGCGGAATAATCGGAAAAAATCCGTATATTGCCGTATAACCATTGCAATCGCTCTCCATGGACCTGTTGTATGTCGTGCTGCTGATTCTTTTCGGCGTGCTGTTCCTCGTCGCCGAGATCGTGCTGCTGCCGGGCGTATCGGTCGGTGCCCTGCTGGCGCTGGTCAGCTACGGCGGCGCCGTCTACCTCGCGTTCCGCGCGTTCGGAACCGTCGGCGGCATCATCGCCATCGCCGTCGTGCTGCTGCTGTCGCTCGTGGCGACGATCATCTCGCTGCGCGCCAAAACGTGGCAGCGCTTCTCGCTCAGGCAGCAGATCGACTCCTCGAGCATGCCCCGCCCCGAGGAGGAGCTGCATGTCGGCGAGCGCGGAAAAACCCTCTCGCGCCTCTCGCCCATGGGCCGCATCGAGATCGACGGCCGCATCTACGAGGCCAAGTCGCTCGACGCCTATGTCGATCCGCAGCGCGAAGTCGAGGTTGTGGGATTCGAGAACTTCAGCGTGATCGTGAAAGTAGTCAAATAACCTAACTAAAAGCCCTTTTCGCTATGGATTTCCAGTCTGGAATGATCGTACTGATCGTCTTTGTGTGCCTGTTTGCCGTCTGGCTCGTCTTCTATTTCATCCCCGTGGGACTGTGGTTCTCGGCCCTGGTATCGGGCGTGCGGATCAGCCTGCTGCAGCTCATCCTGATGCGCTGGCGCAAGGTGCCGCCCTCGACGATCGTCTCGTCGATGATCGAGAGCACGAAGGCCGGACTGAAGCTCAACCCCAACGAGCTGGAGGCGCACTACCTCGCCGGCGGCAACGTCACGAACGTCGTGCATGCGCTCGTCTCGGCACAGAAGGCCAACATCATGCTCGACTTCAAGATGGCAACGGCCATCGACCTGGCGGGCCGCGACGTCTTCGAGGCCGTGCAGATGTCGGTGAACCCGAAGGTCATCAACACTCCGCCCGTGGCCGCCGTGGCGAAGGACGGCATCCAGCTCATCGCCAAGGCGCGCGTGACGGTGCGTGCCAACATCAAGCAGTTGGTCGGCGGCGCCGGTGAGGAGACCGTGCTGGCGCGTGTCGGCGAGGGCATCGTCTCGTCGATCGGTTCGGCCGACTCGCACAAGATCGTGCTCGAAAATCCCGACTCCATCTCGCGCGTCGTGCTCGAAAAGGGCCTCGATGCCGGGACGGCCTTCGAGATCCTCTCGATCGACATCGCCGACATCGACGTGGGCAAGAACATCGGCGCCCAGCTGCAGATGGACCAGGCGCAGGCCGACAAGAACATCGCGCAGGCCAAGGCTGAGGAGCGGCGTGCAATGGCCGTGGCGCTCGAGCAGGAGAACAAGGCCAAGGCGCAGGATGCACGCGCCAAGGTGATCCTGGCCGAGGCGGAGGTGCCGCTGGCCATGGCCGAGGCGTTCCGCAACGGCAACCTCGGGATCATGGATTACTACAAGATGAAGAACATCATGGCCGATACGTCGATGCGCGAGTCGATCGCCCGGCCCGAGAAGAAATAGCCCCGCCGCCCGGGATGCGGGCACAACAGGGGGCGTCCGAAGGGGAATCCGATACCGGATTCCCCTTTTTCATGTCCGACTTTTTCATGCCCGACGCAAGACGCCCGGCAGCGCCGGATGTCGGGAACACGGGATACTTGATTTCCGAAGCGTATGCAGCCGGGAGCCCGGTGTGCCTGACGCCGGTGTCCGGCGAGCGCCGGATGTCCGGAACCCGATGTCCGTGGTGTGCCGTATCGCTGATGCCCGAAGCGTATGCGACCGGGAATCCGGAGTGTCGAATGCCCGGCGTGTGTCCCATGTCCGAACGGCCTGGCGGCGGTGTGTGGGGGCGCATAATGCCGGATGCTCCGAATCCGGATGCCGGGCGGTGCCCCTCCCGGCGCCTGCTGCGGCAATCCCGGGCGGGCCTGCTGCCGGTCGCGGTGCCGGAAACGGCGCGCCGACATACTAATCGGGCCGTGAATCCGTTAATGTGAAGAACGAAGGGCGGAGGTGGTGAAATTATGGCGGACGTTGTTGGGATATATGCCGCTTTTTGGTATCTTTGCAAGGATTTTTCAACATGCGAAATTTGGTAAACGCGAATATTATGAAGGGATTTTTCAGGAGCACGCTCCTGCTGGTGGCCGCGGCTCTTTCGGTCGTCTCGTGCAGCAAGGACGGCGAGCGTGGCAGACTCTCGTTCGAGAAGTCGGCGCTCTTTTTCATGGCCGGAGAGACGAAAAGCGTGAAGTTCTCCGCGTCGGACGTCCGCTCGCTCACCGTCTCGTCGAAGCCGGCCGAGTGGGGCGATCCGGTAATCAACACCGAGACGAAGACGGTTCGCATCACGGCACCGGCCCCCGATACCGAGGGGGCTGCCGAGTCGGGTACGCTGACCATCACCGGACGGGGCGACAACGGCCGAAGCGTCTCGGCGTCGATCTACGTGAGCATCAGCCGCACGGTCGACATGAGCGACCGCCCGGCCAACAGCTACTTGGTGAACAGCCGGCAGACCAACTACCTGTTCGATGCCATGCACGCCGGAGACGGCACCACGGCGCTGGAGACGGCCCGGCTGCAGATCATCTGGCAGCGACCTTCCGATCTGATCGAATACCTCACGCTCGACGAGGAGGGCCGGGCCTCGTTCTTCGTCGGAGCCGATGACGACGACGAGGGGCGCATCAAGCAGGGCAACGCCCTGATCGGCGCCTACGACACCAAGGGAAACCTGCTGTGGAGCTGGCATGTCTGGGCCGCGGACTACGATCCCGACAATCGCGGGACGGTCTCGTTCAACGGGTACGAGATGATGGACCGCAACCTGGGCGCTCTGGCCGATTCCAACGCCTCGTCGGACGATGTGCTCAACTCGTTCGGGCTCTACTACCAGTGGGGCCGCAAGGAGCCCTTCATCGGTCCGGGCACCTATGATTTCAGCAACGGCACGTCGGCCACGCTGTACGACGGCGAGGGCGACGTCGTGTCGCTTTCCGTCAAGGAGTCGTCGGCCGAGACCGGTACGGTGGACTATGCGCGCGAACACCCGCTGACCTTCATCGCCGGGGTCGAGGCTTCGGAATACGACTGGATGTGGGGTTCGCACTCCGAGGCGCTGTGGAGCGATGCGAAGACGGCGAACGCCCCCTGCCCCTACGGCTGGAAGGTGGCTCCGGCAGCAGCCTTTGCCGGGCTGACGATCGCCGACCCGCTCGAGGGGGTCTCCGCTGACGAATATTTCGACAAGTACGGCTGGACGCTGACCGACGGCAGCGCCGAGTCGCTCTTCATGGGCGCCGGACGCCGGATCTATCCCGACGGCCGATTCCAGAACATCTACGTGAACCCCGATTCGGAGCGTCAGGTCCGCAACGTGGCGATGTACGACCAGCCGTGGGTGGGACTTTACTGGACGACGGACATCTCGTCGTCGCAGTCCTCGGCCTTCTACTTCTTCTTCAACAAGCTGCATGTGGAGAACAGCCGTGTCGAGGGGCCCGTCCTCCACTACCGGGCCAACGGCATGCCGGTGCGCTGCGTGGCCGACCGGTAGCGGGTCTCCAACCGATGATACGGGCGACGGAGCGGCATCGGGCCGCTCCGTCGCTTTCGTCTGTGGCCGTTTGGTACGACACTTGCGGGTGTGACGGAAACTCCCCTTTCGTCATGGAAATCAAAACAGGTAAAGGTACGATCCCGCTGGTGGTGCTGCTGGCCATCTGGTCCGTCTCGGCCATCTCGTCACTGCCCGGACTGGCCGTCTCGCCCGTGCTGGGCGATCTGAACCGCATCTTCCCCAAAGCCACGGACCTCGAAATCCAGATGCTCACGTCGCTGCCGTCGCTGCTCATCATCTCCTTCGTGCTGCTCTCGGGCCGCCTCTCCGTCGGGCCGCACCGCCTGCGGATCCTCGCCCTCGGGCTGCTGCTCTTCTTCCTGAGCGGCGTGGCCTGCCTCTTCGCCCGGAGCATGGGGATGCTCATTGTCATCAGCTGCCTGCTCGGCATCGGGGCCGGCATGGTCATCCCCTTCTCCACGGGCCTTGTCGTCGACTACTTCACGGGCGACTTCCGCGTTAGGCAGCTGGGGTACAGTTCGGCGATCAACAACCTGACGCTCGTGCTGGCAACGGCCCTGACGGGCTACCTGGCCGACGTCGACTGGCACCTCCCCTTCCTGGTCTACACGCTGCCGGGCGTCTCGCTGCTGCTCGTCGGGGCGCTGCGCCGCTGCCGCCCCGTACCCGAACCGGCCCGGAGCATCCAGTTGCAGCACAAGACGATCGACCGCACGAAACTCGTCGGGCTGATGGGGCTCTACTTCTTCATCACCTATGCCGTGCTGGTGGTGACCTTCTACATGTCGTTCCTGATCGACGACTACCGCATCGAAAGCTCCTTTTCGGGGGTTGTCATCTCGCTCTTCTTTCTGGCTATCATGCTCCCGGGCTTCTTCATCGGGCGCATCATCGCCCGGCTGAAGCAGTATGTGAACTTCGTCTCGCTCCTGTCGATCGCCGTGGGGCTCTGCTGTATCGGCCTGTTCCGCGACCGTGCGCTGATCGTGCTCGGGGCGCTGCTCGCGGGACTGGGCTACGGCGCGACGCAGCCCGTCATCTACGACAAGGCCGCGACGATCGCCCCGCCCCGCTCGGCGATGCTGGCCCTGTCGTTCGTCATGGCGATGAACTACCTGGCCGTGATGGCCTGTCCCTTTGTGGTCGACTTCCTCCGACATCTGTTTCATGCGCAGGGCGACCGCTTCCCGTTTTTGCTCAACGCGCTGCTGACGCTCATCCTCGCCGCGGCCGCCGGCCTGCGGCGCAACCGTTTCACGCTCGGACTGGATGCTTTCTACTATAAAAACTGACGGAAATGGTGGAAATGGGATAAAAAGTCTTATTTTTGCGGCATAAAGACGCATTTTTAAGACTTTGATTCCAAATGAAAAGATCGATTCTTACTGCATGGGCGGCGCTTGTCGCCCTTTTGCTCGCAGGATGTGCCGATAAGGCCGAAACTGCAACATCCTCCGTGCGAATCATGCCTACGATCGAAACCCGCGTGACGGGACTCTATTTCGATGCGGGAGACCGGATCGGTCTGACCGTCATGATGGATGGTTCCGGCCCCTATGTCGAGAACCGCATGATGACCTACAACGGCTCGACCTTCACATCCCCCGGATTCCTGTGGTACAACGACCTGAACGTTACCTCGACGCTGACGGCCTACTACCCCTATTCGGCGACGGGGACGCCCGAGGAGTTCCACATCGAGACGGATCAGACCGCGGGGTGTGCCTCTTCGGACCTGCTGGGTGCCGTCAAACGCGGTGTCACGCCGGCATCGGCCCCCGTGGGCATGGTCTTCTATCACCTTTTCACGCAGCTGTCGATCCGCGTGAACAACGTCTCCGATGCATCCGTTACGGGCATTACCGTCGGCGGCACGGTCACCACGGCCGCGGTGGACCTCTCGGTCCCGACGGCTTCGGCGCTCGAAGGGGCGGCTGCGGAGGAGATCACGGTCTTCACCGTGACGCCCGACGAGGAGTATCGGGTCATTCTCGTGCCGCAGCAGGGGACGCTCACCGTGACGGTCCGCACCGACGACGGCAAGAGCCGCAGCCGCACGATCTCCTCGACCCTGCTCGAGAGCGGCAAGCGCTACGATCTGTCGGTCGAGGTGACCAATATCGACATCTCGCTCTCGTTGAGCGGCGAGATCAGCGACTGGGAGGACGGCGGCTCGCTCGATGACGGGAACGGTGGCTCCGGTTCGGGTGACGTGACGGTGACCGACGGGACGATCTCCCATGCCGGCGAGACCTACCGCACGGTGGCGATCGACGGCCGGCTCTGGATGGCCGAGAACCTGCGCTGCATGCCCGAGGGTGCGGCGCTGGGCAGCGGCGTGTGGAATCCTGCGGGCGGGGCATCGGCCGTATCGACGCAGGGCATGCTCTACGACTATGCCACGGCGACGGCGGGTGAGAGCTGGAGCGAGGGCGTGCAGGTGCAGGGCATCTGTCCGCCGGGCTGGCACCTGCCCGACGAGGCGGAGCTGACCGCCCTTGCCGCAAGTGCGGCGCGTCCCGACGACTTCTTCGTCTGCGGCGGCTTCTGGATCTACGGCATAGCAGGCGACCGGCTCGGCTCGACAAGCAAGGGCTATGTGATGGGTTCGACGCTGCAGGATGGCAAGTGCAGCTGCCTGATGTTCACGTCGCTCGACAACGACGTGCCGCAGGTGACCTCGATCTCCGCGGAGTACGGCCTGACGGTTCGCTGCGTACAGGACTGACACGCGGCGCATGATACGGCAGGGCCCCGGACCGGAAGGTTCGGGGCCCTGTTGCATCCGGCGGCTCCGGTTCGGTCGCTGACCGCGATCGCTCCAGCGGCGGGCGGGTCCCGGGCCGCGGT
>ULUZ01011672.1_pt1 | contig 11802 bp, 8 predicted proteins | sample 1958881 | NCBI WGS metagenome assembly ULUZ01 (sample SAMEA4835771, study PRJEB28245) | human gut metagenome | biome: gut microbiome; material: fecal sample | place: Denmark | collected 2008
AACTCCAAGATCAGCAACATCGGCATTGTCACAAAATATAACTACCAGTCCCTGATGGACCACCTCGGCAACTGCGAGGAATGGGATCTCAAGCTGGGCGAGGGCGTCCGATTCCTGCCTCCGTATGCCACCGGCCATACCGGAGCCTACCGCGGCAAGCTCGAAGCGCTCCAGACCGCCATGCCGGTTCTCGGCCGCTGCGATGCGGAGTATGTCGTGCTGTCCGATACGACCGTTCTGTGCGCGATCAATTTTGCGGTAGTTCTGGATGAGCACATCGCCTCCGGCTGCGATATCACAGTTATTGCCAAGGCGGGCCGCGCCAACGGCAAGACCCGTCAGCCGCTGGCCGTCAAGCTCGGAGACGACGGTAAGATCGTCGATCTGGCTGTTGACTACTGCGCGCCGGAGGATTATCTGGTCGGCATGAGTATGTTCATCATGCGTCGCGACAAGCTCATTCAGGTCATCCGCGAGATGGTCCCGCATGGGAAGTACCATCTGGAACGGGATTTCATTCTGCCCGAGTACAATGCCGGCAACCTGAAGGTCAATGTCTATCCGTTCCATAACGTCGCGCTGTTCAACCAGAGCGTGGACGAGTATTTTGTCAACAACATGAAGCTGCTCGAACCCGATGTGCGCCGCAGTCTCTTCCGCAGCGAGATCCCCATCTATACCAAGGTCCGCGACGCCGTCCCGACGCTCTTCGGCTACCATGGACAGGCAGCGAACTGCCTGATCGCCGACGGCTGCCATCTGTTCGGCAAGGCGGAAAACTCCGTGATCTTCCGCGAGGTCGACATTGAAGACGGCGCGGAGGTTCGCGATTCGATCATCATGCAGGGAAGCAAGATCGGCGCGGGCGCATCGATCCGGTACTGCATCCTTGATAAAAATGTCACCATTCGCCCGGGCACGAAGCTGCTCGGCTCAATTGACCACCCGCTTGTGGTCGACAAAGGAGATACCGTATGAAAATCGCAGTAGTTGCCTCTGAGGCCGCGCCGTTCGTCAAGACCGGCGGCCTCGGTGACGTGATGCAGGCCCTTCCGCTTGCGCTTTCTCAGCAGAAGAACACCTATGTCAGCCTCTTTATCCCATATTACAGTCAGATCAAGTATTCCGGCAAGTGGCAGACAGAATTTTTAGGCGCGTTTGACGTGCCGCTGGCCTGGCGGCGGGAATATGTCGGCATTTTCCGCCTCAAGACCCGCCGCAAGAAGCTCCAGATCTATTTCATCGACAACGAGCACTATTTCAACCGCGGCGGCGTTTACGGCTTTGCCGACGACGGTGAACGCTATGCCTATTTCAGCAAGGCCGTCCTCGCAGCAATGAACTATCTGGAGCTTCAGCCGGACGTCGTCAGTTGCCACGACTGGCAGGCAGCGCTCATCCCGCTGCTGCTGAAAACGGAATACCGCGGCTGCTTCCCGGATGCGAAGAGCGTGTTTACGATCCACAATATCGAATATCAGGGCAAGTGCAATCTGCAATTCAACTATGACGTGCTGGGCCTTGGCGCAGGCTGCGACGAGATCCTTCGCTTTGACGACTGCACGAACTTCATGAAGTCCGCTATCGTCACAGCCGACCGCGTGACGACCGTTTCCGAGACATACGCGCAGGAGCTGCGCTATCCGTACTATTCCCACGGGCTTGACGGCGTTCTGCAAAGCAGAGGCTCAGACTTTTCCGGAATCACCAACGGCATCGATATGCAGGTTTTTGATCCCGCGAAGATTGAGAACATCGCGCAGAACTTCACTGCAAAGACGCTTCGCGAGGGGAAAATCGCAAACAAGCTTGCCCTCCAGCAGCGCGTCGGCCTGCCGGAGGACCGTGACGTAGCTGTTCTGGCCATGGTCACGCGTCTCGTCGGGCACAAGGGCATTGATCTGCTGTGCTACATCGCCGAGCGCCTGATCCAGCGCCGCATCCAGCTTGTCATCATCGGCACAGGCGAAGAAAAATACGAATGGTACTTAAACACCTTGCGTGAACGGTTTGGCGATAAGGTCTCCGTCAATCTGCTCTTTGACGGCGGGCTTGCGAACCTTGTCTACGCTGCGTCCGACCTGTATCTCATGCCGTCGAAATCCGAGCCATGCGGCCTGTCGCAGCTCATTGCCATGCGCATGGGCTCCGTCCCGGTCGTCAACGCAACAGGCGGACTCAAGGATACGGTCTGGCCGTATAACGAAGCGGATGAGACGGGGCGCGGCTTTACCTTCCAGAGCTACAATGCGGACGATTTCCTCGCCGCCATTGACCGCGCGCTTGCGCTGTACTATAATGAGCCGGAAAAATGGCTGCGCCTCGCCGAAAATGATATGGCGGTCGATTCCAGCTGGGACGTTCCGGCGCAGAAATACATGGCGTTGTTCCAGAACGTCTGCGGACAGTAAGCGCCCTTGAAAAAGATATTAGAGAAAAAGGACATATAGAAGCATGACAAAAGAGAACCTTCTTCAGCACTTACAGGAATGCTGCGACCGGCTGTTCGGCTGCTCGCTCGAAATGGCGACGGAAAAACAGGTATATCGCGCTGTATGCGTCGCCGTGCGTGAGCTTCTGGAGGACGACCGCCGTGCGTTTGTTGAGCAGACGCGTGCAGAGCAGCGCAAGCAGGTCTATTATATGTCGATGGAATTTCTGGTCGGCACGAGCCTGCGCAACAACCTGTACAACATGGGCCTGCTGGAACCGGCAGGGGAGATCCTGCATGATCTCGGCTTCAGCCTGGAAAGCCTCTGCGCGCTTGAGCCGGATGCCGGACTTGGCAACGGCGGCCTGGGCCGTCTGGCCTCGTGCTATATGGACGCAGCGACCGGTCTGAATTATCCCGTGACCGGTTTCTCCATCCGATATGAGTTCGGCATCTTCCGCCAGAAGATCGTCGACGGCTGGCAGATGGAATTCCCGGATAACTGGCTCGAAATGGGCGATGTGTGGCTGCATACCCGCAAGGACGACGCTGTAGAGGTTCGCTTCGGCGGACAGGTGCACGAGTGGATGGACGGCGACAAGTTCAAGACCGCCCAGACAGGCTATCAGTCCGTCATTGCAGTCCCGCACGATTTGTACATTTCCGGCTATGGCTCCAAGGCCGTCAACAAGCTGACGCTCTGGAGCGCCAGTATGCCGCAGAGCTTTGACATGAACGCGTTCTCGCGCGGCGATTATGTCCGCGCGCTCGAACAGAATACCATGGCCGAGGCCATTTCGAAGGTTCTCTATCCGGCAGACGACCACATCAACGGCAAGCGTCTGCGCCTGCGCCAGCAGTATCTGCTGGTGTCCAGCTCACTGCAGTCGATTCTGAACGAGCATCTGAAAAATTACCATACGCTTGATAACCTGGCTGACAAGGTTGCCGTGCACATCAACGATACGCATCCGGCACTCTGCGTGCCAGAGCTGATGCGCCTGCTGGTCGACGAGCACGACTACGGCTGGGAACGCGCGTGGGAGATCACCTGCGCGACGCTTTCCTACACCAACCATACCGTCATGGCCGAGGCACTTGAGCGTTGGCCGGTCGATCTGTTCCGGGAGCAGCTGCCGCGTATTTACGCCATCTGCCAGGAGATCAACCGCCGCCTCATGGAAAAGCTGCACTGCGTCTATCCGAACGATCCCGGCAAGTGGGAGTATATGGCCGCTGTCACGAACAGCGAGGTCCGCATGGCGAACCTCTGCCTGGCCTGCTGCCATAAGATCAACGGCGTTTCGCAGCTGCACACGGAGATCCTTGAAAAAACCATCTTCCGGGATTACTACAATCTCGATCACAGCCGCTTCCTGAACATCACAAACGGCATTGCGTACCGCCGCTGGCTGTGCCAGTCGAACCCGGCCCTGACCGGCTATCTGCAGTCGCTCATCGGCGACGGCTTCCTGAACGACGCGAACGCGCTCGAAGCGCTGCTCCAGTACCGTGACGATCCTGATGTTCTGGAAAATCTGCAGGCCATCAAGCGCAAGAACAAGGTACGCCTTGCCGCTTATATCGCGGAGCACAACGGTGTCAATGTCGACCCGGATTCGATCTTCGACGTGCAGGTCAAGCGCCTGCATGAATACAAGCGGCAGCTGCTGAATGTCCTGCATATCCTGACGCTTTACAACGATATCAAGGATCACCCGGAAAAGCCGGTCTATCCGCAGACATTCATCTTCGCGGCCAAGGCCTCCGCAGGCTATTATCTGGCCAAGCAGATCATTTCGCTCATCGTCGCCGTTTCCAATCTTGTAAACTCTGACCCGCAGGTGCAGAACAAGCTCAAGGTGGTCTTCATTGAAGACTATAAAGTCTCGCTGGCCGAGATCATCATCCCGGCTGCCGACCTGTCCGAGCAGATCTCCGTTGCGGGTAAGGAGGCCTCCGGTACCAGCAACATGAAGCTGATGATCAATGGCGCGGTCACGCTCGGCACGCTCGACGGCGCAAATGTCGAGATTCGTGAGCGCGTGGGCGACGAGAATATGTTCCTGTTCGGCATGACGGCCGACGAGGTGCAGGCGCTGTGGCAGCGCGGCTATGACCCGCGCCAGTTCCTGACGCCGGAGCTTGACAGAGTTCTGCAAATGCTGACCTCCGGCGTGCTGGGGCAGCGCTTTGACGATGTCGCCGCTTCGCTCCTGACGCCGCGCTTCGGCGCTGCCGACAGCTACATGACCGTCGCGGACTTTGCAAGCTACAAGGCTGCCAAGGCGCACGCGGTCGAGGTCTATCAGGACCGCACCCGCTTTGCAAAGATGTCCCTCACAAACATCGCAAGAGCCGGCATTTTCTCCTCCGACCGCTCGGTCGAGCAGTACGCCAGAGAAATCTGGGATCTGTAAGCACCACAGCAAATATTCCGAAGGGGCCGACAAGCATCGTCGGCCCCTTCCCTGATGAAATGGACGGTACGCCACATGAGAATTCTATTCGACAGCAAGCTTTCGCAGTTCAAAACGCCCTTCGGAACGCTCAAACGGCAGGAGGTCTGCACGCTGCACATCATGATCCCGTGCTCTTGCCGCACAACGGCGGTCTGCCTCGTTTTGCAGGCGGAAAACGGTGCGGAGCTGCGCCGTGTCCCGTTTGCAAAGCAGTCAGACGATACGCTCTACGATACCTGGGGCGGAGAGCTGACGATTTCCGATGCCGGACTGTATTTCTATTACTTCCATATCACCACGCAGGATGGCGTGTTCCGCCTGTTCAAGCAGGGCGAAAGCGACACGAACATGGAAGACGGCGGCCTCTGGCAGCTCAGCGTTCTGGAGGAAAAATTCCCCGTCCCGGACGACTGCGCGGGCGCAATCATGTATCAGATCTTCCCAGACCGCTTTTTTCAGGCCGGAGTTTGTGACCTGACCGGGAAGATCACGCCCTATTGGGTGCATGAGAACAAGGACGACGTGCCGGTCTATCTACCGAACGCCAACGGCGAGGTGCTCAACAACGACTTTTACGGCGGAAATCTGAACGGCATCCGCGAAAAGCTTCCGTATCTGCACGCGCTCGGTGTGGAGATTTTATATCTCAATCCGATTTTCTATGCATGGTCGACGCACCGGTACGATACCTGTGATTACAAGCGCATCGACCCCATGCTCGGCTCGGAGGCGGATTTCCGCGCGCTCTGCGGCGCGGCGCACGCGCTGGGCATGAAGATCATTCTCGACGGCGTATTCAGCCATGTTGGCAGCCGCAGCGCGTATTTTCAGCAGGCGATCCATGACCCGGCCTCGCCGTACCGCGGCTGGTTCCGGTTCAAGCAGTATCCAAACGTCTACGACAGCTGGTGGGGGATCACGACGCTGCCGTGCATTGACAAGCTGAACCCGGATTATATGGACTATATCATTGACAGTGACGACAGTGTTGTCGTCCGCTGGCTGAAGCTTGGCGCGGACGGCTGGCGGCTGGACGTCGTCGACGAGCTGCCGGACGCGTTTCTCGCACGCCTGCGTGAGCGTATCCGGCAGGTCAAGCCGGACGCGATTCTGATCGGCGAGGTCTGGGAGGATGCGTCCAACAAGATCGCATATGACTGCCGCCGCCGGTATTTTACCGACCGGCAGCTCGATTCCGTCATGAACTACCCGTGGCAGAAGGCGATCCTGCGCTATGTGCGCGGGGAGGATGACGGGACAGGACTTGGCATGTCTATTCGCACGATTGCGGAGAATTACCCGCCCGATGTGCTGCAGGCTGTGATGAATATTCTGTCCACGCACGACACCCCGCGCGCCATCAACGCGATTCTCGATCCGCGTGACGGCGACCGGGCAGAGCTGGCCCGGCGGCACTTTACGGCGGAGCAGCTTGCAGAGGGGAAAAAACGTCTCAAAATGGCGGCATTTTTACAGTTTATGCTCCCCGGTATGCCGTGTATTTATTACGGCGACGAGGCGGGCATGACTGGCTACCGCGACCCGTTCAACCGCGCGTATTATCCGTGGGGCAGGGAAGACGGCAATTTAATCTCGTTCTACCGCTCACTGGCGCGCGTCAAAAAAGCTTCGCCCGCCCTGCGGCGCGGCACGGTTCTGGTATTGGAAGCGGGCGGCGGACGTCTGATGCTGCTGCGGCAGTATGAGGGCAAAAACGTGGCAGTCTGCTGCAACCGCTCGGAAAACCCGTGGACGCTTCCGCACAGCGGCACGATCCTACTCGGCGGCGGCATCGCCGAATATACCGGCGAAACGCTCACCCTCGGTTGCGGCGGCTTCTGCGCCATGGAGCGCGAATAATATACGGAGGCAATTCAAATACAAATCAGAGCTGCAGCGTGCTCAACTCGCTGCAGCTCTGACAAGACATGAGGAAGGAACCCGGAGCAGGCATGATTTCGGTCATGCCTGCTTTTCGTTCCAATAGCCGTCCTTTTCAGCTTGCCGCGCCAAGCGTATCCGCAAGCGCGGTATCGGCGGAGAAGGTACTGAGATTGTAGAGGAAAAGAACATCGGTCACGCCGCGCTGCGTCATAAGCTGCTCTACATCGTCGTAGTAATAGCGCGGATCGATCATGACGATCTGCTGATAGTAGGGGATGAGGAACGGTACGAAGCTGTTCGCATAGGAATCCTTGAAAATCAGCAGGATTTTCCCATTATTTGCGGTCGTTTTGATGGTGACGAGCGGATGGTTGCCGCCGAAAAAGACGGTGTATTTGTCCTTCGTATCCAGCGCAGAATCGACAAAGACAGAGCCTGCCTTTTCCTGCGTGCTGTCGTAGAGCACATAGTAGCTCACATCGGTGCCGAGCGGCTCATAGGCCGTGATCGTATCCTCGGCGGTGTGCTTGCCGCTCTTAGAGGCAAGCGTGCCCTCAAAGGAGTTGGTCAGGACATGGACGCGATAGTTCGTGATCGGCGTCTCGATCCCAAGCAGCTCCGCCGAGGCGTCAAAGGCGCAGTATGCGCCGAGGCTTGTCCAATGGTGGTCAGTGCGGTAAAAAACGCCGTCCCTGACGTGGGCTTTCAAAGCCAGCGTCACATCTGCATACTGCATACAGGGCGAAAGCGCTTGATTGACGGTGAACAGATCCTCCTGCTGATTGTGCGCAGGCGCGTTTGCAGGAAGATAATCGCGCATAACGAGGGAGGCGTTTGGGACGATCATCGCCGTCATGCGGAGATCATCGTGCTTCGCGGCGAACTCCTTCATCGCGGTCAGCGTCCGGTCAAGCACAGCCGGATCGGGGGCCTCCGGGATCTCAATCAGATAATTGTCCTGACAAAGGTAAACGCCGTTGGACTCCTTCTGCCCAAGCAGCTGGTCGATCCGCAGCTTGGCGGAAATCCAGTGGTCGCGCGCAAAGAACTGATCTGCAAAGGCAGACTGCAGCTTCGACATAAAGCTTCCGTCCAGAACTGAAGCCGCCGTCAGCGCCGGATAGGCTTGAAGCTTTCGGTTCTCATTTTCCGAGAAATCGCGCTTCGTGTGAAGCAGATTGACAAGGCCGAAGACAAGCAGAACCACGGCAAGCAGCGCGGCCAGAAGGACTCCATGCAGCTGGCTGTTGCGCTGAAGGATCAGCTGCTGCTTTTCAGAGTCCTGCCTGCGCTTTTTTTGCGGATTCATGGGATCACCTCGCTTAGAACTGAGCATAGAGGAAGGATTGATAGGTGGCGTTCGTCATATACGGGACGCAAAGCAGGAAAATGCCGATCAGAAGCAGCGCAGAAAGCACAAGGCCAGGACTGCGCCGCGAGAACACGAGATGCCGGTAAAGCGTCCGAATCCATGGGCCGCAGCCAAGAATGCCGAGTACAAGAAGCTTCCAGTTTGCTGCAAAATAGTATTTTGCGGTGGAATCCCAAAACGCGCGGCTCCCGGTACCGAACATCCGCCCAAGATAGAAAAGCGCCGAGGAAAAATCAGGAGAGAAGAACAGCACCCAGCCGACGATGACGGCCAGCAGCGTCAGAATATGGCGAATCGGGGAGGGCGTCTTTGCAAGGATGCCTTTGAGCGGATACTTTTCCAGCAGCAGCAAAATCCCGTGATACAGGCCCCATGCCACGAATGTCCACGACGCGCCGTGCCACAGGCCGGTCAGGATCCAGACGATCAGCAGGTTGCGGATGCACTTTGGCGTGCTTACACGGCTGCCGCCAAGCGGGATATACACATAGTCACGGAACCAGCGGCCAAGGGAAATGTGCCATCTGCGCCAGAACTCCGTCAGGGAAGCAGAGAGGTAGGGATGGTCGAAGTTGGCGTCAAAGTCGAAGCCGAACAGCTTCGCCATGCCGATGGCCATGTCGGAATAGCCGCTGAAGTCGAAGTAGAGCTGAAGCGAATAGCAGATCGCGCCGAGCCACGCCGACCCGCCGGAAAGCGAACCGGATGAGAGTGCGGAAATACTCTGGAACGCGGCACCGAGATTATCGGCCAGCAGAACCTTTTTCGCAAGGCCAAGAACGAGCATCGGGACAGCTTCGGAAACCTTGTACAGCGTCACCGGATGCGATTTCAGCTGCGGCTCGAACTGTGCGTACTCGACGATCGGGCCGGAGATCATTTTCGGGAAAAAGCTGACATAAAGGCAGAAATCCAGCGGATTTTTCTGCGCGGGCGCGCGACGGTGGTAAACGTCCGAAAGATACGACAGGTTCTGGAAGGTGAAGAAGGAAATGCCGAGCGGAAGCGCCGCAGACGGCGCGTTCAGCGTGAACGGCAAAATGGCGTTGAGCGTTTCGATGGCAAATGCGGCGTATTTGTAAAAGCCGAGAAGCAGCAGATTGAACAGCACGCCGCTCACAAGAAGGAATTTTGTGCCGCGCTGCCCCAATTCTGCGCAATTGCCGATGTCCAGGCCGACGCAATAGTTGAAAACCGTTACCAGCAGCAGAAGCAACAGATAGACCGGAGAACCCCATGCATAAAAAACGAAGCTGATCAGAACAAGAAGTGCGTTCTTGCAGACACGTGGGCAGACCAGGTACAGGATCAGGCTGACCGGGAGAAACGCGAAGACAAAAAAGAGCGTGCTCAGATTCACGACGGTTCCTCCTTAAAGCGCTTTCAGAAACGCCTGCGCGGCAGCGGCTGCGTTCTCATGCACAACGAACAGGATATAATTGCCCTGTATCTCCACAACGGAGTTGGAGAGCAGATCATACTGTTCAACGCCATAGCCCTCGAAGCTCTTCATTTGCGTCTGCCTGCGGGCCTGAATGGCGTCAGAAACGGACGTCTGCTGCGAGAGATCGGAGAGCTTGACGAGCAGCAGCTCCCGTGCCCCCATATTTGTGGCCGGATAATAGAGCAGGCAGCCGTCCATTTCAGACGGTGCAAAGCCATAGAGCCGCCGCACCATCTGCGCGTCCGCCTCCTGCATATCCGTCAGATCGATCGATTGCAGAACGGCACTGCTGACAGCGTCAAAGGACGCGCTGCTCTGCCGGTTCTGCATCGTCTGCGTGTAGAGAAAGCCCGCGGTCGCCAGAGCGGCGGCAAAGGCGAAAATGCGCAGGAGGATGCTCACGATTCCCACGCGGCGGGCCGCAGGCTGCGCAGCAGCAGTGTCCGGAGCAGGCACGTCTTCTGTGACAGCGGACTTTTCCGGCGCGAGGGGCTTGTTGGCTTCCGGCGTTTTCACCGGCTCGCGGATGGGCTGCGGGTCGGGAATGGGGGCAGCGGCGGTTTTGCGGCTGGCCGGAACGTTTTCCAAAAACTCTGAAAAGTCGACCCCATCGATCACAAGCGGGGCGGATGGGGCAGGGGAAGCGGGCTGCTTCTGCGCCGGAACAGCCTGCTTAGCCGCTTTTTTTGTGGGTGCAGAGCCGAATTCGGCCAGAATATCGTCAATCGCCTGCTCCTTCAGCTCCGGCGAAAGGCTGCTTCCGCCGCGCAGGAGCAGGTCATTCAGCTGCGGATTCGTTTGATTCAAGGGCAAAGACATAATCATATACCTCAGCAATCAGTTCGGTACCCCAAAGCGGGTAAAAGCCGCCCAGCAGGTGCACGCCGTCGTCCTGATAAAGATCCGTGTGTTCTTCGCAGAGCTGCGTAATGTCCACGTACGGCGTGCCATTTTCCTCGCAAAAGGCGCGCACGGCGTCGTTGTAGTCCGGGATCTCCCGCCATGCGGGGCCGCGCTTGAACGCGGGTTCAAGGGCGGGGATGATGGAGCAGACATAGACCGTGGCGTTCGGAAGGTGCTCCTTGAGCAGGGCAAGTGTGTTGTTGATTTCGTTTACATAATCCTCTGGCGTTGGCCAGTACCCGATGCCGACGTCATTGATGCCATAGGTCAGGAAAATGATCGACGGATTCAGCGCGACAAGCTCCTCCAGGTGGTCAATGACCTTTTTGATGGTCGCGCCGGAGTCGGCGAACACGCGCTCAGGGGCCAGATAGCCATAATAGGTGAAGCCTGACGTTCTGGAGTCGCCGAGCATGGCGTAATCCTCAAACAGCGACCAGACGGAAATTTCTCCGCTGTAGAGCTTTGCGCGCCATTCGTCCCGCATCGCATCCAGCTCCGCCTGACGGATGGCCTTGAGCTCCGCTTCCACGTCGTCGGGGCTGTGTGCCTCCTGCTCCTGAAGCCATTGCACGCCGGATGCGACCTCCGCATCCGTTGCGGAGGCAGCGGCGCGCTTCGCCGGGAACACAAAAATCCATAAAATCAGCAGCAAAAAAAGAACCAGAGGCAAAAGCGTCAGCATCCTCCAGCTCCAAGCCCTCGCATTCATCAGCGTACCCCCCAGAGGTGAAAGTCAACCGGATATCAAGCCTGACCATTATAGTATAGCGCCACCGGTTTGTCTACAAAAATTGACAAAATACGCGCTGATTTTTTCGGGGGGGGGTGAGCTTTTGGTGAGGAGATAAAACCCCCGCAGCCGAAGCTGCGGGGGAGCGCTCATACTGTATGCTGTTCGGATTTTGTGTCAGCCCTGATAGGTTCTGTATCATTCTTTTGTTCCCGTATGTTTTCCACCTGATGCACAGTTCGCATGATGTCGATGAGCTGTTTTTTGATGTCCTCCTCGGAGCACTTTTTGCCGCTTGTGAACCAGCTGCGCAGACTTTCGGAAATACCGCCCGCAAAGAATGTCGCCATGACCTCCGGGGAAGCTGGCATACGGTGGCCGCGGGCCTGAACCTGCTTGAGCTTCTGGCAGATGTCCGGCATCACCTGCTGGGACATGATGTTGAGCAGCAGTACAAGGCTGTCCGACCGGATCGCGGAGCGGATCAGCTTCTGGTTCACTTTTGCAAATTCAAATACATAATCCAGCATCTTACAACTGCATCGGCGCTTTCGATGTGCCGGATCGCCGGAA
>ULUZ01062500.1_pt1 | contig 11702 bp, 7 predicted proteins | sample 1958881 | NCBI WGS metagenome assembly ULUZ01 (sample SAMEA4835771, study PRJEB28245) | human gut metagenome | biome: gut microbiome; material: fecal sample | place: Denmark | collected 2008
GGGCAAAATAACCTTCTATGCGCCTGATACCGATAAGTTCCCGGCAATACCCATGGCGTATGAGGCGCTGCGCGAGGGAAGAAACCTGCCCATAGTGTATAATGGCGCAAACGAGGCGGCGGTGGATATGTTCATACGAGGCAAGATACGCTTTGACGAGATAGCCGACGTGGTCGGATACGCCATGAGCAGGGCGGACAGGGGGAATATACTCTCCCTTGAGGACATAATAAAAACAGACAGGCAGGCGAGGAAGCTTGCATTTGAGAAAGGAAACGCATAAATGACGCTGTTGTCAATTGTTGGCGCGCTGCTGGTGCTTACGGTGCTGGTATTCGTACACGAACTTGGGCATTTTTACGCGGGCAAAAAGCTTGGCTTCAGAATAGACGAGTTCGCCATAGGAATGGGTCCTGTGGTGTGCAGCAAGGAGAAAAACGGTACCCGCTTCGCGATCCGGGCGCTGCCCATAGGTGGCCTATGTGCCTTCCACGGTGAGGATGAAGGTGTATCCGATCCCGAGTGCTTCAATGCGCAGCCGGTATGGAAGCGCATGATAGTGGTGCTGGCCGGCCCATTTATGAATATACTTCTGGCAGTGGTGCTGGCCGTGATCATACTTATGACCTACGGCGAGTATATGCCGATGATAAACGACTTTACCGCAGAGAACACCCCGGCGGAGGCCGCGGGCATACAGGTAGGCGATATCATAACCGAGATAGACGGCAAAAGCATAACCTACTATGCGGAATGCACGGATTACATACAGCAGGCTGATCCTGCGAGAATAGAGGTTACCGTACGACGTGACGGCATGGACGTGACTCTTACTGCCCACGACATATACGACCCCGAAAGCGGCAGCAACAGGCTGGGCATATACATCTCCCCCGAAAGGCTGCGCTACGGCCTGCTTGAGGCTGCGACAAATTCGGTACGTTACACCTGCTATATTGTAAAAGAGATGTTCAAGGTGCTGGGCGGCCTGTTCACAGGAAGCGTTACCTCGGACGACGTCGCCGGGCCGGTGGGAACCATAAGCATAATAGGTCAGGCGGTGAGGGCCGGCTTTGAGGTGGTGCTGCGTCTCGGAGTGCTTATAAGCATAAACCTCGGCATAATGAACATACTGCCCGTGCCTGCGCTGGACGGCGGAAGGTTTTTGTTCATGGTGATAGAGGCGGTTCGCGGCAAGCCCATACCTCCGGAGAAGGAGGGCATGATACATATGGCGGGGCTGATGCTGCTCTTCGGCCTTATGATACTGCTTACGGTAATGGACGTAAGAAAGCTGTTTTAGCCGTATTATGGCAGTCTGATTTGTGGGGGAAGGATGAAAAAAACAAGAAAAGTTATGACAGGGGCGGTGCAGATAGGCGGCGGCGCCCCCGTCACCATACAGTCTATGACCAATACAGACACGGCGGACGCAATAGCCACCGCCGATCAGATATTGGCCCTTGAGGAGGCGGGCTGCGAGATAGTCCGCTCTTCCGTGTACAATGAAGCATGTGCAAAGGCAATACCCGAGATAAAGAGCAGGATACACATACCACTCGTCGCGGATATACATTTTGATTGGAGGCTCGCCATAGCCGCCATGGAAAACGGCGTGGACAAGCTGCGCTTCAATCCCGGCAACATAGGCGGAGAGGAAAACGTAAAAAGGCTGGTGGATTGCGCCAAGGCCCATCATGTTCCCATGCGCATAGGGGTAAACGGCGGCTCTGCGGAAAAGGAGCTTCTCCGAAAGTACGGAGGCCCAAAGCCGGAAGCACTGGTTGAGAGCGCGCTGAAGCACGTCCGCATGCTGGAAAAACAGAGCTATTATGACATGGTCATATCTATTAAATCCTCCAACGTGCCGAATACAGTTGAGGCTTACAGGCTTATGAGCAGGGAGTGCGATTACCCCCTGCATATAGGTGTTACGGAAGCTGGCGGCGGTGAAATGGCCCTTGTAAAGGCTGCGGCCGCCATGGGCGCCCTTCTTGTGGACGGCATAGGGGATACCATGCGCGTATCCATGACCGGCGACCCTGTACAGGAGGTTTACGCAGCGAAGGAGATACTGAAGGCCATGGGCCTCAGAAAAGAAGGAGTGGAAATAGTCAGCTGCCCAACCTGCGGCAGAACCTGCACCGATCTTCTCAGCGCCGCCAACAGGGTGGAGCATGAGCTTTCCAGCCTGATACCCAAGGGAAAGTACCTTAAAGTAGCCGTGATGGGCTGTGTTGTAAACGGCCCCGGAGAAGCGGCTGAAGCCGATATAGGCGTGGCCTTCGGCAAGGGCGGCTGCGCCCTGTTCAAGGGCGGCAAGCTCTTCAGGACGGTGCCGCTGGAAACCGCTGTAGACGAACTCATAGCCGAGGCGAAGGCCATGATGGAATAGACTATGGAACAGAAGCTTTTGACTATATTTGAAAAATACGGCCTTGGAGACGGCGAGATAACAGATGCAGGACTGAACAAGCGTGAAAATCTGCTGACCGTTACCGTGCGGTGCGGCCATATAACCAGCGCCGAAAACATAGCCTGTCTTGAGAGGGAGCTTTGCGCCCTCATGCCGGGCTGCCGCACAAAGGTAATAATCAGGTGCGGCGGGCTTTCGGCGCTGCTGTCCGCCTGCGACGAGGATACGCTGAACATACTCAAAAAGACATGGTGCGACATACTTCCGGTATGCCGCCCCGCGATACACAGCTCCGTCTGGGATTATGAGAGCGGCACGATCAAGGTAAAGATACCCGGGCAGGTGTTCGAGCTGGTCTCGGATCCGAGACATAGGGAAACGGTACAGTCATATTACCTCGATCGGTACGGCATAGAGACTGACATAGAGCTTACAGCGGACGATACCATGGAGCTGACGCTGCCCAAGGAAGAGGAACGGCCCTCCTGGCAGCCTAAAAAGGCTGCGGAGGCCAAGAAAAAGGCACTCCCCGACAGGGCGGATGCGATATATGGCAAGCCCATAAAAAAGACCGCCATAATCCAGCAGCGCGACGTGGACGAGACTATGGGCTACGTCACAATAAAGGGCGAGATACTAACCCTGGAGACTACAAAGCAGAAAAACGGCAGGACTATACTGACATTTGCCATAAGCGACCATACAAACACGCTTCCCTGCAAGATGTTTCTCGAGGAGGGCGAGAATGGCATCGTCGATACCATAGCCGGCATACAGAAAAAGAAGGATATACTTATCGTCGCCGGAAAGTATATGATGGATCAGTGGCTCAGGCGAATGTGCGTATTCCCGCGGGACGTGGGCTGGGAGCCAAGAGCGGTGCGCACGGACAAGTCCGAGGAGAAGCGCGTAGAGCTGCATCTTCATACCAAGATGTCCAGCATGGACGGCCTGACAGACGTTAAGGAAGCCATAAAGACCGCAGCCCGCTGGGGCCATAAGGCAATAGCAATAACGGATCACGGCGTGGTACACGCCTTCCCGGATGCGGTGGCACAGGCAGACAAGCTGAAAAAGGACGGCAAGGACATAAAAATACTGCTGGGCGTCGAGGGATACCTCATGCCCGACAGCGAGCTTATAAAGCGGCCGGAACAATACGTGGCGATAGGAGTGGTAGCATATCCCGGCGTAAAGGAGGACGACGTATTCGAGATAGCCGCGCTGCGCTTTGACGAGAGCGGCGAAAAGGAAGGCTTATCCATAATAGTCAACAGCGGCGCGGCGCTGACCGATGCCATGGCCGAGGAGACAGGGCTTACACGCGAAATGATAAACGGCGGCGTGAGCCTGAAGGACGGGCTGAAGCAGCTGTATGACTTTATAGGCGATGGAGTGAAGGTGATACACGACCCGCTGGAGCTGAACAACCTCAGGCAGCACGGCCTGCGCTTTGATATGGAGCTGGACGCGCACTGCGTAAGCACCTCCATGCTGTTTCATTACCTGCACAGGGAAAGCAAGCAGACGGATATGAGGACTGCGGCGGAGGCGCTGGGCGTGGAGCATTGCGGCGGCAGAGCTATGGAAAGGGCGAGGACTGCGGCAAAGATAATGAACGCCATACTGTCCGAGATGACCGCAAAGGACATAGAAAAGCTGCCGCTCATAGACGCGGTTCCCAAGGAAAAGGGAAAGGGCCGCAGGCTCACATACCATATAATCATAATGGCCAGGAACCACGAGGGCCTTATGAACCTTTACCGCCTCGTGTCATATGCTCACCTCGAGCACCTGCGCAAGGTACCGCAGATACCCAGAAGCCTTCTCAATATGCACCGTGAGGGCATTATAGTAGGCTCTGCCTGCGAGGCAGGAGAGCTGTTCCGGGCGGTGCTCAGGGGGGAGAGCGAGGAAAAGCTCATGTCCATAGCGGACATGTACGACTATCTCGAGATACAGCCCATAGGCAACAACGCCTTCCTTATGCGAAACGGCACAGTGGACACGGAGGAAGGGCTTCGCGATCTCAACCGCAGGATAGTAGCCCTGGGCGACAAGATGGGCAAGCCTGTGGTGGCCACGGGCGACGTACACTTCCTGGAGCCGGACGACGCGCTTTTCCGCAGCATAATAATGCACGCAAGAGGCTTTGACGACGCGGAGCAGCAGGCTCCCCTCTACTTCAAGACCACGGATGAGATGCTGGAGGAATTCTCCTATCTGGGCGAGGAAAAGGCGAGGGAGGTAGTAATAACCAACCCCAACATGATAGCCGACAGCTGCGAGAGAATGAAGGCGTTCCTGTCAGAAAAGGGCACCTATGCCCCTACGTTCCCCGGCGCAAACGACGAGCTGAGGAATATGGCGCTGAAGAAGGCTCACGAGATATACGGGGACGAGCTGCCGGAGGTGGTGCAGAAGCGCCTTGATAAGGAACTGAATTCCATCATAGGCAACGGCTATTCCTCGCTGTACCTTATGGCACAGCGCCTTGTACACAAGTCAAACAGCGACGGGTATCTCGTCGGTTCCCGAGGCTCAGTAGGCTCTTCCTTCGTGGCCAACATGGCGGGCATAACCGAGGTAAACGCATTGCAGCCCCACTATGTCTGCCCCAACTGCCGGCACAGCGACTTCGACATAGACCGTACCAAGTATGCCTGCGGCGTGGACATGCCGGATAAGGACTGCCCCGTCTGCGGCGCAAAATACAAAAAGCTCGGCTACGAGATACCCTTCGAGGTGTTTCTGGGCTTCAAGGGGGATAAAACGCCGGATATAGACCTTAACTTCTCAGGGGATTATCAGCCTGTAGCGCATAAGTACGTTGAGGTGATGTTCGGGGAGGGCCACGCCTTCCGGGCCGGAACCATATCCGGCGTAAAGGACAAGATAGCCTACGGCTACGTCCGTTCCTACTGCGATGCAAACGGCATAAACGCCAGCAAGGACGAGATGGACCGCATGGTGCAGGGCTGCACAGGAGTTAAGAAGACTACCGGCCAGCATCCCGGCGGCATAGTCATAGTGCCAAAGGAAAACGATATAATGGAGTTCACCCCGGTGCAGTACCCGGCAGACCGCAGCGAGGGCGATACAATAACCACCCACTTCGACTTTCACGCCATGGACGACAGGCTGGTAAAGCTGGATATACTGGGCCACGATGATCCGACGGTGCTGAGAATGCTGAAGGATATTACCGGCTTGGACCCCCAGACAATACCCCTTGACGACCCTGAAACCATGAAGATATTCCGCACCAGCGAGCCTCTGGGCGTTACGCTGGACGAGCTGGACTGCGACGTGGGCAGCATAGCAATACCCGAGTTCGGCACCACCTTCGTCCGGCAGATGCTCAAGGATACGCGCCCGACTACGATGGAGGAATTACTCAGGATATCCGGCCTTTCCCACGGTACCGATGTTTGGCTGGGCAACGCTCAGGAGCTGGTATTGAGCGGCACCGCGACGCTGTCGCAGGTAATATGCACCCGAGACGACATAATGAACTACCTTATACTCAGAGGCGGCGACCCGTCCATGTCCTTCAAAACCATGGAGAGCGTCCGCAAGGGCAGAGGCCTTACCCCTGAGATGGAGGAGCATATGCGCTCCATAGATACGCCTCAGTGGTTCATAGACTCCTGCAAAAAGATAAAGTACATGTTCCCCCGCGCCCACGCAGCGGCCTACGTCATGATGGCCTTCCGAGTGGCCTACTACAAGGTGCATATGCCCCTCGCCTTCTATTCCGTTTATTATACCGTCCGGGCGGACGCCTTTGACATAGCCCAGGCGGAGGGCGGCGCCCAGAAGGTGCTTGCCAACATAAACGCCATAAAGAAAAAAGGCAACGATGCGGATAAAAAGGAAGAAGACCTGCTGACAATACTGGAGGTGGTCTTTGAAATGAACAAGCGCGGCATAGAGCTGTTGCCTGTGGACCTGTATAAATCCAAGGCCAGCCAGTTCATAATAGAAGACGGCAAGATACGGCCGCCCTTCTCATCGGTGGCGGGCGTGGGAGCCAACGCCGCCATAGGCATAGCCGAAGGCGCAAAGGGCGGCGAGTATACCTCCATAGAAAATTTTCAGGCCCGCACCGGCGCCAACTCCGCAGTGATAAAGGCGCTTGCGGAAGCCGGCTGCCTGAACGGGCTGCCCGAGACGGATCAGCTCTGCCTGTTTTAAAGAAGCCGGTATGTGCGGCGCTTTGATGCGAAATAATATGCTTGCATTATAGTGCCGCATATGGTACAATTTTGCTGTTGGTATATGGCAAGTTTGCTGTATTTTAGTTTTCAAGTAAGAGTGGGCGCGTCCTGCTCTTTTGTTTTGAATAGCGGAGGAATATAATGAAAACCACCCAAACAGTGGAAGCTCTTCTCCGGCCGGTAGTTACAGGCATGGGCTACGAGCTGGATGAGGTAGAGTTTCAGAAGGAGCAGGGTAATTGGGTGCTCACCCTGTACATAGAGCATCAGGACGGAAGAAGCGCTACCATAGACGACTGCGAGACGGTGAGCCGGGCCGTAGACCCCATATTGGACGAAGCAGACCCAATAGAGCAGGCATACTACCTCAGCGTGTCCTCAATAGGCATCGACAGGCCGCTCAAAAAGGACAGGGACTATCAGCGCAGCCTCGGCAGCCCCATTACGGTAAAGCTCTACGCCCCGCTCAAGGGCAAAAAGGAATACACGGGCGAGCTTTTGTCATATACGCCCGATTCCTTCACCATAAGCGTAAAGGGCGAGGAGATGACCTTCCAGAAAAAGGACGCTTCAAAGGTGCAGCCCTATATAGACTTCAAGGCTCTGGAAAAGGACCTTGACGAATTAGAAGCAGATTTTGAAAATATAGAGACAGAAGAGGAGAATTGACAATGAACGCCGAATTCATAGAGGCACTGAATGCCATAGAGAAAGAGCGCGGGATAAGCAAGGATATACTGATAGACGCATTTGAATCCGCATTGATAGCGGCCTATAAGCGCAACTACGGCGCAGTGGGAAACGTCCGCGCCACAGTGGATAGGGATACGGGAGAGGTGCAGATATTCGCCTCCAAGACCGTCACCGAGACGGTGGAAAACCCCTATGCGGAGATATCTCTTGCCGAGGCGAAGAAGATCAATTCCCTCTATGAAGTGGGCGATGTTCTGGAGGAGGAGGTAGACCCCCGCAAGTTCGGCCGCATAGCGGCCCAGACCGCCAAGCAGGTGGTGGTTCAGCGTATTCGCGAGGCCGAGCGCGGCGTCATATTCGATGAATTCGTAGAGAAGGAAAACGAGGTTCTTACCGCTATAGTTCAGCGGGTAGAGAAGAACGGCATCTATGTAGAGCTGGGCAAGACAGACGGCTTCCTTGCCGCCTCCGAGACCATAGCGGGGGAGACTTATAACACCAGCGACAGGCTCAAGGTTTACGTCCTTGAGGTGCGCAAGACCAACAAGGGCCCGCAGGTAATAGTTTCCCGTACCCACCCCGGCCTTGTTAAGAGGCTTTTCGAGCTGGAGGTTCCCGAGATACAGACCGGCATAGTCCAGATAAAGTCCATAGCGCGGGAGGCGGGCTTCCGCACCAAGGTGGCCGTTTATTCTTCCGACCCTCAGGTGGACGCCGTGGGCGCCTGCGTGGGCCAGAAGGGGATAAGGGTAGAGCGCATAGTAAACGAGCTGCATAACGAAAAGATAGATATAATAGAGTGGGATCCCGATCCGGCAGTATATATTGCCAAGTCCCTTAGTCCTGCCCGTGTTATGATGGTATACATCAACGAGGCGGAAAAGGCCGCGAAGGTGATAGTGCCAGACAATCAGCTTTCCCTTGCTATCGGCAAGGAAGGCCAGAACGTCCGCCTTGCCGCCAAGCTCACAGGCTGGAAGATAGATATAAAGAGCCAGAGCCAGGCCGAGGAGGACATGGATATAGCGGACGCCGACAGCGAGGCGGACGGCGGCTTCGAGGAATAGTTTTGGAGGATCAGCAATGCCTGCTAAGAAGGTGCCTATGAGAATGTGCGTGGGCTGCCGCGAGATGAAGCCAAAGAAGGAGCTGCTGCGCATAGTTCGCTCTCCCGAGGGCGAAATAAGCGTGGACCGCACCGGCAAGGTCTCCGGCCGCGGAGCGTACATATGCGCCAACGCGGAGTGCCTGAACAGGGCCCGCAAAATAAAAGCGCTGGAAAGGGCGCTGGAGCACGGAATAGAGGACGAGGTTTTTTCAAGGCTCGCTTCGGAGATAATCGGCGATGCAGAATGACCGTCTGCGTACAGCTCTGGGCTTTGCGGCTAAGGCCGGGAAGTGCATATCAGGCGACTTTGGCGCGGAAAGGGCCGTGAAGGACAAAAAAGCCCTCATAATAGCCCTGGATAACGGCGTGTCAGCCGCAACGCGGGAGCGCTACGAGGGAATGTGCCAAAGAGCCGGCATACCCTGCGTGTATCTCGAAGACCTTGGCAGGGCGATAGGAAAGGATAACCGCATGATAGCCGCGGTGACAGAGGCGGGCTTTGCCCGTATGATAGAAGAGACGTATAAGACTTCACAGCAAAAGTAACATACCGGGGGGTAATATCTATGGCAAACAAGACAATGGATTCCGCACGGGAATTTGAAACCCAGGCAAAGGAGCTTCTGGAGCGAGTAAAGCGAATGCAGAACGATCTGGGAGCGGCCCTTCAGTCCGTAAAGCGGGCGGAAAGCGAGCTTATAGATAAAGAAAAGCGCGCCGAAAAGGAACGCATGGAAAAAGAAAGGGCAGAGAGACTCCGAGAGGTCCTCACCAGCGAGGGCGACCTTGCCTTCCACGTAGGCGACGACAGGGCGGAGGAGCAGCCAGCCCCGGCAGAGAGCAAGAGCGAAGTAAATGAGAAGCCGAAGCCGGAGCCGGAGAAGGAGCAGAAGGCGGAGGAAAGCGTACAGGCAAAGGCGGAGGAACCTGCAATGGCAGATAGGAAGCCTGAAGAAAAGCCCGAGACAAAGGCGAAACCCGCACCGGCAAATAAGCCTGTACAGCAGCAGCGCCCGGCCTATGAGCGCAGGGAACCTCAGCGCAGAGAGGACGGCAGGCAGCAGAAGCCGCGCACTGACAGGCCGCAGCGGCCCGCAGACCGCCCAGAGCGCACAGACAGACCTCAGCAGCGCCCCGTACAGGGAGGCTACCAGCCTAAGCCGGCGGCCCGCACCATGGAATCCGCTGCGCCTTCCGTAAGGGATCAGGGCAAGGGCCGGAGCCAGAAACCCCAGACCAGAGATGAGGAGCGCAAGGCGCCAAAGAATAAGAAAACCATTATGAAGGAAAACACCAGAGCAGCAGGCAGCTGGGACGACGACGCCCCAATGAGCCGCAAGCAGAAGCGCAAGCAGCAGGCGTTACATAAGCCGGAGCCGGTAAAGATCGACAAGGCCGTGCTGACTACCGAGACCATAACCGTAAAGGATCTTTCCGAAAAAATAGGCAAGCCTGTGGCCGAGATCATCAAAAAGCTGTTTATACTCGGCATAATGGCTACCATCAATCAGGAGATAGACTACGACACCTGCTCGCTCATCGCCGCCGATTACGGCATAGAGCTGGAGCTCAACATAGCCAAGACCGCCGAGGACGTGCTCAACGAGAGCGTTGAAGAGGCGGATTCCGAGGAGAACCTCGTACCACGCCCGCCGGTAGTTACCATAATGGGCCACGTGGACCACGGCAAGACCTCGCTGCTTGACGCCTTCCGTGAAAGCAGCATAACCGCAGGCGAGGCAGGCGGCATAACCCAGCATATAGGCGCGTATACCGTATCCTGCAAGGGGCGCACCATAACCTTCATAGATACCCCGGGCCATGAGGCGTTCACCTCCATGCGCGCCCGCGGAGCCCAGGTTACGGATATAGTAATACTGGTTGTGGCGGCGGACGACGGCATTATGCCGCAGACCATCGAGGCCATAAACCACGCCAAGGCGGCGAACGTTCCTATAATCGTCGCTATCAACAAGATAGATAAGGACACCGCCAATCCGGACCGGGTAATACAGCAGCTCACCGAGTACGGCCTCGTAGCCGAAGAGTGGGGCGGCGATACCATATGCGTGCCAGTTTCCGCAAAGAAGCGCATCAATTTGGACACGCTGCTCGAGATGGTACTGCTTCAGGCGGACGTTCTGGAGCTCAGGGCAAATCCCGACAGGGCGGCCCGTGGCACCATAATAGAGGCAGAACTGGACAAGGGCCGCGGCCCTGTGGCTACCGTACTGGTACAGAACGGTACCCTCAAGATAGGCGATCCCATAGTTGCAGGCACAGCCTTCGGCCGCGTCCGCGCAATGATGGACGATAAGGGCCGCAGGGTGACTTCAGCCGGGCCAAGCCAGCCTGTAGAGGTACTGGGCTTTGGCGAGGTGCCTTCCGCAGGCGATGTAATGAACGTTGCGGAGGTAGATAAGCTGTCCCGGCAGGTAGCAGAGGAGCGCCGCGACAAGCTCAAGGCGGAGCAGATACGCAATATGTCCAAGGTATCCCTGGACGATCTGTTCAGCCAGATAGAGGCGGGCAACGTCAAGGACCTGAACATCATAGTAAAGGCAGACGTGCAGGGCACGGTAGAGGCCATAAAGCAGGCATTGGAGAAGCTCTCCAACGACGAGGTGAGGGTGCGCTGTATACACGGCGGCGTAGGCGCCATAACCGGTTCAGATATAGTGTTTGCCTCCGCTTCCAATGCGCTGGTAATAGGCTTTAACGTGCGCCCGGATGCCACGGCTCGCGAGGCCGCAGAACGCGAAAAGGTGGATGTGCGTACATACAGCGTCATCTACAACGTGATCGAGGATGTCGAGAACGCCATGAAGGGCCTGTTTGCACCCGTATACAAGGAGGTCGCTCTGGGTACTGCGGAGGTACGCAATACCTTCAAGGTGTCAGGCGTCGGCACTATTGCAGGCGCATACGTCAAGGATGGCAAAATCACCCGTTCCGCTCAGGTGCGCGTAGTCCGCGGCGGCATAGTGCTTCACGACGGCAAGATAGCCTCCCTCAAACGCTTTAAGGACGACGTAAAGGAAGTTGCGTCGGGCTATGAATGCGGTATCGGAATAGAAAACTACAACGATATCCGCGAGGGCGACATGATAGAAGCCTACACCATGGAGCAGATAGAAAGATAATCAGGAGAGGCAGAAAAGATGTCCATTCGTTATGAAAGAATGAATGAGGAGATAAAGAAGACCATCAGCGAGATCATAAAAGACATGAAGGATCCTCGAGTCTCCGATATGACCACCATAAT
>ULUZ01052972.1_pt1 | contig 11622 bp, 7 predicted proteins | sample 1958881 | NCBI WGS metagenome assembly ULUZ01 (sample SAMEA4835771, study PRJEB28245) | human gut metagenome | biome: gut microbiome; material: fecal sample | place: Denmark | collected 2008
ATTTCAACCTTTATTTTTCACAGTGCAAATCTAAAGGAGAAAACACATAATAAGCACTCGAATTGACCAAAGCATTTACATCTTCAGCATTTTGGGGAAACATTCCCGGATTAATTTTATTATATACTTCCTGCTCCAGCGTACAAGACGAAATGAGGAACAAGAGAGTTGCTATTGCAGTATAAATTGTCTTTTTCATATTCATCACTTATTAGAAAGATATTGATACACCAAAATTATATGAGGTTACATTCGGATATGCATAGGTTCCATTGTCCGTTTCCGGGTCCAGACCTGTCCAGTTAGTAATCACAAACGGATTATTCACGTCTACATATACACGGAGATTCTTGGCAATCTTCTGGCTGATAGGCACTTTATATCCTAATGTAATGCTTCCACAACGAACGTAATAGATAGATTTCACATAGTAATCCCCCCATCCGCTTCCACCTCTGACAAATGTCGGATCTGTGGCTGTCAGGTTATTGCTATTAAAAGCTTTCAGGGCATAAGTAGAAACATTGATACCATTGTCCATACGTGTCCAGCCCTCATAATAACTGGCTCCTCTCTTTCTGCCGGCTTCTCCATAGAAATAGATATTCAAGTCGAAGTTCTTATATCTGAACGAGTTGTTCAGACCGTAGATAATTTTTGGATCACCATTACCCATATATACTTTATCCTCATCTCCCAATACTCCGTTTCCATCGCGGTCTTTCAACTTCATCATACCCGGAACCAAGTCTTTTTGAGCGTCCGGAACTTTTTCTCCCGGTTGCAGGATGCCAAGCGCTTCATATTCCCACCATGCACGAATCGGATCATTTTCTTTTTCATAAGGTTTGGGTTTCCAGTTCGGGTCACGTGTCAGCCAACGGTCATTGTAATGTGACAAGGTTAATGTCGTATCCCATTCAAAATCTTTAGTAACGATATTCACCGTATTCACTGTGATTTCCACACCCTGACTTTGTGTTGATCCTATATTACCCGCTATTTTATTTATTTCATTATAAAAAGGCAATGGTTTATTTGTCACCAACAAGTCTGTAATCTTACGTTTGAAATATTCGGCTGTCAACTTAAATCGGTTGTTGAATATACCTAGATCCACACCTACATTAAATTCCGTAGTCGTTTCCCAAGTCAGGCTCCTGTTGCCCAAATCCGAAGCATATACTCCTGTTGATTCTGCACCTCCGATAATGGCACTTCTTCCCACTTCATAATAGTCGTAAATGCGATAACCGACATTAGAGTTACCCGTCTGTCCATAAGAAGTTCTTAACTTCAACATAGACAACCAGTTTGAAGCCCCTTTCATGAAATTTTCTTCACTTATCATCCAACCGGCTGATACGGACGGGAAATAACCCCAACGATTTTCCGGGGCGAAATTGGAAGCAGCATCAGCACGAACTGTAGCTTCCAGTAAATATCTGCCTTTATACGAGTAATTGGCACGGGCAAACAAAGAAGCAATACTGTTAATAGAAGCCCATGAACCTACAGATGGTTTCTTGTAATTTCCTGAACCCAAACTATTATATCCAAAGCCATCTACAAGAAAATCTTCATTTCCGGCACTCAATCCATCATTTTTAAATTTTTGGAAAGAATAACCACCAATAGCTTTCACGTTATGATCGCCAAAGTTCTTGGAGTATTGAGCTGTCAGCTCCATCAGATAGGCAGTACTTGTTTCCTGCGAAATATCCGCTCTTCCGTTTTTGGTCTTTCCCTGCAAAGTTGTCTTAGGCAAATAGCTGGAACGTTTCTGGAAACTACGGTCGACACCTAACTGCAACTTCACTTCCAAGTCTTTCAACGGTTTCACGGATACGAATGCAGATCCTATGATCCGGTCTTTTACCGTATTATCCTTAATATCCAACAAAGACACCGGATTCGCAACGAAGGGACGTTTCGGATCAATGAAATAATTTCCTTCAGAGTCATAGATAGGAATTGTAGGATTGGATTGGATAGCACCGGTCAATACACCGGAATATTCATTGGCATTGTCTCCCAGAGGAACATTGTCATACTTATTCTGCGAGTAAGTAGCAGTCAGTCCGAAAGAAACATATTCACTCAATTCCTGATCCAGATTCAAACGGGCAGAAAAACGACTGACACCATTATTCTTGACAATTCCTTCCTGGTTCATATAGTTGACAGAAGCCAGATAACGGGTTTTCTCCGTACCACCATTCACAGAAAGATTGTGTTGTTGCGTATATCCATTGCGCATCACCGCATCCAACCAATCGGTACCGCTAGCAGTCAATATTTCATCATTATTGAAAGTGGGTTTATATTGAGTAGGCGGAGTGTCCTGCTTTTCAACATATCCTTCATAGATACCCATTCCGTTCAACTTTAACCACTCTTCATGCATCTGTTTATTATACATATCCATATACATACGAGTATCAAGCATCTTGTAGTTGGAACGAGCTACCTGCACCGACCCCATACCGGAATAAGTCACTCTGGGCTTTTGACTTTTACCACGTTTGGTGGTAATCAAAACAACTCCATGTCCGGCACGCGCACCATAAATAGCTGTGGAAGCAGCATCTTTCAACACAGAAATGGATTCAATATCATCCGGATTCAATGATTCCAGTACATTATCAATATTACCCGATTCATAGAAACCATTACCAGAACTTAAATTGGAAGTAGAAGACACCGGGAAGCCGTCGATTACAAATAAAGGTTCATTACCAGCACCGGTAGACGCTTCTCCACGAATACGAAACTTCGCCTCACCACCCGGTTGTGCAGAAACCTGGTTCACACGGAACCCCGCTGCTTTACCCGCCAACGCACGAGATACATTCGGTACGGTATTCATCTCCACATCTCCCATGTTTACCATAGAAACGGCACCGGTCAATGTCTTCTTGCTCTGTGTACCATAACCCACCACTACCACTTCATCGAGTTGTTTGGAATCTTCCTGCAAAATGATTTTCATATTTTTTCCGGGTTGCACGGCAACCGTTTGAGACTGATAGCCGATATAGGAGATATCGAGCTGTGCCTTCGATGAAGAGACGGAGATTTTGAAGTTCCCGTCAATATCTGTTATCGTACCGTTACCCTGTACTCCTTTTTCTAATACACTGGCTCCGATAATCGGCTCCCCCTGTGCGTCTGATATAGTACCGGATACGGTTATTTTCTTTTCTTGTTCAGGAGACTGTGCCTCAATGGATAATATAATCTTCTTGTCTAGTACCGAATATTTTACATTAGTACCGGAAAAGATTTCTTTCAACACACTAAAAATGTTGCTTTTATCAGCAGAAACTGATACGCGACGATTCAAATCGACATGCTTATTATTGAAGAAGAAATCAAAATCAGACTGCTCTTCAATTTCTTTTAGAATGTCCTCCACCCGCTGATTACGTACATCAATACTGATTAAAGCCTTTTGAGCGTAACTATCGGCTGCATAGGTCAGCCCAATAGAACATACTAAGAACAAAACCAATAGTCTCATAGATAATGGGATTTTTTTTGAGGTTAGCCAAAGTGACTTTACCACCCATAAAAATTGGATGCTAAAATAATTTTGCATAATTTTGTAATGACTTAAAGTTAATAAAAAGTTTATCTAAGCTTGTCGCCAAACAAGCATCAAAAAGATTTACCGATTTCCATACGGGAAGATACGCCAATATCCTCCCGTATGTTTTTGTTTAAGGGGGTCTGTCTTTCATTGCATTTTTGTTTTAAGGTTAATCAATCAATATATTTCTATTTTACTCTTTTCATCTTTTATATCCGGCGAATCAAGATAACGCCAACGGATTTGAGAAGAAAGCTGGAAATATTCCAGAATACGCTCGAGGCGTTGATTTGTAAACGTGCCAGTAAATGAGTCTCCTTTCAAACGGTCGTTTTTAATAATGAATTCCACATTATACCGCTTCTCCAACATTCGCAATCCCTCTTCGAGAGGAGTATTTCTAAATATAATCTTTCCCTCTTTCCAAGCTATTTCCGACTCACCGGAGGTGGCATAAAGCTGCACTTTACTGTCTCTTATATCATAGACCAGCTTCTGTCCGGGATCCATCAGCACTTTTTTCGAGCCATTGTCAGATGAATAAATAAAACCTATCTTTCCTTCAACCAATGTTGCTGCAATCCGGTCTTCTTTTTCATAAGCCTCTACATTAAAATGAGTTCCCAGTACTTCGATCTGTGATTGGTGGGAAGTAGAAACTATGAACTTCTTTTCCGGGTTCTTGGCTACTTCAAAATAAGCCTCTCCCTGCAATGTTACATTTCTCGTGTCGCTATCGAAGCGTGAGGGATAACTCAAGGTAGATTCGGAATTCAGGAAAACCAATGTGCCATCGGGCAATGTCAGAGAAGTCATCATTCCGGGATTTGTTTTCACTTCCATCATTTGTGCCAATTCCTGTTCGCTTCCTCCCCAATGTTGTACCATCAGAGTAACGAGAAGTGGAATGAACAGCACTGCTGCCGCACGTTGCGCCCATTCCCACCATGTCGTTTTCCTTTGTCTGTTACCTGTCATTCTACTTTTCACCTTTGTCAATGCTTTCTCTGTGTCGACTTTCGTCATGATGTGAACGGTATCTGTAGCAAGATAAAGAGCATGTATCTGTTTGGCCATCCGCCGGTTTTCTTCCGACTCATCCATCCACATCTCAACCTGCAGACGCTCTTCTTCCGTTGCCAGTCCCTCACAATAACGGGGAAGCAATTCTTCTATTGTATTTTTATCAGTCTTATCCATATTCGTATTTTATTGCCTTTTACTATAAGACAAGAGAGACTTGTGGAATTCCTAAACCAAATCTCATTTTTTTTCAGAAAATCTTTGTTTTCTTATAAAAAAGCTATATTTGCAGTGAAATATCAAACTAATACATGAAAGAAGTTCACCTGTCAGAAAGCAATTTCCTATTATCTGCTATACAGCGAGGCGACCAAAAAGCATTTGATGCACTGTTTCGGAGGTATTATCCGGCACTGTGTGCCTACGGCCATCGCTTCGTCGATCTGGAAGATGCGGAAGAAATTGTGCAGGATTCTCTTTTATGGATTTGGGAGAACAGAGAAAATTTGTTTATCGAAACCTCGCTTAGTTCGTACCTCTTTAAAATGATATACCGCAAAGCTCTGAACAAGCTTGCACATATTGACGCCACTCAACGTGCCGACACTCGATTTTATGAAGAAATGCAGGAGATGCTACAAGATACGGATCTTTATCAAGTCGAAGAGTTGACACAACGCATCAAGGATGCCATTGCCACATTGCCGGAAAGTTACCGGGAAGCTTTCGTGATGCATCGGTTCCGGGATATGAGTTATAAAGAAATAGCGGAAATTCTGGGAGTATCTCCCAAAACTGTAGATTACCGCATTCAGCAGGCATTAAAGCAACTACGCGTAGATTTAAAGGATTATCTGCCTTTATTGCTACCAATTCTATTTCCTTAAAATAAACCAGCTATCTATTTTCTTATCTATTACGTTCTATTTACTAAAGTACTAATAGATAACTTCCGTTGTATTAGGGATAAACTTACATTCCCCTACTGCCAAACTTCTTTTTGGCTAAGAGAAATCTATAATTGCAAGCTTCATTTATAAAAACGGAAGTTCTGATTATATAATTGCAAGTTTCGTTTATACAATCAGAACTTGCGTTTATAGTTTCTTCTTAGTCAAAGACAACTTATCCAATAAGGGAAAGGAAGTTTGCAATAAGAGCATAGCAACTTATCTACTGATAGATTGGAGAGAAATAAAGCATTAATTCTGCCGATAAGGTAAGGTAAACCAGAAAGTAGCTCCTTTGTTTTCTTTCGACTCCACTCCTATTTTCCCTCCCAAGCGGTCTACAATCGTATGGCAGATAGAAAGTCCCAGTCCGGTACCTTGCACAAAGGAATTGTACTTCACAAACCGTTCAAAGACATGGATACACTGTTCAGAAGACATTCCACAGCCAGTATCCGACACATAAAAATAAATCGTTTCGGAGTCTAGCAGACGATACCCCATACGAATGGTACCCACTTCTGTAAATTTGATGGCATTAACAATGAAATTGGCAAGTAGCTGAATCAAACGGTTCTTATCCGTATATAATGTACATTCGGGCAGTCTCTCCACAAATGTGAAAGTCACATTATTGTGTCGCAGACGTAACTGCATACTCTGCTCGATTTCTTCAAGCGTCTGATTCACATCAATCAAGGCAGGATAGAAATCGAATGTACCGGCTTCAATCTTCGACAAATCCAGAATATCATTAATCAACTGGAGCAACAAATCCGTATTTGTTTCAATGAGGTCTGCATATTCGGACATTTCTTCACGGTTTTCGACATGAGGAAGCATATTGGATAATCCTACAATAGCATTCAAGGGCGTACGTATCTCATGACTCATATTAGCCAGGAATGCGGATTTCAATTGATTGGCCTGTTCCGCTTTTTCCATTGCTTCATGCAGACGACTATATGCTTTCCGAAGAATGCTGATATAATATATGATAGCAACAATCAGAATTAACAGGAAGATGGAACAGACAATAATTTCAACAGAATACTGCTGAAAAAAAGTCTTGGGCTCATTGACATAAACAGCATCGGCCGGGTAACGGTATGACGGTATATTATGAGCTTTCAATACCGGATAACAAAGATAGGCACTTCCTTTCCCTCCCACTCCACCGGGAATATTCCGGGCCTGTTCACCCTTCAATATCCGATCAAGAATCTCCAGCAGAGAATCGCTGAAAGATTCTGCCGAGACATAGTATCCACCCGCAAAAGTATTGTTCGATAAATCTTCGTGAGAAAGCAGGAACAGAGGCGAAGGAGTAAAATTAGTGATAATCTCCTGAATGTGATCGAAGAGATAGTTGTTATCATTCTCGTTATGCGACTCAAACCATGAATAATAGATAATCCCCGTATTGGATTTATAGCTGCGCAACGTATCGAGTAGCATTTCCGTGGATAATTGAGTGGTGGAAAGAAGCTCCAGACGCAAATCAGGAAAGTTTTCCTCTACGGCTTCTTTCACATCTCGGCGGGTTTCTTCACTGATATACCGATCGTCTGAAATAAAAGCCAGACGTTCCATGTCAGGTATCAGTTTATAAATTAAATCTACGGTCTCCTTGACGTAATAATGCTGCTTCAAGGAAGTGATATTATATTCCCGTCTCCATTCTTCCGCAGAAACACTGTTACTTTCTGTGAGTGGAGCATGAGACAGCAGGATATCCAGAGAAGCAGGCAGACGATCGCGGGCATTTGTCACAACTACCGGGACATCTTCCCATACATCATCAAATAATTCGCGGCAAACAATCCATCCCGGATCTCCAATCATCACGATAGCAGTGGGAGGCTCCGGATACTTCTGACGCAAATGGGTGACTACGGCATTCGCCTCCATCTCATTCACCAGAGCAGGTACGGAAAGCGATTCCGCCTTCACAGAAACTCCTTGTTTCTGAAGAGCATCATGAAGACACCAATAAAAGTTTTTAGCCCAAGGCAGATTGAAATTAATCGAGTTTAAAACCAGTACTTCTTTATTTGTATTTTCGGTTCGGGCTGACGCAGGTGATAAGAATCCTTCAATAAAAAGGAATAATCCAAGGAGGAATGGAATGATCCGTAACGATTGTTTCATTTGTGGTATTCTATAAATAGCGGAAGCAAAGATAGTATTAATTTCTTTAGTGCAAAAAAAAGGCATCCCAAAACGAATTGAGATGCCCTTTATTATATAAAATTAAGTATCAAAGGATTATGATTTCTTCAAAGCCGCAATACTTTCTTTCAAAGAATTAATGATGCTCTCCGCATCGGCTTGCTTCTTACGTTCCAGTTCAAGAACGGCAGCCGGAGCATTATTGACGAATTTCTCGTTGCTAAGTTTCTTCATCACTCCCTGCAAGAATCCTTCTTTATGCTTCAATTCGGCTTCCATACGGGCGATTTCGGCTTCCACGTCAATCATATTACCCAATGGTACGGCAAATTCGGTCGTTCCTATCATGAAAGATGCAGCGCCTTCTGATTTGCTTTCTACCACTGTTACGGAAGACAGGTTACACATCTTGATAATCACCGGATTCAATTTCTCTACCGGATGAGTGCCTACAACCTGCAATTCGAGTTCTTCTTTCAGAGCAATGTTCTTCTGCAAACGGATGCTACGGACATTACTGATGATTTCCTTAGCTACTTCAAAGTCTGCCAGGAACTGTTCATTCGCTCCGACCGGTTCAAACAGTTGAGTAACCATCAGACTTTCACCCGGTTCACGCTCACGCAATTGTTGCCACAATTCTTCTGTGATAAATGGCATAAAAGGATGCAGCAATTCAAGCAGACGCTCGAAAGAGCTAAGAACCATATCATAAACAAAGCCATTGACAGGCTGTCCATAAGCAGGTTTCACGATTTCCAACAGCCAGGAAGAGAATTCATCCCAGAACAGTTTGTAAACCAGCATCAACGCTTCGCTCAAACGATATTTGGAGAAGAGATCGGCCACTTCAACAGCTGCCGCATCCAGTCTTTGGTCAAACCACTGAACTGCCAGATGTGCATCGGTAGGAATCTCAATAGTGCCTTTAGCATTTGTCCAGCCCTTAATCAAACGGAAAGCATTCCATATCTTGTTGCAGAAGTTACGTCCCTGTTCGCAAAGTGCGTCATCGAAAAGAATATCGTTTCCGGCAGGAGCAGAAAGCATCATACCCATACGTACTCCATCAGCTCCGTATTTCTCGATCAACTCCAACGGGTCGGGAGAATTACCGAGTGACTTGGACATTTTACGTCCCAGTTTATCACGAACGATCCCTGTGAAGTAAACGTTCTTAAACGGCATCTGTCCTTCGTACTCGTAGCCTGCCATAATCATACGGGCTACCCAGAAGAAGATAATATCCGGTCCTGTCACAAGGTCGCTGGTCGGATAGTAATAGTTGATTTCTTCGTTACCCGGATTGTTGATTCCGTCGAACAAAGAGATAGGCCACAACCAGGAAGAGAACCAGGTATCCAGACAATCTTCGTCCTGACGGAGATCTTCGATTGTCAAGGCGGCATTGCCGGTTTTCTCTTTCGCTTTTGCCAATGCTTCTTCTGCTGTAGCAGCTACCACATAACCGCCCTCCGGGAGGAAGTAAGCAGGAATGCGATGTCCCCACCACAACTGACGACTGATACACCAGTCTTTGATGTTCTCCATCCAGTGACGGTAGGTATTCTTGTATTTTGCAGGATAGAACTTCAGTTCATCGTTCATTACCGGAGGCAATGCCATGTCTGCAAAATGCTGCATCTTGAGGAACCATTGCATAGATAGTTTCGGTTCGATCACTACGTTGGTACGTTCCGAGTAACCTACCTTATTTGTATAGGCTTCTGTCTTGTCCAGCAGTCCGGCAGCTTCGAGGTCTTTCTCTATCTGTATACGAACATCGAAACGATCCATGCCGATATACATACCGGCAGCTTCGCTCAATGTACCGTTATCGTTGAAGATATCAATGCTAGGCAGGTTGTACTTTTCACCCAGCATATAGTCGTTTACGTCATGAGCAGGAGTCACTTTCAGGCAACCTGTACCAAATTCGATGTCTACATAATCATCTTCAATCACAGGGATGGCGCGGTTTACCAGCGGAACGATCACTTTCTTACCTTTCAGCCATTCGTTTTTCGGGTCGTTCGGGTTGATACACATCGCTGTGTCACCCATGATTGTTTCAGGGCGGGTAGTTGCCACTACGGCATAGCGTCCTTCCGGATCACCTTCTACTTTATAGCGGAGGTAATATAGTTTTCCGTGCTCTTCTTTGTAGATCACTTCCTCGTCAGAAAGAGCGGTCAATGCCTTCGGGTCCCAGTTTACCATACGGACACCACGGTAGATCAATCCTTTATTGAACAGGTCTACGAAAACTTTCAGTACACTTTCACTGCGTTTCTCGTCCATAGTGAAAGCAGTACGATTCCAGTCGCAGGATGCACCGAGTTTACGAAGTTGTTTCAGGATGATACCTCCGTGTTCGTCTGTCCAATCCCAAGCATGTTTCAGGAATTCGTCACGAGTCAGGTCGGTTTTCTTGATGCCTTGAGCAGCAAGTTTGTTTACTACTTTAGCTTCAGTAGCAATAGAAGCATGGTCAGTTCCCGGTACCCAGCAGGCATTCTTGCCTTCCATACGGGCACGACGAACTAAAATATCCTGAATGGTATTATTAAGCATGTGTCCCATGTGCAACACACCGGTGACGTTCGGGGGCGGAATGACGATGGTGTAAGGTTCACGGCCATCGGGTTTCGAACTGAATAAATGATGGTCCAGCCAATACTGGTACCATTTTCCCTCCACGTCAGCGGGATTGTACTTACTTGCTAATTCCATATTGTTTTATGTATATATGATAATGTATATTCTAAAATAACGGGTGCAAAATTAATAATTTAAATTCAAATCTTACCACCCTCGGGGTGTTTCTGTGCACGGAAAGAGAATTTATACCCCTCATAAAGAGCGAATCCGTAGAATAAAGCAGTCATTGACATCACATTTTCCAGCATAATAGAGAATATTTCTCCATAGTCTACGCTTACCAGAACGTCAAAATAAGACATTTTATAATCTTGGGAAATATATCCGATAATGGAAAAGAAATCACCCAGGACACAACTAATCAGGGATAATGCCGCACCGATAATTCCGAAAATGGGACGTATTCCTTTCCCTTTCCGCATGGCAAAGCCAACCATAAACCCGATAGCAATGGGCATAAATCCAATCTGACGACCCGTAGAAACAGATATCAGTCCCCATGCCACCGCACCCACAATACAGGCAGCGACTGCGTACAGTACTCCTTTGGAGAGATTCTCTTCGGCAAGCATTTCTTCTTCTGTCATAGATACCGGGAAGTCTTCCGGCTTGGGAGGGGCTAATCTTTCCAGCTCTTCATCTTTCTCAAAACTTTCACATTCTTCTTCAAAAGCAGGAAGTTCTCTGGTACGCTTACAAACAAGACCTTTACCATTCACGAAATCACGTGATACGCAATTCCGGCAATACTTTTCAATTTCTTCTGATGTAGCCATCTCTTATCCGGTTTATGTTGAATGACTTTCCCTATTATACAAGTTATAAAGCCATTGTTAACAGATTTTTTGCAAATATAGAGGTATTTTTTCGCGCGACGTCTATTTAATGCATATTTTTGTTGACTGATATTAGACAAATGATGAAAAAGAAGCCAAATGTAAGATATTTAGCCTTAGGAGCAATCTTAATCCTAGTGTGGCTAACGCAATGGATTCCTGCTCTGGCAACAATCTATTCGCAAACAATCTATCCTTTTATCTCTTACGTTTTGTCGTTTTTTTCCAATTTATTTCCTTTTGCGATAGGAGACTTATTTATCTTCCTTAGTATTGCGGGCGTGATTATTTATCCAATTTATGCCCGTCTCCGTAAAAAGTTGCCTTGGAAGAAAATTTTATTGCGCGACGGCGAATATCTGTTGTGGATTTATGTATGGTTCTATCT
>ULUZ01067889.1_pt1 | contig 11399 bp, 2 predicted proteins | sample 1958881 | NCBI WGS metagenome assembly ULUZ01 (sample SAMEA4835771, study PRJEB28245) | human gut metagenome | biome: gut microbiome; material: fecal sample | place: Denmark | collected 2008
TGTTATGGTGGCGATACTTATTTAAATATATTTGATTATAATAACTGTATGTTTAGTTACAATACAGATGATTATTATAATAATAAGGCAAATAGATTATTCTTAGGTGCGTTCATACCATGTGAATCAAGTGTTAATTTAGCATTAACCCATGCTGATTCATCTATAAATAGAACTTATCAAGCTGGTGATGGATATGCTAATCATTTCGTAGAAGATGATATAGTTACTGTTGGAGATTTATATACTCAAAATACTCCATCATATGCATACAATGACGCATATTCTGCTCAGCCTAATGCAAAGAAATTTGTAGCTAAATCTATCTATAATATAGATAATCTATTAACAGATACTCGTATCATATCTTCAGAACTGAAAACAAATAATGAAGTTACTGATTCGTGGACAAAATTTAAAGTAGCTAATTATCTTGATGTAGATACTAGATTTGGTCCAATTAATGATATGAAACTGTTTAAAAATAATTTAGTATTCTGGCAAACAGACGCTTTTGGCACAGTTGCAGTGAATGAACGTTCTATTATAACTGATAATAATCCAGGTGCTCTTACTCTAGGTGTTGGTGGTATACTAGATAGATATGACTATTTTACTACAATGAATGGTGAAAGTCCAAACCAGTTAAGAGCAAATACTCAATCAGATAGCACTGTGTACTGGTATGATAGTAAACGTAATGAGATATGTGGTTTTAATGGTCAATTACAAACAGTATCTAAATTAAAAGGAGTTCAATCTTATTTGAATAAGAATAAAGACTTGTTTAAAAAAGATCCTATTACAGTATATGATAAGAAATACAATGAAGTTCTGTTTACTCTAGGAGATAAAACATTAGCATTTAATGAACAATTAGGAGTATTTACTTCATTCTATAACTATAATCCAGACTATTACGCAGAGTTTAGTGATAAACTATATTTATTTAAATCATTGAAACTGTTTAAATATAATGGTGGTGAACAAGCTGATTTAGATTCTGACAAAGCAAAGGTATCTGAAATAGAATTTGTAGTTAACAAAGATTATCCACAAACCAAAACATTTGATAATGTTGAATATAGTGGTAATTTTACTACGGATACTAACTTTGATTTGATATTATTTACTACAAAAAGACAAACTAGTGAAACATTGACTAGTGAAGATATTGATTACAGAGAGGATACTTATAAATTTGCAATCCCTCGTAATTCTTTGAAGCTTAATGAAGTAGAACAACTGGCTAACAAATCATACAAAGATAGGATGAAAGGAAAATATCTTATCTGTAATTATAAGTATGATTGCAATGGTGGTAATAAATTTAAAGTGCCATACATTAGTACAGCTTATAGATACTCAATGATATAATATGAAAAAGAAAAATAACAAAAATACTATACCAGCATATGCGTTTGGCATGGATCAGTTGTCAAACTACCTTGGTGGAGCTAATGTATTTGGCTCTGCCATTTCTGGTTTATCAGAAGAAGGTTCAACAGGTGATATTGCAGGTAGTACTATTGGCAGTGCAGCTTCGTTAGCCGGTGCTGGTCTCACTGTAGGTGGTCCTATTGGTGCTGCTGTTGGTGGTGGATTAGGATTAGTGAGTGGACTTATTGGTTCAATTAAACGCAAGAAACAAATGCAAGCGTTAAGACGCAGAAAAGAAACTCTCAATAAAACTAAAATAGGTATGAATGCCGCAGCTGAAACTGAAGGAGAATATTGGGATGATAATGATCTTGCATATACATTCGAGAATGGTGGAATACTCCCAGACTTAGCTTACTTGGACAACAATGAAGTGGTTAGAGATGATTATGGAAATATTGTTCAAGTTCCAAATACTCAACCAGGTACAGATAATCATTTAGTTGATGCGTCTACTTTGGAATCTGTGTTATCTGACAAAATTAAAAGACCTGGTACAAAGAACACATTTGCTAAGGAAGGACAAATATTATCTAAGATGACGAAACCTAGCAAAGGCAAAGACAAGTTTGCTGAAAATACAAACAGATTAAATAAAATAAATGCTAATAAAGCTTACAATAAATTATTAGCAGAACAAGAAGCAGTTAAAGCTGCTAAAGGAGTTAAACCCAAAGTAAAAGGAATACCTGCATATGCAGATGGTAAAGGTAAAACTGTAGACGAAGTGAGAAGTAAGATGAACACAGATACATACGCTGCATACTCTGATTTCTTTGATGAACTTGGTACAGGATTAAATAAATTTGGTGAAGCATTGGGGTATTTTCCAAAACGCATATTTGGTCCTCTTATAAATAACAAGAACATAACTAAAGCTGTAGAATCTGCAAGAAATACAAAGCCTTCTGCCACTTCTATGGATTATACTGGTGACACCAACATTAGTAAAGTATTCAATAGAAGTACATCTATGAATCCTTTATCAATTGGTTCTCCTACTACTGGTGCTTGGTTTTCATATCCAACACAAACAGTAGATGCAATCACATATGCAAACGACGAGCCAATCTATGTTGACATACCTCTTCGACCGATTGAATCTGAACCAACTGTAACAAGCACGTACAAAAATGCATCGAATAAACAAGTTACAAAAACTCCTAGTACTACTCAAAGATTATCTGAACCAACAATACCACTAGTAAATACTAGTATGACAATAGATTGGGATGATGTTGTTACTCCAGTAAATATACCAGCATCTGCAGATGAAGCTACTAAAAAACGTGCACTCAGTAAGCCAAAAAATGGATATTCACCAGATTGGTTATCATTGGCTCCTACAGTGTATAATGCTTTGCAGTCATTAAGAGGACCAGAAGAAGAACCATTAGTATTAAACCCATATGCTGGTGCAGTTAGAAGTACAATGGCTAGACGTAGAATGAACATTGAACCAGCTAGATTAGCTAACAGTAGATCAAGGGCCATTTCAAATTATAACTTAGCAAATATTAATGCTAATACTGGTGCTAATTTAGCAGCAAGAACTCAAGCCGCTGTTGATGAGTATGCTTCTAATGCAAACATGTACGCTACTAAACAAAATGCTGACAATGCTTACTTAGGAGAATACGCAAATACTCTTAATAATTTAGGACAACAATTTGTACAAAGTGAAAATATGTACAACGATCTTAATGCTAGAAACAGAGCTGCTGCTAGAAACTTTGGAGCAACTGCAACTAGTCAACTTGGTAAATGGTCTCAAGTAAATAGACAAATGCAAAATCAATACAATAGGGATCAAATGACACTACCATTCTTAGCTGATTTCTTAAGTCAAGGATTTACTAAAGAACAAGTGGATAATTTATTAACAAGAACTAGAAATAGAGTTTAATATGGTAAATAGATATGATAATCCTGCACAAGCAGAGTTCATAAATACATACGTTCCAATTCCATTTGAACAATTGTATACACTTGGGAAGCAGGCAAAAGAAAATGTAGATCAAGCATTAAAAGATTATTCAACAGCTTTGGACAAATGGGCTGAATTTCAATCTCCATCCGCTGCTGACACAAAAGCATACTATGATGAAACTTATGGTAGAGCTTTGCCTGTGGCTGAAGAATTGTCTAAAAACTTAGACATGATAAAAACTGCAGAAGGGAGATCCAAAATATATTCAGCAATAAATAATGTAGACAGGGCTAAACTAAGCATGCTTCGTCAAAGTGCTGAAGGTTTAAGAGAGAGACAAAAAGTAAATCAACGTCTAATGCTAGAAGGTAAATATAATCCCTTGTGGCACGATGTTGATTTTACTGGTTATAACACACTTACTTCAGGTATTTATAATGATGTATCTCCACTAGGTTATCAATCAATAAAAGATCTTACAGATAAATATGTAAATAATCTTAAAGATAGCTATTTGGGTAGATCCAATGGTTTTATTCATACTGGTGTAACTGGGGATCAAATTAAAAAAATATTGGATGAAAATAAAAGTGGTATACTATCTACTCCTGAGGCTCAAATGCATATGCAAGTGTACTTAAAACAGAACCCTGGAGCAACCGCTGAAGATGCTGCAAATGCTTTTATGGAAAGAGCATATATAGATAATCAAGAATACATTAGAAATAATATTACAGTAGACCCATATGCAATGCAAGCTTTGAAAGAACAACAAGCTTTAAGAGTTGCAGCTACACGAAAAGGAAAAAATGGTGAACAACCAACTGATTATCCAGATGCTTATACTAAATTGTATAATGACGCAGTAGTTCAAGAAAAGCGTCAAATGCAAAATAATCCAAATCTAACTAGAACAAGATCATTTATAGAAGGTCAGGCATCTATGATACAGACTTTGACAGACGCTGCTAATGCTCTAGAATTAGGTGCCATTACTCCAGAAGAATACAACACTATGTATAAGGCATACCAAGAATCTGCATCAAAGAACTATAGTAATGAAGCTATGGCAAATGCTTATGCAGAGGATGTTAGGGATATGTTTGCTAAACAATCTGATATATTCCCAGCTGTTGGAGTAAAACAAGAAAAGTTACCACTGTACTATGATACTGCGTCCAGGGTGTTGAATGAACTTACTTATCCTACTTCAGGATTAGTTATGAACCGTTACAATAAAATAAAATCTTCTAAAGAAGTAGAAATTAACAGTAATGATGCCATAACTAATGGATTTACTATTCCAGATACTAATGGGTTAATATTGTCCACAGACTTTGTAAACAAAGTAATGAAGGTTCCTTCTATGAAATACACTGTTCAGGACAATTCAAGACTTAATAGAAACTTTGCAGAAGACCTAAAATCTGGAGTATTCCAAGATGTTATAAAGGTGCCTAGAAACAAAATAATGGTAGGTGAATCCAATGGCCAACCACAATTATTTCAAAGGGTTAGTGTTAAGATACCTATTCAGTCTATAAGAAATGCTAACTATGATGTTGACAGTTTTAAAGAAATGGTTAATAAAACTATGGGTTTAACATCTGAAGTTGGTTTAAGTGTTAAGCCAATAAAAGGTGAAAGTGTGGAAGATGCATGGGGTCACTCTGACACCAGAGATGGTGCAGCTCTTACTGGAGAATACTTTACATTTGATGCAATGGAACCAATTGATCCACATGGTATGACAAGAATGACTTTTGATCAAGAAGTCAATAAAGAACATGGTGGGTCTAAACTACAAAATGATTTATATGATAGTTCATATAACGAATCATATTCTTCTGATATCGAACTTTATCAAACTATGCTTAATCTGTTACAATAATATATGGAAACATCTATATTAGACAAATACAATGCTGGTTTAATACCTTCTAAAACCAATGCTACTACTGCGGCTATACGACAAGTAAACGCCCAGCATTCCCCTTTAACAAAGATTAAAACGGGATATGATCGTGAATTGGAACAAACACCAATTGATGATTATGAAGAAATGTATCTATTGGACAAAGAAAATCCAGAGGAAACTCTTAAAGATAAGAGCTACTTAAAAGATGCATGGACTACTTTCATGAATAGTAGAGATCAAATTAATCTAATGTCAGAAAGAGCTAAATTAGCTAAGGATATAAATCCCGTATTAGATGATATTGATTATGAATTGAATTTTCTTAGTGATAAGCAAAAGCTTAAAAATCTTGAAAATAATATTCCTACTTTGGATGAGAATTCTGAAGAATACAAAAATGCAATATCTGAATACTTTCAACTCCAAAGAACATTAGAGCAATACGATAGCATCTTGTCTAAATATGGTGAAAAAGAAGGTGATAACATTGATGCGAGAATTGAATATCTAAGTAATTCTAGAAAATCGTGGGAAGAAGAAAGATCTAAAGTAAATGAAGAAATAAATAATATATACTCTAACTTACGAGAAAGATCTGAAAATTATACACCGTCTTCTGAATTTAGAATAAAGGAACAAAGAGCTCAAGATAAACCTTGGTATTCCCCAGATTATTTCTTATACGCTGGTCCAGGTTTAACAGGTTCTTCTATGGCAACTGTTAATGGTTATATTGCAGATGCTTTAGCTACTGGAGCTTTATGGTTAGGTAGACATTATGCTACTACTGGAGCATTGAACGCTGTCCCTGGAATTGGTGCTGCATCTAATTTAATTGGGTGGGGTAGTGCAATTGCAGCTACTGCAGCTAGTGTTGCTGGTAATATATACAGTAGACATAGAGAGTCTCTAGCTCAAGTATATGGTGCGTATAGATCTAGAATTGAAGATAGTTTAAAGGAACAAGGTATTGACATTAAACAATATGCTGAAATTGGTAGAAACCAGTTAAAACAACAAGACCCAAATATAGATGTTTCTAAGATCTCTGACGATGAGATAATAGATAGAGTTATATCTGGAGAGATAAACATAAATGATGCAACTCTAGCAAATGCCAAAAGATCCTTAAAAGATGGATTAGAAAGAGTTTATGATAACAACATGGCATTATCTGCTATGGATGTTGCTCAATCTGCTTTAGTATTTGCACCTCTTGGCAAAGCTATGGGTAAAATAATAACAGCTCCAATTAAAACTGCTTTAAACCCATTGTTAAAAACAGGTACGAAATTAAGCGAAGCTGCAGCAAGTAAATATAACAAACTTATAGACGCTTATACTGGGTTTAATGCTAGACTTGCATACAATTCCCAAGTAAAAAATGCTAGTTTGCAAGCTGCTAAAGCTTTAGGTAGACTAGGTTTTTCTGCTACTGGAGAAGCGTTTGAAGAAGCCAATCAAGATGTATTTGATTATGATTATATTTCTGGTAAGTATGATGGAAAGTCTAGCAGTATTTTTCAATCTTTAATGGGCTTAGCTGATGCAAATTACCGTACTGCAAAAATATTATCTGGTATAGATACTGAATCTGAATTAGCAAATGATCCACAATTTTGGAATGATGTAAAAGGGGGATTTGCATTAGGTTTATACATGGGGGGACCTACGATTGCTTATCATTCTGGATTGAAAACTTACAAAGATATGACTGCCAATTCTTTTGTAAGAGACGTAGTTGCAGATCACATTGGTAAAAAAGATGCAATGATCAAAGCTATGTCATACTCTGAAATGGCAAATAAAAAGTTGAATTATCAACAAAATGTACTTGATGTACTTGAAAATTATAAGTATAATTTACCAGAAGGTATTACTGAACAAGATTTAAATGATGAAATAGCTACTGCAAATAACATCTTCAGTTTGTCTAAATCCAAAGTAAACCAAAATATTGGTAAGACTATTGGATACAATCCTGGAACTACTGAATATAATACTTTAATTGGATTGCAACACTTGGCTACAATAGATGCACAAGAAGCGCTTGACAATGCCAATCAAGCACAAGAGGCAGACAATGCTTTCTATACTACTTTGGAAAATGATCAAATGTTAAATCATTATTCTCCAGAAGAGAAGCTTACTGCTGTTGCATTAACTAAGTTAAACATTCAAAAGCAAGCATTAGAACAATTAAAAACAGCACTCGAATCTAAGCCAGAAGAAAATCAACAAAAGTTTGGTATAACGAATGAGTCAAATGCTGTTGGTAAATCTATTTCAAAAGAAATACCTAATATATTAAAAGACATAGATGCTAAACTAAATCAATTATCAGAAGGTACTAGATTCAGTTCAAACTTCATAGCCACTCCAAATTTGGTTAACAAAGGTATTGATAGTTATGTCAACACAATGATTGCAAATCATGACCTTTTGGTAGCTGAGCATAAGATGAATGAAATATTTGGCAATACTTTGGAAGATGGTAAACTTATAAACTTCAACAACGCTTCTAATGAATCAAAAAAGAAGATAGGTAAAAAGATAAAAGAAAGAATTGATAATTATATAAACAATTCAGATGAATCATCAAAGATAGTAGAAGAAAATGCAAAGGATGTTGTTGAAGCAGAATCTGCAAAAGAAATGTCTAGAGAAGCAGCTAATCAAAGTGATGATCAACAACCTATTACTAACAACGAAACTCAAGTAGATAATCAAGTAGCTACTGAAGTAGAGCAAGAAAAGGCAACGTCTCCAAAAACTCCTATTATGGATGACAGGGCTACTTCTGACATTGATACTAAAATACCAGTAGTAGAGAAGGAAGTAAAAGAAGATGAAGAATTTCCTACTAAAGGATTAGAAGAGTTAAGTAAGGAGTTTGAAGAAACCTTAGCCAAAGTAAAAGAAAAAAAACAAGAAGATACTGAAAGGAAACCTAAACCTGAGCCTAAACCAGTTGTTGAAACTCAAGAAGACGAAGAAGATGAAATAGAATTTGAGCGAGCTGATGAAAAAGCTCTGATAGATCTTGCAAATTCTGAAGCTGTTTCAGACGAGGATGATAAAAAAGTATCTGAAACTTATGAAACTTCTAATCCTGAAGTAACTGAAGAATCTCAAGTAAAATGGGCCCGTAAGAAGATTGCTACAGAATCTAAAATGAACAGAAGAGCAGATATGGACTCTGAGACTAGAGATTTGGATGAATCTTTAGAAATTGAAGAAATGGTACAAGATAAAGTATCTCATACACTGTTCTTTAATCCTGATGCTACAACGCCTATTTATCCTGGTACCAAGCCAGGCAAGGAATTAGCAGAGAGAATAAAAGATCCAAACTTTTTTAATGATAGTTTCTGTGAGTTTGTTATAAATAAAGATTATACAGAAAAGGGGCATAAACCATATAAAGAAAATGATCCTAGTACATATGATTCTGCATCTATAATAATGTTAATTCATCATGGCACTGGCGATTATGCAATGGCTTTGAAAACTCCTTCTGGAGCTAGAACTTTCTTAGCAGCAAAATTAGCTAGCATACCTAAAGAAAGGCTTACAGAAGAGGATATTAATCTTATTAATAATGCTAATGATTTATCTATAGCAGATTTACGTAGATTTAGAAATGCAGTAATTTCTACAATAGAGTCTGCAACAAATGATGAAGCTGTAGTACCTAGCACAATAGTTAGAACTAAAGGAATACCTAATGTTGTTAGAAAAGATGGTAGAGCTGTATTCAGACCAATACACGAAGTAAAAGGCTTACAGATACCAACAGAAATTACTGATATTACTCCAGAAAATGTAACATTTGGTATAAGTGATGGTATTGTAAAAGATTCCGATATAATAGGAGCCAATGGTGAAATGTTGCCAGGTAAAGGGGGTAGTGGACAATTATTTATTTATCCACCGAAATCTAGTACTTTATCAAATCAAATGTTGCCATTACAATTAACTCTTCAAAGATTTGATAGAAATCAAGCTGAGTTTTTAGCTGAATTGTTAATTAATTATGGCACTAATCCTAACTCTGAATATAGAGATACAGGAGTTATTGCTGGAGAATTAATTGACTTTATGGTTAGATTTGGAGATGCTACCAAAGTAACCACTGCAGATAAAACATTTGATTGGTTAAAAGAAAAGCAATTATATGTTGACAATAAAGGTAATTTAGTAATTGGTGAAAAAACATTCAACATTGGTAACTTATCTACTCAGGATAAAAAAGATATAGTTGAAGCATTAATGGGATTCCATTGGCGTGTAGCTAGAAAAAATTTCTTTAGACCAATAAAAGAAGCATTACCTTCTGTATATGATTATTTTAACAATAATTCTGTTGATTTGCTTGATATCATTCCAGGTATATCTCTTACTAAGGATGATTTCATTTCTTCTACCCCAGTTTATACTATGGGTGTGTTAGAAAAAGCTGGTATAATAAGAAGTGACTTAGATGATCAACTATTTAAAGATTCTTTCGCATATGCTGAAGATGTTCAAAAGATACCAAGAAAGATCAATAATCCTGAAGTAAAAGAAGCTGTTGAAAATAAAGCCAGTTCGTTACCAAATATTCCTAGCACCCCAGAACCACAGACAGAGGTTACTGAAGATGTTACGACTTCTGAAGTTACAACTCAAGATGATTCTTACATAAAGGAAATAACTAATGATGGAGAAATAGATCCTTTGAGTTTGGGAATTGATGAAGATTTTGATGTACCTTTTCGTAAAGTTGCAGGAAATATATCAGAAGTAGTAACTCCAGAAGAAATTCAATGGTTTAGAAATAAATTAGGATTACCAGAAGATTCTTTACATATCGTTGAAGATGCTATTGCACTTGGTGGTAATGAGTATGCTATGGGTCTTGTTAGAAAAGATTCTACCATACTGTGGAAAGGTGCAGAACGTGGTACATTGTATCATGAAGCATTCCATAGAGTATCATTATTAACTATTTCTCCAAAGGAAAGAAAGAAAATTTATGAATTCTATAGAAATAGAACTGGTTTTGTTGGAAGTGATAAACAAGTAGAGGAAGCTTTAGCAGAAGACTTTAGGCAGTATATGCTGAATAAAGTAGATCCTGAATTAAATCTTCTTAAAAGAGCTTGGAAAGCTATTAAGAATTTCATAAGTAAATGGGTTTGGAGAACCGATACTAGTATTGATAATATTTTTAATAGAATCGATTCTGGTTATTACAATAGATCCAAACAAGATTCGGCTGCTGTAAATGAATTTCTTGCTGCATATAAAGGTGCAGGTGCTCCATTTAAAATAAGAAACCACAAATTTAAAAACATTACTAACACACAATTCAAAGAAACTGTAAATTCACTTGTAGGTGCTTTATTCACATTAAATAACATAAGACTACGTGATGATTTGCAAAATCTTAATTATGGAGTGTTAAAAGCTGCATTAAAACCAGATATAACAGCTAAATTAGTTGAAAAAGGAACTATTACTAAGGAACAAGGAGAAGTTAGAGATGAAATCTACAATACATTCGATACTGTATTTAAACCTGAAATCATAAATAAATTAAATGAGTATCAAATAAGAGCAGTAGACAAACAAGAAAACATTGATGCAGAAATTGATGAAAAAGCAGTTGGTAATAGCGTAGGAGATCAAATGGCTAACTACATTCAAGAACAACTGTCTGTTTCAGTTAAAGATAATGCTCTTGCATCTATAAAAATTTTCATTGCGACAATGCCTAGAACAGAATTTGTAATGAAACAAAAAACAAATCCTGATGGCACTGTAACCCAAGTACAGGGTGTTGCTGCAATAAAGAGCCCTGTTACAGGTTTACCTCTAATGGTAGATTTTGATAAATCTTGGAATACTATTATTAATGAGATCCACTCTGAAAACACATTCAAAGGGATGATGGACAAGAGTGCAAAACTTGCTAAAGTAGCACCGTTATTTAAAACTCTGTATAACGAGTTATACAAGGTTACAAACGAATACGTGCAGAAGAAAGGTATTCAAGAGGATGAAGCTCAAAAAATAGCAAGAGAGAACTTACAAACTCAGTTTAGAAATACGTTCCGTAAAGCTAGA
>ULUZ01015378.1_pt1 | contig 11355 bp, 9 predicted proteins | sample 1958881 | NCBI WGS metagenome assembly ULUZ01 (sample SAMEA4835771, study PRJEB28245) | human gut metagenome | biome: gut microbiome; material: fecal sample | place: Denmark | collected 2008
TTTGTTAGCTGCCGAATCGGGACTCAATTTTCGCAATCTGTACAACGGCCAACTGACTCCAGATCAAAGGAAGCATCTGGAAACCTCTCCCCTGACCAACGCCCCGCTCTTCATCGACGACACCCCCGTACTGAGCATTACCGAGTTACGATCTAAAGTCGAGAAACTCAAGACTCAGCACGACATCCAATTGATCGTAATCGACTATCTGCAGCTTATGAACCTTGGCTGCCACGACAACAAAAGGAACCGCGAGCAGGAGGTCGCCGCCATCTTGTGTTCGCTCAAGGCCGTCGCCAAAGAGTTCGATCTGCCGATCATCGTCCTCTCCATGGTCAGCAGATCTTGTAGTTCAGCCAACAAACGCCCGCAGTTGAGCGACTTGGACTATTTGAAAGCCATCGACATTGAGCAGAATGTCGACCTCGTCATCTTTATCCACCGTCCCGAATATTACGGCATAACCGTCGATGAAAACGGCATGGCCACAGCAGGTGTGGCCGAGTTGATCATTGCCAAGCACCGTAACGGTGCCGTTACTGATAGTAAACTATGTTATCTAAAAGACCTGATGAGTTTTACCGAGATCGACGGTGCCGATCAACTGCCAGACGGATGTGCCGCCACAACGCTTGTTTAATTCATTAATAATTTAAACCTGTGTAGCATGAAACTTTTCAAATATTTAGCCGCTTTAGTCTATAAGTATATATGGCGCAAGACTCAAAAAAGAAGCGATGTCCAGAAAAGCAACTCCGACATAACTGTAATTGCCGTAGGTAATGGCGGATATAATATTGCGTATAACCTAATTCAAATGGGATGTTTCGATGGCGCAAGGTTTTTTGTTTGTGATACCGAGCCAAACGACCTGACAAGACATGCGAGCAATGCCGATGAGACGTTTCTGCTGGACAGAATAAATGGGGATGTAAAATCTGCAGATACTACCCATGTTGATCATATCATCAAGAAAACCTCACAAAATGTCATTTTAGTAGGTGCATTTGGTGGCTTAACCGGCAGCAAGTATGTTCCTCTTCTGGCGCTCGAAGCTGTCATGCAAGACCGTTTTGTATATTCAATTGTCACATGGCCTTTTAATACAGAAGGCCCTTCTTCCATCACTTTAACTAATAAAGCCATGAAACGACTTGCAGCATCCAGTCGCATAACCGTTATTCAAAACAACAACATATTGGTAGAATTAAAGGACCTTACGATCAGTCAAATTAATCAGCCTATTACTAATACATTATCGACCATATTAAAGAGATACTCTTTAGAAGAACTTGCCAACAATAATACCATAAACTTGCAGAGGCTGATCCCAATCGAATATCAGGTCTTTACAGAATATAAGTATACAGTCAGAGATACGTTGTTGACAATCATCAACACCTTCCGTATAATGCCAAACGAAGAACGGAAACGAATTTTTGATGCGTAAACAGTTCTGATGTAATGTAATTTGTGCGCCTACCTGCGCAGACTGTATGACACCTTTCAAAACAAATAGAATTATGAAACTAAAAGAACTGCTTGCCCGTTGCGATTTCGACAGCATTGTTCCGCACCTGTTGCACATCTATCCCCGACACGCTACCCAGCTTCCCTGGTACAAGGAGGCCTATGACATCCTGCGCCATACGGAGAGCGTGGATAACGACGGCACCATCCAAGTCGCATGGTGCAACAATGATGTCAAATACGGGGGCAAACCCTATATCTATATCAGCAACTGTGAGGGACAATGCTGGGAATACTGTCTCGGGGCGCAATTGGATGTGGCGGACGACGTACATATCGCCGATGCGGAGCTTGCTGCCCGTTGCCTGTGGAGCCTTACCTTCTACGGGTTCCGTCCCGACGAAAGCGACTATTTCGATTGCTACAGGACTCCGCGAAATCCCTATGAAGAGCAGGCCAAACGGCTGGAAGACGCACAGTTCCGAAACTATGCACGCAAACGTCCCGGACGTTTCCATGCCCTCACGGATGAAGAGTGGAAAATATACCACCATCGCCAGAGTCGCCGCAATCGGCCGAAACGGATGCGCGACCACCGGCAGGAGGTGCGGATCAAACAGTTGAAACGCATGGGCTGCGTAGAGAACACGATCCGGCAAATCATGGCACGTACGACGGAGATCAGCCGCGAGCAGCTCGCCTATCTGCCCGACACGCAACTGGTCCACGAGCCGGACTACCATTCGAGGGCCTATGACCCTTCACGTCGGATGGCTTATCTGCATGAAATTCTGGCCCGCTATGCTACGGTGGATGAAAACCGCGACCGCTACACGCGGATCGTGGCCGTATTGTCCGTCGCTCCGGAACACCCGCTGCAGCCCGATGAACGGGAGGCGTTCCGCCGCCTCATTGCACTGCTTCCGCCCCATGCGCAGGTATTGAGCGCCACCGGGACACGGTCCGACCTCGGAGTGGAGGCGGAACTGTTGCTCGTAAAAAGTTTCTGAAAAATTACGGCAGATACAGCTTGTGTCATTATTTAGCATAGGTGAGCCTTATCTTTGCAACGTAAACCAATTAAAACAGACGGATATGACAAACAACGAACGAAACGGCAACATCACGCCGCAGAATGAAAAGACATGGAACGACGACAACTTCATGCATCAGAGTTTTGACGAGGAGGCATGGCGGCAACTTTCGGGAGAATTTCCGTGGAGCGAGCAGTTGCTCGAAAAGTACCAGGACAAGGTCGACTGGAAAGCGGTGTCCGTGAACGACAATATGGTCTGGACCGCATCGATGCTGGAAAAGTTCAAACACTTTATTGATTGGGACCAGCTTTCGCATTGCACACATCGATGTATGCTGACCGCCGAGATGTTGGAACGTTTCAAGGAATATTGGAACTGGGGCGAGCTTTCGCGCAACGATTGTTTTGATCTCGATTATGAACTCATCGACCGCTATATCGACAGATGGGATTGGAAGTTCTTGATAGACCGGTATGATGAACGCGATCTCTTCAATTATGAATTTCTGGAACGTTACGGGGCTTATATTCCGGCGTCCGCATTGCGGGGTTCGAACCTGTGGTGCAATATCGTCGAAGAGCGCAAATGGCAGTTGGCCCGGGAGATCACGGCCTGAATCGGACCGTGCGGCCCGGCGGCTGAAGCCATCGGGATATTCGCGTCGATAAAAACACGGGAACCACCATGAGAATAAGTAAGAAAATCAGCATACACCGTTTACTGCACAGCCATGAATGGCCGAAGATAGAACGCTGGATTCGTACCTGTCATTTGTCGAGGCATAAAGTGCCGATGGAAAAATACAAGGAATGCTACGAGTCGCTGCTCGAGCATTTTCCGCGGCAATCGGTTCTGCGTATCAAGTTCGATCTTTGGTATTGTAAAGGGAAATGGCATCTCTCGCTGCTGCATGGCCGCAACTATCCGGGAGCCAATCCTCGCAGGGCGATTCTGCTCACACTGTGCCCTGGTCAACAGATTTCCGAAACGGAGGCGCTGGCCCGCTGGCTGGTCTGGGTCGCAGAGAGATACGGAACGGAATGGAGTGCCATCTGGAACCAATGGAAAAAGGAGTGGCGGCAACCCGCGGATTCCACATTTGTATGTTCCGCCATAAGTAATCCGCTTGATTCGCAATACGACTGGCTCTACTGGACCGCACCGGAGCGCTGGCAGACGCTTCCCGAAGAGACCCGCAACTATCTCGAACGCCGACTGCCCGTACAGAGACTCTGGTTCGAGTTGGATCCAGACCGGGCCGACAACCGGCAGGAAATGATATGCCGCAACATCGAGACCCGTGCCGAGGCGATTGCCGTCCTGCGCGGATGCCGGCACCTGTTCGTCCGTTTTTGCAGTTCCAGAAAATACGGTGTAACTTGCGAAGAGGCTTCCTCCATTCTCGACAGTCTGCATAAAGCGACGGGAGGCACGGCGGAGGTTGTGTTCGATTCCGATACGTTGAGCTGGACAGGATGGGTGTTGATAGTTGAAGTGTGGGCCGGGTCAGGAGAGTAAAAACAAATGGAAAAACAGAAAATATGAAATCAGAAAAAAAGCAATCACGCGACTCATCGAAGAGTAATTCCGCCGTTCGACATCACATCAAATCGCGACACAACAGAGCGTCTGTTACAGAGAAGCATCTTTTTCGAAAAGAATTCCCCTATTTCCCTATTTTCTTCGCTGGATACGGTTCGTATGGTGATCATAATACCAACAGGCGTCGAATTGAGCAAGCACCACGTTGTTTCCGCCCCAACCGACCTCCAATGAATGAAACAGCGTGTTACGTTCCCGTACACTGTTAATGGCAGTTATGGTTTCCAAGGAAAGATCCCTAATTTCAAAGTCGGAGATCACAAGTACATCGGCCAAAATATAATCTTCGTTTTGCAGCATCTGTAATGCTTTTTTCAGAGCAGGCTCCAGATCTGTCCCTCCATGAAACGAATAAGACAGAAAATTGACGATCTGCTCCTGCTGTTGCTCCCAGTCAGCGAGGTTGAGCACCTCGACATCAATTGAATAGGAAATAAGATAACAAGCCCGTTTTTCGGCGCGGGAACGTAGTATTAATCCGTAGCAGATGGCTTTGGCCACTTCTTCGGGGATTCCCGACATTGAGCCACTTGTGTCGAGACAAACGATATAGGGACCCGGACCCAAAGGTGTAGTTTTTGATTGTTCAGCCTGTACCTTGACTGGCGTTTGCGATCGGAAATCAAAAGTTTGCAGACGCCGTTCCACATATTTTTTATAAAAAGTCTGCTCGAGAGAGGCATCTCCGAGTAGAGCGATCTCCGTCGGCAATAGCGCATCAAGACGGTTACTTTCTCCAATACCGTCAATATCAGGACGTGAGGCATGGGAAAATTTCATCACCCGGGAGAATGACTGTTCCTCAAGTTGGGTCTGGCACTCCTGCTGCTTTCCGCCACCACGTCCCAGTGCATCGAGCAGTATTTGAATGGTGGGATTCCTTTTGCAAACAGCCGACAACATTTGCAACAGATTGAACGTTTTTTGTTGCCACATTCCCGGTTGTATACCCCAGAAAAGCCCTAATTCCACAGGCGAATAGTTGCATCCATAAAATATTTTAATCCGTTCTGCAATATGCTTTTCAATTTGTCTTCGTGCACGGCTCAGTATCTCCAATTCATAGGCAATCTCCTTGCGCAACAAAGCACTTTCCCAATCGGACAGAAACTCCATACGCAGATAGGTGTACTCTTCCATGCCGGTAACAGGAAATTCATCAATGTAAAACGGCAGGTTCACTTCCTTTACGGCATAGCGTTTTTGGAGATAAGGATACAACAGGTCCCAATGTGCGGCGAAAGTTCCGTTATCGAAAGCCATGCAGCGAGCCAGCAGATCCTGTTCAGAACGATAGGGATTGTGTAGTTCGATGTTTTGACGTACATTGTCGATTAAAGTTGCAATATCTTCAGTTACCAAAGAGGCCATACCGTCTATAGTCCTGCTTCCGTAAAGAATATGGACATTTTGAGCGATGTCATCAAGTACCTGCCGGTAGCTTTCCCGGAATTGAGTTCTTTCTTTCGCGATAGTCTCGTCCCATGAATCTTCGGATACAACAGAGCCCTCGCTGGATGACTTACCGGCAGATATCTGCTGTTTCAGTTTCAACATCAGATAGGTTTTGTATTGTTCTTTGTCATTCATCGGAAGAAAGATAATACAGTTGGGATTTCAATTTGCGGATACGCAATGTCAGCCGCGCAAGCCCGGATTTCAGATGCCGGAACTGTGAATCACTGATAAATGGCGATCGGGTTTTACTTGTCAGGTTGTCATGGGAATATACTTCTATCTGTGCCACTAATGCATCAAGCCGTTTATCCAACTCCAGTAGCCATTCGAAAGCCTCTGGATAGAATTTTTTCAACGGATTATCGCCTGAAAGTTCCAACGGATAAAAAACATCGTTAATTCTGATTCCGTTAATTCCTTTAGTTAGATTAACATACATTTCTCGGGGATGAACGGTGCCTCGTTGAGCCGAAAGCACCTGTACATTTTCAGTGTGTTCCATAAGAACGGCTTGTCGTGTCTGATGCGTAGAAATGGATTCGTATTCTGAAATGTCAATCAAGGTTTCTCCGTTTGAATAGCCCACGAGGTTATAATATTTCCCGTTGACAACGCGATAATTTGGTGCGAGTCGTCTGATCGCACCGGGTTTCTTCATGACGATGGACCGAATTTCTTCCCGTTTCGAAAGTATGAGTTGGTATTCTTCCTCAAAATCGGAAACAATGCTGTCGATGATCATCTGCTCGATTTTCGGAATGGCAGTATCCAGCTGATCCGAATCGTCCCATAACGTTGTAGTTATCAGCAAACAATCGATCAATTCAACTAGATTACGTCCGTTGAGAAAGGCTGCCGTCCGCAGTAACCGGATGACTTTTTTCCACCTACGGTCGGAAACATAAATAGGTTGCTGAACCTCATCATTATCATTTTCAATTGGTTGCTTTAACCATCCTCGTATTTTGGAGATCAATTCCAATACGTAAGATGGCACCTTAATCCGATCGATCCATATTTGCCATTCGGCATACTCCTCTGCCGTAATTTGCAGAGCTTCAGGCAAGCCCCTTCCTGTTTCTCCAATCCCAAGAATCATTTCATAAAAAGCTTTATCTGACATCAGCGGTGGTACAACGATCCGGATAAGAAAACGATCCCACAAGGCTTCCAAACCTTCGCCTTGGGCCGGAAGTTCGTTCGAGGCTGCGATAATCCCCTTTAGCGGCAGACTGAGTTCATGGTCGCCATTTCGGAAAAGTTTTTCGTTCAGTACGGTCAGTAATGCGTTCTGGATCGATGGCCCGGCCTTCCATATCTCATCGAGGAAGACCACATCGGCTGTCGGCAAATAGCCCTCGACCAACCGTTCATAAGTATCTTCATCTTTGAGTTTTGAGATCGATACCGGCCCGAAGATTTCATCGGGCGTACTAAAACGGCTCATCAGATATTCGAAGGACCGCGCATCACGAAAAGCCAACTTCAGCCGTCTGGCGATGAGACTTTTGCCTACTCCGGGCAGCCCGAGCAGGAAGATGCTTTCCCCCGCAATCGACGAAAGAAAAGCCATAGCCAATGCATAGTCCCGTTCGTAAATACCGGCAGCCAGTTGCGTCAATAATTGCCTGATTCGTTCCTGACGTGGACGAAAAAGAGTATCTTGTCCCATGAAGATTTACTTTTGTCTCCAAAGATCAGATGAGTAAGAGCCAAATCGTGACGTAACAAGTGAGGATATTTGATTGGAAAAATTTTCGTTAAAACTTTAACTTGTGCTATAATCTGACGTTACCTTATGTTTATCTTTGTCTATAAATTTATGGAAAGAGTTGAAACAAATCAATATACTAAGGTAATATGGAAAAATTACAACGATTGCTGGATGAGGTCAGACTTATCCTGAAAAAAGCAGAGGTTGAAAAGAAAGAGGCGGACAGACGTGGAGAAAATTTTAACATATTCAATGTTTTAGGCTTGACTTCCGACGAGACACGAACTCACTCTGCATTTATTGCCGAGTTGTTGAACCCAAATGGCAGTCATGGCCTCGGGGATCAGTTTCTCCGGTCTTTCGTCGATACAATTGATGGTTTGAGATCTTGGAATTTCGACACGAAATCGGCCAAAGTTTACAAAGAGTTGAGTATCGGAGGTAAAAATGAGGATTGCTCGGAAGGGGGCAGAATCGACATTGCGGTTATGTCCAATGGCAAGGCTATTATTATCGAAAATAAAATCTATGCCGGCGACCAGGAGAAACAACTGCTGCGGTATTACAACTACGGCACAACGAACTGTTCGAATGGGTTTCGATTGCTATATCTGACTTTGAATGGAGATGATGCTTCAGAGTATTCCCGTGAAAAGTTGGTCGTGAATGAGGACTATTACACAGTAGCCTATAATCATGAAATTTACGATTGGCTGCAACGCTGCATCGAATTTTCGGCACGTCATTCCCTCGTTCGGGAGACCTTAATTCAATATCAAAACCTGATTAACCAACTAACAATGAACAGCATGGATAAGAATAGCCAGGAAGAGTTGCTCAAACTCATGTCAGACCCGAAGAATATCGATTCAATCTGCAGCATTCTCAATCTGGAAGCGAAATGGAGGGAAAATATCTTCAATGTTTATGTTCTTACTCCCTTGAAAGAAAAATTTCAAGGGATGGATATTGAACTCAAGAACAGAGGTGTCAGCATAAAACGTCCTGAATGGACGCAATATATTCGACTGAATTGGGGCAATACGTTGGGTAATAATGTATTGATTGGAATTACCACCAATATTGCCGGCCCAAAAATGAAGCAAAAAATAGATAGCTTCAGCGGTCCTAGGAGCCAAGCTCCCAACGATTGGTGGCCGTATGGATGTAAATATTTGGATGGAAAATATTGGGAAATACCCAAGATGGCCAATGGAAATCTCGCTGAATATCTGTGTCAGGAGATTAGTGAGATAGAGAAAGAGATTGCAAAAAGACATCTCCCAATGTAAGACTATTCTGATTTAAATTGTCTAGCCTCCACCATGTTTTGGTGGAGGCTATATTTCTTGCTAAGTTCAAGAGCTTTGCAACAACTGGATTGAAAAGGAACTGAACGATCCCGATGGAGAACGACGGATAAAAAATCTTAGCGATTTACATATGTCATAATTTGGCATATATTTATTCTATCTTTGCCGTAGACAAACTGTTCAAGAGCCCTGATAAATAAAACAAACCATACAATCATGACTAAGAGTAGAAAGACGCGCTTCTCGTCGAAAAGCAATGCCGCCATGTTATTTAACCGTTATGTCTGGCTGGTCGATGCAATTTACCGCGCCGGGCGTATATCGTTCGAAGAGATCAACGAACGCTGGCAGCGCTCGTCGCTCAACGAGACCGGTGAGGAACTGCCCCTGAAAACCTTCCACAACCACAAGAATGCCATCCAGCAGATGTTCGACATCAACATCGAGTGCGACCGTCGGGCCGGATACCTCTACTACATCGAGCATGCCGAGGACATGGAGCGGGGCGGCGTGCGGACATGGCTGCTGAATACCTTTGCCGTAAATCATCTCATCAACGAAAGCCACCATCTCAAGCGGCGTATTCTTTTTGAGGAGATTCCATCGGGACAGCGTTTTCTGACACAAATTATCGAGGCTATGCGCGACAGCCTGACCATGGATATGAGTTACCAAAGTTTCTGGAATGATACAGCCTGTACGTTCGAAGTAGCCCCCTACTGCGTTAAGGTGTTTCGGCAGCGATGGTATGTCGTGGCTTGCAGTTTGAGCGACGAGCGGTTGCGGGTGTACGCACTGGACCGCATTCAGGAACTTCGTACAACGGAAAATACCTTTACGCTGCCCGAAGATTTCGATCCTCAAGCCTATTTTGCCGATTCGTTCGGAGTGACCGTCGACGAGGATTACTCCGTCGGGCGGGTGCGTGTCCGGGTGCAGGGCATCCAACGGCAATATATCCGCACGTTGCCACTGCACGCCTCGCAAAAGGAGGTCGAAACGGCTGAAGATGTTTCCGTCTTTGAGTTTCACCTGCGTCCGACGCTCGATTTTCAGCAGGAACTGCTGACCCATGCCGTCAATGCGGAAGAGGACGTCGAAGTGTTGGGACCCCAATGGTTGCGTGAGCACATGCAGGCAATAGGACAGGTTTTATATCAAAACCACCAGAACAAATAACATCATGGCTATCGATTCTCGACAAATAACCGACCTTTATGGAATCCGCAAGGGTTATGCTGTATTCGCTACTGGAAAAGGGAAAAATAAACACTACGGAATCATTGATCGCAATGGAGATATTGTTGCCGACCCGGAGTTTTGGGAATCTATATTGAGGTTCAGTAATGAACGATATATTCAATGCTGCACAACCGCATCGTATAATCCTCGATATCGGCTGTTCGATACCGAAAACGGAACATGGGTCGCCATCGACCCGAATCGAAGGCCATGGCCCATACCAGAACATGATGGGCTTTTCTACACCCATACCCAACAAAATCGCTGCGGGATTCAAGATCAAACAGGTCGTCAGATTATCCCCGAGAAATACGGACGTATTGGCCACATAGGCGATAATTTCATCGTCGAAAATCCGCATACCGGATATTGTGCGATCTTCACTCCCGATGGAGAACAGGCTGTCCCGTATTCGCTCCGTTTTGAGTATGTATGGCATGATTGCGGCCGTACTCTTGCCAGACAGGACGACAAATGGTATTACATAGACGGCCGCGGGGAACGGATTTCCGAGATCGTTTTGCCCGACGGTACGGAATGGGCAGAACTCTACGGCGATCGCATCGTTTACGGATGCGGCAATAAATACGCATCGCCGTGCGGCATGCTCGATGCCGCAGACTGCAAGGAGATACTCCCGCCAATATATGGGGATATTCGCCCGTTCAACAGGAAATACTTCCAATATGACTTGGGCAAGGCAAGCGATCGTCCGTGTGCCGGTCTTGTCGATCGCAACGGCCGTCAGGTTATGCCGATGTCGGAATGCGGTGTTGGGCCCGTCGAAGCAGACGATGACCTGATCATTGTCCGTGCTCCGAGCCGCACGGATCCCGAATACAGCGACTGCGGCCTGATACATATCGGGATCGACAGGAGCCTTACGGAGGTAATCCCGCTTCGATATACCATTCCGATTATGGACAATCAAGGTCCGGAGTGGATTGTTGCAGCCGTGCGGGAGCCCGGGCGCAGTCGTGCAAAGCCCATTTTCCGTGCCGGAATCTTCTCGCTCGATGGACAGCTGCTCGTGCCGTTCGAATACGACGACATTCGCTCTGGCGACGATCCCGAACGGATTGCCGCCTGCAAAGACGATGAATGGTTCTTCATCAACCTGAAAAACGAACGGACCCTGTTTTAGATTTTATGAGAACTAATTGCGAAGCCTTGCGCAGCAGGCAAAAAAGTCGTATATTTGTTGTATGATATAACATAACATAGACGACATATTAACAGTTTCGACGGCTTGTTCTTTATCTCCTGAACCGACCAAGTAAAAGGATAACACCACAGAGCCGAAGCGTCGAATCTCGCGTGCTGCGCGGGCTTCGCTTTTTGTGGTATGGGTACCTTGGTCGGACCCTGGAGATAAAAAGTCGGGGGTCGCGCTCTTTTTACATCAATATGAACCAAAACTTTTCTGTCAAATGAAAAATCCTGCATTCTATCCAAAAACAGTCGAACTAATTGTCGACTGGCAGCAGGTCGAGTCGATTGCCGATTCGGATTTGCAACA
>ULUZ01032814.1_pt1 | contig 10966 bp, 11 predicted proteins | sample 1958881 | NCBI WGS metagenome assembly ULUZ01 (sample SAMEA4835771, study PRJEB28245) | human gut metagenome | biome: gut microbiome; material: fecal sample | place: Denmark | collected 2008
CGTAGGCGTGGGGGCGGGCGTTGGTTCGGGTGTTACAAAAACAGGCTCGTCTTTTGTCCTCCCCAGTATCTGACCCGTCATATATGCTCTAATAAATTTCTCGAGCGGCATCGCCTGGTTGCCTTTTTCCGGCTCGTTTATATTGTATGCCGGATAAACAAAAATTTCTTTGTCAGTTCTCAAGGCTACACGGTGACCATGCATCTCTAAGCATAATATAGCTTGTATATCTGCTCCCATAGCTGATACAACATCATACCCCATCTCGGCATATCTAAATGCATCGGAATATGAAGTATCGCAATAATCCGAATCATATTCTAACCATAAGAACCCCCCAATATCATTGGGAGATACTGTGGTATGAGGTACTGTACCCAATTCGTTGTCGGGCTGATAATCTCTAAACCTAAATTGTCCTGTAACTTTTCCATCCTGAATATAGGCACACATATGTTGCGAGAAAGCCAATCGGAATCCGGCAAACCGTCATATCCCAAATCAGTTTCACCGTTTTCATAATACTCTAATAATGCTTCCATTGAGATGTCATAGCTTATAAATACTTTAGAATAATCGACAGCAGCATCCTTGCCTTCCAGTTTGCTCTTTTCTTCCAGCACCCTTTTCATATCCTTTTGAACAAAGGAATCCTCTGGGGCCATAGCACGTCGCAGTCTGTTCATATCCCTTCCATCTTCTTTCAGGAAAAAGACGTCCTGCCATGTTTTTTCTTCAGCGGCTGAAGAAAAATTAAAAAGCATTAAAACACATAGGGCAGCTAAGAATGCTCTCATGATTTTTTTCATATTACTTCACCTTCTAATAAATAAACCAATCGCCGCTGTAATTCGTAAAACCTGACTTGGGGAGTTTATCAATACCACTTATTCCTATAGCTTCTTCATCTAAAATGTTCTGCCAAGAACGCCGCCAATAATCAAAATGAACATTGTTTTCATATTTCGCTGTATCCCACGGGTCATAAATTAAATATACATATTTATTATCAGATTGTTTGTAATAGCCATAAATAACCCGAAAATGTCCTTTTGTTTCACCTCCAGAATTAACTCTGTTCGTTAGATATATTACCGGCTTGCCGCTGTCTAATTTTTGCCGCAAAGAAGTTTCTCCGCCAAAATTGCTTCTTGTTACTTTTGTCAGCGTTTTTTCGCCATATTTAGTAATAATCTTTATAATATCATCCGTACTGCCTACTTTATTTAATGTATTATTATGAGCATATTTAACCATTGCAGACTGAGTCTCTGAATTATTCGGATTATAAAATTTCACAATCATTTGAGCGCACGCAGCCCAACACCACAGATTCTGTTCTTGCCGGATATGCGGCACATCCAGCGCCTGCGCAGCAGAAACAGTTTAAATATTCGCATAGCTTCATTATACCATGCCTCATTATGGTTTAATTCTCCAATTTTTGACGGCAAAAAACACGGCTGCACCCAGCACCGCACAAGCGAAAACAATTCCCAGCGCAACCAGAACCTTTTCCCCCGCGCTCTGCCCGGGCGCGCTTGAGGACAAGGGCAAAAGGGAGGTAGTAGCCGTAAGGGCAGGCGTGGCTGTTTCTCCGGCGCTGGGGGTTGCAGTCGCCGTTTTTGAAAGTGTAGGCGGGGCTATTGTCTGGGTATTGGGCGCAGATATTGATGCTGTGCCGCTGGGACGGGGCGTCCAGAAGGGCGTTCGGGTGGATGTAGGCATTATCTCCACGGAAAATGGCCAGCTGCCGTTCATAAGAATAGTATGAAATTCATCAAACGTAAAAAGCTGATCGGTTTTGGCATTGTACATATATCCCTTGCACTCATCTTCTACGGTCACGGCATATATGGAGCTTATACCCATATACATACTTTCATCCGGCCAGCCACAGGTATATATAATTTTCTTTACCGTCGCTCCCTGCGCTGTTACTGCGTTATATGCTTCTTCAGCAAAAATATAGTATTCATCCAGCGATGAAGTATAAAATCCACACAGCCAGTCGGAATATAAAAAGTTAGTACCACCAGGCAAAGCGCCGTCTGACGACTGAGGAAATGTCTCCAGTCCCGGGTAGGAATTGAATACAGGAACTATAGCTTTACGTTCTCCGCCTATTATAACTGGGAGCATAATATATCTGTCTGCAAAAGCATAGTGCGGCATACCATCGTAGTTTTCCCGCCATGCTCCGCTGCTTTGCGCTTCTCTCCATTTTGAATACCATTCATCAAATGAACCACCATAATCTAAGGAAACATCCCACCGAATAAATGCCCGAGAATAATCATATTCTATTTCGTCATTTGATACTTTGAATTCCTTTACCAAATCATTTCTGATGTCGGAATCAGACCAAGGATTATCTTCATCCGACATTAGTCTTATATCCAGGCTATTTTCATCTAACATAAAACATTTTTCCCAACTGGCTGCTTTGACCTCGGAATTATTAACACAGGTTAGCATTATCGCTCCTGCAAGCGCCAAAATCTTAAAATATTTCATCCTTCCACCTCCTCAAAGTAAACAAAGTCATTTATCAAGAACAGGTTAAATATTCGCATGGCTTCATTATAGCGCGTTTCCTTATGGTTTAATTCTCCAATTTTTGACGGCAAAAAACACGGCCAAGCCCAGCGCTGCACAAGCGAAAACAATTCCCAGCGCAATCAGAGCCGTGCCGCCCGTGTTCTGCCCGGGCGCGCTCGAAGGCGCGGGCCAAAGGGAGGCAGTAGCCGTAAGGGCGGGCGTGACTGTTTCTCCGGCGCTGGGAGTGGCAGTCGGAGTTACAACAGTCGGACTGGGTGTGGCCATCGTTCTGCTGGGCCGGGGAGTAGGCGTAGGCGTGGGAGTGGGCGTTGGTTCGGGCGTAGGCCAGTCTCCGCGTGCTAATCCGTTAGTAAACTCCTCGAATGTATACATTTGACCGTAGGCAGGATCATATACATCGTCTAAATCAATATATATATATCCTCCTTCCGCTCCATCAGTAGTAATAATATACAACCTTCCGCTATTCGTCCAACTTACCATAATTTGGTTTATATCAAGGCCAGACAATTTAGCAGCTTCATATGCATTTTCAGCTCCGGCAAAGCATTTCTGTATCGGCTCAGCTCCATCACTCAAGCCCATATACTCAAACATGGTTTCTTTTCCGTTATATATTGTTACCGGAGGCGAGTATAGCGGATATGCAATCATAAAGCTAGCACTACATTTAAGCTCATTGCCTGAATAAGCCGGCACGCATACATATCGGACCTGGAAATAATCGGGGACGCCGTCATAATTTGTTTTCTCGGAACTGTATTCATAATCTTCTTCGCCGCTATACGGAAAATTATAGTTAAATCCATACGTAATATATACCTTTGAAAAATCCAATTCAGCATTATATGGCTTTAAATCTTCTTCAACACTCTTTAGCGCGCCCAATTCACCCCAATCTAAATATTCCTTAAGCAATTTTATATCCGCGCTGTTATTCGATACGAAGAAATATTTTCCCCAGCTTTCATCAGCTTTATCCGCTGAAACAGGCATTATACAAATACTGAATAACAATGTTATGCATACCAGCAAACCTGCGAACCTCATACTCACCCTCCTTAATTTGAAAAATACAAAAATTCAGTAGCCCTATAGTATATATCGCTGTCAGATACGGGCCGATCAATGTTATTTACGCCGGATGCTTCCTCGTCCATTATATTTGCCCATGAACGCTCCCATATATCTAAATGAAAATTACTAAAATCATATGGCTCATGTACAAGGTACACATATTTGTTGGCGCTTTCCAGCCAATAATATCCATATATTACTCTAAAATGTCCTCCCGTTCTCGCACCACTATTTGAATACCTGGAAGAAAGATAGATCACCGGGCTTCCTGCATTCAGTTGAGTTCTTAAATCATTTTCGGTAAAATTCGCATCTGTTTTATGAATAAGACTTACTGTATTATCGGTACAATTACCGACTATTCGTTCAATAGCAAGATAATTATTATCAGTATTCGATGGCATTTGGCCGGCGTCAAGCTGCTGCCCGATTCTTGCCATATCTGTTTGCGAATGGCTATCATTAGGTCTATATTTTTTTACTACCATTTGCGCGCACGCCGCCCAGCACCATTGGCTTTTCTCCTGCCGAATAAGCGGCACATCCAGCGCCTGCGCAGCAGAAACAGGTTAAATATTCGCATAGCTTCATTATAGCGCGTTTCCTTATGGTTTAATTCTCCAATTTTTGACGGCAAAAAACACGGCCGCACCCAGCGCCGCACAAGCGAAAATAATACCCAGCGCAATCAGAGCCGTGCCGCCCACGCTCTGCCCGGGCGCGCTCGAAGGCGCGGGCCAAAGTGAGGTAGTAGCCGTAAGGGCGGGCGTGACTGTTTTTCCGGCGCTAATTGTAGCAGTCGTAGCCGTAACAGTCGGACGGGGAGTAGCCGCCGTCCGGCTGGCTCGGGGAGTGAGCGTAGGCGTTGGTTCGGGCGTAGGCCAGTCTCCGCGTGCTAATCCGTTTGTAAATTCCTCAAACGTATATAGTTTATCAGTTGTATAATTGTATATATATCCTCCACATTCATCATCAACTGTTACTAAAAAATACACATTATTTATTTGATAGCTGGCCATAATCTTTTTTATAGATGCGCCGGTTTTCTGCACAGTTTCATATGCCTTTTCTGCCCCTACATAATTTTTATATACTTCACCAGCATTTATAGTTAGTCCCTGATATAAAAATAGAGTCTCAAAACCACCAACTGGCTCGGAATATATGGGTGCTTCTTCAAGACTCGGAGATATATCCCAGAAGTTTGCACCAATAATCAATTTTTTGTTTGAATACGCTGGAATTATTATGATTCTTTCTCCCCAGTATTCTGGAACACCATCATAAGTTGCCCTTTCAGAATTATATTTATAATCTTCACCCGGAGTATTGTTTATATAGCCCGTATAACATATGTAAGCTTTAGAAAAATCCAGTTGCGCATCATATTGCTGTAAATCTTGTTTGACTTCATTCCAATTAATATCTTTATCCATTCTTTTTATATCTCGGCTGTTTTCAGGAAGGAAAAAATATTGCTCCCAGCCTTCGTCAGATTCATCAGCAACTACAGGCACTATACATAAACTGAACAGCAATACGGCGGCTATAAATACAGATATGTATTTCATATTATCCCTCCAAGCTGAAATAAATAAAGTTTTCAGTCTTATATGTATAATCATTTGTTTCCGGCCTGTCCAGTCCGTTTATATCATTTTCCTTTTCATTTAATATATTTTCCCATGAACGCTCCCATATATCTAAATGAAAACTGCTAAAATCATACGGCTCATGTACAAGGTACACATATTTGTTGGCGCTTTCCAGCCAATAATATCCATATATTACCCTAAAATGTCCTCCTACTCGTTCATTATTATCATATCTTCCGGAAAGATATATAACTGGGCTACCGTCATCCAATTTTTGCCTAAGCATAGTTTGGCTAAAATCATTTACCGGTACATAATGACCAATTAAAGTATTATCGGAAATTCCTTTCAAGGCATTTATAATATCGTCCGAAGAAGCAGGTTTGTTATTTGTATTATTTTTTATTCTGCCGCCTTTTACCTCCTCTATAATATCATACTGTGTGTCATTATAAGCAGGATAATTTTCATCATTATTATGAGCGTCATCGACTAACTGAAGCGGATAATTAAAGCTGGGAATCATTCCTTTTATAACCATGCTGCCACATGCGGCCCAACAGCTTTGACTCCAGACCTGACGTTCAAGCGGCATGTCCAGCATCCGCGCAGCAGAAACAGGTTAAATATTTGCATAGCTTCATTATACCATGCCTCATTATGGTTTAGTTTTCCGATTTTTTATAGCGGCAAACACGGCTAAGCCCAGCGCCGCACAAGCGAAAATAATACCCAACGCAACCAGAACCTTTTCCCCCGCGCTCTGCCCGGGCGCGCTTGAGGACGAGGGCAAAAGGGAGGCAGTAGCCGTAAGGGCAGGCGTGGCTGTTTCTCCGGCGCTGGGAGTAGCAGTCTCCGTTTTTGAAAGTGTAGGCGTAGCTATTGTCTGGGTATTGGGCGCAGATATTGATGCTGTACCGCTGGGACGGGGCGTCCAGAAGGGGATTCTGGTTGAGCTTGAGCTAACCGCCGAAGTTGATATGGGACTGGGGTGAGGCCAGGAACCATCCCTGCACATTTGTATAAATTCCCCAAAGGTATATATTTTCTTATCAACGGCATCATAAATATGCAGATCATATTCATTATCCGTAACGATAAAACAAATAGGATTAAAATCAACGACAATATTACGCACCTTCAGCCCCATTTCTTTTGCAGCAGCGTATGCCTCCGGAGCATATTTCCAATCAGGTTCCCAGTCCGAACCATCTATGAATCTGATTCCACCGCCTATTTCCGAAGGCCCTAAATCATAACCGTCTCCACCGCTGGGATATTCCCCCGAAGGATGATGCGGCGTCATGCGATTCGGATCGCCGTTTACCCAATCTGCAAGGGTTGCTATCCCTATTAGCCTTTCTTCAACATACATTGGAATACATACATATCGCTGACCATTCATGTAAGGAATGCCATCTACAGAAAAATAAAATATATCCTGTTCTTCCCATGATGATTGTATATTGGATATTAACCCCACATCATAATATTCATATATAACGTATGCCTGGCTGTAATCGAAGGTTATTTCCTCATATGTATAACTGTAACCCTCTTCTTTTAACAGATATTCTACAGTATCCTTATTAAAATTAGATGGGTCAATTATACGGTTCCAATCCTGCGCGTTGGACTGTAATGAAAAAACATAAGGCATCCATTCTTCCTGCGCATTTTCGGCTCTAACTGCAGGAGAACAAATAAATATAAAGATTAACAGATATATTACAGAAAGCCATTTTAACCTTCTCATTACTCAGCCTCCTCAAAATACAATACTTCTTCTAATTTATAATTATATATATCATTATTTGGTCTATCTATATCGCTTACTCCCTTATCATCTTCGTCCTTTATATTAATCAATGAACGCCGCCAAATATCCAAGTGAATATTATTCCCTAATGCGTCATTTCTGCCAAACTCCTCAATACAAGTCTCCCAAGGTTCATGCACTAAATAAATGCAGTTTCCGTTAGTATCAATATAATATCCGTATATGACGCGCATATGTCCGCTTCGCCGCTGCCCATTAGTTTCATATCTTCCGATCATATATATAACTGGACTGCCTGAATCTAATATCTGTCTTAACTGCTGATCTGTTATATTCTGAGGGTTGGATATATATTGACCTTGTACATTATCCACTTCTCTTTCTACTATACTGCATATTTCTGACATATAGCCTGTCGTATTATCTGGTTCCGTGATCGGCTTCTGCTCTTCTTTATTCGGTCTACGCTCATCCTCTACAAGCCAATGCTGTATTTTATCATTATCCGACTCATATTTTTGTATCGCCATCTGTGCACACGTCACCCAGCACCATTGGCTTTCTTTCTGCCGTATATGCGGCACATCCAGCACCTTATCAGCCACTACCACGGGCACGACTGTCCTTGCGGCGCCCGAAGTTATGGTTATGCTTGCTTCGCCCAGCGCTTTGCCGGTTATGGTCAGGGTATTCCCGCTTCGGTTCACGCTGATTTTATCCGAGCCTGTTACGCTGTAGGTAAATGGTGCCGCAACAGATTTATGCCAATTATCCCCGGAGGCAGTGATGTCAGTAATCACAATCGGCTCAATTATGATTTGCTTACTGTCGTTTACCTCCAGCGCTACGCCCGATTCATTTTTGTACATCAACATCACCATTGTCATCATAAATGGTTTTGGAGCGCTGTATATATGTTCCGTTAGGCAGTTTGACAGCCACTTGATCGGCTACGGGTACTAAGTCCCAGCGCTGATTTATATAGCAGTTATAGCCCTCGGCGTAGACCTTGTAATCATAATCATTATACCAGCGATCTTCGATAGCGTATATGCAATTATTGGGAAATAGTCTGTAACTGCCATCATCGTTTTTCAATACCCGCCATTGCATTTGTGTGGAACCCGTCTGCAAAACGCTGCCTGATATGGCAACGCCAGAGAAATAGATATAGCGTCCCGTATTTACATTTTTAATAGTATAAAAACCGTTAGAATCCTTTGTAAATATCCATTGCTGGTTAGTTTGCGCAGGATTGTAATAGCCGAGCGAAGCTGGACTGCCGTTGTCTTGCATAGCACGGCCTGTAAATTTATTCTTAATAATATATGTGCCGTCCTCCAGAGATGTATCTTCTGTATAGTTGAAGGATACATATGCCGAATTGGAAGAACTGTCTGCCGAAGCCAATATTATTACTCCCGGCCCGGAACTGAAAAAGCTATAGCCGTACTCAGCGCTTTTCCCTGTTTCGGTTCCGTAATTCCTCGTTTCATATTTAAGCCATTCTCTGCCCAGAGAGGTTATATCAAATTCATACCAGCCCTGGCCGGTTATCTGCCTGCTGCTCACCAGCGCGCCTCGGCTGTTCAGTATGTCGCTGTATTTCAAATTATCGTTTACCGTTAATTTGTCGGTTGAATCATAAACTGATATTATTCCGATATTAGTCAGAGAGCCGACATAAGCCTTACCCTCAGTTTACAAGGAACTACACGCCTCAAAACGGGATAATTTCTTCATTTTCTGCGTTATCCTCAATCAGCGTACTCCCAGTACGCCTTCTTCGTCTGCCTTGAAAATGAAGAAATTCTCTCCGTTTGAGGTCGCAGAGTCAGAAAGCATAAAATTTGTGTCATGCAAGGCGCTTGAACGACATGTACCGGGCGTACTTGGAGCGAAAGCAACGCAGCAGAACGCAAATTTTATGCCTTCTGACCGTGTAGTTCCTTGTGAACTGAGGGTATACACCATATTCGTTACATTGGCCGGATTCATAAAGCGGTAATACCAAATAAACGTATTTTTCTGATAGGTTGTATAAAATGTCCCGTTGAAATAACCCACAGTTGAGCTTTCGGACGATGGATTATAGCTGTAGCCATTTGAAAGCGCCGTAATATCTGATATAGAGCCGCTGGAAATAGTCGCAGACGGATCAATCAGCACGGGATATACCGTTTCTTTACTGGCAAGAAATTCGGAATCTATCACCATTGTGACGCGGTAGGTTTTATTGCCCGTCTGCTCCAGTATGTAATAGTCGTCAAATGTGCGGTGTTTCAGCTCCGGGTCTATCCCCACATAGGAATCCCGCGCATAGGGCTGATTCAGGATAAAAACCCTTTCGCCGTTTTCGTCCTTTATGTAGATGATTCGGTTGTCCTCACTAATTTCGGCAGAACCCTTCTTCAGCTTCAGTTCAAAGCTGAAGCTGTTCGTGCCGTTGTATTTTTCCACCAGGATGTTTTCCTTCAGGCCGCGGTTTATGGGCTGGTACTGCAAATGATACCCCTGACCGAAGGCGTCCGGATATTCCATCACTTCCATAGCTTCGCCCGCAAAGGCGTATTCTTTTAATACGCCCTTTTCATTATGGATGATTTCTGGCCGCATATTGATGGATATGTTTTCGTATTCCATATCCACACCCTTTTTTATCTTTTTGGGCAAATACACCTTTATATCGTTTGCGGTGTTCTCGTATGCGTACTTTTCCAAGAAGCCCGACGATTTATTGGACGCTTTCAGCTTATTGTCTATGAACTTTATGGAATTGGTTTGATTATCCAGATATTTAATGGGGCCCTGGAATATGTAAGCTGTGCTTGTGCCGTCGCCGTTGCTGATTGTTAATGAATTAAGCTGTTCTTCGTCTGCGTCATTCAATTCCGCCAAAGGAGAAAGCTCGTCCAGTTCAAGGGTTTGTGCCAGCTCGTCAGGAATGCTCTCAAGCGTCAGAGGCTGGGCCGCCGCCGTCTGTTCGGGCGCGCTCGTCGCCAGTGCAAGGCTGGGCGTTGTCAGCAGAAGCGCGCATACCAGAATTGCGCATACCAAGCGTTTTGTTCCCAGTGTTCTTACCTTTTCCACAATACATCCTCCTAACATAATATGGCGTTTGTAATATTATACCAATTATATTTCTCGGTTTCAATGCTTGCGTCGGTTTTTTGTCGGTTTTACATAATTTAATCCCGCATCATGCTTCGGCGCCTTCTTAAGCAGAGAACAGCAGCGCCTGCAAAAGGGGACGCTGCTGTTCAGCGTTATTTACTCCCCGCCTTTTTTCTTACGGAAAGCTGCCCAGCCAATCGTGCCCGCCGCTGCGGCCGCAGCAACCGCTCCAATAACAATTAGAACCTTTTCCCCCGCGCTCTGCCCGGGCGCGCTTGAAGGCGAGGGCAAAAGGGACGCGGTGGCTGTAAGGGCGGGCGCGGCTGTTCTCCCGGCGCTCTATCCCGAATATTTTTTAAAATAAATGCCCGCTGGCGGCCGTGGAATATGAGCGTGCAACACACCTGAGAGACAGGGACTACTCGGCAAAACGGACGTAACGGGCATTTTATGCAAAAGCGCATCGTACCTTGATTCTATTGTCTGATATATAATTCTGTCAGAATTTAATTAAGCTCGGCTTTAAGCTGCTCAACCGCATCCAGGCGCTCCCAGGGCAAATCCAGGTCGTTCCGGCCGAAATGCCCGTAGGCGGCCGTCTGCTTATATATGGGCCGGCGCAAATCCAGCCGGCTTATAATCGCCGCGGGCCGCAAATCAAACAGCCGGCGCACCGCCGCTGTAAGCTTGTCCAGAGAGATTTTATTTGTGCCGAAGCATTCGCAGTAAACCGAAACGGGCTGCGCCACGCCTATTGCGTAAGCAAGCTGAATCTCGCATTTATCCGCCAGCCCGGCGGCCACTATATTCTTAGCTATATAACGCGCCATATAGGCGG
>ULUZ01067591.1_pt1 | contig 10955 bp, 10 predicted proteins | sample 1958881 | NCBI WGS metagenome assembly ULUZ01 (sample SAMEA4835771, study PRJEB28245) | human gut metagenome | biome: gut microbiome; material: fecal sample | place: Denmark | collected 2008
CCAGCCCCGGAAAATGGGGCAGCGCCTCGCACACGATCATCAGCAGCGTCACGGGGATCAGCGCCTTGATGAAGGCCACGCCTACCTTATAGCCGCTGCGGTAGAAGGAGGTCAGGAACACGGCGTTGAACACCGCGTACATCAGAAAGCCCGCCGCGAACAGCGCCAGATTGGGATCCATGCCCACCAGATTGTCCTTGCCTGGCTGCAAACGCACCGCCAGCAGCGCGCAGGGAACCAGCACCGCCAATGACAGCAGCTCCACCAGCGCCACCAGCACGCAGCCCGCCTTTACCGTGTCCCGCTTGGGAACCGGAAGAATGGCGGAATAGTAGATATCCTTCTGTTCCCGGACGTTCAGAAACGTGAAGAACAGCCCCAGCATCACATAGAAAAAGATGACGGTATAGGGGTAGTTGGGGATCAGCACCATGACGCCGAACAAGCAGAACACCGGCGTCATGGGGTGGCACACCAGCCGCAGCTGCTTATATAATAGCGCGTTCATCCAGCTCCCTCCTTTCCACGGAAACGATGATATCCTCCAGCGTGGCGCCCCGGTCAGCGTAGGCCGCCATGAACTCCGCCACGGTGGAGCTATGGAAGATCGCGCCGTCCTTGATAAAGGTGATGTGGCTGGCGCACTTCTCCAGATCGGAGGTGATGTGGGTGGAGAACAGGATGCTCCGCTGGCCGTCCGCCACGATGGCCCGGAACAGCTCCACCAGCTCGTCACGGGACACCGGGTCAAGGCCGCTGGTGGGTTCGTCCAGAATCAGCAGCTTTGCGTTGTGGCTCAGCGCCAGCGCCAGCAAATACTTTACCTTCATGCCGCTGGACAGCTGATCCACCCGCTTGCTCTCGTCGATGCCGAACAGCTCCAGATAGTGGCGGTATTTCGTCTCGTCCCAGTTGCGGTAAAACCGCCGGGTCACGTCGGTGATGGTCTTGACCTTCTTCTTGGGGTAGAAGTCGATGCCGCCCAGCACCACGCCAATCTGCTCCTTGAATTCCCGCTCGTGCTGCCGCACGTCCTGCCCGAAAAAGCGGACGTCGCCGCCGTCAGGGTGTACCAGTCCCAGAATGGATTTCAACGTGGTGGATTTGCCCGCGCCGTTGCGGCCGATAAAACCCACCACCGCGCCCTGGGGCACGTCGAAGGACACGTCCTTCAGGGTAAAAGCAGGGTAGGTCTTGCGCAGACCCCGCACCTCCAATGCGTTCATTCCTCGTCCTCCCCGTCCTCCGGCATGCCGTCGAACACCTGCCGCAGCATGGGGTGCAGCTTCTCCGGCGTCTGCAGGGCGATGCCCCGTTTTTTGTCCGCCAGCAGCACCAGCATATCGCCCGGCTCGATGCCGAACATCTCGCGGGCCTCCTTGGGGATCACGATCTGTCCCTTTGGCCCCACCCGCACCGAGCTCATGTAGTGCCGGTCGTCACGTCGTGTGCTTTTCATGATAGTCCTCCGTTTCAAAAGTATAACTTTTCTTACTTTGGTGACATTGTAGCACAGAGAGGGGGTGATGTCAAGAGTAGGGCGGGGTAGAACCCCGCCCTACGGCTTATCAAATTTTGCCGGTTATCATTCGTGGGGCTTTGTCTCCTGATAGAACATGTTCCAGTCCACCTGATAGACCCGCAGGGCCTCCGGCGTGTGGCAGACCATCCGCAGGGTCATGCCGGGGTGCTCCCGGTCGAAGGTCACCAGCTCCCGCAGGGCGATATGAGCTGCCTGTGGTAGAGGATAGCCGTAGACGCCCGTGGAGAGGGAGGGAAAGTCCACGCTGCGGCAGCCGGTCTCCCACGCCAGCGCCAGACAGGAGCGGTAGCAGGAGGTCAGCAGCGCCGCTTCGCCGTATTGGCCTCCGCGCCAGATGGGGCCGGGGGTGTGGATCACGTACCGGCAGGGCAGGTCAAAGGCGGGTGTGAGCTTGGCCTGCCCAGTCTCGCAGCCGTTCAGGGCGCGGCAGGCCTCCAGAAGACGCGGCCCGGCGGCCCGATGGATGGCGCCGTCCACGCCGCTGCCGCCCAGAAGGGAGCAGTTGGCGGCGTTGACAATGGCGTCCGCATGGGAAAGGGTGATATCCCCTAAAACGACAGAAACAGACATAAAATGCACCTCACTTAACAAAAACGTAACATAAGTGTGAACAAAAGCTGAATTTTTCATCCGCTTGGCATCGGATATATTTACAGAAAACGGAAACCATGCTACAATAAACCAAGGAAGATGAACAGAGGAAGGAGCGCGAGCATGGTAAGAAAATATGTCCCCGTCTACGAAGGCAACCTGCGCAAGCACACCCTGTCGGTGCCCCGGTGCATCAGCGAATGCAGCGGCATCCGGGTGTTCGGCCGCCGCATCAAGTCGCTGGTGTTCTCCACGGACGTGGCCATCATCAAGAATATCAACGCCGATGCGGTGATCGCCGTGTATCCCTTTACGCCACAGCCCAGCATCACGCAGGCTATTATCGGCATCTCGGAGGTGCCGGTGTTCTGCGGCGTGGGCGGCGGACTGACCAACGGCGTCCGCAGCGCCAGCATGGCGGCCTATGTGGAGCATCAGGGCGCTTACGGCGTGGTGTGCAACAGCAAGATTGGGCTGGACACCATCCGCGCCATCAAGGAGGCGGTGGAGATCCCGGTGGTGTACACGGTGATCTCGGAGAAGATGGATATCGAGCCGTATCTGGCGGCAGGCGTGGACTTCGTGAATGTGTCCGGCGCGGCACGGACGCCGGAGATCGTGGCGGCGCTGCGGGCCAAGTACCCGGAGCTGCCCATCATCGCCACCGGCGGCCCTACGGACGAGAGCATTACCGCCACCATCCGGGCGGGCGCTAACGCCATCACCTACACGCCGCCCAGCAGCGCGTCGCTGTTTGCCAAGACCATGGCGGACAACCGCAGTGAGCTGGAATGATACATATATAATAACATACCGCAGGGCTGACCGTGTGTCAACCCTGCGGTTTTGATGATCCGTAGGGGCGACCCTTGCGGTCGCCCGTGCGGTTTATGTGCTGATGTGACGTGGGCGGCCGCAAGGGCCGCCCTTACAAAAGTGCATCGCGTCGATTACATCTCCAAATACGCCTTGCACTTGGCGTTGGCGGCTTCGGCTACGCGGCCTTCATCCACGGTAGCCAGATGGCCTTCCCGAACAGTGACGCGGCCATGCACCACCGTGTAATCCACCGCTCCGCGAACACCTACTGTGCCCAGCACGGACTTGGCATCGAAGCAGGAGCCTACCAGCTCCAGACGGCGGCTGTCGATCAGGAACAGGTCGGCGCACTTGCCCACCGCCAGCTGGCCGATATCGTCACGGCCCAGCAGACGGGCGCTGCCCCGTGTAGCCATCTTCAGAATGTCGTAGCCGGTGGGAGCGGCCTTGCTGGAATTCAGACGGTGCAGCAGAAAGGCCACACGCAGCTCCTCCATGAGACTGGAGCCGTCGTTGCTGGCGCTGCCGTCCACGGCAAGGCCTACGGGAACGCCCAGCTCCAGCATTTCCGGAATGCGGGCGATGCCGCTGGACAGCTTCATGTTGCTGATGGGGCAGTGGGCCACGCCGGTGCCGGTGTCCGCCAGCAGGCGCAGCTCCTCGTCATTGAAGTGGATGCCGTGGGCAAACCACACGTCGTCGCCGATCCAGCCCAGACGCTGCATATATTCCAAGGGGCGGACGCCCTCACGCTCCAGCATGAAGTTTTCCTCGTCCTTGGTCTCGCACAGGTGGGTGTGGAGCCGGACGTGGTACTGCCGGGCCAGAAGGGCGCTTTGCCGCAGCAGCTCCGCCGACACGGAGAAGGGGGAGCAGGGCGCCAGCGCCACGCGGTGCATAGAGCCGTAGGCGGGATCGTGGTACTTCTCGATGCAGCGGATGGAGTCCGCCATGATCTCGTCCACCGTCTGTACCACGCTGTCCGGCGGCAGGCCGCCGTCCTTGACGCTCAAGTCCATGCTGCCGCGGCTGAGATACATGCGGATGCCCAGCTCCTGCGCCGCCGCCAGCTGTGCGCCCAGTAGGTCGCCGCTGTCGGCGGGGAACACGTAGTGGTGGTCGAAGCAGGTGGTGCAGCCGTGCTTCATCAGCTCACCCATGCCGGTGAGACTGGACAGGCGGATCACGTCCTCATCCAGATTCTTCCAGATTTCGTACAGGGTCTTGAGCCAGTCGAACAGCTCCATGTTCTGCACTTGGGGCAGATTGCGGGAGAACACCTGATACAGGTGGTGGTGGGTGTTGACCAGACCGGGGTAGCACAGCATGTGGCTGGCGTCGATGGTCTCGTCGGCGGTGACAGCCAGCTCGGGGCCGATGGCCTTGATGAAGCCGTCCTCACAGTAGAGGTCAACGTTGGTCAGCAGACGGTCGTTGTCGTCACAGGTGACAAGCTGGGAGATGTTTTTCAGCAGCAGGGTAGACATATTGCGTCCTCCTTTGGTTAAAATAGGTAGGAAAAAAGAGCAGGCCGCAAAGCGGCCTACTCTTTTTCGTATCAGGGTCAGCGTTCCTCGCGGAAGTAGGAGAGACCGAGGGACGCAGGGGGCTGATCCTCCCGCTTCTTACGCAGGGAGACGACAATCAGCACCAGCAGAGTGATGACGTAGGGCAGCATCTTGTACAACTCCTTGACAGCCATCTGACCGCCGGGGGTGGGCAGATAGATGTTGATGATGTACAGGCCGCCGAACAGGATGGAGGCCAGAATGCTGACATTGGGACGCCAGATGGTGAAGATGACCAGCGCGATAGCCAGCCAGCCGCGGTCACCGAAGGCGTTGTTGGACCACACGCCGTTGGCGTAGTCCATGACGTAGTACAGGCCGCCCAGCCCTGCGATCATGGAGCCGATGCAGGTAGCCAGATACTTGTACTTGGTGACGTTGATACCGGCAGCGTCGGCGGTAGAGGCGCTCTCGCCCACGGCGCGCAGGTGCAGGCCGGGACGGGTGTGGTTCAGGAAGTAGGACGCGCCCAACGCGATGATGATGGCCACATAGGCCAGGAAGCCGTAGGACAGGAACAGCTGGCCGAACCAGCCGGTGCTGCCGGCGCCGGGCAGAGTGGTCTTGAAGAACAAACTGGTGTTGGACAGGGCAATGGAGGGGACTTCACTGTTGGTCAGCTTGATGAGGGAGCCGCCGAAGAAGTTGCCCACGCCCACACCGAAGGTGGTCATGGCCAGACCGGTCACGTTCTGGTTGGCACGCAGCGTAACGGTCAGGAAGCAGTACAGCAGGCCCATCAGCAGAGAGCCCAGCAGAGAGCAGAGAATGGGGATCATGATGGCAAGGAAGCCGTTCATTTCGGCGGCGGGGGCGGACTGCTCATAGAAGAACGAGCCGATGACGCCGCTGATGCCGCCCACATACATGATGCCGGGAATACCAAGGTTCAGGTTGCCGGATTTTTCCGTCAGGATCTCGCCGGTGCTGCCGAACAGCAGGGGAATGCCCTGCATGACCGCACGGGGGAAGAAAGATACAAAATCAAAGCCCATCTGTTACGCCTCCTTCTTGCTGTTCTTACGCAGGGTGACTTTATAGGTGATGAAGAACTCGGTAGCAATAATGAAGAACAGGATGATACCGGTCAGAATATCCGCGAAGGAGTGATTCAGGCTCAGGGCGCTGGCCACCTCGCTGGCGCCGCGATCCATTGTCACCAGCAGCAGGGAAGCGGCGATCATGATGAAGGGGTTGAACTTGGACATCCAGGAGACCATGACGGCGGTGAAGCCGCGGCTGTCCACGATGGTGGTGGTCAGGGTGTGGTCCACGCCGGCGGTCATCATGAAGCCCATCAGGGCGCACAGCGCGCCGGAGAGCACCATGGTGCGGATGATGACGCGATCCACCTTGATACCGGCGTAGCTGGCGGTGCGCTGGCTCTCGCCCACAACGGCGATCTCGTAGCCGTGCTTGCTGTACTGGAGATAGATGTACATCAGGCCGGTCATGATGGCCACGATCAGGATGGGCAGCAGGTAGGCGTTGCCGAGCTCCGGCAGCCAGCCTGCGCGGGTAGACTGGTTGATGATACCGATCTTACCGGCGCCCTTGGGCACCTCCCAGATAATGATGAAGAAGGAGGCCAACTGCATGGCGATGTAGTTCATCATCAGGGTGAACAGGGTCTCGTTGGTGTTCCACTTGGCCTTGAAGAAGGCGGGCAGGAAGCCCCACAGAGCGCCGGCCAGCAGCGCGGCGATCAGGGATACCAGGATCAGCGCGGCGTTGGGCAGCTTGTCATCTAGGGTGATCATGCAGGCGGTGGTGGCCAGGCAGCCGATCAGGGTCTGACCCTCGGCACCGATGTTCCAGAAGCGCATTTTGAAGGCGGGAGTCACGGCCAGAGAGATACCCAGCAGCATCGCCACGTTACGGGCGGTGACGCCGATACGGCGGCTGGTGCCGAAGGCACCCTCCAGAATAGTGCCGTACACGCTGATGGGGTTCTGGCCGGTCAGCAGCGTCGTGACCAGACCGCAGAACACCAGAGCCAGCAGCAGGATACCGCCGCGGATCAGCAGTGCCTTGCCCAGAGGAAGGGCGTCACGCTTGGAAATATGAAAAAGGGATTGTTTACGCATTTTCCTTCGCGCCTCCTTCCACACGGGTCATCAGAGCGCCCACTTCAAGCTTGTTGGTCTTACGGGCGTCCACCACGCCGGACACCTGTCCGCCGCAGAGCACCACGATCCGGTCGCACAGCTCCAGCAGCACGTCCAGATCCTCGCCGACGTAAACGACGGCCACGCCTTTCATCTTCTGCTCGGTCAGCAGATTGTAAATGGTATAGGATGTATTGATATCCAGACCGCGGACAGCGTAGGCGGTCATCAGCACAGAGGGCTGCTGGGCGATCTCACGGCCCACCAGAACCTTCTGCACGTTACCGCCGGACATGCGGCGGACGGGGAAGCTGGTGCTGGGAGTGACGACCTCCAGCTCCTGCCAGATGCGCTGGGCCAGTGCTTCCGGATCCTTGCGGTTCAGGAACGCGCCCTTACCCTTACGCCAGGAGCGCAGCATCATGTTGCCGGTCATACCCATGGAGCCCACCAGACCCATGCCCAGACGATCCTCGGGGACGAAGCTCATGGCGATACCGGCCTTGCGGATATCCATGGGATCCTTGCCCACCAGCTCCAGCGATTGGCCATTTTCCTCAGGCGGGAAGAAGGTGACGGAGCCGGACTGGATGGGATACAGGCCCGCGATGGACTCCAGCAGCTCGCGCTGGCCGGAGCCTGCCACGCCTGCCACGCCCAGCACTTCGCCGGCGTTGATGGTAAAGCTGACGTTGTCCAGACGCTTGACGCCCAGCTCGTCAAACACGGTCAGGCCGTCCAGCTTCAGGCGGGGCGTGACGTTGATGGGCTCGGGCCGGTTGATATTCAGGGTGACGCTGTGGCCCACCATCATATCGGTCAGGGACTGCTGGTCGGCATCCTTGGTCTGCACGTCGCCGATATACTCGCCCTTGCGGAGCACGGCCACGCGGTCGGACACGTCCAGCACCTCGTGCAGCTTGTGGGTGATGATGATGAGGGACTTGCCGTCGGCCTTCATGTTGCGCATGACGGCAAAGAGCTTGTCCGTCTCCTGCGGGGTCAGCACGGCGGTGGGCTCATCCAGGATCAGGATATCCGCGCCGCGGTACAGCACCTTGACGATCTCGACAGTCTGCTTCTGGGAAACGGACATGTCGTAGATCTTCATGTCGGGGTCGATGTCAAAGCCGTATCTGTCGCAGATGTCCTTGACCTTTTTGCGGGCATTGTTCAGATCCAGCTTACCCTCGAGACCGAGAATGATATTCTCGGTAGCGGTGAACAGATCGACCAGCTTGAAGTGCTGGTGGATCATGCCGATGCCCAGATCAAATGCATCCTTGGGAGACGCGATGGTGACGGGCTTATCGTGGATGTAGATTTGTCCCTCATCAGGGAAATAAATACCGGAGAGCATATTCATCAGAGTGGTCTTGCCGCTGCCGTTTTCACCCAGCAGAGACAGGATCTCACCCTCGCGCAGTTCTATGTTGATGGCGTTATTGGCCACCACGGAACCAAAGCGCTTGGTGATATTCTCCATTTTGATCGCGCATTTGTTTTCCAAGGCTGTCATCCTTTCTTTCGGCGCAGATGGCTGCAACACCTCGTAGCACGCCGGGGCTAAATTCCATACGCTTTATTCTAGCACAGATATCAGTGGTTGTAAATCAAAATTCGCAAAAAATTTGTCAGGTATACACAAAGAATGTAAGGTTATACAAGAATGTCGAAAATCCTTTGTGAGAATCGTCAAAAGCACTGTGGAAAAAGAAGAAGGTGGGCTGCTTGCGCAGCCCACCTCATTGTGGCTTGGGATGTTGTCCGTTTCGGACGACATTACATAGCGGTATTCAGCAGGTTGATGCCATCGATCTGCAGATCGAAGTAAGGAGCGGAACGCTTCGCGGACTCGGCGAAGTAACCGTTCTCGACGACCTCGGTATCACCGGTGTAAGCCTCGTCGGTATCGACGTCGGCCAGGTAGGAGGTGATGTGACCGTCAGCGTCGACCTTCAGGAAGTCGACCTTGAAGGGGTTCATAGTATCATCAGCCTTGGTGGTGAAGGTGGCGCAGTCGAAGACATGCAGCTCACCGCTCTCCAGCTTGGCAATGGCGGCATCGATAGCTTCCTGAGTGCCGGCAGCGGCAACATCAGTGTTCAGCTCGGTCAGAACCACGGAGCCGGTAGCCAGAGTGCCGGTCCAGTCAGCGTCGATAGCCTTGCCATCGATGACGCACTGGATCGCATACTGATAGTAGGGAGCCCAGTTGATGCGGGAAGAAATGATGTAGGTGTTGGGGCCGGCCTCCTTGGTGGAGCCGTTGTAGGAGACGTTGGGAACCTTGGCGTTCTCGCAAGCGGTGGGAGCGCCCAGGGAGTCAGCGTGCTGGCTGATCAGGTTGCAGCCCTTGTCGATCAGCAACTGAGCGCCTTCCTTCTCCAGAGCCTCATCATACCAGCTGCCGGTGAAGGTCACGTCCATGGTGACGGTGGGGCAGACGGAGCGGGCGCCCAGGAAGAAAGAGGTGTAACCGGAAACCACTTCGGCGTAGGTGAAAGCGCCGACATAACCGATCTTGGCGTTCTCCTTGGTGACCTTGACGCCGTTGATCTCGGTGCCGTTCTCGATCATCTCATTGAGCTTCATACCGGCAGCGATACCGGCCAGATAGCGGCCCTCATAGATGGAAGCGAAAGCGTTGTGGTAGTTGGCCAGACCCTCGGTATGAGCGCGGGTACCGGTGCTGTGGCAGAACTGAACCTCGGGGAACTCCTGAGCGGCCTGAATCATGTAAGGCTCATGACCGAAGCTGTCGGCGAAGATGATGTTGCAGCCGGCGTCGACCATGTCAACAGCGGCCTCGTAGCACTCCTGACCCTCGGGAACGTTGGTCTTCAGGATGTAGTCATCCTCGGTCAGACCCAGGGCAGCGATGGCTTCCTTGGCGCCGTTGATGAAGTTGAGGTCATAGGTGGAGTTTTCATCGTGCAGAGTGATGAAACCGACCTTCACCTTTTTGCCCTCGGTGTTAGCGTCGTCGCCATTGTCACCGTTGGTGTTGTTGTCACCGCCGCCGCAGGCCACCAGGCTCAGCGCCATGACCAGGGCGAGGATCAACGCAAGGAACTTCTTCATTCTTGTTTTCCTCCTTTAAATATATATGACGTGCGGCTGAAGGTAGGGATAAAATTTGCCGCCCGCCTGAATAACGGATATGCTCCGGCATTCACAGGGGTATGAAATTGTTACAAAAGTATTATAAAGGATGTGCCCGCAAATTTCAACTAAAATTCTGCGCTCCTCATACTTTTTTTGATACTTCTGCCATTAGAAATATCAATGAAGAAATTGCTGAGATAAGTGAAAACGGTTCCGGAAAGGGTTACTGATGCACCCGAGTGCCGGTCTTGCCCTCAATTCCGTCCTTTGCTTTTTCGAGAAGCGTAATGAGGGCGGTGCGGCCGGGCTTGGACTCAGCGAACTTCACGGCGGCCTCTACTTTGGGCAGCATGGAGCCCTTGGCGAACTGGCCCTGGGCGATGTACTCGCGGGCCTGAGCGGGAGTCAGCTCGTCCAGACCCTGCTGGTTGGGCTTGTTGAAGTTGATGGCCACCTTCTCCACGGCGGTGAGGATGATGAGCATATCGGCGTCCAGCTGCTCGGCCAGCAGCTCGGAGGCGAAGTCCTTATCGATAACGGCAGCCGCGCCCTTCAGGTGGTTACGCTCGGTACGGTAGACGGGGATGCCGCCGCCGCCGCAGCAGATGACGATGTTGCCGCTGTCGCTGAGGGCGCGGATGGCGCCCAGCTCCACGATCTGCTGGGGCTTGGGGGAGGCCACATAGCGGCGCCAGCCGCGGCCCGCGTCTTCCTTGAACAGGAAGCCGGTCTTGGCGGCCATGACCTTGGCCTCTTCCTCAGACAGGAACTTGCCGATGGGCTTGCTGGGGTCGTTGAAGGCGGGATCGTTGGGATCCACCTCCACCTGCGTGACCATGGTGACCACGGGCTCGTCGATGCCGCGGTTCATCATTTCCTCGTGCAGCGCGTTCTGCAGGTCATAGCCGATGTAGGCCTGACTCATGGCGCCGCAGACGGACAGGGGCGTGCTGTCCTGACGGGGATCCTCGTGCATCAGGGCCAGCATGGCGTTGTTGATGATGCCCACCTGAGGGCCGTTGCCGTGGGCAACGATGACCTCGTGACCCTCGGCGATCAGGTCAACGATGGCGCGGGCGGTGATCTGTACGGCGTCGGCCTGCTCGTGCAGGGTGCTGCCCAGAGCGTTGCCGCCCAGAGCGATAACGATTTTCTTTGCCATAATGGGTAATTCTCCTTTTATTTCCTTAGTTCCGAAAAAATACGACAGCGGCGGCG
>ULUZ01008518.1_pt1 | contig 10778 bp, 10 predicted proteins | sample 1958881 | NCBI WGS metagenome assembly ULUZ01 (sample SAMEA4835771, study PRJEB28245) | human gut metagenome | biome: gut microbiome; material: fecal sample | place: Denmark | collected 2008
CAGCAGAATCTCTTCGATGAAGCAGAAGTGGAACAGGATCCCTCCCTGTTGGAAGGCGAAACAGTAATCCGGGAGCATACCCGTAAAAAGAAGGCAACGCATGAGGAACTCTTCAAAGGCCTGAAAGTTGAAAAAGTAGTGGTCCCACTTCCGGAAGAGGATCAGATCTGTCCGGTATGTGGTACGCAGATGGTCCTGATCGGCGAGGAATATGTCCGCCGGGAACTGGAATTTATTCCTGCCACCTGTAAAGTGATCGAATACTACAGCCAGAGCTACGGATGCCCCTCCTGCAAGGAAGGACTCGGCGATACAGAAAAGCCTGTGATCGTAAAGTCTCAGGTTCCGCCGGCTCTGCTTGGAAAAGGACCTGCATCAGCATCTGCCGCTGCATGGACTATGTACCAGAAGTATGCCAACGGGCTTCCACTTTACCGGCAGGAAAAGGACTGGAAGCAGTATGGGGCGCAGATCAGCCGGACGACCCTTGCCAACTGGATCATCTACTGTTCAAAGAACTATTTTCAGCCAATGTACGATTACTTTCATCGGGAGCTGCTGAAACGTAGTTTTGCGATGGCAGATGAGACGCGGGTCCAGGTATTGAAAGAGGAAGGACGCAGGGCACAGACCCAGTCATTCATGTGGCTGTTCCGAAGCGGTGAGGACGGACTTGCGGAGATCATCCTGTATGGCTATTCCCCGACCAGGAGCGGCAGCCATGCAAAGGAGTTTCTGGAAGGCTACAGCGGATATCTGGAAACGGACGGCTATCAGGGTTATAACAATCTGCCTGGGATCAGGCGCTGCTCCTGTTGGGCACATATCCGCCGATACTTTATCGACGCTGTTCCCAAAGGGAAGCAGTATGACTACAGCCAGCCTGCAGTACAGGGAGTCCAGTACTGCAATCGGTTGTTTGCCATTGAAGACTCCATTAACAAAAAGTACCCCGGTAATTATGAAAAGCGGAAACAACTGCGTCTCGAGAAGGAAAAACCTGTTCTGGAGGCTTTCTGGTCGTGGCTTGACCAGCAAAAGCCCGTCCGGAATACCCGGCTGGATAAAGCCGTGAATTATGTTCTCAACCGGCGTGATATAGCGGAAACCTATCTGGAAGACGGGCGGTGCAGCTTTACCAATAATCTCAGTGAGAATGCGATCCGTCCCTTCGCAGTGGGGCGAAAAAACTGGCTGTTCAGCAGTTCCGTGGACGGAGCGAATGCCAGCGCAGTAGTCTACACAATGATTGAGATGGCCAAAGCACATGGGCTGAACATTTACGGATATCTTAAATTTCTGCTGGAGCACCGACCGAGTAAAAATATGACCGATGAACAGCTGGCGGAACCTTGGAGTGAAAAACTCCAATCTATCAAAAATCGCATGTGAATTATAGTGAATTACTCCAACTCGCAAAGGGCTGGAGTAATCTTGTATCTAACCACATTATTATTTGGCGCTTACAATGGAAAACACCATGGAGGATAAATCAATGCAAACATCAAGGCAGCATAAATGGGTGTTCGTTATTATTATACTTCTATTCCTCGGAATCACAACCTGCCAAAACCTCGACCAATCGAAACACTCCCTAAGCTGCTCTTCCTATCAGATCCCCTCCGACAAAATCGACACCCCAATCCGGATTTTGCAGCTGACGGATCTGCACAACAGCGAGTTTGGAGAAGACAATCAGGAGCTGACTGACCGGATAGCAAGTCAGTCGCCCGATCTGATTCTGCTTACGGGGGATCTGTTAAATTCCGGAGAACCCGTCACAGAGATTGCTACCAATTTAATTTCTTCTCTATGTGAGATTGCTCCCGTCTATCTGTCTCTGGGAAATCATGAGATAGAATACCAGGACAATTTTGGTACAGACATCACGCAATTGTATCAGGACGCCGGTGCAATCGTTCTGGAGCACCAATACCGGGATATTACCGTAAAAGGGCAGTCTCTTCGCATCGGCGGCATTTACGGTTACTGTCTGCCGGACAAATACCTGGAAACGGAAGAAGCTGATCTTAGCGAATGCATGTTTTTATGGGATTTTGAGAATACCGACCGTTACAAGATCCTGCTCAGTCATCTCCCGATTGCCTGGCTGAAAAATGATGCCCTGGAGGAATGGAACATGGACTGCGTGTTTTCCGGTCATCTTCACGGAGGGCAGGTCATTTTGCCTGGAATCGGCGGTGTATATGCGCCGGATATGGGCTGTTTTCCGGGACGGCTGAAGGGCGTTTTTGATTCAGAGGATGGAAAACGGCATCTGGTGCTGTCTGCGGGGCTTGGAAATACGGAGGTGATTCCACGGTTCAACAATATTCCGGAGATTGTCTGCGTGGATCTTGTACCGGAAGGAGGATGGTGAAAAAAACTTGCACATGGATTAGAGCGTTTATGAAATATATTTTCAGGATCGGCTGGCAGCTTGACATGTCGCCGGTCCTGTATTATAATAACGATGTTCACGAAAATGAAAGGATAGATGTACATGAACAAACAGGAATCTGATATTTTGAACGTGATCCTGCAATACCACTGCCGGAACCAGCGTGCGCTGGCGGAGCGGTGTGGGTTTTCACTGGGAATGGTAAACCGTTCGGTGAAAGCGCTGCAGGGGCAGGGTTTTTTAACAACAGATATGGAGCTGACGGAAAAAGCCAGGCTTGAGATGGCAAAGCATCGCCCGAAAAATGCGGTGATTCTGGCTGCCGGATATGGAATGCGGATGGTTCCGATCAATATGGAAACGCCGAAAGGGCTTTTGGAAGTAGAGGGGGAACCGCTGATCGAGCGGCTGATCCGTCAGCTTCATGCGGTAAATGTGAAGGAAATTTATGTTGTCGTCGGTTTTAAAAAGGAACAGTACGACTATCTGGTTGACCAATATGGCGTGAAGCTGGTGGTCAATATGGAGTATGCAGAGAAAAACAATCTGCATTCCCTGGCAAAGGTATTGCCGCAGCTTGGCGAAACGTATCTTATGCCGTGCGATCTCTGGTGTCGGGAAAATCCGTTTTCGGAGTATGAGTGGTATTCCTGGTATCTGGTGAGCAATGCAAAAGATCCCGACAGTACGGTTCGTGTGAGCCGGAAATGGGAGCTTGTGCCCTCGGGCGGGGAAAAAGAAGGAAATCATATGATCGGTATCAGCTATCTGACGGATCCTGTGGCGCAGTCGATGGCGCAGCGAATCGAAACGATGGTACAGGACCGCCGGTATGACCATGTTTTCTGGGAAGATGCTCTTTTTGCGGAAAACGGGATGCCGGTGCAGGCAAAGCTTGTCCCGGAAGGGGCTGTGGTGGAGATCAATACCTACGAGCAGCTGCGCGAGCTGGATGAAAATTCGGATCAGCTGAAGTCGGATGCGATGGCAGAAATTGAGCGGGTGCTTTCGGTTTCCGGGGAGGAGATTACGGGGATTGAGGTCCTGAAAAAGGGAATGACAAACCGTTCGTTTTTATTCCGCTGTCGCGGCGAACGGTACATTATGAGGATTCCGGGGGAAGGTACGAGTCTTCTGATCAACCGCAGGCAGGAGGCGGCGGTATATCGGACGCTGGACGGAAAGGGCATCTGTGATGAAATCGTGTCGATCAATCCGGAAAACGGCTATAAGATTACGAAATATCTGGAGGGCGCGCGTGTCTGCGATCCGGAAAAGTCGGAGGATGTGCAGGCCTGTATGAAAAAGCTCCGTTCTTTCCACGAGGAGCATCTGAGCGTGGAGCATACGTTTTCTCTGTTTGGCCAGATCGCATACTATGAAAGTCTGTGGGAGGGAGAACCGTCTGTTTATCGGGATTACAGTACGACGAAGGCGCATGTACTGGAGCTTCAGGCTTATCTGGAAGCGCAGCCGAAGGTGTGGACGCTGACACATATTGATGCGGTGCCGGACAATTTTCTGTTTGTGGAGAAAAACGGCAGAACGGAAATTCGTCTGATTGACTGGGAATATGCGGGAATGCAGGATGCGCATGTGGATCTGGCGATGTTCTGTATTTATGCGATGTATGACCGTCCGCAGGTGGATGCACTGATTGATAGTTATTTTACGGAAGGCTGTCCGCAGGAGGTGCGCACGAAAATTTACGCATACATTGCGGTGTGCGGGCTTTTATGGAGCAACTGGTGTGAGTACAAGAGCCGGTTAGGCGTGGAGTTTGGTGAGTATTCGCTGCGGCAGTATCGGTATGCAAAGGACTATTATCAGCTTGTGATGCAACGGCTTGCGAAAACAGAAGGACAGGAAGAATAAGAGTGGGAGAGTGAAAAAAGATGGAAGTGGAGCAGATGCAGCATTGCGAAATACGGAAGAAACATCGTGTAGAACGTGCCATTATCATGGCGGCAGGAACAGGAACGCGAATGCGGCCGGTAACGCTCGACACGCCGAAACCGCTGATCCGCGTGAACGGTGTCCGCATGATTGATACGGTGATCCGGGCACTGCAGGAAAACGGGATTTCTGAGATTTATGTGGTGACGGGATATCAGAAGGAGCAGTTCGCATGCCTGACGGAGAATTACGAAGGGGTGCAGCTGATTGAAAACCCGTACTGGGATTCCTGCAACAACATTGCCTCCCTCTATGTGGCGCGGGAGCATCTGGAAAATGCAATGATTCTGGATGGGGATCAGATTATATACAAAAAAGAAATTCTTGCACCGGAATTTACGCATTCTGGCTACAATGCTGTCTGGACGGACGAAAAGACGGATGAATGGCTGATGCAGGTGAAGGATGGAATCGTGTGTTCCTGCAGCCGGACCGGCGGTAAGGGCGGCTGGCAGCTCTTCAGTGTATCACGTTGGAACCGGGAGGACGGAAAGCGGCTGAAACGCCACCTGGAACTGGAATTTGAAAAAAAACAGAACCGCCAGATTTACTGGGATGATGTGGCGATGTTCTGTCATTTTGAAGAATATGAGCTTGGCATTTATCCTATGCAGGAAGGCGATCTGATTGAGATTGATGATTTCTCGGAACTCTGCGATCTGGATCCGTCTTACTGCGGATATGAGGCGCAGGGTCAGGAAAAATCAGAAAAAAAATAAGCTGGATCGGGCAGTATAGCAGAAAGGAACAGAAAACATGAATACAGTTGATGAAAACAAAGCGGCGAAAAAGAAACAGAGCGAAAAAATACGGGGAAAAGGTCAGATTGACTGGATGATCACGCTGCTGCCGTTGGGACTGATAGCAGCGCTCAGTATTTTGTTTTTCCTCCTGCCGGAACAGTCCAACACAGTTCTTGCGAAGGTACGCTTCTTCTTTGGAGATACCTTTGGAGTCTATTATCTTGCAATTGGCCTTGGCGTTTTTCTGCTCTCTTTGTATCTGGCATTTTCAAAATATGGTGATATTGTGTTAGGAGAGCAGGACGAGAAACCGAAATATTCTTTTTTTGCCTGGGGATCCATGATGTTTACGTGCGGCCTTGCGGCAGACATTCTGTTTTATTCTTTTGCAGAATGGGTGATGTATGCTGCTGATCCGCAGATTGAAAAGATGGGCGGAATCCAGGAGTGGGCGGGCGTGTACCCGCTGTTTCACTGGAGTCTGATTCCGTGGGGCTTTTATCTCGTTCTCGCTGCCGCATTTGGGTTTATGCTGCACGTGCGGAAACGGAACCGGCAGCGGTATTCAGAAGCCTGCCGTCCGATTATGGGAAAACAGACGGACGGCATCGGCGGACGGCTGATTGATCTGCTGGCGGTATTTGCACTCCTTGCAGGAACGGCAACGACATTCAGCGTGGCAACGCCGCTGATGGCAAGTGCAATCAATGCATTGTTCCATATCAATCTGGATCGGAACGCAGTGACAATTGTGATTCTGCTGATTACGTGTTTTGTGTACACGTATTCGCTGCTTCACGGCTTCCGCGGAATCGGTTTTCTGGCAAAGCTCTGCATCTATCTGTTTTTCGGGCTGCTGGCGTACGTGCTGCTGTTCGGCGGACAGACGCGGTATATTATCGAGACGGGATTTTCATCGCTGGGACGGATGATTCAGTATTTCCCGACGTTGGCGACCGATACCGATCCGCTGCGCGAGACGCATTTTCCGCAGAACTGGACTATTTATTACTGGGCATACTGGATGGTATGGTGCGTGGCGGCGCCATTTTTTATCGGAAGTATTTCCCGGGGAAGAACGGTGCGGCAGACAATCCTTGGCGGATATGGATTCGGCGTTGGCTCCACGATTTTAAGCTTTATCATCCTGGGAAATGAATCGATGGGGATGCAGATGGCGGGAAAAGCGGATTTTATCGCGCGGTATGCCAAAGACGGTGATCTCTATGGAATGATTATCGCCATGATCCAGAAGATCCCGTGTGCATCGCTGGTTCTTGTCGTTCTGCTGCTCACGATGATTGCCTTTTATGCGACCTCGTTTGATTCGATTGCGCTGACGGTTTCCTGCTACAGCTACCGCCGTCTGGAAGAGGGACAGCAGCCATCGAAAGCGATTCAGCTTATGTGGTGCCTTCTGCTGATTCTGCTTCCGATTGCACTGGTCTTTTCCGAAAGCTCTATGAGCAATCTGCAGTCGGTCAGTATCGTGGCAGCGTTTCCGATCGGAATGGTAATTCTTCTGATTGTGGCGGGATTCCTAAAGGATGCCGGAGCATATCTGAAAGAAATAAAGAAGAAATGATTTTTTATGCAGCATGAAAATAGAGCCGGATTTCTATTTGGCGGAAATCCGGCTGTGTGCATTTCAGACAGTATAGGTCTATACAAACAGTGTACACCCCTGCCGCTTGAACTGTTCGATTTTTTCGTCAATGAGCTCCGGCGTTACACCGAGATGCTTAGCAAGACACTGCTTGCAGAAAAACTGTTCCGCGCCGCGGTTGATAAATTTGCGGTGGGCGCCGATCTCGTTATGCGTGAGTTCTTTGCCGCACTGCATACAGCGTGCCATCAGAGTTTTACGACCTTTGCACGGTATACTTTTGATGCGAACGGCTCGAGCTCTGTGACAAGGGATGCATTGTTTGCACACAGGTTCTCGCCGGTCCAGACCTCAGTAAGTTCCAGAGTACGGCCAGTGGAGAACGGAAGGCCGATCTCATCCAGATTCATGGCTGCACGCGATTTTTCATCACTGAGATTGAACATGCCGATAGCAAGATCTCCGTTTGCGAGCGCTTTTACATAAATCAGAACGTTGTCATTCCATGCATGGTTTTTCACTTTATACGGCTGACGGCAGAGCGGGTCCTGATTGATGCGGATCATCTCATCGTTCATCAGAATGCGGCGGGTCTCGTCGCTCATCTCGCGGATATCGCAGCCGATCATCAGCGGGGAGCCAAGGAATGCCCATAGCGCATAGTGTGTCTGATACTGGACATCGCTGCAGCCGGCCAGTCCAACATTTCCTTTTCCGTGCATGCCGACGATCAGCATGTCCATATCGTTGAAGCAGCCGACGCCGTTGTACGGATGCAGTTTTTCCTGCTGTGCCACGAGATCTTTGACAGAATCCCAGGTATCAAAGATGTCGCCGGTGGAACGCCACATGGAAGCACCGGTTTCTTTGATCCACTCATGCGTTTCATCGGCACCCCAGGAGCAGGCAGAGAAGAGAATATCGCGGCCGCAGTTCTCGAGTGCCAGTCCCATGCGGCGGTACAGATATTTTCCATGCAGGATCGGGCTGTGGTAGCAGTAGTCGTATTTTAAGAAATCAACATCCCAGGATGCGAAGGTTTCTGCATCGATAAACTCATGCTCATAGCTTCCAGGGTAGCCGGCACACGTCATGTTTCCGGCGCAGGAATACATACCGAATTTCAGCCCTTTGGAATGAACGTAATCGGCAACGGCTTTCATACCGTGCGGAAATTTTCCCGGATCCGGCACAAGACGGCCGTTTTCATCGCGTTCGCGTAAAGACCAGCAGTCGTCGATGACAAGATATTCGTATCCTTTATCGCGCAGGCCGCTCTCGGCCATGACATCAGCAGTTTCAAAAATCATTTTTTCATTGATATTTTCTCCGAAGGTGTTCCAGGAATTCCAGCCCATCGGCGGTGTAAGTTTGATCATAGTATTGACCTCCCGTAAGTTTTGATGTACTTTGAGTATAGATGGATTTCCAGAGCAAAACCATGGAATTTTAAGACAAAAGCATGGATTTTTGTTTCATAAAGAATAAAATACGGGAAAAGGAAAGAATATGCTTGTATCAGAAATGAACGGGATCCGGCCTGTCGATGCCGGGCGGCAGGACTGCCATGATCTGCATTCCTGGGGGCCGGGTGTACGGCAGTGCTATATTATACATTATATTATAAGCGGAAAGGGAACGTTTACCTGCGGGAAAAAGACGTACACACTTACCGCAGGACAGAGCTTTTTAATCTGTCCGGCGCAGGCGGTGCAGTACGCGCCGGATGAGAACGAGCCGTGGGAATATGTGTGGGTTGATTTTGTTGGGGAACAATGCCGGCAGATTCTGGCGCGGTCGGTACTGAACCCACAGCAGCCGGCGGCGTCGCCTCTCCGTCAGGAAAGGCTTCTGCCGTATTTTGAGCGTCTCTGCCAGATGGAACTCTATCGCCGGAACAGCCAGGAGGCCGTCGGTGTGCTGCTTGCGCTTCTGGGCGTGTACCAGGATCTGGCGGAGCCGCAGCGGGAGGAGAGAAAGAAGGAAGATCCGCGGATCATGGAAGCGATGGCTATGATTGCCGCAGGGTATCACAGGAGTGAGTTCTGCGCGGAGACAATTGCGCGGAAAATGGCGGTCAGCCGCACAACGCTGAACCGTCTGTTTCAGAAGAAAAACGGCCGGTCACCAGGACAGTATCTGTTGGAATATCGGCTGCAGCAGTCAGAAAAGCTGCTGCAGATGGGGATGACGGTCAAACAGACGGCGCTGTCGTGCGGATTTGAAGATCCCTTTTACTATTCCCGTGTGTTCCGGAAACACTATGGAATGCCGCCGTCGGATTACCGGCTGCAGTTTGCAGAAATTCAGTGAACGGCGGGCGTTACCGCTCGTCGGAGAGATAATGCCGCATGGAGTGCAGTGCAGATTTTTCCAGCCGGCTGACCTGCGCCTGTGAGATGCCGATTTCCCGGGCAACCTCCATTTGCGTCTGCCCTTCATAGAAGCGCATGCGGATAATCTGCCGTTCGCGTTCGTTGAGGCGGGCGACCGCGTCCTGCAGGGCGAGGTTCTGCACCCAGTTTTCTTCTTTATTTTTCTTATCACTTAACTGATCCATGATATACAGGGTATCGCCGCCTTCCGTGTAGACGGGTTCATACAGACTCATCGGGCTTTGGATTGCGTCGAGGGCATAGACGATATCCTCTTTTCCAATGCCGATTTCAGCGGCGATTTCCTCGATCGAAGGCTCTTTCTGGTTCTGCTTGAGATAAAGTTCGCGGGCGCAGATGGCGCGGTAGGCAGTATCCCTGAGGGAACGGCTGACGCGGATCGCATTGTTGTCACGCAGATACCGCCGGATTTCACCGATGATCATCGGCACGGCATAGGTGGAGAAACGGACGTTTAAGGTCGTGTCGAAGTTATCAATCGCCTTAATCAGGCCGATACAGCCGATCTGAAAGAGATCGTCGGCGTTTTCACTGCTGTTGGAGAAGCGCTTGATCACGCTTAAGACAAGGCGCAGATTGCCCTGAATGTAGCGTTCGCGGGCAGCAGCATCTCCTTCGCGGGCCTTTTTCAGCAGAGTCTCCTTTTCTTCGGCATTCAGTACGGGAAGGCGTGATGTATTGACTCCGCACAGTTCAACTTTATTGATCGCCATGGTATGCATCCTCCTGAAACATGGAACGTATGGTTACCGTTCGTTACTGTTATACGTTCATGATTGGCAGTTGGCGGGACGAATATACGAGAGCCCGGAAAATTTCATAAAGTTTTAGTCCTTGACAAAGCTTTTGGAAAATGATTTCCTGCTATTGTAGAAACGGCGGAAAGTGTGATAAGATAAGGGAAGTGTACGAAATGCGAGGTCTTGTTTTATGATGAGTGGAAAGGAACGAAGAGAAGAGATTCTTCAAAGAATAACAAACAGTAAGACGCCGGTCTCCGGTGCAGCGCTGGCGAAGAGCTGTGAAGTCAGCCGTCAGGTGATTGTCCAGGACATTGCCCTGATCCGCGCTGCCGGATACGATGTGATTGCGACAAACCGCGGCTACATCTGCAGCAGCCCGGTGAGAGAGACGCGGGTCTTTGAGGTGAATCACACGGATGAGCAGATGCAGGACGAGCTGAATACAATTGTGGATTTCGGCGGCGTTGTGCTGGATGTGATTGTGCGTCACGAGGTTTACGGAGAACTGCGGGCGGAACTGAATATCAGTTCACGAAATAAGGTGGCACTGTTTATGGAAGAAATCCGGCAGGGAAAATCACGGCCGCTGAAGAATATCACATCAGGGGAACATTTTCATACCGTATCGGCAGACTCTGCGCAGACCCTGGATCTGATTGAAGAAGAACTGCGAAAGAAAGACTACCTGGTGCGGACTGTGAAATAGGGGAAAAAGCCCTTATTTTCACAAAAAACTGTTATTCGAAAAAATTTTAAAATTTTTTCAAAAAGGTGTTGACTTTTCTCTTAGGATAGTGTAATATACATGATGTCAGCGGGAACGAGTGATAAACAAAGAGTTCTAAAGCGACAAAGAAATGTGCGTTTAGCTCAGCTGGATAGAGCGTTTGGCTACGGACCAAAAGGTCGGGGGTTCGAATCCTCTAACGCACG